>JAABUX010010394.1_pt1 | contig 10393 bp, 11 predicted proteins | sample 5561851 | NCBI WGS metagenome assembly JAABUX01 (sample SAMN10711883, study PRJNA513361) | rock metagenome | isolation source: Antarctica rocks | place: Antarctica: Victoria Land, Richard Nunatak red sandstone | collected 2016-01-03 | reverse complement strand
ACGCGAATAGGCGGCGCGGGGACCCGAGACCCTTGGTGGCGCAGCGCAGAGAAGTGACCAGGACTCTTCAGGAGTGTACGACTTGCATTATGCTGGCGAAAAGTGCTAGCATATGCCTACGCACAGGGGACCGTGGGACCATGGGACCGTGCGACCGTGCGACACATGCAATGAGGAGTGTAGCAGAAGGTGGTGCGAGCGAACGGTATGACGACGACTATGATAACAGCCCCCAAGAAACGGACCACCCTCGATCTCCCCCCGGCGCTCCTGCAGCGCACGGACGAGGCGGTCAAGCTCGGCGTGGCCAGCAGTCGCAATAACCTGATCGCGGCGGCCGTGCAGGAGTACCTGGACGCCCTCGACCGCGCCGCGTCGATCGACGCCCGCTTCGCCGAAATGGAGGAGGACGCCCAGTATCTGCGGTTGCACCTGGAGTTGGCGGCCGGGTTCGCCGAGAGTGACGCCGAGCCGCTCGTCGTTGACGCCGAGCCGCTGACCGTCGCGGGGGAGGGGCCATGAAGCGGGGCGAGGTCTATCTCTATCCGCTGGGCGGGCGCGACGCCACGAGCCATGAGCCCCTGGTCCCGGTGGTCGTGCTCACGCGCGACGCCATCAACAAGCACGGGCCGGTCGTCGTCGTCGCGCCCGTGGTGGAGAGCGGCCCCGCGCCGCGCCCCTATCCGAGCGACGTCGTGGTGCGGGCACCCGAGGGTGGCCTGACGGGCGACGGCCTGATCCTGACCATGCAGTTGCGCGCGGTGCCGCGCCGCAAGCTCAACCACCTACTCGGCGCCCTCAGCCCCGCCGTCGTGGCCGAGGTCGACCGCGCGCTGCGCATCACGCTTGATCTGGAGGAAGAATAGGGGGATATCCATGGCGACAGACATCAGGGCGCGATTGGACGCGTACCGGCAGCAGCAGCGCGACATCGCCTGGCGCGGCACTTTTGAAGATTATTTCACCATCGTCACGACCAATCCCAAGATCGCGCAACTCGCCCACGCCCGCGTCTACGACATGATCATGGGCCACGGCATCGAGGATGGACCGGACGACACGACGGGCGCGCCGCGCTACAGCTTCTTCGCGCGCGAGCTCTTCGGGCTGGAGAAGCCGGTCTCGCACATCGTGGAGTACTTCTCCGCCGCCGCCAAGCGCCTGGAGCCGCGCAAGCGCATCCTGCTCCTGATGGGTCCTGTCGGCGGCGGCAAGAGCACCGTGGCCTCCCTGCTGCGCGAGGGCCTCGAGGGGTACACGCGCACGCCCGAGGGGGCCGTCTACGCCATCGCCGGCTGCCCCATGCACGAGGAACCGCTCCACCTCATCCCCAAGGACCTACGGCAAGAGTTGCGCGAGGAGCACGGCCTCTACATCGAGGGCGCGCTGTGCCCCTCCTGCGCCTACAAGCTCAAGACCGAGTGGGACGACGATATCTATAGCGTCCCCGTCGAACGCATCATCTTCTCGGCCGAGGATCGTGTCGGCCTGGGCACTTTCAGCCCGAGCGACCCCAAGACGCAGGACGTGTCCGAGCTCGTCGGCTCGATCGATCTCTCGACCATCGCCGAGGTCGGCGTGGAGAGCGACCCGCGCGCCTACCGCTTCGACGGCGAACTGAACGTCGCCAACCGCGGCGTCTGCGAGATGATCGAGATGCTCAAGTGCGACGAGAAGCTCCTCTATACATTGCTCACGCTGACGCAGGAGCAGAACATCAAGACGGGACGCTTCTCTCTCATCTACGCCGACGAGGTGGTGCTGGCGCACACCAACGAGAACGAGTTCAAGGCCTTCGCCGGCAACCCCAAGGCCGAGGCGCTGCACGACCGCATCATCCTGGTCAAGGTCCCCTACAACCTGCGCGTCGCGGAAGAGGTCAAGATCTACGACAAGCTGCTGGCCTCGAGCAACCTCTCCGGCGTGCACATCGCCCCGCACACGCTCAACGTGGCCTCCATCTTCGCCGTGCTCTCGCGCCTCGAGCCCTCCAAGAAGGCCAACATGACCCTCATGAAGAAGCTCAAGCTCTACGACGGGCAGGACGTGGAGGGCTGGAAGACGAAGGACGTCAAGGAGTTGCAGGAGGAGGCGCAGCGCGAGGGCATGGACGGCATCTCGCCGCGCTATATCATCGACCGCCTCTCCAACGCGCTCATCCGCAACGGCGTCTCCTGCATCAACCCCATCAACGCCCTGCGCGCCCTGCGCGACGGCTTCGAGCAGCACACCTCGTTCACCCGCGAGGATCGCGAACGCCTGCTCAATCTCATCGCCGAGACGCGCCACGAGTACGACGACATCGCCAAGAAAGAGGTACAGCGCGCCTTCGTCTACGCCTTCGAGGAGTCGGCCAAGACCCTGCTCAACAACTACCTCGACAACGTGGAGGCCTACTGCCGCAAGGACAAGCTCAAGGACCCGCTGACCGACGAAGAGATGGACCCCGACGAGCGGCTGATGCGCTCGATCGAGGAGCAGATAGCCGTGACCGAGAACGGCAAGGGCTCGTTCCGCGAGAGCATCTTGATGGCCATGGCCTCGCTGGCCCGCCGCGGCAAGAGCTTCGAGTACACCTCGGACGAGCGCCTCAAAGAGGCCATCGAGAAGAAGCTGTTCGCCGACCTCAAGGACGTGATCAAGATCACGACCTCGAGCAAGACGCCCGACGCCGAGCAGCTGCGCCGCATCAACGACGTGGTCGACCGCATGATCACCGACAACGGCTACTGCATCGTCTGCGCCCAGGAGACCCTGCAGTACGTCGGGCAATTGCTCAATCGATAGTAGTTAGTAGTTAGTAGTTAGTAGCTAGTAGTTGATCCTTATCTAACTACTAGCTACTAACTATTAACTACTGACGGGGGGCTACGCATGGCGCCGACAACCACGCTCGGCCAGCAGGACTGGTCGCTGCATCGCAAAGGACCCAAGGACCAGGCCCGCCACCAGGAGAAGGTGCGCGAGGTCATCAAGGACAACCTGGGCGACGTCATCAGCAACGAGTCGATCATCACCTCCGATGGCCAGAAGATCGTCAAGGTGCCCGTGCGCTCGCTCGAGGAGTACCAGTTCCGCTACGACCCCTTCAAGCGCACGGGCGTCGGCCAGGGCGAGGGCGACGCGCAGCCCGGCGACGTGATCGGGCAGTTGCCGGGCCAGCAGCCCGGCCGGGGCCGCCAGGCTGGCGACGAGCCCGGCGTCGATTACTACGAGGCCGAGTTCACCGTCGACGAGCTCGCCGAACTGGTCTTCGCCGACCTGGGCCTGCCCAACCTCAAGGACAAAGGCCGGCGCGAGATTCCCTCGGAGAAGATCGTCTTCGACGACCGCCGCCGCACGGGCATCATGCCCAACCTCGACAAAAAGCGCACCGTGTACGAGGCCATCAAGCGTTCGGCCATACAGGGGCAGGGTGGGCGCATCGGGGCCGGCTCGATCAAGAAGGACGACATGCGCTACCGCGCCTGGAACGAGACGACCGAGTTGCAGCGCAACGCCGTCGTCATCGCCATGCGCGACGTCTCGGGCTCGATGGGCGACTTCGAGAAGTACATCTCGCGCTCGTTCTACTTCTGGATGGTGCGCTTCCTGCGCACCAAGTACAGCAACGTCGAGATCGTCTTCATCACGCACCACACCGAGGCCAGGGAGGTCGACGAGGAAACGTTCTTCAGCCTGGGCGAGGGGGGCGGCACGCGCGTTTCCTCGGCCTACAAGCTTTGCCTGCAGACGATCGAGAGCCGCTTCGATCCTTCCCTATGGAACATCTACCCGTTCCACTTCAGCGACGGCGACAACTGGGGCGACGAGGACAACCAGGCCTGCATGGAGCTCGTCAAGCGCATCATCGCGCACGCCAACCTGTTCGGCTACGGCGAGATCAAGGAGGAGCTCTACAGCCGCTGGGCCAGCAGCACGCTGATGTCCGCCTTCGCCGAGATCACCGCCCCCGAGTTCGTGGGCATCACCATCAAGAGCAAAGAAGACGTGTACCCGGCGCTCAAGAAGTTTTTTACGAAAGAGGTGGTCACATGACCACCACCATGCGCGATGTCGAAAAAACCTTGCAGGAGATCTGGGACACCGCGGTCGGCCTAGGGCTCGACCCCTTCCCGACCCACTTCGAGGTCGTGCCCGCCAACATCATGTACGAACTCGGCGCCTACGGCATCCCCGGGCGCTTCAGCCACTGGTCGCACGGCAAAGCCTACTGGCACATGAAGACGATGTACGACTATGGCCTCTCCAAAATTTACGAACTCGTCATCAACACCAACCCCAGCCTGGCTTTCCTGCTCGACACCAACAACGGTCTGGAGAACAAGATGGTGATGGCCCATGTGCTCGGCCACACCGACTTCTTCAAGCACAACATGCTCTTCGACCACACCTCGCGCCAGATGATCGAGTCCGCCTCGCTCAACGCCGAGCGCATTGCCCGCTACGAGTTCGAGCACGGCGCCCTCGCCGTGGAGCGATTCCTCGACGCCGTGCTCGCCATCAGGGACCACTTCTCCCTGCCCGCGCCCGGCGAGCGGACGGCCGACGATAAGGAGAAGAAGGAGGAGCCGTCGGGGCGCGTCTCCCCCTACGACGACCTGTGGGCGCTCGACTACAAGCCGCCGGCCGAGGAGGACGACCGTAAGGGGCGGCGCATTCCGCCCTCGCCGCAGCGCGACCTCCTGCAGTTCCTGGCCGACTACGCCGCCGACCTCGAGGACTGGCAGCGCGACATCATCGCCGTGGTGCGCCAGGAGCAACTCTACTTCCTGCCCCAGATGCAGAGCAAGATCATGAACGAGGGCTGGGCCAGCTACTGGCACTACAAGATCATGAACGAGGTGCTCGACCTCTCGCCCGGCGAGCTAGCGCAGTTCGGCGCCATGCACGCCGGCGTGGTCTCGCCGGGCGGCCGCATGCGCCTCAACCCCTACTACCTCGGCTTCCGCCTCTGGCACGACATCGAGCGCCGCTGGGACAACCCGACGGCCGAAGAGCGTGAGCGGCTCGGGCGCGCCGGCGGCCAAGGGCGCGAGAAGATGTTCGAGATCCGCGAGTCCGAGAGCGACCAGTCCTTCCTGCGCCACTACCTGACCGAGGATCTCGTGCGCGACATGGACCTGTACACCTACCGCCTCGTCGACGACGAATGGCAGGTCGACGAGACCGACTGGCGCGTCGTACGCGACACGCTGGTGCGCTCGATGGACAACTTCGGCCAGCCCTACATCACCGTCGACGACGGCGACTTCCGCCAGAACCGCGAGCTCTACCTGCGCCACCACTTCGACGGCGACGAGCTCGACGTCCGCTACGCCGAGAAAACCCTGCAGTACATCCACCAGCTCTGGAACCGCGCCGTGCACCTGGAGACGGTCATCGACGAGCGCCGCGTGCGCCTCTCCTACGACGGTCGCCGCAACAGCAAGACCGTCATCAATGAGTGAGCCGGCAGGTCGAGCGCGACCTGCTGCGCATGCGCATGCCGACCCTGACGACTACCCTGATCAAGGCGCCGGCGCGCCGGGCCAACGCCCGCCGGCGGACAACGACAGACGGCGCCGGCTGCCCATGGGCAGCCGGCGCCGTCGCGCGTTATAAAGGGTAGGACGCGCGAAACTAAGAGGCGCGAGCCTCGGCGGTCGCGCCGAGTACCTCGTCGATGGCCTGAGCAATGTGGGCCTTGGGCAGGGCGCCGATGACGCGCTTGACCTCCTGGCCGTCCTTGAAGAACACCAGCGCGGGAATGCTCATGATCCCGTACTTGCTGGCCACCTCCTGGCTGTCGTCGACGTTCACCTTGACGGCGCGCAGTTTGCCCGCGTACTCGCCGGCCAACTCATCGACCACGGGGGCGATCAAGCGGCACGGACCACACCACGGGGCCCAAAAGTCGACCAACACCGGCTGGCCTGACTGCAGTACCGTCTTGTCAAAACCCTGGTCATCGGTGGAAATAACGTTCGCGCTCACTACTGTATCCTCTCTCCGCCCCTTGTTGGGGGGCGTCTTCTTGCCCGCCAGGACTATTCCGGCCGCCGGCTAGCTCAATAAAATGGCGCCGGTCGCGACGCCCTACCTAAGCGGAGGGCATAGGCTGTGCCAGCTCTCCAACCATGGGAACAGGCTTGCGCCCAGCACCCGCCCCGCCGCTGTCACCGTCCTGGAACAAGGGAGGCGGCAACAGAGCCGCGTCATCGTCCGGGCAGGCCAGCCGGGCCAGAAAGCCCGGCAGGAGCGCCTCAAGGGTGCCGTGGCGGAGGGTCAGCACGCGGAACTGACCTGCGCGACGGACCGCGATGAGCCCGGCGTCGTTGAGCACGCGCTGGTGATAGGTGAGAGCGGAATCCGAGCACGCGCACATCGTCGCGAACTCGCCGCACGTCACCTGGCCCCGGCGCGCCAACTCGGCCACGAGGCGTAGACGCGTCTTGTCGCCGAGCGCCTTGAACACTCGGGCCAACGCCTCGTAGTCGTCGCCATCGCGAACCACCGTCACCCGTACCCCTCTCACTTCAACATTTCAATGACTATTCAAGTATAGCGCGTCGCCTGGTCCTTTGTCAAGCCGACGTCGCCCCTTTGCCCCTTTCCCGGGTCTGTGAAAAGTCGACAGCGCCCTCTCTCCCCTCCTTACCCCCTCCGCCCCTGGCTGACTGGTCTCCCGGACCCTAGCCGCGGGTCCGACAGTGGGGCGCGCCTCCGGGGGAACCTGGGCCTCGCTCCTCGCCCCCTCCGCCCCCTCCGGGGGAACCTGGGGAGATGGCTCCCCCCAGACCCCCGCCATCCACGCGGCGCGCGGGCAAACGGGCGTGGTTAGCTCGACAATGCGCAGACCCTGCGCCCCTTCCTCTCTCTCCGTGATACCCCTCATTTAGAGGGGTATCACGGAGAGAGGCCTCGCGCGCTCGCGGGCTCGCTTGAACTCCTAGCGCCACGGGTATACAATAGCTTGCAAGCGCACGAAGACGGCTCGGCGCGAACATGCGCTGGAAACGGCTCGGCGCGTGCAGGGTTCCTAGAGCTACGTTCACGGGACGAGCGACATCTCTTTGATGGGCCTGACCGCCGGCGCCCTGGTCGCGCGGACGGCCGCGGCGCACGGCAAGGGCGAGGCGATTGTCTCTCGCCACCAGGGGCGAGGGGTGGCGCTACACCTACAGGGAGCGCGACGAGAGTAACCTTGGCATACGACAAAGACCCTTCGAAGGTTCCTGCTCTGCCATGATCCCTTCAGGACCAAGCTACGTTGGTAAGGAGTAGAGTGGTGGTCACCTATCGCGCGGCGCTCGGGGCCCACGGCGAAGACATCGCCACTGATTTACTGCGCGCCCGCGGCTACACGATCGAGGGCCGCAACTACCACTGCCGCTACGGTGAGCTCGACCTGATCTGCCGGCACGGCTCTACGGTCGTGTTCTGCGAGGTCAAAACGCGGCGCTCCGCGATCTACGGCGCGCCCGAGGAGGCTCTGACCCCGCGCAAGCTCGCGCGCCTCATGCTGGCGGCCCAGACCTACCTGGCCGCGCACGACCTGGAGGACGCCGACTGGCGCCTCGACGTCGTCGCCATCGAGCTCGACCGCCGCGGCGCGGTCTCCCGCACGGCGCTCTATCAGGCCGTCGGCACCTGAGCAGAGCGGCAAACCTACGCGTCAGGTTTATGCGCGGAGGCGTCGCTTTCCCATCCGTCCGAACCAATGCATAATGGCATGTGTCCTGCTTGTTACGGCGCCAACGCCAACCAAGGAGACTACCATCCCGCATTCAACAACAGGCGAACTTGCCCCGCGCGCACCCGTGGCGCCCAAGCGCACGCGCCAACGGCGCGAGCCGGCCGGGGCGCCGAGCCCCGGGCGCGCCAAAGGGACCGGGGCGCCGCGACGCTCGACGCCCCCCAAAGGCGTCGGTGCGACGGGCCGCGCCAGGGCTCCGAAGACACCAGCCGTATCGCCGCCTCCCCAGCGGAAGGGGCTGGCGCGCGGCCTCGCCATTGCCTTCTGGAGCGTCCCGCCGGGACAACTTGTGCGACGGTTGCTCGGCCTCGCGCTCGTCGTCGCCCTCGTCTGCGTGTTCCTGTTGTCGCTCGCGCGCACCACGACATCGGTCAGCGGAGGCCAACTCCTGCCGCGCCCGGGGCGCGCCGTCGCGCCGGATCAATCGTGCCACCCCGACGCGTCCGGCATCCCGGCGCCGGGTCCGTGCGGCGATACCTGGCGCTACACCGAAGGCGCCAACCAGACCGGGAGCGTCATGGCCCCGCCGTCGGCCTCCGTCGCCGCGATCGCGCAGGCCCTCCGGTCAGTGGGCTCGCCCCTGGCCGACGACGCGCCACGGCGCGACGGCCGCACCTACGCCGAGTACCTGTGGGACGAGGGCAAGCGCACGGGCGTCGACCCCGGCGTCGTGATGGGCTTTTTCAACGCCGAGTCGAACTACGGTATAAAAGGCATCGCCACTCAGACGCACGACCTCGCCAACGAGCGGCCCGTCCCCGGCCGCCCGACGCGCTGCAGCAACGACGGGTGTTACGTCTACGACGACACGTGGTTCGACGGCATCGACCGCATCTACGGCCTGCTAGCCGACTACGCCCGCCGAGGCCTGGACACGGCCGGCAAAGTCATCCCCACCTGGGCGCCCTCGAGCGACTACAACGACGACGCCGTCTACAGCCGCAACGTCCGCGCCACCATGCAGGCGCTCACCGCCGCCAGTTAATAGAACTGCCGGGCGTGCCATCATCTCGTCATGGTCATGGGGCGCCGCCTTCTCCTCAACGGTGAGCACATCACCGCGGCAATAGAGGACGATTTCCCGCCGCATGAGGGTATCGACCCGTCGTTGTGGGCCACGAATGCCACCTTGTCGCCACGCCCGACATCGAGCGTGCGCAGCACGCCGGCGGGGGTCGTCACCCCGTCGTCCGTCACCTCCGCGATTGCGACCTGGTGCATGTCACCCTCCTTTCCGACACCGATAATCCATTGTAGCGCACCCGTTCGCGGGTCTGTCGCCGGTTCGCCCGCGGGATGGACGCCCTGCAGGCATCCTGCCGGCGCCCCCAATCTGGGCAGGCTCGCATTGTCATCCTGCAAAACCAGTACGTCTGCCGCCTGGCGCAGCCGCTCTTCCTAGCTCATGGTAGACGGCAGGCGCAGCTGCAGCGAGACCAGCCGGCCCAGCGCCTCGGCCAGCGCCGCGACGTCCGAGCCCGCCCGACCCACGTTGATGAACAACTCCGGCGGACCGGCGAACCGGCGATATCCGTTATACCGTGCGCGTCGGCGTGGCCGTCGGAGGAGGATGTTCGTATCAACGGCGATCGACATTGGCGTCACCGAAGACCTTGGAAGGCGGCTCCTCGTCTCCGTAGCGAATCTCGTGGAGCAGGGCAAGATCCTGCTCCCACGACCGTTTCTCGCCCGTCGCGAAGATGCCTATAAAATCGCTAATGGGCCGCTTCCCCAGCTGTTCCTGCATAGACCCGTCATCGTTCCTCACAAAAGCAACCTTGTCGCCGTTGGACACACCCAACTCGCGAAGCACGTCGAGGGCACTGTTACCGCATCCTCCGCAGCCTCACTGACCGCGACTTGTTGCATGGCCCACTCCCCTTCCCCCTCTACAAGCCAGTGCTCGTATCATGCCCACAAACACCGAACCCATGCGGCAGGAAGCCGTCCTCGACCGCACCCATCTAGTGAGGATCGCGTCCCCAAGCGCGTGCGTGACCTAGTAACGGCCTCATCGTCTTCGCTCGCAAACGTGGGGATGTCCTCCAATCACTCGATAACCTTCACTCTTTCGTCTTTCTGCCCAGTCATGACTACTTGCCTCGTGCTTCTACTGCGGTAGCGCCCCTTCTCGCGGTCGCCAGCGTCCCTCGGCGTGACCACTTGGAAGAGGTCACTCGCCTCTTGGAAGAGGTCGCTCGCCTCATGACAACGACGACGATAATGCGCCCGGCGTCTGTTGCGCCTATAAACGCCCTTTACTTCTGATCGCCAACGCCATACACGGGCGAGTTGAGGCGAAGCACAGACGTAAACGACGGTCACTATCTTTGCGCTTTTCGATTATCGTCAAGTGAAACAGCCTCTGCGCTCTATATGTTGCGGTTTCGACGTCGAGAAAAACACAACACGTGGTAGTCAAACAAAAAGTGTAAAGATAGAGGACTGTCTTGGGACGGTAGACATTCGAGTTATAAAGAGTCGCCTATTAGACTATTTGAGTTGTGAGCGCCTCAGATAGGCCTAAAGGTATCACTCTAAAAACACGGGGGCAGGTATACGGGGGCCACTGAGTAGGCGTACGGTGGAGGAGAGCAGGGATGCTGGACGATCTTGATCTGAGCGGGGTCACGGACCCGGAGGCGCGGCGCATCC
>JAABUX010010393.1_pt1 | contig 10394 bp, 7 predicted proteins | sample 5561851 | NCBI WGS metagenome assembly JAABUX01 (sample SAMN10711883, study PRJNA513361) | rock metagenome | isolation source: Antarctica rocks | place: Antarctica: Victoria Land, Richard Nunatak red sandstone | collected 2016-01-03 | reverse complement strand
CGAGGACATGCCCGTGCGCAGCTACCCCGACGCCGACACCCTCCTCGCCGCCGTCGATCAGGTCCTCGCTGACCATGCCGCCACCCTTGCCCATTCTACGATCTCTTTATGCCAAGCTGCTTAGTACAGCTTGGCGTGAATAAGTTTGCGTTCCCACAGCGGCCTGCTGACCCAAGTCGCATGGCAAACCACGGACACTGACGTGTCTTGGCCGCACACACACCGCCAAGATATTTCGGCCAACGTGTACTAGCCAGCGCCCAGCGATTGGCGCACGGAGAGGGAGTCATCATCCCCTTGCTTAACTAACAAGGTTAGTGTAAAATCTAACTGTATTAGTTAATCGGCTGTGGTCAGGCGCGACGGTTTGTCGCAGCCATGGCCGAGGGATGGCCGGCCCGACCGTCTCACCGGACGGCGAGCCGGCGAAAGGACCCGACGATGAAGACGACGGCATTCGGCGACACGCTCTACCAACTCACGCGCCTGCCCCGCGTGTTCCCCGTCAACGCTTACCTGGTGCGCGAGGACGACGGCTTTACCCTGATCGACGCGGCGCTGCCCGGCAGCGCGCCCGCTATCCTGGCGGCGGCGCGAGATCTCGGCGCGCCTATCGTGCGTATTGCGCTGACCCATGCGCACGGCGACCACGTGGGTGCGCTCGACGAGTTGCACGCCGCATTGCCCGCGGCCGAGGTGCTGATCTCGGCGCGGGACGCACGCTTCCTGGCCGGTGATATGAGCCTCGACCCCGACGAGCCGCAGGCCAGGCTCCGTGGGCAGTACGTAAAGCGGACAACGCGGCCCACGCGCGTCCTGGCGCATGGCGACCGCGTCGGCTCGCTTGAGGTCGTGGCCGCGCCCGGCCACACGCCCGGCCACGTGGCCTTTATCGACCGCCGCGACGGCACGTTGATCGTCGGCGACGCCTTCCAGACACGCGGCGGCATCGCCGTCTCCGGCACGCTGCGCCCGCTCTTTCCCTTCCCGGCGCTGGCCACCTGGCATAAGCCGACCGCGCTGGAGAGTGCCCGCCAACTCCTCGCGCTGCGGCCGTCGCGCCTGGCCGTCGGCCACGGGACCGTTTTGCCCGAGCCTGTCGCGGCGATGGAGAGGGCCATCGCCACGGCCGAGCGCCACCTGTCGGCGGAGGCCAAGGCCGGCCATGCGGCCTAGAGTAGGTCTCGACCGCGACTCCGTGGTCCGTGCGGCGGCCGACCTGATCGACCGGGCGCGCACCGACGAGGTGTTGTTGGGCGACCTCGCGGCGCACCTGGGCGTGCGCACGCCGTCGCTGTACAACCACATCGCGGGGCAGGCGGGGCTGCGGCGCGAACTGGCGTTGCTGGGGCTGCGCGAGTTGGCGGCGCGCCTGGGACGAGCCGCCATTGGCCGCTCGACCGAGGATGCGCTGGTCGCGGCCGCCCATGCCTACCGCGCGTTCGCCAGGGAGCGCCCCGGCCTCTACGCCGCCACGCTGCGCGCGCCCGACCCCGGCGACGACGCGCGCCAGGCCGTCGGCGAGGACGTGCTCGCCGTCCTGCTCGCCGTCCTGGCGTCCTACAACCTGGGGAACGAGGCGGAGGTGCACGCGGTGCGCGGACTGCGCAGCCTCGTGCACGGCTTCGTCTCGCTGGAGATAGCCGGGGGCTTTGGTCTCCCGGTGGACGTCGACGAGAGCTTCGAGCGGCTCATCCAGGTGTTCGTTGCCGGCCTACGCGCGTCGGCGTACTGATCAGGCCACGGGCGCTTCCTCGCGGCGCGCCCGGCGGACGGCCGGCGGCAGGGATTGGTGCCGGTGCGGCAGGTCACGCAGCCAGGCATCGAGAGCCGCCGTCGGCAGCGGGCGGCTGAGGTAATAGCCCTGGCCGACATCGCAGCCCAGCTCTTTGAGCACCTCCCAGGCGCCCGCCGTCTCCACTCCTTCGGCGACCACTTCCAGACCCAGGGCGTGGGACATGGCGATGATCGAGCGCACGATGGCCTCGTCCTTCCTGTCCGTCTCGCTCCCAGGCGCGCTGCGCCCCCACGCGCGTTGTTCCCCCAACACCGTCGCCTCGTCCGGGCCGCTCCCCATGCCCAGCACGAACGACTTGTCGACCTTGACGGTGTCTGCGGGTAGGCGTTTGATGTAGGCGAGCGATGAGTACCCGGCGCCGAAGTCGTCGATGGCGATGCCCACACCGAGCGCGTTCAGCCGCGTGAGTACCTCGAGTGCGCGCGGCGGGTCGGCCATCAAGGCGCTCTCGGTGATTTCCAGGGTCAGTCTGGCCGCGGGGACGCCAGTGCGCAGTAGCATCCGGCTCACGATGTCGGGCAGCTCCGTATCGTGCAGCGTGCGCATCGACAGGTTGACCGCCACGCCGAACGCATAGCCGGCCCCTTGCCAGTGCCCGCACTGCCGGAGGGCGGTCTCCAGCACCCAGTGGGTGAGCGCGGCAATCAGGCCGGTCTGCTCGGCCAGCGGGATGAAGCTGTCGGGCAGGAGGAGGCCATGCTGAGGGTGCGGCCAGCGCACCAGCGCCTCCACGCCGCGCACGAGGCCGCCGTCCAGGGCGACCTTGGGCTGATAGTGCAGGACCAGAGCGTCGCCGGAGATCGCCTGGCGCAGCTCACTCATCAAGGTGAAGCGCGCCAGACTGTGCTCGTCGTGGTCGGGGTTGTAAACCACGTAGCCGCTGTGCGCGCGCTTGGCGACGTACATGGCGACGTCGGCTTGGCGTAGCAACGCGGCGGCGCTGGTCCCATGGCGGGGAGCGAGGGCGATGCCGATGCTTGCTCGGACGTCGAAGGTCTGTCCCTCGACCGCGAACGGCTCGTCAAGCGCCACGGCGATGGCCTCCGCGACCGCGCCTGCCGCGTGCTCGTCGGCGCCCGGAAGAAGCACGGCAAACTCGTCGCCGCCCAGCCGCGCCATCAGGTCCATGCCCCGCAGCGCGGGCCGCAGGCGCGGGCCGATCTGTCGCAAGAGCGCGTCTCCGGCGTGGTGTCCGAGTGTGTCGTTGACGTCCTTGAAGTGGTCGAGGTCGATCAGCAGCAGGGCCAGAGACGCGTCCGCCGCGCCGCCGCGCGTCGCCCGTAGCGCCTCTTCAAGGCTATCGTTGAGGTGCGCGCGATTCGGCAGATCGGTCAGCGCGTCGTGCAGGGCCTGATGGCGCAGCGCATCGGTCTGCTTGCGCGCGGTCACGTCGCGCTGCACCGAGACCCAGTGCGTGATGTAGCCGGTGGCGTCGGCCACAGGCACGATGCTGAATTCCACCCAGAACGCGCTGCCGTCCTTGCGGTAGTTGAGCATCTCGACGGCGACCGCTTCCCATCGTTCCAGCGCGGCGCGCAGGCGATCCAGCGTGGCGCGGTCGGCGTCCGGCCCCTGCAACAGGCGCGGCGTGCGGCCACGCACCTCGTCCGCCGCGTAGCCCGTCATGCGCGTGAACGCGTCGTTGGTGTAGACGATGCGGGGACCCGGCAGGTCGATGGGCCAGGCCTCGGTGATGATGACCGCGTCGTTGGCGTGGACGACCACCGACTCCAGCAGGCGCAGGCGCTCTTCGCCCAGGGTGCGTGCCGTGACGTCGACGAAGCTGATGACGACCTGCTCCAACGCGCCCGCGCGATCGACGACGGGCACGGCGTCCGCGTGCAGGTAGAGGCGGTCGCCGTCGGGCCGCGTCATGCCCACGGATAGGTCGTGCTGCGTCCGCCCCGCGCGTAGGCCGACCCACACCGTCGCCTGCGCGTCCGCGCCGCCGCGGGGATCATCGCGTGGCGCCATGGTGAGGATGTCGGAGACGCGCGCGCCGCGCAAGCCGGCCCGTCCCGCGCCAAGCATGCCTTGCGCCGCGTCGTTGGCGTCGACGACGCGTCCCACGCCGTCCAGCACGACGACGCCGCAAGCCACGGTTGCGTAAAGCATGCGCAGCCACTCGGCCGACGCCAGGACATCGGACGCGCCCCCGGACGCCGGGGCGTCCCGAACTTCTCCGATGCCTGGCCCTCCCCCTTTGCCGTCGCCTCCTACATCTGCTGCGCCTAGCCGCGGGCGCCCCCTCATTCTTATCGTCGCGCGGGTCATTGGGTACCTTTCCGGTGTCCACACTTATCGGTCGCGGAAGGCCGTAACGCTGGCCGACGTTGTGGGTCCATTCGTGATGAGGCATGATACGGTCGCGCGCGGCGCTACGCAACCAGGATGTTTCCGCCGCACCGTGGGCAAGGCAAGTCAGGGCTACTAAGCGAGACGGCGCGCCGTCCGCAACGCCAATCAAGGCAAGTGTAGCGCCGATGCGCGGCAGGCTCCATGGGACAGTCGGGGGGTCAGGGGAGCGGCATTACCAAATCTTCACATAGGGCACACGGAGGCTTTACAGTTGTGCGCAATAATAGAGATACGACCTGGGCGTGATGCCCGGCCACACCGAGTGGGGTAGCGAGACGGAACGGGGCACCGGCTCACTATCCTCCTCAAGAGGGCTGGCATCACATCCGGGTCTTTTTTGCTAGGGACAAGGTCTACGCCCTCCGATCGCTCGTCGCCGAGCCTATTGTCGTCATCGTCGCGTTGAACGACAACATTGTCAAATAGCACCCCTGTCCGCGTCGTGTCTTGTTTGGCAGCGCGGCGTATAGTGGCCCTATGCCGCATCGTGCGGCATGTCTATGCATCATTCTATGACCGCATGTTGCGCTTCATAATGACAGAATAGAATGGAAGGGTATGGGGGACGGGACATGGATCAGAGCGAACAGACGCTCGCGCGGGAAGAAGGAACGGAACACGCGCTGACGCGGCGGACGGCGCTTGCCGGGCTCGCGGCGGTCGGCGCGGGGCGAGCAGACGCAGATGGCGGCGGCGCGGCCGACGATGGGCTTCGTCCTGTGGGACGAGCAGTCCCCCGGCCCCGAGTTGGTGCGCATCGGCGCGGCGGCCGAGCGGGCTGGCTTCGACGCGGTCTGGACCAGCGACCACTTCCAGCCCTGGCAGGTCAACGACGGCCACGCCACCCAGGCCTGGGTCACCCTGTCCGCCCTCTCGCAGCACACCTCGCGCCTGCGCTTCGGGACCGGCGTGACCTGCCCCATCTTCCGTTATCGTCCCGCCGTGGTCGCCCAGGCCTTTGCCTCGCCCAGCCTTTTTGCTCCTGGCCGCGTCTTCCTGGGCCTGGGCGCGGGCGAGCGGCTCAACGAGGGAGCCTCGGGCGGCGGATAGGCGCTGTATCCCGAGCGCGCCGCGCGGCTGATCGAGGCCGTCCGGATCATTCGCGCGCTGTGGACGGGGCAGCAGGTCACCTACAACGGGCGCTTCTGGCAGGTGCAGGGACGACTGTTCGACCCGCCGGCGCAGCGCATCCCGATCTACATCGCGGCGGGCGGTCCCAAGAGCGCGCGGCTCTCGGGCATGTATGGCGACGGCCTGATCGCCGACCCGATGCAGCTGATGACCAATCCGGCGTACAAGGACGCCTGGATGGCCGGGGCGCGGGCGGCCGGTAAGAACCCGGACACCATGCCCATCCTGCTCGAGCACTTCGTCGTCATCGGCGACGAGGCGGAGGCCAGGCGCGACGCGGAGTTAGTGCGCTTCCAGGCCAAGGCGTGGAAGCCGGGCTATGTCAACAACATCAGCCCGGCGGCGATCCAGCGGCGCGCCGAGATGGAGATCCCGCTGGAGGCCCTCTCCCGTCAGTGGCCGGTCAGCACCCGTCAGTGGCCGGTCAGCACCGATCCGGCGGTCCACGTGCAGGCCATCCAGAACGTGGTCAACGCGGGCGTCACGCACCTCTTCGTGCATTCGACCCAGCAGGACCAGGCGGCCGTGGTCGACTTCTTCGGCCGCCAGGTTCTGCCGCAGATCCACGCCGGGGCCATCAAGGGCGTGCGCCAGGTGATGGGGATGTAACTCGCGCACAGCAAAAGGGTGAGTTTTGCATCATGCGTCCGCCCCACGGGTGATGCTACGATACAACCAGATGAGGGTTCATCGAGCCGTTTTGGGGACGCCGGCTCGATGAACCCTCATTTTTGATTTTGTTCATCTTCTTCAGACCCGCACCGCCTTACGTAGAGCCAGTCAACGCCCGTTCCACAGCCCGGCGATAGGGCAGAGGCGTGCGAGGCAGGATCGTGCGTAGCGGCGTGGGATCTCCAATCGCATCGGCCTTCATGCTATCCATAAGGCCCTTCATCAACCCTTTTGGACGTTTGCTCACACGCTCGATGACCGGTGCGAGCGCGCCTAGGAGCGTCTACGGGATATGGGTTTTGATGGGATGCTGTCGGCCCAGAACCCCTGCCGTGATATCGACCATGTGATCATTCGTCAGAATGTCATCACCACCCACGTCGTAGCAGTGCCCATAGGCCCGTGGATCGTTGAGGACGCCGACTCCCAGGGAGACGCGAGATCACAAAGAGACGACCACCTTCTTGGCGGACACGCCTTTCCTTTGAGCATCGAATCCGGTTTGTACGCACTCGAGACCCTTTCCGACGACGTAGGGATCCGGGGCGGCGACATAGCGGCCATCCGCGAGGGCCGGGGGCAGGAAATCCTCGTAGATGACTTTGCTGACCTCGTTGTTCTTCAAGGTAGTGCCAAAGATGAACTTCGTGCGAATGCGCCTTGTCCGGCACTTCACCTGCAGCGACACGTTTGACGATACGAGCTTTAGGACCAGCTGGACGGTCATGCCAGACTCAAACGAGACGGACGGGCTGGCCATGGAGATGAACTTGTTGCCGTTGCAGGCATGGACGATGTCCGCACAGGGCTCGGCCGACCCTTTTCCGATGGCGAGTGCGCCGGCGATCGTCTTGCCCTGGAAAGCCGCGATGAGGTCTTTCACGACGGTCGTGCTGTTGTAGTCGAAGACCTGGCTTGCTCCGAGCTTTGTGACGTAGTCGAAATTTCGTGGTGATGACGTGGTGATGACCTTGTATCCGGCAGCGACGGCGAGCTGAATGGCATTGCTGCCAACGCTCGTTGAGCCTCCCCAGACGAGAAGCGTCTTACCCGTGGGTGTCGGGGTCGCGGAGGGATGTTGAAGCGCCAGCTGATCTTTCTGGAAGAGGCCACAAGCGGCGGTGGATAGGGCCAGGGGGAGAACGGCAGCGTTTTCGTACGGCATGGTTCTAGGGATTGGCGCTGCCATGCTGGCAAGTAGGACGGTATAGGTCTGGAAGGCGCCTTCCGCTGAGGAGTTGCTATCTTTGTCCGTCCCGACAGCATGACCGAGCACACGGTCGCCCACCTTGAAACGCGTGACAGCGTTGCCGACCTCGACGACCTCGCCCGCGACATCCGAGCCTAGCACGAAGGGATATTTGATCCAGCGGTAAACGCTGGCGACCTGGATGATCCAATCGAGCGGGTTAATGGCCACCGCGTGATTCTTGATGACGATCTCGCCCTCGCGTGGGCGCGTGTAGGGCGCGGGCTTGACCTCAAGTGTGGCCTGCTTCGCTCCAAGCCAAGCGGCTGTATTCGTTGGCATGTGTTGCTCATCCTCTTTTCTCTTCTTGTTAAAATTCAGGGTGCGCTGAAAGTTGGGAGGTCCGCCGGTGGACACCAACGCTCTGATCCTCGTACGTGTCCTAGCCACAATCCGACGACTCACGGACCTGGTCGATGAGGAACTCGCCGCCGGCCGCCTCGGCCAGTTCTGGCCCGAAGAGGGCGCCGGGGGTGTGCGCTCCTGGCCGGCCTTCGCCCTTGAGCAGGCGGTGCGCAACCTCCGCTGCGACGGCTGCGGTGAAGGTCATGGCGTCGCCCGCGCGGAGCCAGCCCTCGCGGACCTCCCCGGATGGCCACTCCGCGCGTGCGTGCGCCCACGAAAATTGCCGGGGCCGGTCCTGTGCCCGCGTCTTGACCCGCGCCAGCCTCCTGGCCGCGACATCGGTGACGCCCGGGATGCGAAAGACGGCAGACACAACGGGCATCATCAGTCGGACAACGGTGCCGGTCGGCGCCAGGCTGGAGGCGGCCACGACGACGTCAGCCTTACTGGCCCGCCACGCGGCCAGCAACTCGCCGCTGGGAAGGCTTGCCGAAGCGATCACATCGCCAGCCGGAGTTGTCAGTTGCGTCGGTTCCCCAAAAACGGGAGCCGGCGCCAGGCGTCCGTGCCGCACCTCCCATCCGCCAGACGGAATGCCGTCCACGATGGTGTGGGCTAGGGCGGAGCCGATGACGCCGGGTTCGGTGGCGAGGGACGCCAGGGCGTCGACGCGCACCCGTGACGCCGGTGGCTGGCCTTCGCACAGGCGCAGCAGCACGCTCTCGGTCGCGAGCACGCCGAAGCCCGCGCCGGTCACGAACACGCGCCCCGTGTCCGCGGCCTCACGGTCGAGATTCAGTATCTTCTGGACGGCCTGAAGCTCGTTGGCCACGTCGACGTAGTGGGTTCCAGGAGGGCACGCCCGCGCGACATCGAGGGCGGTAGTCGTGAACGGGCCGACGGTGTTGACCACCACGGCTGGGGCATCCTGGGCGAGATCGGCGAGGGCTGAGGTGAGCGTGCCCACCAGTAGCCGCGGTGCGCCGCCAAGCTCAGCGACGACGCCTTCGAGACGTGCGCGGTCCCGCCCGACGAGCACGAGCGGGACGCCCCGCTCGTGCAGTCGCAACGCGACCGCGCGCCCTGTCCGGCCGGTCGCGCCCAGCACCCACACTTCGTTATGCATCGCGTCGCTCCCTTCATCCCCAGTCGTCACGTCGCCAGTCTGACGACACGGCATGTCATCACTAGTCTACTTGATGACACGCAGTGTCGTCAAGTAGGATGAAGATATGAGTAGATGGCAACCAAACGCGCGTGATCGGTTGGAGCGCGCCGCCGTCGAGCTGTTCATGGGTTAGCTAGGCGAGAGGAGTCGCCTCCTCCCGCCCGCTTTCAGAACCGGACGTGACACGTTAGCGTCATCCGGCTCCTCGGTCTATCGGCTCGTGTCATGAGTACCCATGGCGCTGCGTTGGTACGATCCGTCGCGCGCCGATTTGCGATCGTGGCAATGGCGGTGGAGTGCCTGCATGTTGGTGAGGGTGTGCGGCCCCGCCTGGCTGGAGGGGCGCACGTGGTCGATCTCGATGCAGTCGTCATCGCGGAAGAGTAAACCGCAGTCTGTGCAGCGACCGTCCTGGGCCACGAGCAGTCGCCCCAGGAGGCTGCCCGTGAGAGGGTGGTCGCGTAGCCGTTTCGCCCAGTAGATCAGGTCGCCGTCAAACGGCGACGCCCGCCCTTTCACCTTCACATGTCGCTTGATACGGGTGTCGCTATGGGCGCGCAACGTGACGCCAGTGGGGGTCGCGAAGATCCACCTCCGTCCGTTCCGTGTGTGCCAATAGCGGTTGACCACCCACGTCTTGCTCTTGTTCGGGTGACGACGCGCGCCCCAACGCAGCAGCATCGCGACGACGTGATGGTCGCACGCCTGGAAGGCGTCGGTCGCGACCACCGTCCGGTGGTAGTTCGTCCAGCCCCGGATACGGGGATTGAGCATCCCGATGAGCGCCTCTTGCGAGACGGTGCGATGCCGCCGGATGAGCGTCCCGAGGTCGTCGAGATGCCGTGCGCTGGCCTTCTTGCTGGGTGTGATGAACGTCTTGAACCCTAACGGCTGGCCCTTCGTGTTCCTCGCGGTCTGGCAGCGCCCGCGCGGGTACTGCCGCACCGTGCAGCCGAGGAAATCGAAGCCCACGTTCCCGTCGTGAGGATGCAGGGTGTGCGTCACCCGCGTCTTCGTTGGACTCAAGTGCAGCCCTATGTCGGCGAGCCATCGTTCCACGGCCTCCCTGCTCGCCGCGATGCCTTCCAGGTCCGCACAGAGGACCACCAGGTCGTCGGCGTACCGAATGAGGTGGACCGGGGTCCCCGCCTTCCGATATGCCGCCGTGGCGGCTCCTTCCAGGCCGTGCAAGGCAACGTTCATGAGCAGCGGCGAGATCACGCCCCCTTGCGGGCTCCCCCGTGGGGTGGGCGTGACCACGCCGTCGGACAGGACCCCCGCTTTCAGCCAGGCCTTGACCGCCTGTCTGAGCGCCGGAGGGGCGTCCAGTTTGGCGAGGAGGGCGGCATGCCCAATGTTCTCGAAGCAGCCTTTGATATCGGCGTCGAGGGCGTACTTGGCCTTCGTGCCGATACTGGTAAAGATAGCCTGGAGCGCATCGTGGCAGGAGCGTCCGGGCCGGAAGCCGTAGCTGTTCGGCTCGAAGCGGGCCTCCCATTGGGGTTCAAGCGCCAGTTTAGCCAGCGCCTGGTGTGCCCGATCGAGCATCACGGGGATGCCCAGGGGCCTGACCTCGTTGGGTTTGCCTGCTTTGGGGATCAGTACCCGACGCACCGGGCGCGCTTTGATCGCCCGCGGGTCCCGTAGTGTCTCCACGAACAGGAGACGGATCA
>JAABUX010010392.1_pt1 | contig 10394 bp, 8 predicted proteins | sample 5561851 | NCBI WGS metagenome assembly JAABUX01 (sample SAMN10711883, study PRJNA513361) | rock metagenome | isolation source: Antarctica rocks | place: Antarctica: Victoria Land, Richard Nunatak red sandstone | collected 2016-01-03 | reverse complement strand
TACAGCCGACCTGCGGCGAGAGGGGACAAACTGGCGAACGAGGTCATTGCCTCATCAGCATCCCCGCCCTCACCCTCGCCGTGAGATCGACTCCTCCAATATACGAGCAACATCCTTTCATGTGGCCAGGTCCAAGCGTGGACGCCTTTGTCGTCCGCGTCAATCCGGGCCGGGCGACGGGATCGGTCACTCTCGGTCTGCTGCGCGCGTCGGACGGCGCCGTCGTCGAGGTGGGGAACGTGCGCTCCGGTCTGCGCGACGCGGACATCGCGCGTCTCGCCGTCCAGGTCGCGGCGGGCGGGCGGCCGGTCCTGGAGGTTGACTACCTGCCCGCGCGCACCGTCGGGTACAAGCTCGTCGAGCCGAAGACGTCGGCGGACAGGCTGCGCGCCGACAAGACCTGGGAGGAGTGTACGACCGACCAATGGGGAGCCGCGCACGCGGCGCTTCTTGCGGGGGGCGGCCCGGCGTAAGCGCGCGGACGGGTCGCGCGAACGACCGCTGGTGCGGCTCAGCGTGGAGGCCGTCGCCCGACGAGCGGGCCCGGGGACGGTGTCGCGTGCTCCAGACCCGTCGTCATGACGCCGCCTTAATCAGCGTCGGCGTGCGGGATTAGAGGCGCGCGGCGTCGAGCACGCTCACCGTGCCGTCTCCCGTGTTGGCGACGAAGACGCGCGCCGTCTGCGCGTCCACGGCCATCGCCGGAGGCCCTACCCCCAAGAGAACGCCGCTGAGGGGACGCCCGCTCTTTGCATCGAAGACGCCCAATTCCGTCGGTCCTTGGCCCGCCCCATCCGACGACTGGGTCACGACGAACAAGCGATGCGTCCGTTCATCCACGGCCACCGCCGCCGCCTCCCCGGGCGTATGAATGCTACCGATCGTGACGGAGCGGATCAACGTCCCCGTGCGTGTCGCCAGCGTGTTCGCCCGGACCGGCCCTCCCATCGAACTCAAAGGCTGTATGACGCTCACCACGCGTCCGTCCGTCTCGTCGACGGCCATCGGATAGCCGAGAGCGGGCGCGTGGGCCACGACCGCTCCGGTCGCCTCGTCCAGGACGCGCCCGTCGGTCAGCCCCAGTGAGTCGAGCAGACCGACAAGCACCCGCCCGGCCCGTGCATCCACCGCGACTTCCGAGACGCCCGTCGTCACGTCACCTGACAGCGCACTGTCAGGCACGTGTGCCCGCACCGCTCCCGTCGCCGCGTCGAGAACGAGCACCCCCCCCAATGGCGAAGACACGGCCCGTGCGTTCGTCCACCGTGAGCGGCGAGATGTCCAGATGAGGGATGGTGCGCAGGACCGTCCCCGTCTCCGCGCTGAGCACGCTCATCGTGGCCTCGCTCAGCAGGGCGCCGGAGTCGCTCGTGCGCGCGGAGTTGCAGACGAAGACGCGGCGGGTGCGCCCGTCGATGCCCACCGCTTGCGGCGCGTACCCCACCGGCACGACGCGGCGGACCGCGCCCGTGCGCCCATCGAGCACCCACACACGGCCGGGACCGTGCGGCAAGACGGTGACATCGTCTTGCCGGCTGGTGGGGACGAAGACCTGCCCGTGCGCGGGTCGACCACCGCGGGGAGCGGGAAGCCGTCGGTGGAGGGGATGAACGCCTGTCGTCCCAGGCGGAGCGTGTGCAGGAGGACGCCCGTGACGGCGTCGAGCACGCTGACGCGGCTCTCGTGCGCCGTGGCGGAGAAGACGAAGACGCGCTTTGTGGGCGCGTCCACGACGAGGGCCAGGGGGTTCACCGCGACGTGAACGGTCCGGAGCACCGGGTTCACCGCCCTTTGCATGCGTGAGGGAGCCGCGCCCTCCTGCCGGGATGGAAAGTGGCCGCGGGGATCCATGACCGGGGCATGGATCGCGGTGAGCGTGAGCACGCACACGGCGGCGGCGACACGGCCGCGCGTCTGATGATGCGTGCGGAACGTGACCATCATGCGTCTCTCCCTCACGACGTTCTCTTCGAGAAGCGTAGGCCCGTCGGCGGATCCTGGTGAACGACGGGCGCGATCATCCTCCCCTAGAGCAGAACGACGACGGAACTGAGGTGATAGTCAGGGGTCGCGCGCCGCGACGGGTCGGTGATTCAAGCACGGCGTGCGGTCTCAGAGGCGCGTCGTGTCGAGCACGCTCACGGTGTTGTCCCCTTCATTGGCGACGAAGATGCGCCCGCTCTGCTCGTCCACGCCGACCGCGGGCGGCCCCGCGCCGACGTCCACGCCGGTGAGTCCGCGGCCACTGCGCGTGTCCAGGACGTCGACGCGATCGGGGCCGTAGACGCTCGGCCCATTGAACGCCACGTCCGTCCACACGATCGCGACCCGTCCGTACGTCTCGTCGACGGCCTCCACCACCGGCGGGAACCGCATCTTGACGGAGAGCAACTCCCCCGTCCACGCGATCCGCCCGCTCCGCGTGTCCAGCCCCGTCACGCCGAGCGGGCCGCCGCTGGAACTCAGGGGGGACTCCGTCGAGATGTAGCGGCCCGCCCGCGAATCTACCACGCCCCTGCCCACATCGTAGATGGTGCGCAGCATCCGCCCCGTCGTCGCGTCCAGCAGCACCACACTGTACGTGCGCATCGTGCTGTCGTAGAGGCTGGCCACGACCCGCCCCGCCGCCATATCCACCGCCAAGCCGGGCTCCCCTTCGGGCAAGGACACGCTCCGCACTACGCGCCCCGTGTGCGCGTCGAGCACCGTCACGCCGTCGTTACCCGAGACGAACAGGCGGTCCGTGCGTGCATCAAAGACCATCCCTGCCGAACCCAGCCCAGCCGGATGCATATCCCGCACGACGACGCCCGTGGATACGTCGACCACGCGTACGCTTACGGTCCCCACGAGGTGACCGTCACGGCCAATGGGGCCGGCGTCGAGAAAAAAGAGTTGCCCATGACTCATGTCGAGCACCATGGCCTGCGGGCTCTGGCCAGCGGCGATCGTACGCACCACTCTCCCCGTGCGCCCGTCGAGGACATGAACGGTGCTCGGACCGGTGAGCTGGCCGTTGGCGAGACCGGTGCGGCTTGTCAGGACGAAGAGCCGCCCGCTCCGGGCGTCCACCACCCCATTGTAGACGAACCCGTGCGCTTCGAGGGACACCGTGCGCAGGGGCGCGCCCGTCGTCCCGTCGAGCATGCTCACGGCCACGCGCATCGACGTGATCGTGGCCCCGCCCTGCGGTTGCGCCGTCAGCACGAAGACGTGCCGCGTGGGCGCATCGACCACCACCTGATAGGGGCGCACGGGCAGGTGCACCGTGCGCACGGGAACGACCGGCACGGTGGCGCCCGCCCGCGCCGCATCGTCCGCGCCGGTCGATCTCGCCGCGGGGACGAGCGAAACGGCGCACGCGCATGCGACCGCGCTCACGGCGCGCAGCCCCGCACCGGCACGCTGCCGTGACATAGGTCCCATCACCCCACGTCGCACCTTCATGACACTCTCCTCCCGCTATGCCTGCTCCCTGGGGCCGTGAGCCTCGGACTTCCTGCTCGCGGCCCTGCCCACCACGTCAACGGTAGCACGCCGCTGCGACCAACGTCGCGTAGAGACGCGCGATGGGCACTGAGATGTTCGAGATGCCCGTCCGCTTCTGGTCGGGACAGTAGACCGTCGCCATCTTGGGCGCTCCGTTTGTATAGCTGGCCTGCGCGACGCCAGAGTAGATGCCAATGTTATCGCCGGGGGCATCGACCCCACGGAAGTAGGCGACGCGCACGGGCGTCCGCGTGGGATCGAGGCTGACGCAGGACCCGTTTCTCTTCGTACAGTAGCGGTCATTGAGCCAGGTGAAGAGGTCGGCCGCGTAGGCTCCCTGCGCCGGGGCATTGGTCGTGGCCACCCCGTTAGGGCTTTCCCCAGGGCTATAGTTATCCTCCGTGAAGATCACGGGGAGGCGCAACGAGGTAAAGTTATACGTCGTCCCGTAGTAGCGCGACGTGCGAATCCCGCGGTGCGTGCCCGACGTCGTCCATGTGTTGATCATGTCGCTCAGGTTCAGACAGGCGTTATAGGAGAAGCGCTTAGGCTTCGTTCGATCAAGTGGAGCCTGCGCCTGGGTCTGATTGTAGAAGTTCTTCCACCAGTGCCCGTGGTCATCGGGCGTATCGTACCCGTAGGGATGCACGGCGAGCCCGAGGAGCCCCACCGGCGCGGGGGGGATGGACGCCCCATCCACTATCACCTGAGCGGAGGAGTGGATCGTAGCGCTAATCGCCGCGGCCGCGGCAAAGACGTTGTCGTATTGGTTATACGTCGGGCCGCTTCGCCCCAGGCACGTCGTCCCTGCCTTCGTCGTCGCCGTCGGCGCGGCCATGCCCGCGGTGAGGATGCGGTACCGACTGTACCCGTAGCCCGACAGGGCCTGATAGAGGCCACGCGCGGCATACGCGTAGACCGACTCGTAGTGGTACGTCCCGTCTTTGCTGATGAAGGTGGTCCCGTCGGTGTAGTTAGGGATGGTGTACAGGTCCAGGTCGGGCTCATTCCCAATCTCGAAGTAGATCATCGACGCTGTCCCGAACGAGGTGCTGTCGTGCAGATACTGCACGAGGTTCTTCACTTGCTTATACCACAGGACGGGCGTCAACTCGTGCGCATAGTGGCATTTTGGGACGATGATGTCGAGGATCGGGACGATATGGTAGGCCTGCGCCGACCCGAGCATCTGGTTGATGGTGCCGAGGTCGAACGCATCGGCATACACGGGGACCGTCACCGGTTGGTTGTTCTTGTCGTTGACGACGCCCGTGCCAGCCCTATGGGTGAAGTCGCTCTGCCACCATGTTGACCCTGGCGCGGTAGGGTCGATGCCGGCCGTTTGCTGATAGTCGGGGCAGGCCAGGTTCACCCCGAAGCGGATGTATTGCGCCGTCAAGTTGTAGTGGGACGCACTAATCCTGAACGCACCCTGCCCGCACGTCACGCCGTTCGAGGTGCATTTGGGAGCCCCGTTCTGGCCCTGCTGATCGGGGATGCTGGCGTTCCCCGTCCCGGTGGGGAAATCCGCCGTGTAGCTCCCCGATGTCCCGTAGATGTACGGCTGTCCGTCGAAGTTGTACGGGCCGGGCGACGTGCTCGCGGTGGCGGCGTTCGTCGTGACTCCCGACGTGCCCAACGCGCTCGGCCCGTACGTGATGTCCAGGTACGGCGTCAGGGACGGATCGTCGAAGCCCGCGCCCAGAGACGAGGCGAAGCGGACCGGGGAACCCGCGTTGACCAGCGTGATGCCTCCATTCGTGGTCCCGTCCTGCACCCATTTCCGCACCAGGCTTGTCATGTCCCAGCCCTGCCAGTGCCCGTCACTGCCGTTCTGGACGATGAAGGTCGTGGTCGTCACAACTGCTGGCGCACCATTCCAGGTCGTCGGCTGGGAAGGGTCGTTTACGCCCGCGGCGTTGGCCTCGACCTGCACCGCCGTCGGGCCAGTCTGATTCGGCGTGTAGAGCCGCAACGTCGCCGACACGATGGAGGGCTGATTGGCCGAGATGGACGCGAGATCGAAGTACGCCTGCCCGTTGTAGGTGCAGCCGTTCTCCGCACCCACCACCATTTCGGTCGGGGGGGCCGGCGTGTTCGGTGCGCAACTGTTGACGGAGCCGAAGGCGCCGCTCCGCAACTCCGCGTTCGCCGTAAGGATAGGAAGGTCTAGGTTCACCGGGAAGACGCGGCCCGCAGCGTGCAGCCAGGCAGGGTCGATGCTGACGGTCACGGTCTGGACACCCGCGACGCCTTGCGTCAGCGTCGCGGTGGCCGGCCCCGTAGTGACCGACGCGGCGGGGTCGGCGCTCGTGTCCGTCGCGACAGGCGGCTCCATCACCGCCTCCGTCTGCGTGATGACGTTAAAGCTCACCCCGTCGTCCCCGTATTGGGTAATCGCCTGCGTGACCCGGATCGCCCCGCTCACGTCCTGCATGACCCCCGTATGCGGACTCGACGTGAGCGCGAAGCTAAACGGCCCTCCTTCGTTTGCACTATGCAGCACCACACGCGCGTCCAGACCCGAGCCCGTCGCGCGCAACGCGAGATCGCTCTGGGTTGACGAGCCGGTTGATGGCACGACGCTAGGATAGGTGAGCGTGTTAGCGTTCACCTGCCCGCTCACGCCGGGCGCGGACGCGGAGAGTCCCAGGCCGAGCGTGATGCTGTCCTCCGCCGTGAGCGTGGCCATGTACAAGCGTCGCGCTGCTGCTCGTGGGCGCCAGATGATGCGTGCGGAGCGTGAGCTGCAGGCGTCTCTCCCTCACGACGTTCTCTTCGAGAAGCGTAGGCCCTTCGGCGGATCCCGGTGAACGACGGGCGCGATCATCCTCCCCCTAGAGCAGAACGACAACGGAACTGAGGAGCTGGCGCCCGCTGTGCGTGTCTAGAACGCCTGTCTGAGAGGGCCATAGACGGTCGGCTTGCTCATCGCCACGTCCGCGGACACGATCACGGCTTGTCCCCGCACCGTGTCGACCGCTTCCACTATCGGTGCGAACGGAATTTTAACTAGAAGCAACGGACCCATCTCTACAACCCGCCCGTCGCGCGCGTCCGGCCCGGTCACCCCATCTCTCCTCCATTTGAGGTCAATGGAGACTCCGTCGTGATAGACCGCCCTATCTCGGGGGCTACCAACGCCCCGGCTCACAGGCGCGTGGTGTCAAGGACGCTCACCGTCGTGTCCCCTCCGTTCGCGACGAAGGCGCGCTGGGTTTGAGCGTCGACCCCCACGGCTGGCGCTCCTATGCCCAAGCTCAACTGGCGCACCACCCGCCCGTTGTACGTGTCCAGGACGTTCGCGACGTTAGGACCGCTTGTGCCCTCCGCGATCACAACGATGGCCCGGCGCCGCGGCTCATCCACGGCACTGGCGACCTGAAAGGACGCCCCCGTTGCCAGCGTCGGCGCGCTCACCACGCGCCCGCTGATGATGTCTACCACCTGAGCGCCAACATCCCCACCGCTCGAGGGAGTGAGGGTGAAGGCCGCGACGATCCGACCGTCCGTCGTGTCTACCGCAAGCGCTTCGCCCGCGCCGATAGCCCCGCGCACGACCTTGCCCGTTCCTGCATCTAGCAGCGTGACGGCCTCCATGCGCTCCACGTCGAAGCGTACGCCGACGACCACGCGCCCTGCCCGCTCGTCAAGTGCGAGGCCCAGCACCGTCTGGCGCGAGGAAAGGGGGACGCGGGACACCGTCGCGCCTGTCGCCTCATCAAGGACGCGGACGCCTCCGCTCTCGGCCACAAAGACGCGTCTCGTCTGCCCATCCACGATCAGCGCCCCACCATTTTGGCCAAGCTGATTGAGGCGGATAAGACGAATGACGCGGCCCGTCGCGGCATCGACATCCCGCAGTATGGCGTTGCCGGTTGGTGCGCCCAACTCATCGAGGGTGCCCGCGTCGAGGAGGAACGCTTGCTGGCGCACGACATCTATGGCGATCGCCCGTAGGGCCCTACCCGTCGAGAATACCTGCACCACCGCCCCCGTCCGTCCGTCAAGAACGCGTATGTCGCTACGGTCGCTTAAACCACTGGGCCTGCGCGTCGTGTGCGTGACGAGCAGAACGTGCCCACCGCGTGGGTCCACAACTGCGCCGTCAAAATAGGTGTTGTGCCCGAGCGGCGTCGTGTGCAGGAGCGCCCCTGTCGCCGCATCGAGGACTTTGAGGGCGGCGACCTCTGGTTGGTGAGGGGCGTAGGGATTGGTCCGCGCGAAGACGAAGACGCGGCGCGTCGCGGCGTCGACGAGCACGACCGAGGGATAAAGATCTAGCTGCACCGTCCGCACGACGGGAGATTGCGCTGCCGCCGGGCCGGCGCCTTGCAGCCGAGTTACGGTGAAGGAGGGGATGCGACCGCCGTGCAACACGACACCGGAGGGGATAACGGTCAAACTGCCAATCCCGGCGACAGCGACGTACGCCGTTAGGACGAGAGCACGTCTCAACAACAGCACCATATCTTTTCCTCCTGGCGGGCAAGCCGTGGTGGTCAGCGGCGCGCTTCGATGTGTGCGCCGCCAGCCCCAACTCTCTCACTAACGGTAACAACCAGTCGTCGTCAAAGATGAAAACTCTTGCGGCATCGTCCCTTTCAGGATGCCTGGCGCCTTCGGGCAGTACAGCGTTACTGTCTTCGGCATCGGCTTCGGCATTCCGTTGAGATCCCCCTGCACCGTTCCGTTTGCGCCTGTGGGGCCGTAGAAGAGGCCTATTGGATCACTCAGCGCATTAACTCCCCTAAACCATAGGACGCGTAGGCGTGTTCGCGTTGGGTCGATAGGCCCACTCGACCTAGCGGTTTTAGGAGAGTTGATGTACAGGTAGGTGAACAAGTCAGCGAGGTAGGCTGCCTCCGCCACGTCGGAGCCCCCGACGGGGCTGTAGTTGTCCTCAGTGAAGACGACCGGCAGGCCCGCAAAGTTGTACGTGTCGTGCCAATACCGCTTCGTGCGATCTCCATAGTTGGCGTGCCCCCCTTCCCATGTCGAGATGAGGAAGGACAGGTTTTGGCAAGGACCAGCGTACGCTCCTAACTTTTGAGAGTAGTAGTTCTTCCAGTAGCGAGGAGTCGTCGTGCTTTTCTCCGACGTATCGTAGCTATACGGGTGGACAGCCACGCCCAGGTGTGTTCCTGGAACAGTTGGCCCTGGATAAGGGTTTGGTCCAACGAAGCCAACGGGCGGCGCATATCGCGCCCCGGCAATTGCTTGACCGGAGGCGAAGACAGTGTCGTAGCTGTCGACGGTGAACGTGCTGCTGTCCGCGTTTTTTATGACCTGAGTCTGGCACGCCTTCGGTTGTAGTGCTGCTGTCGGCGCGTACATACCTGCTGTTAGGATGCGGTAGGTGCTGTACCCGTCGTTGGCTAGGGCCTGGTTGAGGCCGCGCGCGGCATACGCGAAAATGTCCTCATAGTGATACGTCCCGTCCGTACTAGTGAAGCTTGATCCGTCGGTGTATTTCCCGACTTGGCCGGAGACTGCAATGGGGCCTGTCGTTAGGCTCGGCTCGTTGCCGATCTCGAAATAGACCGGCTTTGACTTGTCTGCGTTGAATGCCGCCAAGGTATTGAGATAGGCCACGAGGTTCTGTACTGCGGCATACCACTGCGGAGGGGAAAGTCTGGTGATCGGCTTTGGCGTCGTCTTAGGCCGGTTATAGTTCACGCAAGTGTCGCCCGGCAGGACATTGATGACCGGCGTCGATCCCCACGCGCGGGCCGAGGTGACTAACTGGCTCAGGTCGCCGATGTTGAAACGGCTGGCGTCGACAGGGGGAGCGCCAGCGGGCGAGACGGGGCGTTGGTCGTCACTGCCCCACCAGCGCGCGCCTGGCATAGTCGGGTCGATCCCGTACGTGGTTTGAAAATCGCTGCAAGGCAGTTGAATTCCGAAGCGGACAAACTGCGACTGGAGTTGGAAGCGACTCGCGCTGATCCTAAAGTCTCCATTCCCACAGGTAACACCATTGGTCGTGCATGGGGGTTTGACAGTCGCGTTGCCTGCATCGTAGATAGCAGCATCGCCATTGCCCGCTAAGGTAGGGTCGTCGGCGGTGTATGCGCCCGAATCGCCGTAGATAACCCGCGCTTTGTCGTTATAGGGGCCGGGAGCAGGCGTGGCTGCCGCTGTCGTCGCATTGGTCGTCGTCCCTGATATGGATGACGCGTAGGAAATGTCCAGGTATGGCGTCAGGGTAGGATCTGTCGCCGTGCCCGCGCCGAGCGCGGAGGCGAACCGCGTGGGTACACCTGCACTCGTGAGGGTGAGACCCGCGTTAGTAGAGCCATCCTGCACCCACTGTCGCACGATGCTCGTCACGTCCCAACTCTGCCAATGTCCGTTGCTTGCACTCTGGGATAGGGGCGCTGTCCCGGTCATGATGGGTGGCGCTGTACTCCAGCTCACCGGCTGCGCGGGCTCGGCGCTCCCCATACCATTTGGGGAGATCGTTACGCCGGTTGATCCCACTTGGTTCGGCGTATAGAGGCGTAAGGTGGCCGACACGATGGAGTTGTCGGACGAGACGGGTGAAAGGTCGAAATAGGCTTGCCCATTGTAGGCGCAGCCGTTCTCCCTACCGACAACCATGTCAGTTGGTGGGGACACCGTAGCGGGGTTGCAACTAGTGACCGTGCCGAAGGACCCGCCACGTAGCGCCGCGTCCGTTGTAGCGATAGGGAGGTCAACGGCGACCGGGAACACGCGGTGGGTGTCATTGAGCCACGCTGGATCGATAGCGAGGGTGACATAGCTTGTAATGCCAGCCGTAACTGTTCAGGTCAGGCAAGGGTAGGGAGGAGAGGCTGACCGCGGAAGAGGCTCTCGATCGCGGCGTACACGGGGATGCTCTGCTTGCGCAGGGTAGAGACATAGCCACGGATGCGGGCAAA
>JAABUX010010390.1_pt1 | contig 10395 bp, 8 predicted proteins | sample 5561851 | NCBI WGS metagenome assembly JAABUX01 (sample SAMN10711883, study PRJNA513361) | rock metagenome | isolation source: Antarctica rocks | place: Antarctica: Victoria Land, Richard Nunatak red sandstone | collected 2016-01-03 | reverse complement strand
CATCTCGGCGGTGGCCGAGACGAACCGCACCCCCTTTGATCTACCAGAGGCGGAGCAGGAGCTGATCGGCGGCTACCTGACGGAGTACTCCGGCCTGAAGTTTGTCTGCTTCTACCTGGGCGAGTACGTGAACATGATCACGACCTCGGCCCTGGCCACGCTCATCTTTTTCGCCGGCTGGCACCCCACTTTCGGCTTCCTGCCGGCCATCCTGCCCTTCGCCCTCAAGGTACTGATCTTCGTCTTCCTGTATATCTGGCTGCGGGCCACACTGCCCCGGCTGCGCTACGACATGCTGATGCGGCTGGGCTGGAAGTTCCTCCTCCCTCTGGCGATCGCCAACGTGGTCGTCACGGCAGTGGTAGTGGTCCTGGTGTCATAGTGTCCGGCTTCAGGAGCACTGACAGTGAGTGAGAAGAAAGGCGATCAGAACGTTCTCCGGGATGTGGCGGCGCTCGGCATCGGTCTGAAGACCACCCTCAGCGAGATGTTCCAGCCGCAGGTCACGCTGGCCTATCCGGAGGAGAAGAATCCCCGCTCCGAGCGTTACCGAGGCCGTCACTACCTGCGCCGTTACGACAACGGCCTGGAGCGCTGCATCGGCTGTGAGCTCTGCGCTGCCAACTGCCCAGTCGGCTGCATCCTCGTCATTGCTGCCGAGAACTCGGAGGAGCACCGGGTCAGTCCGGGGGAGCGCTATGCCAAGGTCTATGAGATCAACATGCTGCGCTGCATCTTCTGCGGCTACTGCGAGGAGGCCTGTCCGGTGCAGGCTATCGTGCTCGGCCCGGAGTACGAGCTCTCTGAAGTGAGCCGGGATCGCCTGGTCTATACGAAGTCGATGCTGCTGGAACCTGATCCCCGGACCGCCCCCGATCAGCAAGACCCCATCCGGATCGGGGGGTAGCTAAGTGAGCTTGGCCGGCTTTCTGTTCTACGTGCTCGCGCTCATCGCCGTCTTGGGCGGCATCGGCGTCGTGATCTCCAAGGAGCCCGTGCGCTCGGTGCTGAGCCTGGTGGCCGTGATGCTGGCCCTCGCCGGCCTCTTCCTGATGCTCTCGGCCCAGTTTGTCTTCGCGGTCCAGATCATCGTCTACGCCGGCGCCGTCATGGTGCTCTTCCTCTTCGTGGTCGCCCTGCTGGGCCCGATTCGCGAGGGCGCGAGCAGCCTCCTGAAGCTCCATTGGGCCTACCTGGTCGTGGGACTGGCGCCGCTGATCATCGGCCTCGGAGTACTGCTCAACCAGATCCAGTTCCGCAAGCCAGACGGTGTTGACATCACCTACTTCGGCTCGGTCGAGCAAATTGGCTACGGCCTCTTCACTACCTACCTCTATCCCTTCGAGCTGACCTCCGTCCTGCTTCTCGTGGCGGCCGTGGGGGCCATCTACCTGAGTCGCGGCAGTCACAGCGCCGAGGAGGAGTCTGAGGGCGTCGAGGGACGTGATGTCTGATTACGGCCAGCTTCAGATCGGAAACGCCGGCAGCGTGGACGCCGGTCAGTTCTTGCTTTTGGGGGCGGTGCTCTTCGTCATCGGAACGGTCGGAGTCATCATCCGCCGCAATCCGATCGTGATCCTGATCTCGATCGAGCTGATGCTCAACGCCGTCAACCTGACTCTCATCACCTTTGCCCGGCAGCTCCATAACACCGAGGGCCAGCTCTTCGCTCTCATGACCGTGGTCGTGGCCGCGGCTGAGGCGGTGGTCGGGCTGGCCATCCTCGTCGACGTCTTCCGCACCCGCGACGTCGATGACGTCGACAAGCTGAGCGAGCTGAAGGGATGAGCTTGCCGCAAGCGCTGGCGCTGGCGGTCCTGGCGCTTCCCGCGCTTGGCGCGCTGGTTCTCTCCGCGACCGCGCTGCGGATCCCTCGTCAAGCGGTGTCGGTGATCGGTCCGGGCGCGGTCTGGGCCGCGTTCATCTGCGTGCTCATGCTGCTGTTCGACTCGCTGGCTCACTCGCAGCCGCACGACTTCAGCTACTGGACCTGGATCCGTAGCGGCGACTTCCAACTGCCCTTCAACCTCCTGGTGGATCGGCTCTCGATCTTCATGTGCCTCGTCATCACGGGCGTCGGCGGTCTGATCGTGACCTACGCCATCGGCTACATGGGACACGAAACGGACGGCAGCTACGCCCGCTTCTTCGCCTACATGGACCTGTTCGTGCTGTCGATGCTCATCCTCGTTCTGGCCGGCAACTTCGTGTTCCTGATCGTCGGCTGGGCCGCGGTCGGCCTGAGCTCCTATCTCCTGATCGGCTTCTACTACTGGCGGGACACAGCTGTCGTGGCGGCGCGAAAAGCGTTCGTCATGAACGTGATCGGCGACATCGGTCTCATCCTCGCCGCCTTCGCCATCTTCCTCAGCTTTCACGCAGTCACCTTCGCCGGCGTCTTCCAGCACGTCGGCCGCAGCGACAGCTTTGGACTCGAGCTGATCGCCTTCCTGCTCCTGGTCGGCGGCATCGCCAAGTCAGCCCAGCTGCCCCTCCACACCTGGCTCCCGGACGCCATGGAGGGGCCGACCCCCGTCTCGACCTTGATCCACGCCGCCACCATGGTCACCGCCGGCGTCTACCTCGTCGGCCGGATGCACCCGATCTACGAAGTGGCCCTCTACGCCCACGGCACGGTAGCGGTGATCGGTGCCGCCTCGGCCCTGTTCGCGGCCACCGTGGCGCTCGTCCAGACCGACATCAAGCGGGTGCTCGCCTATTCGACCATGAGCCAGATCGGTTACATGTTCCTGGGCGTCGGAGTCGGCGCCTACGCTGCCGCGTTCTTCCACCTGCTCTCGCACGCCTTCTTCAAAGCCCTCCTCTTCATGAGCGCGGGCAACGTTATCCACGCCATGCACGACGAGCAGGACATGCGGCGATACGGCGGCCTCTGGCGTCAGCTGCGACCCACTTCAATCGCCTTCCTGATCGGCTCCCTGTCGCTGGTCGGCATCATCCCGCTGGTCGGCTTCTTCTCCAAGGAGCTGGTCCTGGGCGATGCTTTCAGCAAACCGGGCGGCAGTGGCTTCCCCCAGCTCATGTGGCTTATAGGGTTCGTGACGGCGATCCTGACCGGCTTCTACACCGGACGCATGTGGTGGCTGGCCTTCTGGGGGCCGCCCTCCCCAAACCGCGCGGTGGCGGAGCCGCGAGAGGCGCCCCGGGTGATGCTCTGGCCGGTGTTGATCCTGGCCGGCTGCACCGTGCTCGGCGGCCTGCTCCAGACCAGCGCGCTCGGCTCCCAGGGCCCCAAGTTGGTCGAACTATTCCTGGAGCCGGCGGTCGGCAGCCTGGGCTGGGAGGCAAATCCGCTGGAACTGTTGGTCACGGCAGCAACGCTGCTGCTCGGCGCGGGCGCATTCTGGCTCGCCCGGTACTTCTACGCGGAGAAGCGGTTCCGGCCCTGGTCCCAGCGCTTTCCAGGAGTCCAGCAGCTGCTCGAGCACAAGTACTACTTCGATGAGCTCTACGACGGCGTCTTCGTGCGTGGCATGAACGCGCTGGCTAAGGGTGGTGAGCGGCTGCTCGAGAACCCGATCATCGACGGCGCGGTCAATGGCGTGGGCACTGGTGCTGAGGCCGCCTCGGGCGGGCTCTCGCTCACGCAGACCGGCTTCTTCCGGAGCTACGCCTTCGTCTTCGTAGCGGGGGTGGTCGTGGCCGGCGGCCTGCTGCTCGTGAGACTGGCCACCTGATGCTGACCGCCATCTGGCTCCTCCCAGTAGCTGGTGCCCTGGCCGTGGCGATGCTGCCCCGAAATCGTGCTAAGCAGGCCGGGCTGGGCGTCGCCGCGCTGACGCTGCTGGTGACGCTGGTGGTGGCCGTCAGCTTCGACCCCGGCCACCACGGCTACCAGTTCGAAGAGAACCTGCCCTGGGTGGATCAATACAAGGTCGCCTACCACCTGGGCGTCGACGGAATGAGCCTCTGGCTGCTGGTGCTGAACGCGCTGCTCACGGTGATCGCCATCCTCGCCACCGGCCGCCGTCTGCAGCGGCGCAATGGCTTTATCGCCATGCTGCTGTTCGGGGAGGGCTGCATGGCCGGCATCTTTCTGGCCGCCGACCTGCTGCTCTTCTACGTCTTCTGGGAGGTCCAGCTGATCCCCGCCTACTTTCTGCTCTGGCAGTGGGGCGAGGGCCGCGCGGGGCGGGCCGCGCTGAAGTTCATCCTCTTCACGCTCGCCGGCTCATTGCTGGCGCTGGTCGGCGTGATCGGCGAGTACATCTACGCCGGTAACACGTTCCAGCTCGCCGAGCTGGCGGCGCACCCGCCGACGCCCAGCATCCAGTTCGGGCTCTTCCTGCTGCTTGGCCTTGCCTTCGCCATCAAAGTGCCGCTCTTCCCCTTCCATGGCTGGCTGCCCGACGCCTACCGGGCCGCTCCGGCCGCGTTCCTGGTGACGTTCGCCGGGGTGATGGGCAAGACGGGAGCCTACGCGATGCTGCGCATCCTCATCCCCCTGCTTCCCCACCCCTCCTACTGGTGGGACTGGAACGGCGTCATGCCAGTCCTCGCCGTCATCGGCATCGTCTGGGGGGCGCTGCTGGCCCTGACCCAGCGGGACATGAAGATGGTAATCGCGTACTCCAGCGTCAGCCACATGGGCTTCATCGTGCTCGGCATCTTCTCCTTCAACCAGCCCGGCCAGCAGGGAGCACTGATCCAGATGATCAACCACGGGGTGATCGTTCCCGCTCTCTTTCTGCTGGTGGCCTGGATCGGCGCCCGAACCGGCACGCGCGACCGCGCCGTGCTGAAGGACCTAGCTCCTCGCATGCCAGTTCTGGCGGGTGTCTTCCTGGTCGTCACGCTCGCCGCCCTGGGACTGCCCGGGCTCAACAGCTTCGTCGGTGAATTCCTGACGCTGCTCGGCGCGTGGCAGTTCGCCCCCTGGCTGGCGGTGGCCGGCTGCATCGGGCTGCTCCTGGCCCCGGTCTACATGCTCCGGCTGTTCCAGGGCGTGATGTACACCGCGCGGGGCGAGCGGCTTCCCGCGCCCGGCGTGAATCACGTTGAGGCAGGGCACCGGGGCGGCCGGCAGGCCACCGCCGGTCACGGTGCCGCGGAGCCGCTGAGCGCGGTGGGCGCCCAGCCAGCCCGCCTGGACCTGGCTCGAGCCGAGCTGGGCATTCTGCTTCCCCTTCTCCTGCTCATGTTCGTACTCGGCCTCTATCCCTACCTCATTACGCAGGCCATGAACGCCCTCGCCTTTCCCCTGCCGGTGCCCTGGCGATGACTGTGCTGAGCACTGTGCCGCAGATCAACTACGGCACCGCCCAGGCGTGGTCCGATCTGAGCCAGATACTGCCGATCATCGTGGTGATCGTGGCCCTGCTGCTCGCCATCGTGCTGGACTTCACGCTTTCCCGTCCGTATCGCGGGACGGCCGCGGCCCTGACGGCCGTCGCCGGATTGGCCGTCGCTCTGGCGGTTGCGGCCGTTAGGTTCACCACTGGTGGCGGCGGCAGCGCCTATTCCGGCTTCGCCAGCGGAGACTCCTTCGCACTCTTCTTCGAGATGCTGCTGGCCACGCTCGGGCTGTTGACAGTTGTCATCTCGCGCGTCTACGTGCGGCGCCGCAACCTGCTGGAGGCCGAGCTCTACGTGCTCCTTCTGGCCGCGGTCGCCGGCATGATGGCACTGGCGGCCGCCACCTCGCTGGTCAGCGTGTTCATCTCCCTGGAGACTCTCTCGGTGGCGCTCTACGTGGCCTGTGGCTACTCACGCCGGGAGACCGCCTCGCAGGAGTCGGCGGTCAAATACTTGCTAGTGGGCGGCTTCGCCAGTGCCTTTTTGCTCTACGGTATGGCACTTACCTACGGCGCCACCGGGTCCACGGTGCTGAGCGAGATCGGCAAGCGCGTAACGGAGCACGACGCGCACAACCCACTGCTCATCCTGAGCGTGATCCTGCTGGCGGTGGGTTTTGCTTACAAGATCTCCGGAGCTCCCTTCCACCAGTGGACCCCGGACGTATATCAGGGCGCCCCGCTGCCCATCACGGCCTTCATGTCCGTCGGCACGAAGGCGGCCGCGTTCGCCATGATCATCCGCGTCTTCGGCACCGGCCTGGCCCACCTGCAGGCGGAGTGGAGCCTGATCCTCGCCTTCGTCGCCGTGGCCAGCATGCTGGTCGGCAACCTGGCGGCGATCGTCCAGACCAGCTTCAAGCGGCTGATGGCTTACTCCTCGGTCGCCCAAGGCGGCTACATGCTGGTCGGCGTGATCGCGGGCGGCAAATCAGGTTTCGGCGCCACCCTCTTCTACCTCGGCGCGTATCTCTTCATGAACTTCGGCGCTTTCGCCGTGCTCACGGTGCTGGTCACGCCCGAGCGCGAGCACGACCGAATCAGTGATCTGGACGGGCTGGGCTACCGGCATCCGCTGCTGGGCGTCCTGCTCACGGCGTTCATGCTCTCCCTGGCCGGGTTCCCGCCCAGCCTGGGCTTCTTCGGCAAGCTCTTCCTCTTCACGGCGGGCGTGCAGAGCGGCTGGACGGCCCTAGTGGTCATCGCGGTGCTGGCCAGTGTCATCTCCGTTGCCTACTACGTCCGCGTTGTCTACCATGTCTGGTCTCCCGTAACGTCAGAGCGGCCGCTCCGGCACTCTCGGGCCGCGGTGGGAGTGGTGACGGTGACTGCGGTGATGGCGCTGGCGATCAGCCTCTATCCCGCCCTGGTTTTCGCCCTCGGATTGACCGGCGCGGCAGACGCGCTGGCCGCCGGGCATTAGGGGACCGGCCGAAAAAGCCTCGGCAGCGTCCTAGGCAAGAGACTCCACGGCCGTTAGAAGCCAACCACGTCTAGTGGCCAAGTGATCTCCTCGGCGATGGGACTGGTTGTGAAAGGCAAGCCCAGTGCGTAAGCTGACCTCGCTATAGCCAGGCTGATCTACTCGGCGATCACGTCGCTCGACGGATACGTAGCCGACGAGGGCGGCAACTTCGACTGGGCGGCGCCGGACGACGAGGTGCACGCCTTCATCAACGATCTCGTGCGGCCGGTCGGCACCTACCTCTACGGGCGCCGGATCTACGAGGTGATGGTCTACTGGGAGGCCGCGCACCTTCTCACCGACCAGCCCCCTTTTGTGCAGGACTTCGCGGAGATATGGCAGGCGGCCGACAAGATTGTGTACTCGAAGACGCTGGAGACGGTATCCAGCGCCAGGACGCGGATCGCGCGAGACTTCGACCCTGAAGCAGTCCGGCAGATGAAAGCGCTAGCGGGCGGTGACATCACCGTTGCCGGTCCCGACCTCGCCGCCCAGGCGATCAAGGCTGGGTTGGTCGACGAGTGCCACCTGTTCATCGCGCCGATCGTGGTGGGAGGCGGCAAACACTCCCTCCCCAACCACGTCCGCTTGACGCTCGAACTGCTGGACGAACGACGTTTCGGCAGCGGCATGGTTCACCTTCGCTACCGCACCAGGACGTGAGGCGACGGCGACGCTGCCCGGACCTCCAGCGGAGGCACGCCACAACCCGGATGGATTTGGCAGGGTGGAGGCGTTCCGAATTCCATTCAGTAGGAGCGAGGCAACCCCAATACCTGGTGGCCGATGTAGGCCAGGATCAGATTGGTGGAGATGGGCGCCACCTGGTAGAGCAGAGTCTCCCTGAACTTCCGCTCGACGTGATACTCGGCCGCAAAGCCGAAGCCGCCGAGAGTCTGAACCGCGACGTTGGCCGCTTCCCACGAGGCGTCGGCGGCCAGCAGCTTGGCGAGGTTGGCCTCCGCCCCGGCGCCTTCGCCGGCGTCGTAGCGGGCCGCTGCGTCCTCCACCATCAACTGCGCCGCGCGGGTATTCGCATAGGCACGAGCGATGGGGAACTGCACGCCCTGGTTCTGCCCGATGGGCCGACCGAATACTTCGCGCGTCTTGGCGTACTGAGTGGCCCGCTCGATGAACCAGAAGGCGTCGCCCACGCACTCGGCGCCGATCAGGATGCGCTCGGCGTTGAGCCCGCTCAGCAGATACTCGAAGCCCTTGCCCTCGGTGCCGATCAGGTTTGCGACTGGCACGCGCACCTGGTCCAGAAAGACCTCGGTCGTGTGGTGGTTCATCATCGTCAGCACGGGCTTGACGCTCAACCCCTCAAGCGCCCCGCCGTCGAGTTCCACCAGGAGTATTGACAGGCCGTCGGTGCGCTTGGCCACCTCTTCGGAGGGCGTGGTGCGCACGAGCAGCAGCATCAGGTCCGAGTGCTCGATGCGGGAGGTCCAGAGCTTCTGACCGCTGACGACATACTCGTCGCCTTCCCGGCGGGCGAAGGTGCTGATCCGGGCTGTGTCACTGCCCGCGTCAGGCTCGGTCACCCCAAAAGCCTGGAGCCGGAGCCGGCCGGCGGCGATCTCGGGCAGATATCGCTGCCGCTGCTCCTCGCTGCCATGGCGAAGCAGCACGTTCATGGTGTAGAGCTGGGCATGGCAGGTGCCCCCGTTGGCGCCGGAGCGCTGGACTTCTTCCAGGATGGTGGCCGCCTCCGAGACGCACAACCCGGCGCCGCCGTACTGCTCCGGGATGAGCGCGGCCAGATGGCCGGCGTCTGACATCGCCTTGACGAACTCGCTCGGATAACCCTTCTCGGCGTCGATCCGCTGCCAGTACTCGTCGCCAAAGCCGGCACACAGCCGAGCCACCTCGCGTCGCAACTCCCGTAGCAGGTCCTGGCGATCGTTCATGCCGTCAGCGGCCAACCGCATAACCCTGATCGCCGCGCGGGTTCGCGGCCGCTGTGAGTACACCCGAGCGACTGTCACTGGCGGCAGCGGAGATGCGGCCGAGCGACCAGCCCGGTTGCACGTGGACATCGTGGCCCCGCCGCCGCAAACCTTCGATCACTGCCTGGCCAGCGCGATCTTCGATGTAGAGGCTGCCGGGCCGGGAGTCGTGCGGCTGAAATGAGCGGGGAAAGTGGTCGGTGTGGAACATCGGCGCGTCGATGGCAGCCTGCAGGTTCTCCCCGCCCTGAGCCAGACGCACGAAGAAGCTAAGCGACCATTGATCCTGCTGATCAGCCCCTGGGGTGCCGAAGGCCAGGCGAAGGCCGTCCTCGTGCTCGGCCAGTGAGGGGCTGAGCGTGGTCCGCGGCCTCTTGCCCGGGGCGACCGTGTTGGCCAGGCCGGGCGTCAGGTTGAAGATCTGTGCCCGCGTCCCCAAGCAGAAGCCGAGCTCGGGGATGGTAGGTGAGCTCTGCAGCCAGCCGCCGCTGGGGGTGGCCGAGACCACGTTGCCCCAGCGATCGACGACGTCCAGATGGCAGGTGTCGCCGCTGCGTGGGGCCGCCGGAGTGAACGTCGGATCGCCCAAGCCAGCGGAATGCGGGGGCCGCTGATCGGCGCCGTAGTCGGGCAGGCGCGGCCGGCGGCCGCCCGGAGCGCCCGGCCGCAGCTCCCAGGAGCAATCGCCGGAAATCAGCGCGGCCCGCTCTTGCACATAGCCGGCGCCCATCAGATCCGGCGTCAGATCGGGAGTGAAGTCCGGGTCTCCGTACCACGCTTCTCGATCGGCGAAGGCGAGCTTGGCAGCTTCGACTACGGTGTGCACGAACTCTGCCGTGCCGGCCTCCAATCGCGGCAGACCGGCGGCCTGCAGCAGAGCCAGCTGCTGCAGGAACACCGGACCCTGGCTCCAGGGACCGGGCTTGTGCACGCGCCATGGTCCGTAGCGGGTGTTGCAGGAACGTTCCCAGACCGGCCGCCAACCGGCCAGGTCGTCGGCCCGAAGCAGGCCGGCGTGCCGGCGCCCGCTCGAGTCGAGCAGCCGGCTGCCACGGACGAACTCGCCGATCGCCTCGGCGACGAATCCCTCGTACCAGGCTGCGAGCGCGGCCTCGATCTCGTTCTCCCGACCGCGGCCCGCCTCCGCCTCGCTGAGCAGGCGGCGGAAGGTGCCGGCCAGCGCTTGGTTGCTGAAGAGCTCGCCCGCAGCCGGCGGCTGGCCCTGCTTCAGCCACACCTGAGCCGAGGTCGGCCACTCCCCTTGAAAGAGCCCTCGCACGCTCGCGATCGTTGCGGCGACGGCGGGCAGCAGCGGATGTCCGCCCTGTGCGTAGCCGGCGGCGAGCTCCAGAATGTCGCGCAGCCGCCAGCTACCCAGGTCCCGCAGCAGCGTCAGCCAGGCGCCGACCGCGCCCGGGACGCAGGGGGCGAGCAGACCGGTGCCGGGGATCTGCTCCAGGCCCAAACTGCGGAAGTGTTCGACTGTGGCGAGCGCCGGGGCCGGGCCCTGGCCGCAGAGGACGCTCATTCGGTGCTGCCGGGCCTCGTATGCGATGGCTGGCATATCGCCGCCTGGGCCATTCAGGTGCGGCTCCACGACCTGCAGCACAAAGCCTGCCGCGACAGCGGCGTCGAAGGCGTTGCCGCCCCGCTCCAGAACGGCCAT
>JAABUX010010389.1_pt1 | contig 10396 bp, 22 predicted proteins | sample 5561851 | NCBI WGS metagenome assembly JAABUX01 (sample SAMN10711883, study PRJNA513361) | rock metagenome | isolation source: Antarctica rocks | place: Antarctica: Victoria Land, Richard Nunatak red sandstone | collected 2016-01-03 | reverse complement strand
CGGAGCTGAAGCGGGGTCCCTTCGAGGCGGAGGAGGACCGCACGATCATCCTGGCGCACGCCGAGTTCGGCAACCAGTGGTCCCGCATGGCCAAGCTGCTGCCGGGCCGCACCGACAACGCCATCAAGAACCGATGGCACTCGGCCCTGAAGCGGACCGTCTCCGAGGGCCTGCCCGCGAGCGGCTCCGGGGACCTGCCGCCTGCGCGGGGTTCGCAGCAGCAGCCCTCCAACTTAGCGGCATCCTATATCGTGCAGGCTCAGCGCCAGCCATCTGCTGACAGCCCTGCATGGCGGACCTCTGATCCTGCCGACCCGGATCGTCAGGTGCCGCGTCTGGCCATGAATACTTTGCATTGTCGAGCATGCTGATAACAAGTGCTCCTTGTCAAGGACCCGGTCACAGCATGGACAATTGTGCATGACAGGAGGCATATGCGCAGCCGCTGCAGTACCAGGAGCGTGCAGGGCTGCAGTGGAGGCAGCAGCACGGCTCTGAGGAGGCGGGCGCTCTGGGCGACGACGAGGGGCAGCAGGGCGTGCGCGGTCGGCGGGGTGTGCCCGAGCACCCGCTCGAGGGGCGGCCCCCCTCGCGGCCCAGCAGCAGCCAGTTCCAGCTGCCCCCGCAGGCGCCGGGAGGCGGCGCGGGGGGACCCTCGCTCGGTGGGGGGCCCGCGGGGCACGGGTTCAGCGCCGAGGAGATTGCCGCCGCACAGCAGGACGGCATGGACCTCAGCCTGCTGCCGGGCGTTCAGATGGCGGCCGCCCAGATGCGAGCCCTGATGGACAACACCGCCCGCGCGGCTCGGGCGGAGCAGGCGTCTGGCTACTCCCTGCTCAGCAGCGCGGACTGGGACATCGCGCAGGACCCCAGCGCCGCGCGGCTGATGACGCCGGAGAATTTGGCTAACGTGCGCAAGTGGGCTGCCATCCTGTCGTCGGCTGGGGATGGCATGGACTGGCCGGGTCGGGCCAGCGCGGCTGACGCGCAGGGACAGCAACAGCAGCAGCAGCAGCAGCCCGGCATGCCGCTCCTGACCCGACCTGCAGCTGCCGCGCAGCTGCACCTGTGGCAACCGGCGCAGCACCGGGAGGTGCTGCAGATCCCGGAAGGCAGCGGCTGGCGCCCGCGGCGGCGCATGTCGGAGGCGCTCTCGGAGTCGGACGACGCGCTCGGCCGGCTCGGCCCCGGGTCGATGAGGGGCCCAGGCGGCCTGTACGGGTACCCCGGCGACCCGGCGTTCGCGGGCAGCGGGCAGAACCTGTGGCAGGCGTCACAGACAGCGGTGGCTGCAATGGAGGAGATGGACGCCCGGAAGCGGGCGCGTTACAGCCCCAGGCCGCCCTTCGCCGGCGAGCAGGCGAACCTGCAACAGCAGCAGCAACAGCAGCCGGACTACGCCCCGCAGCAAATGCTACGCGAGCAGCAGGCCAGCCAGTTCGAGGACGCCCGCGCCCAGGGGGGCGCTGCGCAGTTCCTCCAGGTCGCGGCTGAAATGGCGCGCCGCGAGGGCTTCCCGCAGGGCCCGGCCGCCCCTGCAGGTCTGTCGCTGGCCGCCTTGCACGCCGCGGTGGGCGGCGTTCCAGAGCAGCTACAGCCGCTGTGCGCGCCTGCCAATGCCCCCGGCGAGCCGCCCTCCCGACTGGGCCGCATCGACAGCATGCCGCTGCTGCCGAGCGCTGTGCACAGGCAGGGCTCCTTCGGCGGCATGGGCCGGCAGGACCTCGCGGCGACGCTGTCGGCCGAACCGCTGCTGACGGGGCTTAGCCCGCAGTGGGTGGCAGCCCAGCGCGTCCCCGGAGCCCCGGATGCATCCAGCAACCAGGACGGCGCTCCACGTGATGCTCCGAGCCCGGCAGCGCCCACTTCTTCGGTGCGACTATCAGTGCTCCTGGGCTCTGGTCTGTGCGGCTGCTGCATATAATCCGAGAGTGCTGCCGATATATGGGGCATGACAATGGGGGTTTCATGCTCAGCATTTCACAAGTGGTAATTGAGGCATGCCTCGTGAGCCTTGAAGCTGACTGGGAAACCCCGGTAGGTGCATGTGTCCCTGGCAACCACGTTGCGCTGAGTCATCTCCATGTTGCTGCGCAGGACCCGGTTCAGGGCCGCGAGATCCCGTTCCAGTTAGCCTTCCGCGACCGTGACACAGAGGCGTCACTGGCCATCAGCGAATGAATCCGCTCGGAGAACGTTTTCCCAACGGCTCACTGTCAACGAGGCTGTGCCTCAGCGATGGAGCCGTTCCTTTCCTCCTTCGAGCGAATTGCAACATTCAATGCGCCCGCAGCCTGCTGCTGTTGGCAGTGCTGTCGTGCGCCTTCCACGTGTAGGTTGTCCGACTCGGACCAGAACTGCATTGTTTCTCAAAAGTCGTCCACAGCATTGTGACTCGCGAATATGAATTTGTGATGCGTTTGCAAGCACACTTGAAGCGGTTATGTTCTAGACAAACATAGCCTCGTACAGCGGCGCCACCCAATGGCTTTTCGCGCCCCAGTAGCATTCCTACCATAATGCCAGGACCAGCCGATAAGATGACCATGCCCTACCTGTAATTCTGCAAGTTTTTGCTCATATCGACTGTTGCCGGGGTGTGTCGGCTGTGCCTGTGTGTGTTGGCCACCAGCATTACCATGCTGGTGCGTGCACTGGCTTCCAATCAACCTGGCAAGTGCACCACGAGTGCGCTGGTGCTGCATGGTGACCGGACCAGGCAGCAAATTCCTGCGGATTGCAGATGACATGGAAGACCGCATGGTGTGCTGCAACGCTTTTGCGTGCGGGCCTGTTGGCTTTGGCATGGACACATATGGCACGATCGCTACACGACAAGCTGACGTGCGGTTGCAGACGAAAGCCAAGTTTCATCAATCCTGTCATGTGTGCGCGTCGAGTGCCACCTTCAAGCGAATTTTTGAGCAGGTTGCGCCGGCTAATAACTTACCTGATGCAATGGAATCTTGCAAATAATTTCAGCAAACTGGCATCGCTAGAAACGCTAGAAAAACATGAACTCGTAAACATTTGCACCGGCAAGGTTCTTCTCGCCCCAGCGGTCCCTCAGATGATGCCAGGACCAGCCCTTGTGATATCCACGCTCTGCTTGTAACCTCTGCAGGTTGTCGCGGTGGACCTGGATGTCCGCGCTGGTCGCGTCAGCCAGAAACCGCACCATGTCATCGGTGCTCCGCAGGTTCCACATCACTCGATCCTTGTGTAGCACCTGCGAACGTGTGGCGGACAAAGGCACTCAGCGTCTGATGGATTCCCCAATGGCAGCACACTTGTTATTTACAACACGCCAGAGTCGTATCAATGTCAGCAGCAACGGACCAGGCTGAGCATACTCACAGACGCGATTGAACTGCAATATAAAGCCTAACACTAATTTCGGGGACATGCCAGCACCTGATTGGGCCACAGGACGTCGTTCTCGTCCGCAGCCACCGCCCCGACGACGCCGACAAAGTAGTTGCGCCAGGGCCCGCTGCGGCGGTCGCTGTCCGAGAACGCCAGCCCCTCAACCGTCGCCAAGCAGTGCAGCGGCTCCGTGAGCCGCTCCACCAGGGCGTCGTCCACCGGGCACGTGCTCTCATGCACCCTGCGCACCGTGTCGATTGTCACTGACTGAAAGCCTAAAATCGTCATGGTTCACTACGAACTGGCAGTCCAAGCGACTGCTGCCACGCTTCAGAGCCCTAACGTGCACCGCCAGTTGCGAAGCCAGTAACTTCTGAGGGCCAACATTCGTGCAGCCTCGCATCTGGCCACCAGGATGCGGCTGTTGCGGCTACAGCCGTGGACTGCCTGCAGTACGGCAGGCTACAGCACAGCAGATCGTATGCGGAGCCGAGCCTGACCTGGCGGGGCCGCCGTCCTGCGGCTGGTGGACGGCGATCCACAGCGGCAGCACGGACACCGAGCGCCCGTCCAGGTCCACCCGCACCGTCTCCAGCGGCGCCGCGCCGCCAGCGTCCCTCGCAAACGACTCGCTCCACACCACCCTCTGCACGGCCGTGGTCATGTTCGAGCAGTACTCACTATACTGGGCAGCAACTGGACGGGTCGAACAGGGAGTCAGGCACATGTCGCAGACGCCGTGATAACATGGGTTGATGCTCGTGGGCCGGTGCAGCAGACTGAGACCAGCCCCATATGGGAGGACATGTGAAAAGGTGTCCAGGGTGCTCTTGCCTGCCTCGGCCGCAGCTCGTCGTTCTGTGCAGGGTCGACGCTGTTCGCGTCCCGCCGCACATCGCCATCGGCGGGGTCCAATGTCAACATGAAATCATGCAGTAGCGCCGGATGCTGCTGCGCATGCTGCCTTTGTGGCCCTCCCTGCGGGCCAGCCTCTGTCTCCGCACCGTTCACACCCGCGGACGCTGCCGCAGCAGCTGTTCCGGCATCTGCTGCGCTATGCTGAATGTGCGTGGTAGCTCCAAGCCGCTGTGGTGCCGTAACAAGCCGGGCATGTGGCAGCGCTGCGCCAGCGTGCTGTGGCGCAGAGGTATGGATTCGTTTGCTGCCAACGGCCTCACACAGGACTCCGCTGCCATCTTCACACCTCTGCCTGCCGCGGAGGCGCCGGGCCGGCGGGGCCGAGAGGCACCGAAGCTGTGTGCGATCGCGGTGCTGGTGGGGACGATGGGCAGGGGGCACGCAAGCGTGCTCGTGAAGCCCACAGTGACCTTGCGGAGCTGCCCACTCGCTGACACCGATGCTGGCAGGACACCTTGCACGTAGCGAGTGCAGATGAGCAGCCCTTATCAATACAGACATGCAGCGAGGCAGCATGCTAGTCGTGCTGGTGGCATTTGCAGTGATCGACATTCATGCATGGTAGGGCTTCAATGCCCCGCGCCCCTGTTTGGTGGGGGCCCTCTTGCGGCTGCACCTCTACTGCTGCCGTGCCTTTCACAGCCACGCCGTGGCAGCAGCCGCAAGTGCGCGCACCCACATGGCGGCTGTGCTTCATGCGGTCTGCGGTGCAGGCGCTGACAAGGCATGTCACGGGTCCTACACCTCGGCTCCTTCAGCACCCATCGTCAAAGTGTCATAATCTCGCGAACGTGCTCGATGTGCTGGCCTGCATTGGAACATGTTGGTCATGGCGCGCTACTGGCAGGTGTGGGGTCACGAAGCCTGCGTGGCGGACCTGGCCACGGCTTCAGTGGATGTCCTTCTCGTCGTGCTCTTGACGGCGCTGGCGGTGGGGCTATGCCGTCCTCGCGCAGCCGCCACCGCTGCCGGCGCGCAGCCGCGGCAGCCGACGCTGTCAGAGAAAGCGTTGCTGCTGGAGCTGACGGCGACGCTGCTGCTGCTGGTGGCCTGGATCCGGCTCGTGTACGCCGCTAACGACCACGGCTGGCGGCAGCTCATGCCGGAACGGTACGCGTTCGCGCTATGTGCCCCTGCGGCAAGCCGGCTGCCAAATGCAAGAGATGATCATCACACCCGCACATGGCGCGTCGAGTGCAATCGCAGCACGCTCAGCCTGCTCCGTGCCTGTCATGGATCGTGACCGACACGGTGAACTGATGCAGGCCGTATGTGGTCATCGTGACGGTCACACGCACACTTGCGTGGGGGCTGTCCATTGGTGTGCTGCGTGCCCATGCCATCAGCACAGCAGCGCGGGGGCTGTCCGGAGCCCTCCCGCTGGCCCTGGTCCTCATGTGGACGCTGCAGACAGCCGGCATCGCGGTCGAAGGGGCTGTCATTGTGGTCGATAGCACCCAGAGCGGCAGCTTCTATCCTGAGGTGGGGCTGCTGATGTGATACAGTGACCGAGGTCAAACCGCTTGAAACCACAGTCGTTGTGCCAGGATGCAAGTCGAGGGGCCCTCGGGTTACGGCATTGGCGTGCAGCAGCTGACATCGGATTCCGACTGCTGGCAGGACGCCGCGGTTCTGGCAGGCGCCGTGATGCAGCTCCTGTTCTGGGTGGGCCTCCTGGTCCATCAACGCACAGCGGGGCGGCAGCTGCGCCCCACCGACGAAAACGGCCTTGAGGAGCCGTTGCTCGGAGAAGCGGGCTCAGGGTCGCACAGCCTGCAGATCAGAACAGTGCGCAAATGCTCCTGCCGCAAAGAGTTCGTGGGATCGCCGCCGGTGCTTTTGCATAGTGTGTTGTTGAGCTGGCTGAAATTGCATATGGAGTCCTGCCAGTCGGGTCGCAAAGCCAGCAAGATGAGCGACTGTGCGCACTCAACAGCATACAAGGAGCCTGCAGATAGTCGCATAGAGGTGGTGCGCGAGCTTGCGCAGGGGGTGGTCACCCAACTTACATTTGGGTGGGTGTCGCCGCTGCTGGCTCGGGGCATGCAGCGCCCGCTGCAGCAGGATGACCTGTTTCAGCTGCAGCCGCCACTGATGCCAGCGGCATGCTCGCAGCGCCTCTGGGTGCGCCACCCTCAGCACATGAATGGCAGATTTCTCCAGAGACATTGTCTTGAGTCGAATCGGGCAGGGCAGGGAGCGTATCAAATTTCAGTAGTGCTCGCGCCCGCATATGCATTGTCAGCGCAGCATGCATGTCATCAGGACATTTTCAGAACAGCACGTCACGGTTTTCGGCGTCACCTTGTAAGCCTGGCAGTATGTCTGGATGGTTCAACGGAGCATTTCGTGCTGGACAGGGGTACTGGGCAGACGAGCGCAGGCGCCATGATGCGGTTGAGCACGCGGGGCAGCCATCTCTGCTGGCCTGCCTGTGGGCAGCCTACGGCCCCGCGTACATCCAGCTCGGCGTCATCAAGCTGTTCTCAGACGCCTTGAATTTCGCTGGCCCCCTGCTCCTGAACGCACTCGTCAGGTAGGAGTAAAGCCTGAGCCTGAGTGCTCAGTAGAGCTTGGATCTCGTCAAGGGGTGGGACCTTACCGTTTCCTCAACGTTTGTCGCTGCGCACTGAGCAGGTACTTGACAGCGCCGGCGGAGCAGGACCCGCGATTCAGCATCCCAACAACATCGTTCAGCTTCGGCCTGAGCGCCGCTTTGTTGCTTGGGCTGACAGCATTGCTCAAGGTCAGACAGATGCAAACCCATTACAGACTCTGCTTGCTCACATGTGCCAAGGAGGCAAAGGCGCTGCATTTGTGATGAGTAGCATTGATATTGGTCAGCTGATGGGCCCCAAATATGAGGTGCTGTCTACTACCGCAGGGAATCCTGAATACGCAGTACTCATGGCTGCAAGGCCGGCTGGCGTGTCAAATCCGGGCTGCCGTCACCTGCTGCGTCTTCAAGAAGACGCTGCTGCTTTCTCAGACAGAGCTTGGCGAGTTTGCAGCAGGCGGCGTGCAGACGCTGATGGCCGTAGACGCTGACAGGGTGCGCTGCGCTGCGGCAAAAGGAATGTCGCAGCGCTGGGATCCTTGCACAGCTGCTGCGCCGGTGAAACACCTGCGATGCATCATCGCGCTTCTGCGATGGTGGCAGCGTCAGCACAGCAACAAGTGCACGGCAGCCATGGACGTGTGTACTGGCAACGTGCCCATGCAGTGCTTTCTAAATCCGGCGTCCCTCACAGTAAAGCCTGCACATCCTGCCATCACACATGCAGGTGGTGAACCTCTGCGCATCCGCGCACGAGATATGGTCGCTTCCGCTGCAGATTGTGGTTGCATTGGGCCTCATGTGGACGCAGGTGCGTCAGCATTCGTGCTTGCCCTCATTAGATTCCCGTTTGAAGTCCTGCAAGTTTTCTTTGACTAAGGCGCAGACAGCATGGCACACTGGTGTCGATCAGTCACTGATCGGTGTACACCGTCCACGCAGGTGTCGTATGCCTGCCTCGCGGGCGTCAGCGTGATCGTCCTGCTCATCCCTGCGAACCGCTGGCTCGCCGTCAAAATCCAGAAGGCCAACGACAGGATGATGCTGTACAAAGACGCGCGCGTGAAGCGCATGGGCGACCTGCTGCACGGCATCCGCGCCATCAAGACGGCGGCCTGGGAGCAAGTCTTCGCCGAGAGGGTGCGGGATCTGCATCAGATACTGAGTTCAGGGCCATAGCAGGTGCAGCAATTTGGCCAGGTATACCGTTCGCCGTCCTCAAATGCAGGGCGCATCACTAATTTGCGCCGGACGGCTGAAAGGTTATACTATGATGATGACCCGCAGCACCTGATCAACTAATGCAGTCGGCGGCACAAAAGCCTTCGCTGCATTCGGCAGGTGCTGGAGGTCCGGAGGCAGGAGATGCGGCAGCTGGCCATCATCAAGCTGCTGGACGCGTTCTGCGTCTTCTCCTGGGCGTGCACGTCGCTCCTGTTCGCGGTGTTCACCTTCAGCCTGTACACGGCGCTGGACAACCGGCTGGAGCCGACGGTCGTCTTCACCACGGTTTGTTCCTTACCAATAGCTTTGACCCCTGCGACGTCATCATGCCCTGTCATCTGAAGGTATTGATGTGACATTGTGCTGAGCACGAACTGACAAGCGACCGCGTGATGACGCGGTGCTGCTGCTGCTACCACTTGCGGTGGTGGACGACCTCAACAATGCTGCCATCGAACAATATTCATCTTAGCATATGATCCGGCCTCAATTCGTGCGAGCACTCAAGACCGCCACCATTCGATGCATGCCTCCCGTGCATGCAGTTGGCGCTGGCGAACGTGCTGATCTCGCCGCTCAACATGCTGCCGGTCTGCATCAACGGCCTGGTGGAAGCGCTGGTGTCCGTGTGCCGCGTGCAGCGGTTCATGGTCGCTCCGGAGGTGAGGTCCACCACTTGCGCTCGAGTCGCTTTCTATACCCTGCTCACAGTCAGAAAACGGCAGCAGGATCTCTGCGCATAGTGATGACTGGCGTCTGTGCAACAAATGCAGAGCAAGAGCGGGTGGGCGTACGAGGAAGGGCCCGGCGCAGCTGCTAACGGGGCCAACAGCGAAGGCGACGACAGCAGTCACAGCCAATACAAGGGTCACCGCTCCGGTGCCAACAACGACGAGCTCGGCAGCGCGGTGGCACCCAGCAGCGCCTCCTCGGACAGCGCGGCGGACGCCAGCCCCGCGAGGCGTGACAGCCCGGCACCCCATCAGCAGGCGGACGGTGTCAGCAACGGCTTCGATGTCAAAGCAGCGGCAGCTCAGCCGAGGCGATCGGTGGACTCTCACAGCATGCGGCCAGCGAGGTCCGGGAAGCTGCAGAGCCAGTCCAGTCTTTCGGCTGCGTTAGCGTTGGCGGCGCAGCTGAGCACACCGCCGGCGCAGAACGCGGCGACGCCGCCTGTCAAGCCGGCATCGAAGCGCACGGACGTGCGGCTGAGCGCAGCGACCTTCCAATGGTCGCGGCTGAGCGGCACGTCGAGCAGCGCAGCCAGTCCAATAGGTACGCCTCGCCTGCGACGCGCTGTCAAGCAAGCCTTTATGTGCTGTTGCCGGGTGCGAACAACACGTTGGCAATGGCAATTCATGATTCCATACAGAGGCCAGCTGCCTAGGGTTGTGTGCCTGCTGCACTGCTGCAATTATGATGGCCCCCTCCATGTCAATCACTGTGCATAACCTGCCCAGCAGGTGGGGCGATCCTGCAGCAGATTGACCTGGTGGTTCCCCGTGGCTCTCTGGCCGTTGTGCTCGGCAACTCAGGCAGCGGCAAGACGACCCTGCTGCGCGGCATCATGCAGGTGGTCTTTTGCTGTGTTCTTCGACGAAAACCAGCTTCGCATGCCTCTGCAGTGAGCAGAGAAGAGGTAGCAGCATGGGTGTACCATGTCACGCAACAATCCCGTGCGTACAATACCTTTGAAGCTGACCTTGCTCTGGATTGTGGTGTGCAGGAGGCATGCCGCGTGAGCGGCAAGGTGGCAGTGCACGGCAGGCTGGCCATCGTCACGCAGCCGGCCTGGCTGCAAGCCGCAACCATCAGGTGCTACTCTTCCTGCACAGCCAGTGCCAAAGTGTGCGCTCAGTATCCAACAGCAATTGCACGAATGATGCAGGCAATGTCTGCCGGGCTATTAGCTCAGATACAGACGCAATGCAGTTGCGCGCATGCCGACGTCTGGATCCGTGAATTACATGCTCGGCTATGCGCAGGGAAAACATCCTGTTCGGCTTGCCCATGGAGGAGGACCGCTACCGGCGGGCGGTCGAAGCGTGCTGCCTGACGCCCGACCTGGCAGCGATGCCGTCCGGCGACCTGACGCTCGTCGGCGAGCGCGGCGCCACCCTGTCCGGCGGGCAGCGCACAAGGGTCGCGCTGGCACGTGCTGTGTACCAGGTGCGTCGCGGCAGACGACGCGCCTCGATTACCCTAGCCTCATGCCGGTTAGCTCGTGCTGATTGTTGCTGTGCCAAGCATAAGGTGAAAGGAGGGGTGGCTGCTGGCAGCAGTATTACACTTCACATGTTACGTCTCATCAGCATTCCCACGGCATCTGCT
>JAABUX010010387.1_pt1 | contig 10396 bp, 7 predicted proteins | sample 5561851 | NCBI WGS metagenome assembly JAABUX01 (sample SAMN10711883, study PRJNA513361) | rock metagenome | isolation source: Antarctica rocks | place: Antarctica: Victoria Land, Richard Nunatak red sandstone | collected 2016-01-03 | reverse complement strand
AATCGGGAAGTATCGATCGCCGACGTAGAAGCCGAACGTGGTCCGGTTGCACCGTTCATCACCGAACTGCAACGCGCGGTAGGGCAGCTTTCGGCCCACGCCCGTCTCGATCTGTGCCCAGACGGCGTCGGCGGTGCTGTCCCGGTAGCCCTCGTGCCACCGACGTTCATCGCCGACGAAAGCTGCCGGCTGGAAGGAGAACATCCCAAAGCCGGCGTCTTTGCAAGAGCGGATGACCCCTGCGAGCTGCTCGAGGTTCCGCGGTGTGACGGTCATGTTATGGGCCAGGAAGGAACGCACGCCGTGTTCGCGCTTCAGCCGGGTGAACATGTCGACGAAGGCCTGCCGGTACGAATTCAGTGACGCCTCGTCGGGCGGCCGCTCGATCCCTCGTCGGCCATACATCAACATGTCGAAGTGTGCGGCGAAGGACAACCGGCGTTGACGCCGACGCCCGTCGGGTCCGACAGCAACATCGCGAAGGTAAGCGTAGTCGAAGTCGCCGTGGGTGAAGCTCATCGGTTCCCGGCCGTGCTCGCGCATGAGCTGCAGCGTCGCCGCGTGGTCAGCTGCCGGCAGCATCGACACCTCGCCGCCGATCAACTGGGCATGCGCCCGTGGCCCCCGTATTCTGCGGAACAGTGCCATCTGCCGGGTGACCTCGGATTGGGTGTGACTGCCGCTGACCGCGACCTTGTTCGCGTCACGGGAGTGGTAGCACGGGGTGCAGGCCAGGTTGCACCGCGGGAAGACCCCATGGGTGCCTTCGCAGCCGACCGCATGCTGACCGAGGAGCTGAGCGGGGGTGCGGGCAGCGAGCGGCAACTCCGCCCAGCGTCGCCGCAGCGCGGCGCGCGTCTCGGGATGCACGGGGCGGGACGCGAACTCCCATGCCCGCAGGCGGCCCACGAGGCTCACCCGGTCACCCGCCCGCGCACGTCGCCAGCGAACGCGACGTGGTCCCTGAGCCGCCGCGCCGCGGGGAGGGAGCCCGGTAGGTCCAGGCCGCCTGCCGGCCACCAACTCCCCCGATATCAACGGTGTCATAGCTCGCGATGCCCCTCCACGGACACGGTGGCTTCACCCGTGAACGCCGGAGAAACTGGAAGTCAACATCAACCGGAGGAAAATTGTGGTTGCTCTCAACCACCGCCGTCTGCTCGCTACGCGCGATCACCTGCCCGTTGAGCACAGCCTCGATCATGTCCACACCCGCCCGTCTTCGCTGCCATCCGACCCGGCTGGGTCAGCCGTCCCGGCACCGGGAACCCGGTCAGTGTCGCCGACCCTTCCCACCCACGCCGGGACCGGCTGGCTAGGACCGATGGACTCACCGTTCTGAAAGCTCACCGAGGGCCGCGGCCCCGCGCGGCCTCGGGCAGTTCCCCTCGGTGTCCGGTCGACCCCCGCAAGGTCTGCGGGGTCGGCGTCGACCACGAACCCGGCCTCGGCGAGCTGGCGCAGGTGGTAGCTGGTCAGCCCGGAGGACTCCCCGCAGCGGGCGGCGAGCTTCGTCGCGGTCGAGGGGCCGTAGGCGCGCAGCAGCCCGAGCAGCCGCAGCCGCAGCGGATGCGCCAAACCCTGCAGCGCGGCTGCGTCGGTGACCACATCCCGGTCCGCATCGAACGTCGGACCCACCCGCGCCGGCACCTCATCCACCATGACAACGATCGTTGCAACAATTCAATGCAACGAGGACGTTGCCAACCAGCGGCGGCTCAGCCTCAGAGGTCCGCCGTCGCACCTCGGCGGTGGTCGACTCGTGGCCAACGTCACCGACCCGTTTAGGGCCCGGGTTTCACCGTCTGGAGCGTGGACGCTCGGATGACCAGGTGAGGGGTCATGACCTCGTGGCGGGGTTCGCGGCGTCCAGCGATCCGTTCGCGGAGCAGCTCGGCCGCGCAGCGGCCCATGCGGACACCCTGCTGGTCGACGCTGCTCAGCTGGATCAGGGGGTGGCTGGCGAGGTGGTTGTTGTCGTAGCCGCAGACTGCGATGTCGGCGGTGGTGAGACCGAGGTCGGCGATGGCCCACAGCGCGCCGACCGCGGCGTCGTCGTTGCCCGCGAACAGGGCGCTGGGACGGCGACCGGTCTGGAGGGCGGCGCGGACGGCGACCTCGGCCGGGCGGTCCTGGAACTGTCCGGCGATGACCTGGATTTGATCTGCCAGTCCGGCCCGGCGCATGGCGGCCTCGTACTCCACCCGCCGGATGCCGTGCGGTGAGGTGTCCAGGGCAGCGGTGACCGGATCTGCCTGGGTGAGGTGGGCGATGCGGCGGTGTCCCCGCTCGAGCAGGTGGTTCATGACCAGGCGTGCCCCCACGGCGTCGTCGCCGACGACGGTGTCGTAGTGGCGGGATGGGTCGTGGCGGCCGAGTTCGACGACGGGGATCCGCCGGGCGAGGTCTTCCAGCCACTCCCTTTCAACCAGCGGCGAGATGGCGATGATGCCGTCGACCTGCCGGTCGTAGAGGGCCTCGAGGGCGCGGTAGCCCTCGATGTGCCGGGGGTCGGCCGGTGCCTGGATCAGCTGGAACGGCGTGGTGGACAGCTCGGTGACGACCCCGGCGAGGACGTCGTCGAAGAAGGACGTCCGGTAGATCGGGATCATTACGCCGATGGTGGAGGTCGAGCCGCGCATCGCCTGGGCGGCCACCTGGGGCCGGTAGCCGAGGTCCTTGACGGCCTTGGCGACGCGCCGTCGCATGTCATCGCTCACCCCGTAGGCGTCGCGCGTGACCTTGGAGACGGCCGCCCGGGACACCCCGGCCGCGGCGGCGACGTCGTCGATGGTCGCTCGCCGGGGCGGTGAGGCGGGGCCGGTGCTCAGGACGTCTCCCGCTCCACCCGGGCCGCGGCGCCGGTCACGCCGGGCGTAGGACTCGATCCTGTCCTGTCCCGGGGTCGGTCGGGGAGCCGCTCCGGGCCGGTGGCCGCCGGCGCCCGGGACGTGGCCGGGCGCGGTCGGACTTCGGGAGGGTCTTGACGCGGGACGGGGGGCCGCTCATGCTGTAGAACGTTACACAGTCTCGAGGAGGAGACCTGATGGCTCGCTGTTCGGCTCCGAGCGCCCCGCGCTTTGAACACCACGACGGCTCGGTGCTGGGTATCGGGGTGCCCGCTCCCCGGCTGTCGTGGACCGTCGCCGAAGCGGACGCGGGCTACGTTCAGACGGCCTACGAGGTCGAGGTGACCCGCGCCGCGGCCACCCGGGTGTTCACGGTGGAGACGGCCGACCAGGTCCTCGTTCCGTGGCCCACCGAACGGCTGGGCTCGCGGGAAGCGGCGCGGGTGCGGGTGCGGGTGCGGGACGCTGTCGACTGGAGTCCGTGGAGCGGGCCCTCGACGGTGGAGGCCGGGCTGCTGTCGCCGGCGGACTGGGCGGCGTCGTTCGTCTCACCGCGGAGCCTCGCCGGTCTGCAGGCCCCCGCCCCGGTGCTGCGCGGCAGGTTCGACCTGCCCGCCGCCGCGGTGGGCAGGCTCCACCTGACCGCGCACGGGCTGTACGAGGCCCGGCTGAACGGGCACCGGGTCGGTGACGAGGTGCTCGCCCCGGGCTGGACCAGCTACTCCCACCGCCTGCGCTACCAGACCCACGACGTGACCGACCTCCTCCGCGAGGGGGACAACGAGCTTGAGGTGCTGCTCGGCAACGGCTGGTTCCGCGGCCGACTGGGTTTCCTGGGTGAGCGGGGCCTCTACGGGGACCGTTTGGCCCTACTCGCTCAGCTGGAGGTCACCGACGACGCCGGCGGCCGGCACGTCGTGGGCACCGACGGGTCCTGGACGGCCACCGAGAGCGGGGTGCTCGCCGACGACCTGTACGACGGGCAGCGCACCGACCTCCGCCGGCCGTCGTGGGGCGGGGACGGCGTGGTGGACGCGGTGGACGTCGTGCCCGTCGACCTCAGCGTCCTCGTGGCCCCCGACGGCCCCCCGGTCCGGGTGACCCAGACGGTGCCGGCGGTGGCGGTGACGCGGTCGCCGTCGGGGGCCACCATCCTCGACTTCGGGCAGGTCCTGGTCGGGTGGGTCCGACTGGAAGTCCGCGGGCTTGCGGCCGGGGCGGAGGTCGTCGTCCGCCATGCCGAGGTCCTCCAGGACGGCGAGCTCGGGGTCCGCCCGCTGCGCACGGCCCGTGCGACCGACACCTACCTCGCGGCCGGCGGTGCGGCCGAGGTCCTCGAGCCGAGCCTGACCTTCCACGGGTTCCGCTACGCCGAGGTCACCGGGGCGGGCGCCGTCCGCGCCGAGGACGCGGTGGCCGTCGTTGTCGGGTCGGACCTGCGGCGCACCGGGTGGTTCTCCTGCTCCGAGCCGATGCTCGAGCGGTTCCACGACAACGTGGTGTGGGGGTTGCGGGGGAACACCGTCGACGTCCCGACCGACTGTCCCCAGCGGGACGAGCGGCTCGGCTGGACCGGTGACATCCAGGTGTTCAGCCCGACGGCTGCCTTCCTCTTCGACGTGGGCGGCTTCCTCACGTCGTGGCTGGCCGACCTGGCCGCCGACCAGCTCCCCGACGGGTCCGTCCCCTACGTCGTCCCCGATGTCCTGCACGACGCCGCGCCCACCGCCGCCGCCTGGGGCGACGCCGCCGCGGTGGTGCCGTGGGTGCTCTACGAACGCACCGGCGACACCGCCGTTCTGGCGCGCCAGCTGCCGAGCATGCGCGGCTGGGTCGACCGCCTGGACTCCCTCGCGGGGGAGTCCCGCCTGTGGGCCGGGGGTTTCCAGTTCGGGGACTGGCTCGATCCCACCGCCCCCCCGGACGACCCGTTCGCGGCGAAGACCGCACCCGACGTCGTCGCCACCGCGCATCTCGTCCGATCCGCCGACCTCGTCGCGCGCGCCGCCGACGTCCTCGGTCGCCACGACGTGGCCGAGCACTACCGGGAGCTTGCCGGCGCGGTCCGGGAGGCGTTCGCCCGCGAGTACGTCACCCCCGCCGGGCGGCTGCTGTCCGACGCGCCCACCGCCTACGCGATGGCGCTGCAGTGGGACCTGCTGCCCACCGCCGGGCAGCGGGCAGGCGCGCAGCGCCGTCTCGCCGACCTCGTGCGCGCGTCGGGATTCCACATCGACACCGGCTTCGTGGGGACACCGCTGGTGACCGACGCCCTCGTCGGCGGCGGCGGCGTCGACGTCGCCTACCGGCTGTTGCTGCAGACCAGCTGCCCCTCGTGGCTGTACCCGGTGACGATGGGCGCCACCACCGTCTGGGAGCGCTGGGACAGCCTGCTCCCCGACGGGTCGATCAACCCCGGTGAGATGACGTCCTTCAACCACTACGCCCTCGGGGCGGTCGCGGACTGGCTGCACCGGGTCGTCGCAGGCCTCGCACCGGCGGCCCCCGGCTACCGCCGGCTGCTGGTCGAGCCCCGTCCCGGCGCGGGCCTCACCTCGGCCGGCGCCCGGCACCACACTCCCTACGGCGAGGCGTCGGTGGCGTGGGAACGTGACGGGGAGCTGCTCACCGTCGAGCTCACCGTCCCCGTCGGTGCCACCGCGACCGTCCGGCTCCCGGGTCAGGACGAGCTGACCGTCTCCCACGGCAGCCACCGCTGGCAGGTACCCGACCCGTGCCGCGTGTCCGCGCCCCGGGCCCCGCGCACCGTGCGGGACGTCTTCGACGACCCGGCCATCTGGGCGGAGGTGGTGAGCGTGACCGGTGCGGCCGGTATCGCGGCGGACGAGGCGGCGATCGCCAAGCGGCTCACCCCGTTCCTCGACGCCCCGGCCGGCGAGCTCGTCGAGCGGCTGTTCGCGCACGGCCCGCACCAGGCCCGCGACCTCCTCATCAAGCAGCTCCAGCCCCTGCTCACCCCGTGAGCCGAGGAACCACCCGACCGTCCGACGCATCACCCGACCGTCTCAAAGAGGAGAACCCATGAACCTCCGACCCCTGACCAGCGCCCGGAAGCGACGTGCGCGCCCCGCCCTCGTGGCGGTGGCGGCCCTGTCGCTCGCGGCGGCCGGGTGTAGCGCCGGCAGCCTCGGCAGCTCCACCGGGAATGGCGGGAGCACCGCAACCACCAGCGGCGCCACCGGAGCAGGCAGCGCGGGGAGCAGCGCCGCTGTCAACGCCGCCATCACCTTCATGGTCGACAATTCCCCGGGGAGTGTCCAGCCGGCTCAGGCCCTCGCCACGGCGTTCATGGCGAAGAACCCGGGGATCAAGGTGAGCGTGACGACCCGTCCCGGTGGCACCGACGGCGACAACCTCATCAAGACCCGGCTGTCGACCGGCTCCATGCCGGATGTGTTCCTCTACAACTCCGGGTCGCTGTTCCAGCAGATCAGCCCCGCCCGGTTCCTGCAGCCGCTCCCGTCCACCCTGACCGCGAAGGTCAAGCCGACCTACTACCCGCAGGTGTCGGTCGACGGCAAGATCTACGGGGTGCCGTTCGGGACGGCGTTCGGCGGGGGGGTCCTCTACAACCGGCCGATCTTCGCTAAGCTCAAGCTGGCCGTGCCGAAGACGTGGGCGGAGTTCATCGCCGACGCCCAGAAGATCAAAGCGTCCGGGGTGCCCCCGGTGATCCAGACCTACGGCGGGACCGACACCTGGACCTCCCAGCTGCTGGTCCTCGGCGACTACCACAACGTCGCGGCCGCCAACCCGGGCTTCGCGGCGCAGTACACCGCCAGCAAGGCCAAGTTCGCGACGACCCCCGCAGCACTCGCCGGCTTCGAGCATCTGCAGCAGATCCACACCCTGGGTCTGGAGAACCGCGACTACGCCTCGGCCACCAACGTCCAGGGACTCAAGGACGTCGCCACCGGCGCCGGGGCCATGTACCCGATGCTCAGCGCCGTCGTCGGAGCGATCCAGACCAACAACCCGACCGATGTGAACAACGTCGGCTTCTTCGCGATCCCGGGCGCCACCGCCGCCACCAACGGGCTGACCACCTGGGCCCCGGCCGGGCTCTACATCCCGACGTCGACCAAGGGCGCGAAGCTGACCGCGGTCGAGCAGTTCCTCGCCTACGTCGCCACCCCGGCCGGGTGCGCGATTCAGACGAAGGCCAACGCTCCCACCGGCCCGTACCTGGTCGACGGGTGCACCCTGCCGGCTACCGTCCCGCAGATCACCAAGGATGTGTCGGCCTACTACACCAACGGCAAGCAGAGCCCGGCGCTGGAGTTCCTCTCCCCGGTCAAGGGCCCCAACCTGGAGAACTTCACCGTGGAGGCCGGGTCCGGCATCGTCTCGGCCACCAAGGCCGCCTCCCTCTACGACCAGGACGTCACCAAGCAGGCCCAGCAGCTCGGCCTGAAGGGGTGGTGAGCCACGACAGCGGCGGACCCGGCCGTCCCCGCCCGGGCAGGGACGGCCGGGTCGGGCCGGTGAGCCCGTCGTGACCGCGGTCAGCATGCCTCCTACCCGGGTGTCCGCGGCCCGCGCGTCGCGGCGTTCGGCCCGGACCTCGAAGGTCTACCCGTCGTGGTTCTACCTGCCCGCAGCGGTCGTGTACATCGTCTTCTTCGCGGTCCCGACGTTCGCGTCGTTCTACTTCAGCCTCACCCGGTGGACCATCTTCTCCTCGCACTTCGTCGGCCTGGCCAACTTCGTCGAGTTCTTCCAGGACCCGCAGCTGGTCAAAGGCTTCACCGACACCTTCATCTACGCAGTCCTCACCTCGGGCCTGAAGGTGGTCCTCGGGATGTTCCTGGGGATCCTGCTCACCAGCCAGATCATCGCCCGCGGCTACCTCCGCTCGGTCGTGTTCTTCCCGGTCCTGGTGAGCACCGTCGGCGTCGGCATCACCTTCCAGGCGCTGCTGGACCCCTTCCACGGGCCGGTCAACGCGGTCCTCCGCGGCGCCGGCCTGCCCGCCCCCGGGTGGCTGACCGACCCACACCTCGCCCTCTACTCCGTCGCGCTGGTCGACGTGTGGAAGGGCGTCGGGCTGGCCACGGTCATCTACATGGCGGGCATCGTGTCCATTCCGAACGAGTACCGGGAGGCCGCCCGGATCGACGGGGCCGGACCGGTCGCGATGTTCCGCAACGTCATCCTGCCGCTGTCGTGGCCGGCGACCTCGACGGTCATCCTGCTCTCCCTGATCGGGGGTCTCCGCTCGTTCGACCTGATCTGGGCCACCACCCAGGGCGGCCCGGGCTTCAGTTCCGACGTGATCGCCTCCGCGATCTACAAGCAGTACCAGGCCGGCTTCTACGGGCTCTCCACGGCTGGCAACGTCGTCCTGTTCCTCGTGGTCATGGTCATCGTCATCCCCCTCACGCGTCTGCTGGCCCGCCGGGAGGTCAACCTGTGAAACGCTCCACCAGCCGCGGGCTAGGCGTCGCCGCCGTCCTCGCCAGCATCGTCGTCTTCCTCGTCCCGTTCGCGTTCATCATCCTGACCGCCGCGAAGTCCGCCCCGCAGGCCTCCCTACTCACCTTCGCCTGGCCGACACACCTGCAGCTGTGGACCAACGTCCGTCAGGTCCTGGCCACCCAGAACTACATCGTCGTCATCGCGTTCATCAACAGCACCATCATCACCACGGTCAGCGTCGCGGTCCTCGTCGTGTTCAGCGCGATGGTCGCGTTCGTGCTGCAGCGGCGCCTGACCCGGTGGACGCCGCTGGTCAACGTCCTCGTCCTGTCCGGGCTCATCGTCCCGCCGGCCGTCGTCCCCACCATCTGGGTGCTGCAGCGGGTCCACCTGTTCGGCACCCTGCCCGGTCTCATCCTCGTCGAGGCGGCGTTCGGGATGTCCTTCTGCGTGCTGCTGTTCCGCGCGTTCCTCGGGACCATCCCCCGCGAGCTCGACGAGGCGGCCGTCCTGGACGGGGCCTCCCCGCTCGGACTGTTCTTCCGGGTCATCCTCCCGCTGCTGCGGTCGGTGATGGTCACGGTGGTCGTCGTCCAGTCGGTCGCGATCTTCAACGACTTCACCAACCCGCTGTACTTCCTGCCCGGGGAGAACCAGGCGACCGTCCAGCTGACCCTGTTCAACTTCCAGAGCCAGTTCAACACCAGCTACAACCTGCTGTTCATGGACATTCTGCTGATCACGGTCCCGCCGCTGGTCATGTACCTGTTCTTCAACCGCCAGATCGTCGCCGGCATGACCGCGGGCGCCGTGAAGGGCTGAACGGCCCGTGCGCGCGGGCTGCGGGCTGCGGGCTGGCGCACCGACGTGCGGGGAGAATGGCGTGGCCGGCAAACGGGTGAACATCCTGGATGTGGCCGCCCTCGCCGGGGTGTCGGTGGGCTCGGTGTCGAACGTGCTCAACCACCCTGACTGGGTGAGCCCGGACATGCGGCGCCGCGTGGGGCAGGCGGTGGCCGAGCTCGGGTTCGTCCGCAACGCAGCCGCGCGCACCCTGCGGTCCGGGTCGAGTCGGACCCTCGGCCTCGTCGTGTACGACCTCGCCAACCCCTTCTTCGCCGACGTCGCCAGCGGGGCCGAGGAGGTCGCGCTGGCCGCCGGGTACGGGATGCTGCTGGTCAACAGCGGCACCTCACCCGACCGGGAACGCCGGCAGCTGCAGCTGCTGGCCGATCAGCATGTCGACGGGATCCTGCTCTCCGCCGTCGACCACTCCAACGCCGATGAGGTCGACCGGCTGCGCGAGCGCGGGACGGCCGTCGTCCTGTTGGAGACGGCGCTGGCGCGCCACTGCTCGGTGACCGTCGACGACGTCGCCGGCGGGCAGCTCGCCGGGGAGCACCTCTACGGCGCCGGGCACCGGGTGGTCGGCTTCGTGGGGACGCCCGACCGGCTGCGCCAGTGCCGCGAACGCCGGGCCGGTCTGATCCTGGCGGCGGCGGCCGCGGGGCTGGACCCTGACCGCGCCGTTCTCGACATCGAGGCGGCCTCGATGTCGAGCGCCGCCGGGTTCGACGCCGTCACGGCACTCGCCCGGTCCGCGCCGACGCCCGACCCGGCCGTGACCGCGGTGTTCTGCGCCAATGACCTGATCGCCCTGGGCGCCCTGCGGGCCCTGCTGACCGGCGGCCGCCGCGTCCCGCAGGACACGGCCATCGTCGGGTACGACGACATCGCGTTCGCGGCGCAGGCGGCGATCCCGCTGACCTCGGTCCGCCAGCCGAGCCACCAGCTCGGACGCTCCGCCGCCGAGCTCGTGCTGGCCGAGGTCACCGCCGGGGCCGGCCACCATCACCAGCAGCTGGAGTTTCAGCCCGAGCCTGGTGGTCCGGGCGTCCTCGGCGGGTTGACGGCGCCCGGGTGAGTCCTGCTGGCAGCGGTCTCGCGCCCCACAACGCCGCGAACCTCATGTCCGACTGCCCCCGTCCGCCGGTTCACTCCCACCAGCCGGCACGCCTCAGAGTTGCTCACCCCCCGCTCGATCAGCCGGACGAACCGGTCCTGCTTCTCGGTCAGCTCACCCCCGGATCGGACATCCGCGACCTTCC
>JAABUX010010386.1_pt1 | contig 10399 bp, 11 predicted proteins | sample 5561851 | NCBI WGS metagenome assembly JAABUX01 (sample SAMN10711883, study PRJNA513361) | rock metagenome | isolation source: Antarctica rocks | place: Antarctica: Victoria Land, Richard Nunatak red sandstone | collected 2016-01-03 | reverse complement strand
AAGAAAGCGTATCCCGGGCAAGCCAAAAAGGTGATGAATGCCCTGTGGGGGCTCGGGCACATGCTGATGCTCACGCGCACCTTGCTCGTGGTCGACGACGACGTCGACGTCCACGACGTGCGCGCGGTCGCATGGTTTGCGCTCAACAACGTCGACCCGTCGCGGGATTTGGTCGTGATGCCCGGACCGGTCGACGATCTCGATCACAGTGGTTCGCATCTCGTCTCGCTCGGACATAAACTCGGCATCGATGCGACCCGGAAACGCGCGGACGAGGGCTACGAGCGCACCTGGCCCCCGGAGATCATCATGGACGCCCAGACCCGCGAACTCGTAAGCCGGCGTTGGAAAGAGTACGGTCTCGCGCGCATGGCCACACGGAGCGACGCGTGGTCCGGGCAAGGCGAACGCGCGCTCGCGACACTGCTGGACTCGGTTGCCCAGCGCAGCCCGGCGAGGCTCCAGTGAGTGTTAGCCGCGCGCGCTCATCCGCGACCCTACTCGCGTTGGTTTTGCGTGAGATTCGCCTCGCGCACACCCTCTTTGCGCTGCCCTTCGCCTACGCGGGTGCCGTTCTGGCGGCGCGCGGGCTCCCTACGGCATACCAAACCTTCTGGATCACGGTAGCCGTGCTCGGCGCACGAACGGCAGCGATGGCGGCCAATCGCTATTTCGACCGCGAGATCGACGCGCGGAACCCGCGCACGGCGCGCCGCGCGCTCGCCACAGGCTCGCTCGCACCGCGCACCATGCTTTTCACGACGGTACTTGGCCTCGCATTGCTCGTCATCGCCGCCGCGGCCCTCAACCCGCTCTGCGTGCGGCTGTTGCCTCTGGCGGCGCTCGGCATCGTCGCGTATCCCTTCTGCAAGCGCTACACGTGGGGCGTCCACTTCGTGCTCGGCGCAGTCGACGGACTCGCGCCGCTCGGCGCCTACATCGCCGTCACCGGAACGGTCGCGTGGCCGGCAGCGCTGATGTTCATGGCGGTGACCGTATGGGTTGCGGGCTTCGACATCATCTATGCGTTGATGGACCGTGACGTCGACGTGGCGCAAAATCTTCGTTCCATCCCGGCGCGATTCGGCGTGCGCAGCGGCCGCGTGCTACCGCTCGCACTTCACCTGCTTATGGCAGCATTGCTCGCCGGCGCAGGAGTGCTGAGTGCGGTCGGCCCGCTTTACTATGCAGGCGTTCTTGCGGCGCTCGGCTTGACCGCCTACGAAAATCGCTTATTCGCTTCGGCAAAGAACCTCTTCGTGCTCAACGAATACGTTTTCGTGGCAAATATGGTGTTTTCGATCGCCTTCATGGCGACGACGTACGGCGGGTTCACATGGCGCTGACGCGGCGTGAGCTGCTCGCCTCCGCGGGAGCACTGCTGGGCGCAGCAGCGACGACGCGCCCAGCGCTGGCGGTCTACGGCGATACGCCCCTCGGTGGTACGATCACGCTCGGCGTCGTCGCCCCGTTCACCGGCGACGATACGCGCTTGGGCGAACAGATCGGCAACGGCGTGCGCGCCGCGATCGACGACACGAATGCTCGTCGCGGGGCGCTCGACCGCCTGTATGCGATGCGTACGTTCGATGACCAGAATCTGCTCGCGTCGGGCTTGGTGAACGCCGAATTCGCCTGCGATGATCCGACGATCGTTGCCGTCATCGGTCATTTGAGCGGACGAATCACCGAGGGCGCGCTGCAGACCTACGTCAACAACAAGATGCCGGTCATCTGTCCGGCTTCGACGTACGACCGGCTCACGGCGCACGGCTACGGCAACATCGTGCGGCTCACCGCCAAAGATTCCACGGAAGGACGCTTGGCGGCGCACTACGTGCGCGAAACGGTGAAACCCAAGGCTGCGGTCGTGCTGACGCAGGACGGCGACTACGGTCCCGACGTCGCCGATGGCTTTCAAGAAGAGATGCTCGGCGACAAAATAAAGTCGACCGAGCTGCAATTCGCGTGGGAAAAACCCAACTTCGCCGCGGTGACGAAACGGACGCTGGACGCGGCCCCGGACGTTGTCTTTCTGGCGGGCTTGACGAAAGACATGGGCCCGATCGTGCCGCTCCTGCGCGCTGCGGGTTACGCGGGACCGCTCTTTGGTTCGCAAGGCTTCTTCGATCCGCAGACGATCGACAAGTACGGTGCGAACGTCAATGGATTGACGATCTCCACGTCGATGCCGCCGCTGACCTTAGCACCCGGGGCATTCCGCATCAAGAACGACTTCGAGCGCAAGTACGGTAACATGACGCCCATCTCGACGTTTTCCTACGCGGCCGCGCAGATCGTGATCGAGATCGTACGGCGGACGGGCGCGAGCGATCGGCTTGCCGTCGAACGCGCCCTCAACACGACCTCGACGTACGATACCGTCATCGGGCCGATCACGTTCGCCAACAACGGCGATCCGCAGAACCCAAACGTCTACTTCTACAAGGTCACGAACGGTGCATGGAAATACGTCGGGTCTGCGTATCCGAGCAGTTACGTCGTGAAGTGACCGCTTCGGGCGCTTCCTCGACGTCGTCTTCGAGCGCAAAGGAGACGCGCAAGCGCCAAGCACCGAGCACGAGTGAAAAGTTCGATCCCAGATAACGCATCAGCTTAAACCTCCACGCGATTCCAATTGACGGTGGCGAGCGCGCACGCTGCTATCCCAAGTGAAAAGCCGAGCAGTAGCATCGACCCGTAGGTGTTGGGCAAGCCCCATGTCTGAACGTCGGCCGCCACATGCGGTCCCCACGTATAGACGCCGTTGCTCTCGTGCATTGAGAAGTATTGCATGGGAATAAGCGGCAACACCCCGCGCGCGATGGAGTTGAGCTGAGGGATTGGCGTCAAGATAAGCGACGGCACAACGAAGAACGCTATCCAAAGGGCCGCGACCATGCCCCCGCAAGCACCGCGTAACCATGCTGTAGCCATTTGCATCAGGCCATACAGCAGCAAGACGCCCGCGAGCGGCACGATCGCCGCCGCATTGGGCGCCACGATGCGGTTGAGGCCGCCGAACACTGCAACGGCGAGCAGCGCAAGGATGACGACGAACGCATAGAGCGCGGCTATTGAAGCAAGATCGACGGTGAAGAATGCGAGCGCCAGGCGCGCGCGAGAAAGCGGCTTCGTCCAAGCAAGATGGAGCGACTCACGTTGAGCGTGCAAACTCGTATACAAGCCGATGGTGAAAATGAACGCGATGCCCGAAGCGGCCAACAAAAAGGGATCGAGCGGAAGCCTCGAGCGTTGCAGTTCTTCGTAAACGGCGACCCGCGCCGACACGTCCCCTGAGCTTCTTTCGCTGCCGATGCTCAAGTAGAAATTTTGATGACGGCCGTGTGCAGAGACGTCCGAGTGAGTATATCCGAACTCGACGAGCAAAATGCCGAGCAGCACCAACAGGGCAAGAACACCCGCAAAGATCGCAAGCCGCTTGCGGGCCCGCAGCCATTCAACGTAGATCACGATTCCACTCCGATCGGTAGTGCGCCATCGTCGCCGACGGCGCCGAGAAAGATATCTTCGAGGGTGAGATCGACGACGTCGAGCGAACGCGGTTGTAACGCGGCGACCTTGCCGGCAATGCGCTCGCTGTCGCCGTCGGTATAGAGCCGCACGATGCGGCCGCCGCGCTCGATGCGGCGCACGTTTGGATCGTGAGCCAGCTCCGACATTTCGGGCGCCGCGGCATCGAACGCAGCCACGACGACTTTCTCGTCGCCCTTGAGCGTATCGATGTCGCCGGAGAGTACGAGCTTACCATCGCGCAAGACGGCGATCCGGTCGGCGGCACGTTCGACTTGTCCGATCTGATGGGACGAGAACAACACGCCCGCGCCACCCGCGGCGGCATCGATAATCAAGTCGAGGACGGTTCGTTGAAAGATTGGATCCAAACCGCTCGCCGGTTCGTCGAGCACGAGCACGCGCGGCCGAATCGCGAAAGCGAGCACCAGCGCAAGTGCGGTATGCTGCCCTTTCGAGAGTCGCCGCACGAGCTTTTTCGGCGGCAACTTGAAGGTCGCCAGCAGTTCGCGGGCCCGGGCGGAATCGTACGTTCGGTACGCGCGCCGCGCCATCTCGACGTGCTGTTCGACGGTCATCCACTCGTACAGCGCACTCTTCTCGGGCACGTAGGCGAGGTACTCGAACGTCTCTGGGCGCAGCGGCGCACCTTCGACGGCTACGCTGCCCGAGGTCGGACGCGCGAGGCCGAGCGCACACTTGAACGTCGTTGACTTGCCGGAGCCGTTGGGTCCAAGCAGTCCGCACACGCTCGCGGGCTCGACCTCGACCGAGAGATCGTCCACGGCCACGAATGCGCCGTAGCGTTTGGTAAGGTGGTTAATCGAAAGCGCGGTCACGCTCTACTCCTGTTCATCGTGCGGAAACCAGTGGTCAAGCGCGCGCTCGATAAGCGCGGTAACGGTTCGCCGGTCGAGGCCGAAGCTGCGCGCCGCGCGCACGGCATCGGCAAGTTCCTTTTCCGCGGCGTCGTGGGCCGCGCGCCGTGAATCGGTCTGCGCATTCCCGGCCGGAACAAAAGAGCCGCGCCCGGGGCTGGTTTCGATGACGCGCTCGCGTTCGAGATCGCGGTAGGCGCGGGCAATCGTATTGGGATTGACCGTGAGGCCCAAGGCCAGCGACTTGACCGTCGGCAGCTGCTCACCCGGCGCAAGGGTTCCGAGGGCGATCGCCCGCTTTACCTGCTCGATGACTTGCAGGTAGATCGGAACTCCGCTACGCGGATCGACGCGGAAGATCGTGGTGGACACGTCGTTCGCTCGTTCGCCGGCGCTCGTCGCGGTTGAGTCCGGCTTAGAGCCGGACGCCCCAACCGTTGAAGAGACGCTCGGGCATGCGCGGGGTCGGGATGACGGTCGGACGGTTGCCGAGGTCGGCGTTGTCGCTCGGCGGGGTACGGTGCTGGTTGTTCATCATTTTCTCCTATTGTGCTGGCGTACTAGTGTACTAATACAATAGAGCGAATAGTACAAGTTGTCAACACCCTTTTTGAAAAAGGTCGCCTCCCTGCGGAAGTTAAGTTCGCTGCATGGCTAAGGACTACACGGCCAAGTCGGCCGGCGATCCGCCGTCGGCGGCGGGGCGTTCCGTTGCCGGCGTTTCGGAGCGCGGCGGGGGTGACTCCGGTTGGCGGGCCGCCGACCTGTTCACCGGTCGCGATAGCCTGCGCGTAAGTGGCGAAACCAAGGCATTGTGGCTGTGCGCACTAGCGGCGCCGCTTACGATCGCCTTGGTGGGTGCGTTCCTCGAGAGTGTCACCTTTTCAGGCTTCGTGCTCCTGATCGTCGCCGGCATGGTCTTCGTCTCCGTCGGGCGCGGACGGTTGCTCGGCTCGAGCATCCGCATCGACGGCCGCCAGATGCCTGAAATTCAGGAGCTGGTCCATACGCTGGCCGCGCGTCTGCGTATCACGCCGCCACAGATCTTCGTGCGCGACGATCTGTTTCTCGCGACCACGGCGGTCGGCATCGGTGAGCCGTATGCGCTCGTGCTCTCGAGCCAGTACGTCGATCATCTCCGGCGCGGCGAACTCGGCTTCCTGATCGCGCGCGAACTCGCGCACATCGCCGCCGGGCATACGCGCCTCGCGTCGCTCCTCTCCGCGTCCGGTCGCGAAAATCCCGTCGTCGCGCTCGTCTTCGGAGCGTGGCTGCGGCGTACCGAGTACACCGCCGATCGCGTCGGCCTGTTGTGCTGCGACAGTGTGGAGGAGGCGCTCGGCGGCATCTCGATCGCGACGTTTCACGCGATCGGGCGGCGCGTCGACATGGAAGCGCTGGCGGAACAACGCCGCGAACTTGAGGCCGAACCGAGCCTGCGCATGGGTGAATGGTCAGCGTCCATCCCCTACGCGACCAATCGTTTGAGCGCCCTGTGCGCGTTCGCGGGGTCTCCCCTGGCGGCGACCCGGCGGGCGAAGCTGGACGAGGCCCCAGCGCGTCCCCCCTTCGCGACGCAAGTCGCTCCACCGGCCGCGACCGTCCGGCGGCGTGATTGTGCGGGGTTCTGGCGCCGCAGCATCGCGTTTGCCATCGATTTGATCATCATTGCCGCGATTCTCAAAACGCCGACGGGCGCGGCTATCACAAATAACGCCAAAGGGGTGTCGGCCGCAAACGCAACGCCGATACTCCATTGGGTGCTGCTTCATCTACCGCTCGTTCAAGCGGGTACCGCCGTGGTCCTGAGCCTTTTCGTCTACTTCCTTTACAGCGCGGTACTCGTCGGAGTAGCGGGCCAGACCCTCGGCATGATGATTTTCGAGTTGCGCGTCGTGACGACGCGTTTCGCTCATCCGTCGCTTGCGCAGAGCGCATGGCGCTCCGTCGTCGGACTCGGCTCGACGCTCACCAGCGCCGCCCTCCTCGGATGCTTCTTGCGCGTCCAGCCGCACGACCGGCTCTCGCGCACGCGCGTCGTGCAAGGCCGACGCACCACCTGATGCCGAGGCTGCGCCCCACGGACGACTATCGCACGATCTTCGTGCGCCACCCGCAAGCGATGTGGATTTTCGACCTCGCGAGCTTGCGGTTTCTGGCCGTCAACGAGGCCGCATGCCGCGCCTACGGCTATTCGCGCCGACGCTTTCTGACGATGAGCGTGAAAGACATCCGGCCGCACGACGACAACGAGCGGTTGGCCGAGCACATCAACGGTCTGCGCCGCGCCGAAGTGCCGACGACCGCGCAAACGCTGTGGCGTCACCGCCGCGCCGACGGCAGCATCTTCTATGCCGACGTCATGTCCAACGGCATCAGCTTCCGCGGTAAGAACGCGCGCATCGTGCTCGCGATCGACGCGACGGCGCGGCTCGCCGTTTCGCGTGCGCTCGGCGAAAGCCGAGCGGCCCTCGCCGAGGCGCAAGAGCTTGCGCACTTGGGGAGCTTCGAAACCGACCTCGCATCGGGTGAAACGCGCTGGTCGACCGAACTCTACCGCATCGTCGGCGTCGATCCCGCGGTTGAAGGACCCACGCTGCTCTATCAATTCGATCATCCCGACGATGCAATAGCGATTGGGCGCGAGGTCGATCGCGCAAGGCGCGAGGGCGGCTCGTACACGATCGAGCACCGTATCTGCACGCGCGACGGCCGCGAGCGCTGCGTGTACGAGCGCGGACAGTTCTTTCATGAAGGCGGTCAGCCGCGCCGCTTGATCGGTGCGATTCTCGACATCACCGAACGCAAGCGCGCCGAAGAACGGCTGCGCTTTCTCGCCCATCACGATGTGCTGACCGGATTGCCGAACCGCACGCTGCTCACCGAGCGCCTCGCCGCCGCAGTCCGCCGCGCCGCCGCGAGCACAGAGCCGGTCGTCGTCTTCTTCCTCGACATCGACCGCTTCAAATCGATCAACGACACGATTTCGCACGCCGCGGGCGATCACGTCTTGCGTGAACTTGCCGCGCGCCTCGCGGGAACGGTGCGCGACGATGCGATGGTGGCGCGCCCCGGCGGCGACGAGTTCGCCATCGTGTTCGAGGGCGATGAAGACGACGCGCTCGCGCTGGCCGACCGCTTATGTGCGACGCTGGCACAGCCCGTTGCGTATGGCGATTCTGCACTGAGCGTCTCAGCCAGCATCGGCCTTGCGCTCCATCCGCGCGACGGCGCGACGCCCGACGAACTCTTACGCAGCGCCGACACGGCGATGTACGCAGCCAAAGCGCGCGGCGGTAACGCCGTCGCCGTCTACGTCCCCGAACTCCATACGCGCGCGCTGCACGAAGTGGAACTCGAACGCACGTTGCGGCGCGAGATCGAACGTGAAGCAATCGGCATCATTTATCAGCCGATCGTCGATGCGCGAACCTGCTTGCCGACCGCATGTGAAGCACTGTTGCGTTTCGAGAACGACGGCCGCGCAATTGCTCCGGCTGAATTCGTGCCGCTCGCCGAAGCGACGGGATTGATCATCCCGCTCGGCGAGTTCGTGCTGTCGCGCGCGTGCGCCGAAGCAAAGCGCCTCGTGCTGTCCGGCCACGCCACACTTTCGATGTGCGTCAACATCTCGGCGCGGCAAATACGTGACGTAAACTTCATCGAAAGCGTCCGAGGGGCGCTCGAAAGTACGGGGCTGGAACCACGTCACTTGCAGCTCGAGATCACCGAGAGCGCGTACGTCGGGGCCGAAGCGGTGGTCGACAACGTAAAGGCGCTTGCGAGCTTGGGCGTCGGGCTTTCGATCGATGACTTCGGCACGGGTTACTCGTCGCTCGGTTATCTCAAACGACTGCCGGTCGACACGCTGAAAATCGACCGCTCGTTTGTGTCGGATATCTTAGTCGACATGGCCGATCAAGCGATCGTCCGCGCGATCATCGCCGTCGCGCAAAACCTCGGACTACGCACGATCGCCGAAGGAGTCGAGACCCGCGAGCAGGCCGCCTATTTGCAACAGATCGGATGCGAACGGTTGCAGGGCTATTACTTCTCACGGCCACTGGCGCCCGAAGCGCTGCACGCGTATTTCGGCCAACCGGTGAGCGTCGAACGCGGAGCGTGGACGGCGTAACCGTTAAGGAGTCGGCTGCTTCCGCGGTCGGCCGATATCCCTCGATGGCAACGACTTGCGGCATGTTATACCAAAGACTTAGGTTTGCAATCTTCCCCGGGCGACGGGTGTGATAAACTTGACGATAGTGACCTAACCTGGTAGAGTTTAGGCATGGATAAGCAGCCGGTTCCCGAGACGATGCTCGACGTTTGCAGGCAACTTGAGGACCCCGGCACGGCGCACGATTTCTTTGTGCAAATACGCTGGCCGCACGGCGTTGCGTGCCCGCGCATGGGCTGTGGATCGGCCGAGGTCGCGTACATGGTGAAGCGCCGTCGTTGGTACTGCAACGAATGCAAGCGCATCTTTACCGCCAAGGTCGGCACGATCTTTGAGGACTCGCCCATCGGGTTCGACAAGTGGCTTCCCGCCGTTTGGCTGATCGCGAGCAACCGTAACGGTATCTCGTCGCACGAACTCGCTCGGGCGCTCAAGGTCACGCAAAAGACGGCGTGGTTCATGCTGCACCGCATTCGTCTTGGGATGCAGGACGAGTCCTATGACCCGTTCACCGGCACCGTCGAAGCGGACGAAACCTTCATCGGCGGAAAGTGGGAGAACAAATCCAACCGCATCCGCAAGGCGTACTCCCCGAAGGGAATCCGTGCAATGAAAACGCCCGTCTTCGGAATCGTGGAGCGCGGTGGCCGTGTTCGCGCATGGAAAGTCCCTAACGTAACCGCCAAGACGCTTCTGCCGAAACCGCGCCAAAGCATCGACCAGGACGCCACGCTCTACACGGATTCGGCGACGCTTTACACGCACGTCAATGAGTACTTTCTGACGCATGGCTCTGTGAACCATTCCATCCGCGAGTATGTACGGGGGAACGTCCATACCAACAACATCGAAGCGTTTTGGTCCGTGCTGAAGCGCACCATCGGTGGAACATATACGCACGTCCATCCGCGCCACTTAGACCGATACCTCGCCGAGCAAGTGTTTCGCTTCGATGAGCGCCGCAACGACGACGCGCCGCGCTTTGTGAAAGCGACGAAGGGCGCGGACGGGAAGCGATTGACGTACCGCACATTAACCGCGAAGGCATGAAACAAAGCTACGAGCGTTTACGGTTTTTCCGGTGGCTTTGGATGTATTACAGAGAGGTCGTCGGCCAGCACGACTACACTGGCGTCGCGATGAATCATCGCACGCACAGGCCCCGTCGCATTATCTAGAAGCTTGATAATCTTTGGCATCGCCGCCGCGAACACTTCGGCTATCTCTTTGCCATTTATGTCGGCTCGACCAAGCCAAAAAGCATGAACCCCAGCGTCCAGCACTGCCTGGCGCTCCAACTCGCGCTTTCTTATATTCGCGTCTTTGCTAAGTAAAATCCATCCCTTACGGCCAATCGCTTTCGTCCACACATCGTCATCCTCGGTGTCGGAAAAATGATCTTCATGCACTTCTACTGAACACCCATGCGCTCGCAACACATTGGCTACAATGTATCGACCCAGACAACGATCGATAAAAAACGTGCGGCCGTTATGCAGCTTCTAGCTGAAGCTCACAGCGGATAGCGTCTTGAATCTCCAGGGAATGGCGTCCATAGTCATTAGCAAGTTCATCGATTGTTTCACCCGCCTTATAGCGAGACGCGATTTCTATGGTCGGAATGCCCGTGTTCGAGATTACTAGGCGGCCGAAAGAAATACGCGGATTAAACATTACCGGCTTTCGATCATTAAATATGTCGTTCGTAGTAAAGGGGTAAAGGACCATTGGCAAACCATCAGCCCCTCGCTCGATCCTCTTGAGATATGCCTCAACAGTTTGTTTCATGGCAAGTTGTCCGCCACGTGTA
>JAABUX010010385.1_pt1 | contig 10400 bp, 17 predicted proteins | sample 5561851 | NCBI WGS metagenome assembly JAABUX01 (sample SAMN10711883, study PRJNA513361) | rock metagenome | isolation source: Antarctica rocks | place: Antarctica: Victoria Land, Richard Nunatak red sandstone | collected 2016-01-03 | reverse complement strand
GCACGTAGTGCCAAATTCGCTCCTTCACAAACGATCATGAAACACCTTGCAAGTGCATACATGTCTGGCAAATGTCGATTTGAGCCCCTCATGTGGCAGCAAGGGGCGAAAGGAATGTAGCAGTGATCCCAACCATTGCAGCAGAGCAACGTAGCATTAAGTATTCATGCAGAGTCATGTCTGAGACATGCTACAGAACAGCATGCTGGGTCCCCAACACCGTGGTGGGGCTGGCGTGTTTGCCCATGTCAGCCTGTAGGAAGCTTGTAGAGATAGATGCCGCAATCCGCCGAGAGGCCCGGTTGCTTGAGGCACCTCCTCCCAAGGTGGGCTGCTCCCAGCGACTACCGTTGCCTGGCATCAACGGCGTGCTGCACCCAGCAGGGGATGGTCGGCTGACACTCACGCCCATTGCAGGCTGGAGAGGCCGAGCTGACGGCGGGTGGTTCAAAGTTCACCCCCTCCCACGGCGAGGTATACCTACCTCGGGCATCATGGTGCTTTGTGCGATGTGCCGTCCCGTCAGCTGCCGCAGCGCCCCCCCCCTCTTCCCCCGTCAGCCGGACGCGACTTCACCACTTGCCCCGCAAGGCAGCAATATTAGCTATCAAATGCGTCAGTTGCGCCCGCTCTGGCCCGCAGGCTGACGTCGCGGTTCCGGTGCTGGAGACGCCAGCGCCAGCGAGCACGGTGGACGTCTCGGCGCTTCGTCGCGACCACAGCCCGGCGGCCGGCGACGTCGTGGAGGCGGACGTCGCCACGATTGCCGCTGAGGGTGATCACGACCCAGCACCTGAGGACACAGGTGCGCCGCAGCAGTGGCATCTCTTGGCCCGAGCATCAATGCTTGTGGCAGATTCACGCATCTTGCACGTTCATCTCTCTTCTCTGGAGTGCAACCCTGCGTGCTCGCGCACCCACCATGTGAAGCAGCCCTGGAAGCATCTGCCCCGTTGTAGTGCAGCAGTGTTGCCGGGCATCAGCTTCCAGAGCCGAATCAGCACCAGTGACGAGACGCAGTGGAGGGACACTCCGTCCAGAGTTCGCTGCCTTTGCCGCCATCGCTTGGTGATGCTGAGCAGTGCTGGATGTCGCAGATGCTGAATTCAATGAGACCATCACGGCGACCGAGAGCGCCGCCAAGCAGGAGACCACCAAGCGCGTTCACTCTCTGACTGCATTGTTTCGGCTCGCACATGTTTGCATCAAGGACATCCTTCTTCAAGCTGTGACGGACCGGTACTCCATTTGCGCGCGTTGACCACGACTTGTCAGCTTTGCTCAGCTCACCCTTTGCATCACTAACATCCGCTGCTGATGACTCCGTCGCAGGGATCTGACCAGCGGCTGGCCGAGATGGCCGCGGAGCTCTCCCAGGCGACGCTGCAGGTGCAGATCGCCGTCGACAAGGTCTCTCACAAGGATGCCGTGATCCGCTCCATGATGGCGCGGCACGACGTGCTCCTGCCATCGATGGAGCGACGCGCCTGCGAGCGCGAAAAGGTGTGCTCATGTACATGTCGGAATTTGTTGGCTACTTGGCCAAAATTCGCGTCGCCGTGCTCGTCAGGTGATATGCGCCGCTCATGCAAGCTTGTACAGCGCCCATACCTCAGCTGCAGAGGCAGCACCTAGCGCAGGCGCCAGATGTGTGACAGGGAGCGTATACTGTCCTGCCTTGCTGCGCACATGACGCAAGTGATGCAGTGTGGGGCTCGTCGAGAACCAGGATGATGCTGCTGCGGAGTCGTAACGACTTGATCTTGTGATTGAGCAGTTGTTCTTTTTGCTGTCATGTAGGCAGCATTCAAGGCGGGACACGCAAAGGCTGAGTCTGAGGCGGCCAGCCAGATCCTGAGGTGAGCTTCTCTTTGCAGCACTGCCACACTGTGACCACCATACCAGTATTCGCCATGCCTTCGGTTGCTGACATGAGAACAAGCAGTTGCTGACCACAGCGCTGGCTCTCTGAGGATGAAGTGCTGCAATGTATCCCATGACCTGACCAGCCTTGTCGCACTGACAACAACATGTTGCCCTGCCTGCACGCCACGGCCATCTCGTGCCTGATCTCGCCGGCGAACTCATAACTGTGTGCTGTCCACAGTTTGAAGGTAAGCAAAGATTCCCTTGTCCACGGCATCAAGACCGTGCACAACGAGGCCAAGGAGAGTGCCCGCGCCCTCCGCAATGCCCTGGACGCCTCGGCCGCCAAGGACGTCCAGCTGGCGTCGCTCAACACGGAGATGGCGGCGCTCAAGACGAAGCTGGCGGCGACAGAAGAGGACCACGCGATGGAGCTGGTTGCGGCCGAGGAACGCGGCGCCGCCCGGGCTGAGGTGCGTTTTGTGCAGTCTGCAAAACGACGAATTAAACATTGCCGGCAGGTTTGCAGTCTCATGAGCACAGCTGTGGGCTGCCATGATGCAGTTGACATGCCTGTGGCGACCGTGCGGGTGGCAGCATGGTGTGCGGCAATGAATTTTCCTCCGCCATGCCAAATCGCAACAGCAGAGACTTACGAGCTGACCTGCAATACTTTGGCTGTGCCCTGTACAAACCAATGAGCTGAAGGTTGTGTGAGACCCAACTTGCGTCGTGGTCAGCTTCAATTTTCGCTGACCATAACTTGGTGTGTCTGTCATGCAGGCCGCGAGCCTCGCCGGCATGCATGAGGCTCGGTACACCATCGCCTCAGCCGCATCCATATCTATGATCACAGCTTCTTGTGTACGGTCGGCTCTGTAGCGCAGATTCGTTATTCACCGCGCTCTCCCGTGCAAGAAGGTGCATCAAAATTTGCTGCATACCGCATGCCAAATATGTGCATACATGGTCAGCAGGCTTCCGTCCGTCGCCCCCGGCAGATTGCATCTCGTCATGCTCTTGGGTCGCTGACGAAGGTTAGGCCGCTCGACGTCGTTCTATCAAGCTTCGCGACCTCATAACATTGCTGCACGACGTGCAGGGCCCGCGAGGGTGCGGCGGCCGAGGTGGCGCATGAGGCCACCCGCCAGGAGCTACGCAACACCAAGAAGAAGCTTGCCGACCTGACCGCCCGCGCTGCGACGGCCGACGCGGCGCAGCTGGCCGCGGCCGAGAAGAGCGGCGCCGCCCGCGCTGAGGTGCTTCTTTTGATACGAAGCGTTTGCGCCTTGCTTCCAGCTGAATTCATGTCATGCACAACGACATTACTTTTGCATTTGCAGGCAATGGCTGTCTTTGCAAATCTGCTTTGGAGTCATCTGTGACACAGCGGTGTTCCTGCGAACACTGATCTTCTGCCCAGGTCCCCTCATATAATGCTGCAGTCGATTTGGTGGGTCTTGAGCCAATTGTATGATGTGCTCACTGTTGCCGGCACACAATGCTAAGCCGACCACATGGACCACCTGCATGATCGCACGGGCTTTGCCAATTCATGGCTATCACACCCTGGCCCTGCTCTCTGCAGGCTGCTAGCCTCGCCGCGCTGCACAAGGAGCGGTACTCGACTGCCCTCGCCAGGTCTGCACCGGCAATTACCTGATGTTATTGACGTCATTGTCATTGCCGGGGTTTCCCCGGCGGTCAAGGCCGTCGTTATTTCCCATCATCACAAGCAGATGCGCAATAATGTCCTGCATCTACCACGCCTAGCACATCGACTTCACCGTCGCACAACACGATGCTCAACTCAAATGCCATTCTTTGCAACTGGCATGCTGTCGCCGACACTAGTGAACCACATGTTGACACTCTCGACTCTGGATTTGACGTCTTGTTGAGCTTGGCAACCTCATCACCATTGCTGTCTGTGCAGGCCCCGCGCGGCCGCGGCCGCCGAGGTGGCCCACGAGGCGACGCGCCGCCAGCTGCGCGACGCCGAGACAGCGATGCTCGCCCTGAAGGTTCGCATTGCAAAAGCCGACATCGCAGAAGAGGGCGCCTGCAACCGGGTCCGGGACATCCAGTCGGCGCTGGCGGCGGAGCGGTCGACGGTCGCGGTGATGGCGGAGGATGCGGCCGCAATCAGGGCCGCAATGGACCACGAGCGCCACCTGGCGTTCACTAGGTGAGTCACGAGCTTTGACGGGCGTATCATGATGATTCTTTACTTGTGCAGAGATGTGCAGTCACTTCCGTTGCGTCTAACAGCTCTGTGCCAGGCGGCAAGTTTCGTGATTGTTGCAGCAAGACAGTATTGTTCTGACCGAGACAGCAGCAGCTGTGGTGCTTCCGGGTGATACGTCGCCGTCTGTCATGCAAAAGGGTCCGCATGTCTGAAGTAGCTGCCCGTGCGTTGCAGGGAGGACGCGTTGCTCACGGAGCTATGGAGATACCGCGTCCTTCGCTACACAAGGGCCGTGGCTCCGCTGCCGGACTACATGCCTGGCAACTCCGGGCCCCTGCACGTACGCATCCGTGATCTGTAATCGAACCCATCTGTCATGGTGCTGACTGTACCACAGTCCCGTGAGTAGCATCGGAGGAGCACATGTACAGCTCAGTGCATTCGCAGCGCGCATTGTGGCATAATCTGATAGCGATCATGTGCACCGGGCTGTTCATGGCAATGCTGCAGGTGACCTGAATGTGCTGTCCAGCCAAGAGCGACACTGCATGCCTGTCATTGAACACTGCCGCTGCCGTCCCTGCGCAGCCCGCCCTGGTCCCCCTGCCTGCACCTGGTGTGGTCAACCCATCGCCGCCGCCGTCGCCGCCGCCACAGGCGCCGGTCTTCATGTCAAGCCCACCGATCGCAGCCGACCCCGCGCCGCCCTCGCACGGGCCGCCGACGTTCATGCCCACGCCGCCGGCTACAAGCCTGCCGGCATACTCTCCGGTGCCACCTGAGTTCATAGTTGGCCCGGCGCCGATGCCTACGCCGGCTCTCACGACCGCGGTGCCGCCGGTCTGGCACCCGGTGCCGCCCGAGATCTTGATTGGGCCAGCCCCGGCGCCCATGCCGGCGCCCACCAGCTCATCACCGCCGGTCTGCTATCCGGTGCCACCGGAGTATGCAGCGGGCTCGGTTCAGAAGCCCGTGCCGGCACCCACCAGCTCACCACCGCCGGTGTTTCACCCGGTGCCGTCGGAGTACCCGGCAGGCCCGGTGATCTCTCCGCCGCCATCGCACCCCGTGATCGGGCCGGCGCAGCCTGCCGCATCGTCGTCACCGCCGGCATCCCCTTTGCACCCCGCCAGCCCGCGAGCTGCGTCTTCGTCCGTCTCCGCGACCCACCTGCCGGCACCGGACTTCAAATCCTCTCCTCAGGCGGACGGCGCGGCCCGGCTGCGTGAGCAGCCCGAGTCCGACGCCGTCCCCATGCCGACGCCAAACAACAACTCAGGGGACCCACCGAATGACCCGACGAGGCTGCACGAGGAGGATTTCCCGGCGCTCGGAGCCGGCAACGGCAAGATGCAGTCCACGTCGGCGGCCGTCCGCGTCGTGAGCGCGCCAAGGGATGCCGCGACATCAGACGGACCCGCTCAGCCTGCGCCGGTACGTCTTGCTCACGCTGATTGCTGTGCATTTGCTTTTATTCTGAGCGTACCCTCTCTGGTTCCTGCTGACGATCCCCACGCATCGTCGGTGTCAGGCAGTCCAGCACGTGTACAGTCGGAGGTGTTGAACAGCAAGGCTGGAGTGGAATACGCTGATGATCAGCTTTCCTTACCGTCACAGTGCTGTAGTTATTGAAGGACCACAGCACAGGGCCAGAGCAGTGAGCGTCGTGTCCTGCCGACTCCGCAGGTGCCCAGCGTCCGGTCGCCGCTCGCGGAGCGGCGCAACGGCCGGGTGGCGCCCTGCGGCCCCTCGGCAACGTCGGCTCCGGAATCGAAGCGCCGTGAGGATGCGGCAGCGCGTGGTGGGCGTGGCGGCCGGCGAGCGCGAAGGCGCTCGGCTGATCAGCACCAGCGGCATCAGGTGCGCTGCCTGAGATGTGCATCTGTGCAGATGACGAGGAGCTGCCAGGTTGAGCAAGCGCAGCACGTGGTCCAGTCCTCACAGGGTTGCCTGTGATTCAGTGTGATGCACTCGCACATCAGTGATACGAACACATGTGCAGGTCTTTGACACATTTGGCTGCATTGCAGGAGCAGCGGCGCCCTCAGCGTGAGCCGGGTCAGAGCCGAGCAGCCGAGCCGAAGCTCCGCCCGGCGCCGCGCGTCCCCGCGGTACCCAACAATGCGCTTCCGCTGGCGCGCAACCCCTTTGCCGTCCTGGTGAGCATGCCGTGCCTGTCGTCCCACCCCTTGATCGCATGGTGTACGGCGTGCTGAATTTGACGGTCCTCCGTCGCCGGCCTGTCGATTCTATCAATTATTTGTTTACTGACTTTCGTGTCGTTTTCGCAGGCGGCGCTCTGAGCCTCCACATGGATGACAAGCATCAAGAAGCGGTTTCATTGGTGTCCACCAAGTGTAATGCTGTGTATTGTGTTTGAGAGCGATGTTGTTAGCCTAACGGCCCTGTGGATCTGCATGATCTCTGACACTCAAACGGAAAGTGACCAGTAAGGAGAAGTTCATGTGTCATTGGAAGTTTCACAAGATCGGCTTGCATGGTAGCATCACATGCTGCTGCAGTGCTGTCGCTTTGTAAAGTGACCGCTGTGACGCTATATCTAGATTTCATCACTGGCGCCGTCTCAGCTCTTGCGAGTATGTCCGCTGCACCACCCTGCATCCCATGCATCCCAGGTAGGTGCCGCAGATGCAGATGCGGCATCTGCACAGACAAGCTGCCTTCAAGCGGGTCCTCCGCGCATCTGCGCAGCCTACGCATCATGCGAAGCAACGGGACGGTGACATGTACAGCGTCCCACTCGTGTGACGTTGACACAGCTGCAAAACCAGCGTTACCATGCTGTGGCTTTGGTGTTGACCAAGCACAGCGAACATTGCAGCGGCAAACGGCAACATCCTGCGGCGATGCATAACACGCGACAGATGTGCTACGGAGGAGCCGCGCCTTGCTTCTTTTTGACGCTGGTCTGCGGAACCGGTGGCCTGGCTTGAGCCGCAGCGTCCCCTGCCCATCAGCAGCCCTGTGGAAGCTTAGGAATCCCTGCGCCAGCGGACCTGCACAAGCAACACGTAGCCCCAAATCAGCCCTGCGCTCCAGCGCGAACCAGAGTTAGTCTCATCAGTTTAAATATGTGAACCCACCGGAAACCCTAAATCAGTTCTATGGTCACTGTTCAGCTCCAACAATTGCCGCAAGCTGTGCTTGATGGACCTCTCAGCGTGTGTCGCAGTCAGGGTTCAGTGGATGCCTCATGGACCCACCGGGCAGTTTTGACCCACAACTGCTGCTGGACGAAGTCATCATAGAGCCGCGTCGCATGCCGCGTCGCCTCCAGCTGTCGCAAGTGCCTCTTTTTCGCATTGCGTCCAGGTCGGGCGGGGATGCGGCAGCAGATCGGGTCGTCCCTCTGCGACGCCGTGCCAATGGCAGCCGCTGCCACGCCCTGCGCGGCGGCTGCAGCACAGCGACGCCTCCCGTGAGCTAGCCGCCGCCGTCGTGAGGCTGAAGCGGCCGCGCGCCTGCACGACAGTCACATCGTAGTCAGCGCACAGCAGCATCACGCTGGGCGACCCGCACCAGAGAGAGAGTCATCCTGTGTGGCCGCACATGTGCGCAACACTGTCATCCATGTATACCCTGGCACAAAACGCCACCAACATATACTTTCAGCATGCTTGCGAGCTGTGGTCGATGAGCAAATGGACAGTCCTGGAGCTTGCCGTCGGAGACCCCCGACTTCATGAGCAGACTTTCGGAGAGCAGCTCTGCTTTTAGCCCGGCTGTGCTGAGCACACCTGGCTTCTGCACGGTGGACCATGCAGAGATGTTTGCTTAGGCCACGCACCTTCGGCCGCCTGAGCAGTCGCCACCACGACTCTGTCGCTCCACGGCGCAATCGGCGTCCCTCAGTGTGTCAGCATCTTTGTCAGCTGCCCATTTGCCACCGCTCTGGCGCAAGGTGTTGCAGCATCATGGCTGGCAGCCTGCGAGCGGACAGCAACTGCGTTCGGCGCGGCACGGCAGTACGAGCCGCGCGGCGGTCGTCGGCTAGAAAACAGGATGAAGCTCGCGCCTGCGCTGTGCCAACTGGCCAACTGTTTGCCAAATCGACACTTGCAGCACGGGCACTGGGTGCTTATCGTGTCCAGCCTGTCATCCGAAGGCATACGGGTGGGTGTTAGGCGCCGTGTGGCTCGACGTCAGTCACTAATGAGGCAGCGGCACTTCCGAAAGAACCGTATGGGCACCAGTAGGTTTTGTCGGGTGAAGAGCTGCGTGAGCAGATACTGCGGCGCGCTGACCTGAGTTTGCCGCTATGCGGCCGGTGCGAGCACATTGCCAGCCAAGCTGCAGGCCAGCGTCCCAAAAAGGGGCTCCGCAGTCGTGGCGGGCGATGCGCCAGCAGCTGTCAAGGTGCAGCCTCTGGTGGTGGGGGCTTGTAGCGAAGGGGTGCTCGCCAGCTGCTGAGATGCCCGGCGTTGGAGGTCTGGTTGCGCTCGCCAAGCATGCGATCAGACGGTGCAATGTGCCTGGCGGGCGCAGCATCTTTTCATCGCCACGACCTTTCATGCTGCAGTAACGTGCTTATTGTCGTCAAGTCGAAGTACTTGCGCAGCTCTTTGATCGCCCATGCATGAGCCTGAAAGCTGTTCGGCCCCGACCCTCCAGACACCCTTGAGCATCTCATGTAAAATCTCGCTGTGAGCATCTTATGCGTTGTGATCGCTGCTATCGCCGCCGATTGCGTGCATACCATTTGGGCCCATGATGCGTTTGGCGATGACCTGCCGCATGCACGGTAAGCCATATTGATCCGCGTAGCACAGCCAACCTGCCCTTTGAAGTTCGTCGGCTGCTGTTAGGCCAATGCACACCAAACTTCGGCACCCACTACCATGTGAGTTTTCGACGCTCACGCAAATGCCAATCCTCGCTTCGTGCGAGAACGCGAGCACGAATGGACCCTGCTGCGCACGTCGTCGAAGCGGCTGCATCAGCCGCGCTCCATGTCGACACCCGACTTGGCTGACTGTGCATGCCGCATAGGGCCAATGTCGCTCTCATCTCACCAGGGGTCTCATGCCGTTCCTTGTGAAGCAGCAGGTGGTGCGTCGCCGTAGTACATATGCTGCTCAGGCAAGTCGACTTTGTGCTCTCAAGCCAGCCCCCAGTGGCCACAGCTGGCCGGCGCCCTCACCACTCATTGCTCGGGTACTTGTGTGCACATGTTGAGTGCAAGACTGGCATCAGCAAATGTCAGCGAGGCTGTTTCATGGTGCGACAGGAACTCTCGTGGCGGCATGCTCTGCTAGCATGACGCCGGCCGTGCACCTCAGACAAGGCTTTGCGGCTGTAAAAGAAGGCATGTCGCCTGCCATGCGCACAGTATGCAGCAGGGACTGGCCAACATCATTTGACGTGCGGGTGCGCACTTGCCACGCGTAGAACAATGATGTGCTGAGCGAGAAATTGCACTGCTGACACCGCTGATCTCGTGGCTCTGTGGTAGAAACCTGGGAAAGCTACTTGAGTCAGGACCAAGTCCGGCACATTGCGAGGGATACCAAAGCGGCAGCGGCGTCTCGGACATTCGCCTAGCTGCGCTGGCCTTGACCAACCGCCGCATGCTCAGGCAAGTGGCACTGTGGCACCACCGTGTGGGGAGCTGCTTTAGCGCATTTGTTGGTCGAGCTTCTGTTCCCAGAAGTCGCAGCTTGTCTTGGCGCAGGCCTCGGCGCATCAAGGGATGACCCAATGCTGCTGACTGCCGCTGGACGCAGCAGCAGCAGCGCTGGCCCCCAGCCGCAGTGCGGGGTCCATGCAGCACCATCCTGTGGCGGGTACGCCACATGCGGATAGACAAAATGTCTGCAGGGACGCTGCGTGGACATTGTGGGATCACCAGATCTTTCATGCAGCACTCGGGACGGCACCAGCAGCATGCGGATTGCTCACGCGTCCATCAATGATGTTGACCAAGGGCGGAGCGAGCCTGTGTGGTGCTCCTTGCCTGACCATGCGAATGCTGTGCGCGCAGTCGTGCCGGGCGGCTGGCGGCACCATCTGGGGATGCTCAGCTGCTGGGTCCAGCCTCCACGGCGAGCCTCGCAGTCACCGAGCAAGGTGAGTAACCCCATCATCTTGCAGCTATCGCCGACGAGCAGCAAGCACAAGCCTTTTCGACATTGAAAGCAGCACTCTTCCACGCAAGCAAGATGTGGGACTCTAGCAGCACCGAAACAAGGACCCCACGGTCATTCAAACGGACCATCATTCTGAACGGACCCCTCAGCGACAGCCATAACGAAACTATTGCCCACTGATCTCGACAAAAATGCTCAGCAAGCCCATCACCAGGCTTGCCTGGTGGTTTGAGGATGCC
>JAABUX010010384.1_pt1 | contig 10400 bp, 10 predicted proteins | sample 5561851 | NCBI WGS metagenome assembly JAABUX01 (sample SAMN10711883, study PRJNA513361) | rock metagenome | isolation source: Antarctica rocks | place: Antarctica: Victoria Land, Richard Nunatak red sandstone | collected 2016-01-03 | reverse complement strand
GCCTCACTCTCGGGTTGTCTAGAGGTTAGTCTAGACTCACACGGTGGCTTTTCTTCGCCTGGCCTCTCTTGGTACCACTGTCCCGCTTTACGTTGGTAGCCGATAAACACAGAGATGAACTGCTGATAAGTTTAAAAATAGCAGCTATTTAATCGAATTTATGAGTTACAGAACTACTTCTGCATAAGCTTTCCAAGCAAGATTTAAGATTGGATATAGAAGCAAATTTGCTCAAAGATGGCTGGCAAGGAAGTAGTGCTCAAGTTAAAAAAAATGCTAACTTAGACATTGTTCTTGCACACAGAACTGATTCAAGCACGACTGTTAAGTGATCGCTCTCCAAGCAAGGAGCGATCACCTTATTTTTCAAGATGCAAACGCAGCGATTTCAGTTTATTTCAAACAATCAATGGGAATACTTCCTATTGATTAGGTAAGCCTCTTACTTTTATCTCCCTACTAGTTGTTACAGAGTAAGAATGTAACTAGACATAAAGGAATAACTTGGGCTTAAGGCGGACTATATAATCAAACAGCTATAGTGTAAAACCCTTGCTCTCTCGTTTGAGACAAAGACTGAAACGACGTAAAATAGCTGCAATAAATGCACTGTTTGGCAACAACTTCTGAAGCCATCAACTTTTGGCTATAGCTGATTCCCTTGTTATACAAGCATCACAGCCTTAAATTCGCTCTCCGTTCCAATACTACAATAACCCCTGTTTTTGCAACATAACCCTCTCAGGTCAGTTGATCTGGATCAACTCCCAGTTCACGTAACTTCGCTGCCAATATCTCTGCCCGTTGGCGTTCTTGTTCTGCCTGTTCTGCACTCCATAACAGCAAATTGCCTGCCCTATCCCACCAGCGCAGCCAGTTCATGGTTTGTTGCAGCCGCTTTCCTTTCCAAATCCCCAGAAACAGTTCAAATTCTGGAATCCACACCCGTCCTTGGACATCGGCTTCCTGTAGAGCGTATTGTCCATGCAAACACCGTACTTCCAGACTGGGTTCGTAGGGATCGTAAGTGATATAGGTAGGCACTTGCAAAATCTGTTCGTAGAAGTAGAGTTTGCCGTAGGGCGGGGTTAGGTATTAGATTGACTGCTGCAAACCCTTACTACTTGGGTAACAGAAGCAAAGGACAGTTTATTTTAGGTTATGTAGAACTCAACGAACAACAGATAGAAGAGGGAATTTACAAATTGTCTCAAGCTTTATTAGACGCTTGTTCTAATGGCATCTCGGTTGAGGAAGTTATGCAGAATTTCAATTAAATTCATGCAATAGATGCATCATAGGAGCTTTATGTACTTCAGCCTACACATCTTTCCGAGGTAAGCTTGATTTGTAGTATAGGAGATTTATATACTTCAGCTGACATATCTTTCCGAAGTAAGCCTGATTCAATTTTGTTAGTTACATGTATTTAAATCCTGACTTCAAAGTTTTTACCCGAGGTGCACTAACGCTTTTACTACACGAAAAACTTAGCTTTCGATGTACTTCACGTTGAAAGCGTTAGGACTCTAGCTGTTTCAAATCAATCAACCCTATGGAAACTATTGAGCTCTTGAAACTGTATGCAGTTGGAAAGCGAGATTTTCAAGGAGCAAAGCTGAGCTATGCTTATTTGTTTTGGGAAAACCTCAGTGGGATAAATTTAAGTAGGGCCATCATGTGGTGGACAAATTTGAGTAATACAGTCCTTAAAGGGGCAGATTTAAGGCTGACGTCCCTACTTTGGGCTAACCTTAGTGGAGCAAATTTGAGTGAAGCAGACCTGAGTTTAGCAGACTTAAGCCGGGCCGACCTAAGTTATGCCAACTTGAGTGGAGCCAATCTAAGTGGGACAATCCTGCGTGAGGCAAATCTCACTGGAGCAATCATGCCCAAGCACAGTCTATGATGCTCCCCATCTCCCCCTCTCCCCATCCCCTATTAAGAAGATACAAGCTTATGTACCAAGCAGCTTAGAATTAAGATCTAGCCTCTGTGCTGCTTCCTACTATCAAAAGTCAGGAAATTGGTATAAGGTGTTACTGAATTATCAAACAAAGACTGTATCCAATTAAAGCTTGGTGCATTTATCCCACTTGAATCCTTTATGAATTCTCCGATCCGCTTCCTTATGTGTGCCCCTGACCACTACGATGTGGACTATGTGATTAATCCCTGGATGGAAGGAAATATTCATAAGTCCTCACGCGATCGCGCCGTCGAGCAGTGGCAAGAGCTTCACCACATCCTTAAAGACCACGCTGTTGTGGATTTGGTCAAGCCCCAGCTTGGTTGGCCTGATATGGTGTTTACTGCTAATGCTGGTCTGGTTTTAGGGGATACCTTGGTACTTAGCCGCTTCTTCCACAAAGAGCGTCAAGGGGAAGAACCATTCTTCAAACAATGGTTTGAGGACAAGGGCTACACTGTGCATGAATTGCCCAAAGACTTGCCATTTGAGGGAGCGGGAGATGCGCTACTGGAGCGGGAAGGACGCTGGTTATGGGCTGGATATGGATTCCGCTCAGAACTCGACTCTCACCCGTATCTAGCCAAGTGGCTCGACATTGAGGTGCTGTCCCTGCGGTTGATGGATGAGCGGTTTTATCATCTGGATACCTGTTTCTGTCCTCTGAGCGGCGGCTATTTGCTCTACTATCCACCGGCGTTTGATTCCTACTCTAACCGCGTGATTGAAATGCGGGTGCCGGAACAAAAGCGGATTGCAATTGCAGAAGCGGACGCAGTGAACTTTGCCTGCAATGCGGTCAACATTGACCAGATTGTAGTGATGAATAAGGTGAGTGATGCTCTGAAAGGACGCCTAGCGGCAACTGGATTCCAGGTGATAGAGACGCCGCTAACGGAATTTCTCAAAGCTGGTGGAGCCGCCAAGTGCTTAACACTGAGGGTGACGGAGCCGGTACGAACCGAAGTCCATGCCAATGTATCGGTGGAAAGTCGCACGATTCGCATGGAAGGCCATCTGCTGGACTCTGGTTTGATCAACCGTGCTTTGGATGTAGTTGTGGAAAGTGGTGGCAGCTTCAAGGTGCTGAATTTTCAACTAGGAGAGCAGCGGCAAAGCACTTCGGCAGCAGAGGTAAAAGTGTCGGCTCCCTCGCATGACATTATGGAAGGAATATTAACGCAGCTGATTGATCTGGGGGCGGTGGACTTGCCCCAAGATGAGCGCAATGTCAAGCTGGAGCCCGTGATCCAAACTGGGGTGTCTCCAGACGACTTCTATGTCACGACGATCTATCCCACTGAAGTGCGGATTAATGGTGAGTGGGTCAAAGTGCAAAATCAGCGCATGGATGGGGCGATCGCAATTACCCACACTCCAACTGGAGTAGTGGCACGATGTAAGCTGCTGCGCGATCTAGAAGTGGGAGAGCAAGTAGTTGTCGATGTGCAAGGTATCCGCACCATTCGCAAGCCTGAATCGCGGGAGCAACGCAACACTCAAGAATTCAGCTTCATGTCAGCTGGAGTTTCCAGTGAGCGTCGGGTGGAATTGGTAGTGGAACAAGTGGCATGGGAACTACGCAAAATCCGCGATCAAGGCGGTAAGGTAGTTGTGACAGCTGGTCCCGTTGTCATCCACACGGGTGGAGGGGAACATCTGACTCATCTAATTCGAGAGGGATATGTGCAGGCGCTGCTAGGCGGCAATGCGATCGCAGTCCACGACATTGAGCAAAACCTCATGGGAACTTCCTTGGGTGTCGATATGAAACGGGGAGTTGCCGTGCATGGCGGACACCGACACCACCTCAAAATAATCAACACTATCCGTCGCTATGGCAGTATTGCTAAAGCTGTGGAGCAAGGCGTTCTTAAGAGTGGTGTATTTTATGAGTGCGTTCGCGCTGGTGTTCCCTTCTCCCTCGCCGGTTCCATCCGGGATGATGGTCCATTGCCCGATACGCAGATGGACTTGATTGCAGCTCAGCAGAAATACGCGCAGCTATTGGAAGGAGCTGACATGATTTTAATGCTGTCTTCAATGCTGCATTCAATTGGCGTGGGAAATATGACGCCAGCTGGGGTGAAGATGGTCTGTGTAGATATCAACCCAGCTGTAGTGACAAAGCTAAGCGATCGCGGTTCTGTAGAATCGGTTGGGGTGGTGACGGATGTGGGCTTGTTTCTGAGTCTATTGGTGCAGCAGTTGGATAAGTTGACGAGTCCTTATCATCTGGCACAGATGGTTTAGAGAAGCTAGGCTGCGGACGGGTGCCCCGTCCGCGCAACTGGCGAATTCCAGGAGAGCGTTAAAAAGCTGGGAAGTTTTGCAACACTACCGTAAAATATGAGTTACAGCCGCTGCCGCTCGATGAGTTGACTAAATAGTCCTTGTTTGTACGCCAGTTGCTCGATGTAGAAATCGATTTGAATTGAGATCTCAGACCATTACGCTCCCGTTATTTCCAACGCTTGCTGTAAATCGGGTTTCAAATTTTAATCCGTGCTGACTTTGCTTGATTAATCGCAGAGGCAGAAAGCGCTTTTCCCTGACACGATCAACACTCCTCCATCAGAAACCGCTTGAACTGAGCGTTTTCGCTTAGAGTCACATCCATCCAAGCCTTCTGACTCCAGGCAACAAATCGTTCTAACGTAAAGATAGGCAAAACTAAGTACAAATGTATTAGTGAGGCGATTACGATGAAAGTGTGGTTCTGATTCTCTACAGTCAGCCTGACCGATTTCGAGACGATACACGAGATCGTTCAAAAGCTTACGAGAGCGGCATTCGACAGGGAGCACCGCAAGCTATCCAGGTGGCAGATCGGTTTCATCTGCCGGCATACCTTACTGAAGCACTCGCTCAGACGTTTGGCGCAAACAGTCAAGCTCTCAAGACAGTTGGGGTAACACACAGCCTGTCATCAGTAACCAGTCCTAAGAGTATCGCAGTCGTGCCGGTGTTACCACCGCAGCTGCCAAGATTCGTTATCTGACGCAGTTGGCAAGGCAGTACCGCCAGCCAACGTTTCAGCTCCGCTTCATTAATATGTCCTAATCCTATGTCACAGTCCTAGCTAATCCTTCCATTAGCATCTGGGTGACGAAGCTGGATAGAGATGTCACCGATTGGGAATCTGTTACTGAAATCTGCTGATCTATTAACAGCATTGCCAATCCGTGTACTAATGCCCAAGCAGCCCAGGCTAATTGCTGAGGGTCTTCTGTACGCATCACTCCAGCTTGCTGACCAGCAGCGATGCTGTTAATGATTACCATCAATGCTTGCATTGCTGCCTCTGCTAATGCAGGAGTTTTTTGAGCGGAGGTTGCCCCGTATGCACCAAACATGATGCGATAGTGGGAAGCATGGTCAAGTGCAAACTGTATATACGCCATTCCAATCGTCTGTAATTGCTTCAAGGAATCAGACGGTGCTTGGTGCACTGCTGTCTTAAGCTGTTGACGAAGCAACTGAAATCCCTCTTCCGCTACGGCTGCCAGCAGTGCATCTTTATCAGCAAAGTGGCGATAGGGAGCCGTATGGGATACACCGACGCGACGGGCAACTTCCCGTAAGGATAAGCTCTCCACATCCTTTAGTGACACCAATTCCAAGGCTGCTTCAATCAAGGTTTGTCGTAAATCTCCGTGGTGATACGTGTCTCGTTGCGTCATAACGGTTCTCAGAGAATATTACCGAATTCTAGCTCCATATGTTGACAGTGCAAACATATCGAGCTAGACTAATGTTAACACTGTAAACATCTAAAGCTGAACTCAATCCAAGTTCTGTCCCTGCTTTCTCTCTAACTTGAGGCAAGAATGTATCAACTCATCTTTCAGCACATGGCACGCCAAGCGTTTGAGGCTCTCAATCAAGGAAATTACGAACCAATTTTGAAATCGATGGCTTGCCGTTTCACCCACACATTTTCGGGAGACCATGCGCTCGGTGGAACGCGCCACACTATCGAGGGAATGCACCACTGGTTTGAACGATTATTCCGCCTTTCACCAGGATTGCACTTTGACATCCAAGCGATTCTTGTCAAAGGTTTTCCGTGGAATACTGTCGTAGCTGTTGAGTGGGTGGATCATTTCACCGCTCTCGATGGTCAACCCTATAGGAATGAGGGGGTGCATGTAATCCGCTTCCTATGGGGACGAGTTGTGGAAATCCACGCTCATCTCGATACGCAGAAGGTGGAAGCCTTCTTGCAACGGCTTGCTGCAGTTGGAATAGATGAAGCCGTTGCGACACCGATTGAGGATTAGCGGTTTTTGTGAAACGCAAGATTGCCGAAGACCCGATCGCAGTTCTCAAAGACGTAAAAGAAATCTTGCCCCAAGTAGAAACCTAGCTTCACGATTACCCAGCTTTACAATCCATGCTCAAAGCGATGAATGCAGACCAAACGACTCGTGTTCAGCCAACATTCTCACCCCAAGCGTGTGAAGCCGAGCTTGCCCGACTCGAAACCCAGGAAGCTCAGCAATCCGTTCAACAGCAACAGGTAATTCTGACGAATCGTGTGCTCGAAGATGTGTTTGAGCTTTGGCAGCAAGGGCAGCCCGTTTCAGAAATTGCCCAGGAGCAGCGAGAAATGGCAATGCGATCGCCCACGACTCCATCGGAAGAGGCGTTTTTGACAGCAATCACGGCTTCTCGGCTAGAAGAACGAAAGTTTATGTGCTTGGCTACACGAGCAGGAGTTTCAACTGATCGTCACCGTCGATTATGGGGCATTGCTGCAACAAGTGTTCGACGCTTGGAAAACCGAGACCCCGATCTCAGCCGAGGAAGTTGAGCAAGTTGTTCACTACTTGTCTCTAGCAGCAGGTGAGGGTGCATTAATGGGACTCGTCGAGAGTCGCGATGAACCGCGCCAATTCAAGCTTTGGCTCAAGAATCAGACGTGATTCTGAACCAAATGACACGAACCATTTAATGAGAAAAAACCGCTGAAATACGAATTTGTGAAAGTGCAAAATGCCTTGAAGTTTTCGAGTGCGTACAAAATGTCTGAGCAGCGCAGCGAAGGTATTCCAGGCATGGGATTGCTTTACGGCGCACCCGGTTATGGCAAGACCTCGGCGACCATCTGGTTAATTAATTTAGTCAAGTTTCAGCGTCAGAAAACTGCAAATTTGCTCACATGCCGATTATCAAGGATTGCTATGGCAACAAGGAAACTTCACTGCGCGGTTCGATTGTGGTATTCCTCTAGTTTCAATAAATTCCGACAAACCAACATTGCAAGATAAAGGTATTTATTTTTCGGTTAGATATAACCCGTCATTTTAGGTACATTAACAAATTAAGCGTTGACTGTAGAGATTTTAGTGGGCGTTGCTGACCCATTGGGTTATACCGTCTGCGATCGCACTCGCTAATTTCTTCTGCTCCTGGGGATTTACTACCCACTCAAATTCCACTGGATTGCTCATAAAACCTAACTCCAGCAGCACAGACGGGGCAGATGTAGGACGGGTCAAGGCTAGGTTGTCCCAAAACACGCCGTAGTTATGGCGTTCCAGTCTTTTGACTAAGTAGTTATGCAAAAAGACGGCAAGGTTGTGGGCTTGGGGGTTGTACCAAAAGGCTCCCAGTCCCTGAATATGCTGAGCGTCACCATCATCAGGGAGGGAGTTATAGTGGAGCGAGACGGCGATCGCAGGTTCAAGCTTGTCAATCATTGCTACCCGTTCTGCCAGCGACACCGATTTATCCTCCTCGCGGGTAAGGTACACGGTAGCTCCCCGTGAAATCAGCTGTTCTCGCACCAACTTCGCCATAATTAGGGTGACTTCTTTCTCGTAATACCCGGTTGGTCCATTAGTGCCGGAGTCAGTGCCGCCGTGTCCAGGATCGAGGAGGATTTTGATGCCACTGAGGGGGAACCAGGCGGCGGAGTCTCTCTGTGCCAACGGATGCAAGTTTCGAGTAGATTGATTTTTCCTGAGAATTCTGATTAAAACTGGCTTTGAGAGACTAGATGACTCCTGATTCCTGACTCCTGATTCCTGAACGCCAGTTTGCTCAAGTCGGGAAACCCGCCCACGCAACTGGCTCCTCCTGACTCCTGACTCCTGACTCCTGACTCCTGGCGGATAACGCAAAGATAATATCAGGCTTGTGCCTTCGTATCTCAGCTTATAGCCCCACTGCTGCGAGGATTTGAGATTAAAGGTGTATCGCACTTGAGTGGGAGCTACCTGTTGCCAATCTAAGCGTGAAATCACTGGATCATCATCTAAGTGAATGATATCAGTCTGGGCAGTAGTGTTGTAGAGAGTCAGGCTTAAAGTGCGATTGCCCTGCTGCACACTCACGGGTACAGGTACTTGCAATGGAAACACGACTTCTGTCGTATTGGCAACCTGACGGGCAAGGATACTGCGAATGAGAGTTCGCGGTGGCAATGAACTTGTCAAGATGCGCGTTTCCTTAATATTAATCCAACCGCCATAGTCTAGACGTAACCACTGGCCTTGGCGTCCAGTAATAGTAGCTTGTGTTCCTTTAGGCAGAGGCGTGAGGCGAGAATAATCAGTGCTGGGACCAGTCCGGGCAACACCTGCATCGGCTGTTACTTGGGCAATTTCCAGCTGAGTTGGTGAAAGAACTGAAATTTTTCCAGAACCCAACTGGCTCGTTTTTGCGCCATTCATCGTCAACTGGAACTTAGGTTGCCCTAAATTGGCTGGTACTCTAGAGATTGCACAACCTTGATACTGTCCTACCGCAGACTGGAAAGAGGGTTGATTCCGCTGAGTTAGAGCCGCAGAATTTCCTGGCAGCTGAACCTGTTGAGATTGGGACTGCAGGGGGATTGTTTGATTAGCTAGCACAACAGAAACGGTGGCGTTGGGCGGTGCGATCGCGCCAAAACAAATCAGTTCTCCGGGCAGTCTGGCGATATCCACATCTGGAGTAAGGGAATCTTTGCCGAATACCAACCCTGCTGGTAGCTCCGGCTGAGTTGAAAGGCGCTTGATCTTGAGCTGAAGTTCCTCTCTCTTTCCAATAGCACTTTGATAGCGCAGAGTAAAGAGATTATTTCCCAGTCGCAATGGGAGACTCGGAGCAAAATGCCCCGCCGGGCTGCGGGTAATGCGAGTACCATTTACTAAAACCTCTCCTGCCGCTGGAGCGGTGCCCATCAAAAAGATTCGCGACGCTGTAGTCTGGTAATCATCTGGTGGAAAAGCGATGAAAAGGGATTTATTGGCAGCAGCAGGAAATGCGATCATAGTAATTGCCAAAACAGTTAATCCTAAGATTCTTTTCATCTTACAATTCCAGTCAAGTCGCTTTGTATTGGGAGGGGAGAGCTCTTCTTCAGTCAGTCCTCAAAAATCTTTGTCTTTAGCCCATCAATACTCTTTTGGTTCTTCTTACGCCAATATTCAGTAATTCCATCTTTCCCTTTTTTGTCTGCCCATTGAATCAGCGTTTTCCTTTCTTCTTTCAGTTCATAAATTGGCACCCCAAAACCGCATGACGTTTGAGCAGAGTTGATATTTAAGACAATTATTTGACGTTCTCCCGGCATGGCGTCGAAAAGAAAATAAAAATTATTCCATTCTTGATGTTTTGGTGAAACAACTTTACCGTGACCGTATAAACGCAGAATCAATGGCTGTTCCGAAAAGCTGCAAAACATAATCGTCATTCGTTCGTTTTCATTTAAGTGAGCCGCAGTTTCGTTGCCACTACCAGTTAAATCAAGATAAGCCACTGTCCTAGCATCAATGCATCGAAAGGTATCCATTCCTTTTGGAGATAGATTAATCCGACCTTCTATTGGTGCAGTTGCTGTAAAAAAGATTTTTTGCTCTTCAATAAATTCCTGTAATGATTCGTTCAACTCTGAATAAAATTTTGCCATTTAAAACCTCATGACTCCTGAACGCCAGTTTGACGCCACTCCCACGCCACTCCCCTCAACGGGGGTGGCTCCTCAACGGAGCCCTGTTGAGGGGAGTGGCTCCTCAAGTCGGGAAACCCTCGCTCATAGCGCTGGCTCCCGCACGCAACTGGCTCCTCCTTCAGTCTGTGGCACAATTGAAGGGGTGTGTTTCTAGAAGTCTCTGTTATTGAAAATTTTATGACTAAGTTCGTCTTTGTCACCGGCGGTGTCGTCTCCAGTATCGGCAAAGGAATTGTAGCAGCAAGCTTGGGCCGGTTGCTAAAGTCGCGGGATTATTCGGTTTCGATTCTAAAACTCGATCCTTATATTAATGTCGATCCGGGAACAATGAGTCCCTTTCAACATGGGGAAGTGTTCGTCACAGAAGATGGTGCTGAGACAGACTTGGACTTAGGACACTACGAGCGCTTCACTGACACATCTATGTCGCGACTCAATAGCGTCACCACTGGCTCAATTTATCAAGCAGTGCTGAATAAAGAGCGTCGA
>JAABUX010010383.1_pt1 | contig 10401 bp, 10 predicted proteins | sample 5561851 | NCBI WGS metagenome assembly JAABUX01 (sample SAMN10711883, study PRJNA513361) | rock metagenome | isolation source: Antarctica rocks | place: Antarctica: Victoria Land, Richard Nunatak red sandstone | collected 2016-01-03 | reverse complement strand
CATCCCGACCGGAGCTCAATCCCTCCACACTGTCATCCAACCCGAAGCTCAATCCCCACACACTGTCATCCCGACCGGAGCGCCCCTACCCCATATCGCCGTCATCTCGACCGGAGCGCGAAGCGCGCAGTGGAGAGACCCCCGCATTTGCACTTGGCGCCACCCCCAAACCCGACCAGTTCAACTCCCTCCACGAGCGCCTCATCGCCAAGTGGCGCGACCTCACCCCACACCTCCAGCAACCGATCTACTTCGCCGGCATCGACACTCCAGAAGACACCCTCACCCTCGCCTACATCGAAGACACCGCCCAGCAAGCCGGCCTCCAGACCCGCCGCATTCCCATGCTCCAAATCGGCTGGAACGCCGCCCGCCACTGCTTCGTCGACGTCCACGAGAACCAGATCCAAACCCTCTTCAAGCTCTACCCCTGGGAGACCATGCTCGCCGAAGACTTCGGCCCCCACGCCCTCCAGACCTACACCCAGCTCACCCCGAACCAGATGATATGGATCGAGCCCATCTGGAAGCTCCTCCTCTCCAACAAAGGCCTCCTCCCCATCCTCTGGGAGCTCTTCCCCAACCACCCCAACCTCCTCGAATCCCACTTCGACAACCCCCACGAGATGTCCGCCTACGTCCGCAAGCCACTCCTCTCCCGCGAAGGCCAGAACATCAGCATCACCTACGCCAACAGCGTCACCATCGAAACCCCTGGCACCTACAACACCCCCGACGCCCGCTATATCTTCCAGGCCCTCGCTCCCGAGGCCACCTTCCCCGACGCTCTCGGCCACCCCCGCCACCCCGTCCTCGGCCTCTGGATGATCGACCAGGAGTGCGCCGGCATGGGCATCCGCGAGTCCACCGGCCCCATCACCGACAACCTCAGCTCCTTCGTCCCCCACCTCTTTCGCTGACCCCCACATTCCTACGGCTAATTCCCTCTAAAATCCTTTGCATTCCCGCGGCCCTTCCTCTACGCTTCCTCCTATTCCCGATCACCCAGCAGGAAGTCCATGCAAGCTCCAGTCGTGCGCGCCCTCCTTGCAATAGCAAGCATCTTGCTCTCCCACGTTTGATCTCGTCTCAAGTACCCCCGCGTCCAGACAGCAGAAAGGAACTCCCATGAAACAAGCCTTTGGCCTCCAAGTCCCAGAGCTTCTGCCCGAGTTCTGTGACCCATCGCGATGCGCGCTCCTCATCTACGACATGCAGAACGGCATCGTCTCGCAAATCGGCGAAGGCCCCGCAATCGTTCGCAACTGTGCTCGTCTCCTTGAGGCCGCGCGAGCGGCGGAGATGCGCATCTTCTTCCTCCGTCACTTCTTCCTTCCCAACCAGGCCATCGGCATAGGCCAGCTCCGAAGAGCCATGGTATGGCAGCGCAAGGGGGATCCAGGCGAGACGCAGCCCTTCATCACCCAGGGCTCCCCCGCCTGGGAGATCGTCCCCGAGCTCAGCCCCCTCCCCGGCGAGGTGCTCATCGACAAGATCACCATGTCCGCGTTTGAAGGCACATTCCTCAGCATCGCCATGAGAGACGCCCAACTGACCTCGTTCATCATCGCCGGCATCGCTCTCGAAATCGGCATCGAGCCAACCATCCGGCACGGTCTCGATCAGAACTTCCTCCCAATCCTCGTCACCGACGCGTGCGGCGCAGGAGACGCGGAGCTCAAAGAACACTCCCTGCGCACACTTGAGCACACCGGCGAGGTCATCGCCGTAGAAACCGAGACTCTGGTGTCCGCCCTCAAGCAGCCAGGCAAGGAGTAGCCCCGACCCTGTGCACTCCGAAGCTCCACACCGTATCCTTTCTTCGACCCCCCAACAGGAGCCGACCACCATCCTCGACATCCACCCACCCCACAAGTCCATCCACGGCTGGCGCGACTTCCTCCTCCACATCGCCACCATCAGCATCGGCCTTCTCATCGCGCTCGGCCTCGAGGCCTCCGTCGAATGGGTCCACCACCGCCACCTCGCTGCCGAAGCCCGCAATAACATCCATCACGAGATCACCGAAAACCAGAAGCTCCTCCCCGAAAACCTCGCCCACCTCCGCGAAGATACCGTCCGTATGCAGGCAAACATCGCCGTCATCCGCCAGCTGCGCGACCACCCCCGCTCCCCCCACGGGCAGCTCTCCTTCAATCTCGGCTGGACCTCCTTCCCCGGCTCCGCCTTCCGGACCGCCCGCGATACCGGCGCGCTCGCCTATATGTCCTACGACGAGCTCCAGGAACTTTCGCAGATCTACGCTCAGCAGGACTACGTCAACGGTCTCGGCAAGACCCTCTTCACCGACCAGGGCAGGGCGCCCAGCATCGTCTCCTCCGAGGTCCACGTCGAAGACCTCCAACTCGATCAACTCGCCCAACTCATGACCAGAACCACCGACCTCCTCGCCCAACTCGATGTACTCCAGCAATTCCTCCCAGACCTCAAGCAGAAGTACGACTATGCCGGCAAACTCGAAGCCCGCTGAAACTCTCAAATCCACACCATCTCACCCCAATCCCTCGCCAGCAAAACTCCTATCCCGACAACCCCTATCTCCTACAACCCCTATCCCGACAACCCCGCCCCGACAACCCCTGCCCCAGCTCTCACCCCCAAGCTGTCATTCTGAGCGCAGCGGAAGAATCCCAATTCCCCCCTGCCACCTCAAGGGCGTCCGGCAAACACCATTCTTCCGACGCGGAATCTCTCCACAAAAACACCTGCGCGGGATGGCGCAACCACCATCACCAGGTCTTTACAATGGAAATAGTCCTCTGCATGGCACCCTTAGTGAAACTCGCAACAGGCACGCATCTCCTTTGTTCTGAGGACTTTGCCTCTAAGCCTAATGAATGGAATACTTTGCTCTTAGCGCGATATGCTAATCCCAACAAAACAGAGAACTTGCACTCCGAGGTAGGGGGGAGGGGGAGGGTACCCCTTCTGCGTACCCGGACGGACCCAGAGTGCAGGTAAGATCAACACACCCATGAAAATTGTCCTCGCCGAGAAAGTCTCCCCCTCGACCCTCGCCGCCCTCCAGCAGGAACCCGGCTGGCAGATCGTCACCGCCGACAGGATCAACGGCTCCCTCGCGGAAGAGCTGAAAGACGCCGACGCCCTGATCGTCCGATCCGCCGTCCAGGCCGACGCCGCCCTGCTCGAGCACGCGCCCAAACTCCGCGTCATCGGTCGCGCCGGCGTCGGCGTCGACAACATCGACATTGATGCCGCCACCCGTCACGGCATCGTCGTCATGAACACCCCCGGCGCCAACGCCGTCGCCGTCGCCGAGCTCACCCTCGGCCTCATGATCGCCCTCGTCCGCAAGATCCCGGAGGCCAACACCACCATGCACGCCGGCAAGTGGGAGAAAAAATCCCTCCAGGGCGCCGAGCTCCGCGGCAAGACCCTCGGCATCGTCGGCCTCGGCCGCATCGGCCTCGAGGTCGCTCATCGCGCCTCCGCATTCGGCATGACGCTCATCGGCTACGACCCCTTCATCGCTCCCGTCATCGCCCGCGAGAACGACGTCACCCTCGTCCCCATCGACGACATCTTCCGCCAGTCCGACTTCCTCACCCTCCACGTCGGCCTCACCAGCCAGACCGAAGGCCTCATCAACCGGCAGTCCATCGCCATCATGAAGCCCGGCATCCGCATCATCAACTGCGCCCGCGGCGAGCTCATCGACGACAACGCCCTCGCCGAAGCCCTCAAGTCCGGCAAGGTAGCCGGTGCCGCCCTCGACGTCTTCCACAAAGAGCCCCTCAAAGACTCCCCCTTCTTCGCCCTCGGCAACGTCCTCCTCTCCCCGCACATCGCCGGCGCCACCGACGAAGCCCAGGAGGCCATCGGCATCCAGCTTGCCATGCAGGTCCGCGACTACCTCAAGCTCGGCGTCGTCCAGAACGCCGTCAACGTCCCCTCCCTCTCCCACGAGGAGTACCTCGAACTCGCCCCCTACATCGAGATGGCCGACCGCCTCGGCCAGTTCCTCTCCCACGCCACCCCCGGCAACCTCGAGAACATCCAGATCACCTACACCGGCCGCCTCGCGCAAGGCAAGACCGACCTCATCCGCAACGCTGCCATCGCCGGCATCTTCTCCAACACCGACGACAGCCCTGAGCCCGGACGCGTCGCGAACCGCATCAACGCCGCCGCCCTTGCCGCCGAGCGCGGCATCCGCATCCAGGAGGACAAGCGCGAGTTTGTCCCCGGCGGCGCAGGCACCGTCCTCAAGCTCACCCTCCACTCCGCCGACGGTGACGCCAGCGCCTCCGCCACCGTCCTCCACGGCACCTCCCCCCGCCTCCTCACCTACGACGGCATCGACATCGAGGCCCCCCTCCACGGCACCCTCATCGCCATCCGTAACCACGACGTCCCCGGCGTCATTGGCCGCATCGGCACCATCCTCGGCGAGCACTCACTCAACATCGCCAACTTCGCGCTGGGTCGCGCATCGCAACCGGGCCGCGTGGCAGCTCCTGCCCGATCGCAGCGTGTCCCTGAGGGACAGGCGCTGGCGGTCGTGCAGGTTGACGTCCCCGACGCGCATGCCGCCACCCCTGCCTTGGAGGCGCTTCGCGAAGTCGAAGCGATCGCCAGCGCGCGCATCATCGAACTGGGTAAGCTATAGCTTGGAAGGATTCAGATGCCGCTCTACGAATACGAATGTCAGCAGTGCCACCGCCACACCGAGAAACGCCAAAAGTTCTCCGATCCTGAGATCACGGTGTGCCCCCACTGCGGCGGCCACCTCCAGCGGGTTATCTCCGCACCAGCGATCGCCTTCAAAGGCGGAGGCTGGTACGCGGACGGGTACGGCAACGCAAAGCCAAAGTCCGCCGGTGAAGGAAAGTCATCCGGCGAAGGCAAAACCGAGGCCAGCTCGTCAGACGCAAGCGCAAAGCAGGGATCCGGGGACACCTCAGGGGCAAGCACACCCACCCCAGTCGCTGCCCCATCCCCGCCTGCGCCGTCCTCTGCTCCAGCCTCGACGCCCACGAAGAGCTGAACGCATCCAGCGAAGCAGCCACCTGCACGGCCTGTCAGCTAATTATTCGGATTCGGCGGAACCTTTTTACCGGTGCGCCGGGCCTCCGAGAGACCGATCGCGATGGCCTGCTTCGGATTTGTGACCTTTTTGCCGCTGCCGCCGCTCTTCAGGTTGCCTTCCTTCATCTCGCGCATCTCGCGCTCGCCACTCTTGCTCGCGTCAGACGAATACTTGCGCTCGCCACCACTCTTCCTCGAAAGACTCTTAGCCGGAGATTTAGCCGGAGATTTCTTCGCCGTTGCCTTTTTAGCCGCTGCCTTCTTCGCTGGACCTTTGCTGCTGGACTCTGACTTTCTGGTGGTCATATATCACCTCACGACATAGGACACACGTGCGGGAGTCGCCGGTTGCACCAGAAATGCAGCACAGCATGTGCACCTGTTTACCACCACCGAACTGCACCTACTGCCCGCGCATAGATCTCCGAACAAAGCTTCGGCCCCGAACCTCATAGCGCTCGCTCGTGACAAGCCGGATCGCCTCGCGGTACGCAATATGTTCCTGTTCGAGGATGCGTGCCGAAAGTGTCTCCGTTGTGTCGTCGTCCTCCACCGGCACCGCGCGCTGTAGGATGATCGCCCCGTGGTCCAGCTCTTGATCGACGAAGTGCACCGTGCATCCCGAGATCTTCACACCGTAAGCGAGCGCCTGCTGCTGCGCATCGAGACCCGGAAAGGCGGGCAGCAGGGAAGGATGGATGTTGAGGATGCGGGAAGGGAACGCCTGCACAAAGCCCGGCGAAAGTAGGCGCATGTAGCCCGCAAGACACACGAGGTCGACACCGTGCTGTTGCAGCAGACCAATCATCTCAGCATCGTGTTCAGCCCGCCCTCGGCCTTTCGCAGGCACGGCACAGGTTGGAATGCCGAGATCGTTTGCCGCCTTGAGCCCGGGAGCGTCCTCCCGGTTAGAGAGCACTACGCGAATCTCAACTCCCGGCAGCACGCCTTCCCGTATCGCTCGGACAATGGCAATGAAGTTCGATCCTCGACCGGAAAGCAGAATGCCGAGACCTGTGACTCCGGCCTCGCTCATTGATAGATGACCTTGCGATCGCCCCGAATAATGCGGCCGATAACGCAATGGCGCTCGTTTGCTCTGTTCAGAACGGCCTTGGCCTTCTTCACCTGCTCGGCAGGCACGACGCAGATCAGGCCGATGCCCATGTTGAAGGTGCGCATCATCTCGTCCTGCTCGACCGAGCCCAGCGACCGAAGATGCTCAAACAGCGGCGGCACCTGCCAGCTAGCAAGATCGACAATGGCGCTCACCCCTTTCGGCAGCACGCGTGGAAGATTATCCGTGATACCGCCCCCGGTGATGTGCGCCATGCCGGTGACAAGCTCCGCGCCGCAGAGCTTCTTGATCACGCCGAGATAGCTGCGATGGGTCCGCATAAGAGCCGCGCCCGTCTTATCCTTCAGCTCATTGACATACTGATCCGGACCGTATCCTGCCACCTCAAAGAGAAGCTTTCGCGCCAGCGAATATCCGTTTGTGTGCAGCCCGTTCGAAGGTAGTCCGAGGAGCACGTCTCCGATCTGGATCCGTTCTCCGGTAATAATCTTGTCGCGATTGACGGCGCCAACGATCGTCCCGGCCAGGTCGTACTCGCCGTCGGCATAAAAGCCCGGCATCTGAGCGGTCTCGCCCCCGATCAGAGCGCAGCCATTGCTCCGGCAGGCTTCCGAGAGGCCGCGCACCACCGTCTCCACCGTCGCGTCGTCGAGCTTACCTGTTGCGAGGTAGTCAAGAAAGAAGAGCGGGGTCGCTCCCTGCACCGCGATGTCATTGACGCAGTGATTGACCAGATCCTGCCCAACCGTGTGGTGAACGCCGAGCTCAAAGGCAACCTTGAGCTTTGTCCCAACGCCATCGGTGGAGGAGACAAGTACCGGATTCGGGTACTTCTCCAGATCAAGAGCAAACAGGCCGCCGAAGCCGCCAATTTCACTCAACACCTGCTTGTTGAACGTCTTTCGAGCGAGCATCTTGATGCGCTGCTTGGTGCGATCTCCGGAGGTGATGTCCACACCGGCGTCGGCATAGCTGACCGGTTTGGCCGCGGGCTTCTCAGGCTTGGCGCGAACAGGCGTTTGTACAGCGCCGCTGTCCTGGTGTGGAACTGGCGCTCCATCGTGCGATGACATCTCGGTATCGGTTGCAGACGCGGGGAGAGTCTCGTCGGGCAAGTTCGTGCACCGTCCTTCTCGGGAGGAAAGAAGTTCAGTCTAGCAGGCGGCCATGCACAGACCGGTGAACGGCAGACGACTCGGAAGGGCTCCTATACTTGAGAGATGTCAAGGAATATGGAAGCCTCGCGAGCGCTGCAACGCCGCGCGGAATCACTCCTTCCCGGTGGGGTCGATTCTCCGGTACGCGCGTTTCGAGCCGTTGGTGGAGACCCTCCATTTATCGATCGTGCGGAAGGAGCGTACCTCTGGGACGCGGACGGCAATCGCTACCTCGATCTGTTCGGATCCTGGGGACCGATGATCCTTGGACACGCCTTTCCGGCGGTAGTGGATGCGGTGCGCACCGCGGCAGGGAAGAGCGCCAGCTTTGGTGCATCGTCAGCAGCAGAGAGTGATCTGGCCGAGTTGGTGATGCAATGCTTTCCGTCGGTCGAACGGCTTCGCTTCACGAGCTCCGGAACAGAGGCGTGTATGTCCGCGGTTCGGCTCGCCCGCGGCTTCACAGGTCGCGACATCGTGCTCAAATTCGAAGGCTGCTACCACGGGCACTCGGACGCCATGCTGGTGAAGGCCGGCTCTGGGGTGGCGACCCTCGGCATCCCCGGCTCAGCGGGAGTTCCTGCGGGCACGGCAAAGGACACGATCGCACTTCCCTATAACAATCTCGCCGTCGTGGAAGAAGCGTTCGAGAACTATCCGGGGAAGATAGCCTGCATCATCGTAGAGCCGGTAGTGGGGAACGCGGGAACGATTGCACCTGCGCCTGGATACCTTGAAAGCCTCCGCTCGCTCACCACGCAGCACGGAGCTCTGCTCATCCTGGACGAGGTCATGACCGGCTTCCGGCTCTCGCTTGGGGGCGCGCAACAGATTTACGGCATCGAGCCTGACCTCACGACCCTGGGAAAGATCATCGGGGGTGGTCTGCCCTGCGGAGCTTTTGGCGGGCGAGCCGAGATCCTGGCACAGCTCGCGCCTCTCGGTCCGGTTTATCAGGCAGGCACGCTCAGCGGCAATCCGCTGGCCATGGCCGCCGGCATTGCAAACCTGCGCGAGCTGATCGCCCGCGAGGCAGAGATCTACCCTGCTCTCGAGCGCACAACCGAGGCGATCGCCAGCGTTGTCGCCGCGCTGGCTCGGGAGCACAACCTTCCCTTGACCACGAACCGGGTCGGCTCGATGTTTACCTGGTTCTTTACGCCGCACGCCGTCTCCGACTTCGAGAGTGCGGCAACCAGTGACACAGCGGCCTTTGCGCAATTCCATCGAGCCATGTTGGAAGCCGGTGTGTGGCTTCCGCCAAGCCAGTTCGAGGCGGCGTTCGTCTCCGCCTCGCATGGCCCGGCTGAGGTCGATGCCGTGATCGCAGCGGCACGCGGCGCCCTGGTGTCGCAAAGCTGAGGAAACGCTCTTCAGTAGAAAGGGCCTCCCCTGTCAGGGGCCTCTCGCATTCAGACCCAGGCGCCTACGGTCACAAAGCGATGCGACGCGTAGCGGTGAAGTAGTTCCGCCGTTGCCGCTACTGTCGCCTGTCGATTCGCACCGAGGCCCAGGTGCCCTCCATCGTGCAAAAGGATGTTGGACCCACGGCCTCTACGTCGATTTCGCTCGATCCCTCTCCTTACGTTGGCCGCGATCGCCTCGGCTCCAATCGGGTTCCAGTCCGACGCAGCGACGTTCCATTGAACGGTCGTCATCCCGAGATCCGTGGCGGCCCGCATCACGTACGGCCGACGAGCTCCATATGGAGGCCGAAAGTAGTGGACAGGAACGCCGATCACATCCTCCAGCAGATCGCTCGTGCTCTTGAGCTCCTGCCGGACACGTTGGGCCGGCTGCCATGCGAGCCGGGGATGTGTCATCGAGTGATTGCCGATCACGTGTCCGGCAGCCGCAACCTCTCGGGCCAGGTTGCGTTCCTGCCGGACGAAATCGCCGATAAGAAAGAACGTGGCCTTGATCCCGTAGCGCTCCAGCACTTCGAGCAGCCTCGGCGTTGCCGCTGGGTTCGGCCCGTCATCGTAGGTGAGTGCAAGCTCCCCAGGATCGTCTCCTGCGACCAGCACAGGACCAAAGATCTGCGATGTTGGATAGAGTGCCGCATAGGCTGCGCCGCCGATCGCCAGACCCGCCGCTGCAACCGCTATCGTTCCGTTTGCGAATGACGAGCGCATCGCGCTAGGGACGCTTCTCGAGCAGGGCGAGAACCTCTTCGGCGTGCCCTTCCGGCTTTACCTTCTCAAAGATGCGGAGAATGCGCTGGTGGCCTTCAGGGTCCGTCGGCGCGATGACAAACGTAGTGCGCTCAACTCCGCTGACGAGCTTGCCGTACATATTCTTCGGCTTGATCACGCCGAAGTAGTTGCATACCTTCTCCTCGGGATCGGCGAGCAGCGGGTAGTTGAGATCGTACTTCTCTTCAAACTTCTTCTGCGCCTTGACTGTGTCGCGAGAGATGCCGAGCACGATGGCACCCGCCGCCTTCAGCTTCTCGAAGCTGTCACGAAATCCGCACGCTTCGATCGTGCACCCGGGCGTATCCGCGCGCGGGTAGAAGAAGAGCACGACGGGACTGCTGGCAAAATCCGAGAGCGAGACATAGTGCCCGTCCTGATCCTGGAGGGTGAAGTCTTCGACGATGTCGTTGGCCTGCATGAGTCTCCTGTTGGATGCGTTGTTACAGTTCCGTTTAGGACAGGATGGGGGGTCCCCCCGGTACTAAGCGGTAAATATTCAGAATCAATGACTTAAATTTCGATGTCTCCGTAAGGGTGATAATATTTCTGCCTAACCCACGCCAAACACGTATAGTTGGTTCATGGACAGCCCGAAGACACTACTGGAATCTGGCGAGATGGGGCAACAAGAACAGATAATCCTGAGTTACAAGCCAACACTTGGGTGCCGATGCTTGGATAATAGTTAGACATTCAGAACGTTCGTCCGGGGATGAGGGCCTTCGGAGGCACTCTAGAAGAGGTAACAGCTGTCGTGGGACCTTTAGACTCTATTCTACAAGAATGTTAGGTAGCCTTCGGCTTCGGCCCCCGCTTCATATCCTCTTTGGATACTTGCATCACCCGGCGCATGGCATCCTCGAATGTGAGCGGGCCTTGCGTTTCCTTCACTGCTCCT
>JAABUX010010382.1_pt1 | contig 10402 bp, 13 predicted proteins | sample 5561851 | NCBI WGS metagenome assembly JAABUX01 (sample SAMN10711883, study PRJNA513361) | rock metagenome | isolation source: Antarctica rocks | place: Antarctica: Victoria Land, Richard Nunatak red sandstone | collected 2016-01-03 | reverse complement strand
GGGCCGATCTCGTTCCGTAACGCTTAGATACTGGCCTTGAACGCAACGATCTGATCGACTTCGCGGTGGTTGGTCCAGAAGTGGTCGCCGTCGTAGGCGAGCGCACGCGCCGCAAAACCGATGCGAGCGAGCCGATCGATCTTCACCGCGCCGTCGCGCGCGTCGACACGCGTCAGAAAATACTCGTCCGTCTCTTCGTCGTCGGTCGTCACGAGATAGAAGCAGCCTGCGACGACGACCTGGCCGCAGATGCCGTGCGAAACGTCGATCGTCGTGCCGACGTTGCCGCGATCGTCGATCGAACGTATTTTACCAGCGTACCATTGGCTCACGTAGAGCCGGTCGCCGTCGAAGCCGAGCTGCGAGCCCGTGTCGTCTGGACACGGCACGCGATCGTTCGTCTTGAATCCGTGACCGGGAACGAAGCGGCGGATGAACCGGTTGTCGTCGGGCGCTTCGCCGCAGAGCACGCGCAACTCGTCGCCCACGACGGTCATGCCCCAGGGCGTACCCGGCGCCGTGGCTTCTTCCCGCACGGTCCACGTCTTGGGTTCGATCGCGTACACGCGTTCGGTTGCGCGCGAGCCCATCCACAAGAGCGTTCCGTCGTATGCGAGCGATTGCGGTTTGGGTGCCGGCGACGCGAGACGTAGCAATTCGTCGATAGACTCCATGTCACGGCGTTCGCAAGATCAACTTCGAGGCCTGCCCTCGGCCGCGGGCCATAGCCACGCCGCGCCGCGCACGCCGCTCGAGTCGCCGTACATCGCGCGCACGACCTCCGTTGCGACCGCATCGGAAAACACAAATGCCGGCAACCGGTCGCGCACCGCCGCAGCGAGACCGTCGATATTCGAAGCGCCGCCGCCCAGCACCACGACGTCGGGATCGAGCACGTCGATCGTGGTCGCGAGCGCGCGTGCGAGACGGTCGATATAACGCACGAGCGTCGCCGCCGCCGCCGCATCGCCCGATGCCGCGGCGCGGGCGATCTCATCGCCGATTCGGTGCTCGCCCGTGACGCGCAGGTGATCGTTACCGAGCCCGGTTCCCGAGACGTAGGTTTCGATGCAGCCGAACTTCCCGCAATAGCACGCGGGCCCGGGGCGTTCGTCGTCGGCCGGCCACGGCAGCGGATTGTGACCCCATTCGCCCGCGATCGCGTTACGGCCGCGCAGCACGCGGCCATCGACGACGATGCCGCCGCCGACGCCCGTGCCGAGGATAACGCCGAAGACCACGGCCGCGCCCGCAGCCGCGCCGTCGTGCGCTTCCGAAAGCGCGAAACAATTCGCGTCATTTTCCAAGCGAACGTCGCGGTCGAGCGCGCGCGAGAGATCCTCCGCGAACGGGCGACCGATCAGTACCGTACTATTCGCGTTCTTCACGAGGCCGGTCGACGGTGAAACGGCGCCCGGGATGCCGATGCCGACCGAGCCGCGCATGCCGAGCTCGGCTTCCGTTTCGCAGACCAGGCGAACGACCGCTGCGACGGAGCCATTGTAATCGCCCGCGGGCGTTGCTACGCGACGGCGCGCGCGTACGTTTCCTCCGTCATCGAGTGCGATGATCTCGATTTTCGTTCCGCCGAGGTCGATGCCGAGTCGCATGCTCGCCGCTTCGCCCGAGCGATGAAATTCTTTGCGTGCGTAACATTGCGAGCCCGACTTGCCGACACATCATCTCGAAGGAGCCTGCGGTTGTTGTCACTCGATCCGGAACTAGGACTACGTTCCCGCCGACGCCACGCGCGCCGCTGGCGGTTCGGTCGGCTCGCGCGAGCGCGCCTCGCGCGCCGAACGCGGATCGTGACGACGCGCCGCTATCGCCGCCCGAAGTGCGCCTGCTGCCGCTAACGACGTCGCGCTGACGACAGCGGTGCGATCGCCGCTCCGACGCAGCGCTCGAGCGGAAGCTGCGACTTCGGCGGATCGACGAGCGCGTGCGTCGCGCCGCTCCCGTAACGGAGTGTCTCGCGTTCGCCGCTCACCCACGCGAGCGCATCGGACGCGTTCGGAACGCCGAGCGTCCGCAGAAAGTTCGGTGCGAACACGAGATGGCCCGTTCGCACATTCACGAGCACGTGCGTGCGCGCGACGTTCCCGGGTGTATACGGACCACGGACGTCGACCAGCACCCAGTGCTGGTCGGGTGAGAATTGCGGGCCGCCGTTGCCGAAGCTATCGAACGTGTATCCCGCGCACACGCGCGCCGTCGAAACGATCGCGGCGCTGCTCGCGAAGACGAGCGCGCGATCGGTGACGCTGATGCGGATATCGGGTGGAAGCGCCGCGACGCCGAGCGTCGCAACGAGCGCGACGCCGGCCGCGATACGGCTTAGCGATTGACACCCGCCATGCCGGCCTCGGGGTAACGCATGCCTGCGGCAACGCCGGGCGGAAAGCCCGCTTCGATCTCTGCGAGCTCGGCGGCGTCGAGGGAGACTTCGAGCGCACGTGCATTTTCTTCCAAATACCGAATGCGTTTCGTGCCGGGAATCGGAACGACGTCGTCCCCACGGCTCAGAACCCATGCGAGGGCGATCTGCGCCGGTGTCGCGCTCTTCGCTTTCGCGATCCGCGCAACGGTCGCGACGAGCGCGACGTTCTTCTCGAAATTCTCGCCTTGGAAGCGCGGTTGGTTACGCCGCCAATCGCCGGTGGCGACGTCGTCGGCTTTTGCGAACGCGCCGGTGAGGAAGCCGCGGCCGAGCGGGCTATAGGCGACGAAACCGATGCCGAGTTCGCGCACGGTCGGCAAGATTTCCGCCTCGACGTCGCGCGACCATAGCGAGTACTCCGTCTGGAGCGCCGCGATCGGGTGCACGTCGAACGCGCGGCGAATGGTCGCGGCGCTCGCCTCGGAGAGCCCGAGGAAGCGAACCTTTCCCGCCGTTACGAGGTCGCTCATCGCACCGACGGTTTCTTCGATCGGAGTCTTGGGATCGACGCGGTGTTGGTAATAGAGGTCGATCGTTTCGACGCCGAGTCGTCGTAGGCTCGCCTCGCACGCCGAACGCACGTAGGCCGGCGACCCATCGACGCCTGCGAATTCGCCGTTCGGACCGCGGACGTTGCCGAATTTCGTTGCGAGCATCACGCGCTCGCGACGATCGGAAATCGCGCGCCCGACGAGCTCCTCGTTACGCCCGACGCCGTACATGTCGGCCGTATCGAGCAACGTGATCCCGAGATCCAGCGCGCGGTGGATCGTCGCGATCGATTCGGCGTCGTCGGTCGCGCCGTAAAATTCCGACATGCCCATGCAGCCCAGACCCAGAGCCGAGACGGTCAGGCCGCTGCGGCCGAGTTCGCGATCAACCATGCAGCGGCGGTACCCAAGAACGGCCAGCGTTACGCGCGAGCGATGGAGCCGGCGCTCGCTCTCGGCGCCTCGGGGAGCGCGTCTCCCCCGACCGAGCCGATACCGTTCTTATGATCAATCACGACCTGCTCGATCTCTTCGCGATGCTCGCCGCCGGCGTCGTGGGTTCGCTCGTTTCCACGCCATTACGAAACGTCGTTTTCGCCGTCGCCAAGCGCCCGCACGACCGATCGCCGCTGACCCGAAGCGGGGCACCACCGCGCTGACGCGAATGTCGGTACGGATGAAAACGTTCAACGGTGCCGTCGTCGCGCTCACGGGGGCGGGATCGGGCATCGGGCGCGCGCTCGCATGCGAATTCGCCGCACGCGGATGCGACCTGGCTCTCTGCGATGTCGACGATGCGGCACTCGCCGCGACGCGCGAACTGCTTCCCGCGGGACGACGCGTGACGACGGCGCACGTCGACGTTGCGAACCTCGCGGAGATGACGCGCTGGCGCGATGCGGTCGCCGCCGACTTCGGCCGCGTGTCGGTGCTCGTGAACAACGCCGGGGTTTCGCTCTACGGGTCGTTCGACGAAGTATCGATCGCCGATCTCGAGTGGATCATGGGCATCAATTTCTGGGGCACCGTCTACGGTACCAAACTCTTCATGCCGATGCTCGCGCGCGAACCGGAGGCGAATATCGTCACGCTCTCGAGCCTGTTCGGGCTCATCGCGCCGCCGCTGCAGATCGGGTACGCGGCGAGTAAATTCGCCGTGCGCGGCTTCGCCGAATCCCTGCGGCACGAGCTCAGCTCGACCGGCATGCGCATGACGACCGTGCATCCCGGAGGCGTCAGCACCAATATCGCGCGCTCGGCACGCAAAGGTGCGGCCGCGGAGACGGCGCGTTTCGCAAACGACATCAAGAACTTCGAGAAATCGCTCGTCATGCCGCCGCCCAAAGCGGCGCACGCCATCGCCGAAGCGATCCTGCGCGACGCGCCGCGACTCGTGCTCGGCATGGATGCACGGATCGTCGAGATCATTGCACGCTTTTTCCCAGCGCGGTATTTCTCCGTGCTGCGACCGTTGCTCGATCCCAAAGGGCAGTTCGCGCGCCCGCCGAGCGAGGCGTAACGTGCCGAGCCTGCAAGCCCGCATCCTGCGACCGATCTTGCGCGCGGTGATTCGGCGCGATCTCAAAGCCAACTCGCATTCGCTCGACGCCTATGTGGCGGCCGTACGGCGGGGCTTCGAACTCGGAGCCCGACGCGTCCCGACCGCACGCGATATCGACATCGTCCCGATCGACACGGGCGACGTGCGCGGCGAATGGTTGATCCGCCGCGACGTCGCGGTGTGCGATCGCGCGATCCTCTATATTCACGGCGGCGGCATGGTCGCGTGCCGGCCTCCGCAGTACCGCACGTTGACCTTTCCGCTCGCGCGACGTACCGGCGTCCCCGTATTCTCGCTCGACTACCGGCTCGCGCCGGAGCACCCGTACCCCGCGGCGCTCGACGATGCGCTCGCCGCCTACGCGGCGCTGCGCCGACGCATCCCGGCGGCCGGAATCGTCCTCGCGGGCGACAGCGCGGGCGGCAATCTCGCGCTCGCGACGCTGCTCGCGCTTCGCGAACGCCACGGCGTCGCGCGCCCGGTCGCGGGCGTCATCGCGATCTCCCCATGGACCGACCTGCTGGGCACGGGTGCCTCCATCGTGGCGAACGAGCACACGGAAGACCTCATCGTGCGCCCGACGACGCCCGGCGTGACCAACGCGTTCGCGTACGCGCCGGAGGCGTTGTGGCGCGATCCGCTCGTCTCGCCGCTCTACGGCGATTTACGGATGCGCCACCGTTGCTCGCGTTCGCGAGCACGAGCGAGATGTTGCTCGACGATTCGCGCGCGCTCGTCGCGCGCTACCGCGCGCAGGGTGGTATCGCGACGCTCGTGCAAGGCGACGACCTCCCGCACGACTGGCCCGTTTTTGCGATGCTGCCGGAAGCGCGCGAAGCCCATCGCACGATGGCCGATTTCGTGGCCCGCATTCTCGGGCCGGAAGCGGCCGATTTGGGAACTTCCCAGAGGATTACGACTCCCGCCCGGTAATGGCCACGAGAAGGTCATCGCAACCATCCGGCCCCGGCCGCGATTGTAGTGACTGATCACCGTGTCTGCCGCGTCGCAACACGTTGATCGAACGAGTCATGTCCCGCGGTTTCGGCGCTCCGGCGTTCTTCGATCAGGTACATCGCACGATTCACCCACACGACGCATGGAGTACTTGATGTACCGCGACGAAAAACTTAGCTGCGTCGATTGCAGCGCACCCTTCTCTTTCACGGCAAGCGAACAAGAGTTCTTTGCCTCCAAGGGATTCACCAACAAGCCCAGCCGTTGTCCCGACTGTCGCGCCGCGCGTAAGGCGCAGCGTGGCGAAGGCGGCGGCGGCGGGAACTACAGCCGCGGCGGAGGCGGCGGCGGCGGCGGCGGAGCGCGCGAAATGTTCGACGCGATCTGCAGCACGTGCGGCAAGACGGCGCAAGTGCCGTTCCAACCGCGTGGCGACAAGCCCGTCTACTGCCGCGATTGCTTCACGCCGCGTCAGTCCTACCGCTAGGTTCGTAGACCTCACGCAAAAGAGCCGGTCGTCATCGACGACCGGCTCTTTTGTTGCATCGACGCCGCGACGGGCGCTCGACATGCGCCGTTATGCGTCGGGTCGTTCCACGAAATCGAGCGCGAGTGAGTTGATGCAGTAGCGCTGACCCGTCGGCGCCGGTCCGTCGTCGAAGACGTGCCCGAGGTGCGAGCCGCACGCCGCGCAGACCGCCTCCGTCCGAACCATACCATGCGACCGGTCTTCGATCAGGCGCACGTGTTCGGCATCGGCCGGTTCGAAGAAACTCGGCCAGCCGCTCCCGCTCTCGAATTTCGCTTTGGAACTGAACAACTCGATACCGCACGCTCCGCAGCGATACGTACCGTCTCTATGAATGCGGTACAAGGCCCCGCTGAACGGCGGCTCCGTCGCGGCTTCGCGAAGAACGGCGTATTGCTCGGGCTCGAGTTCCTGCCGCCACTGGGCATCGGTCTTCTCAACGCGTTGCATGCCTTCGAGAACCCGCCCGAGGGGAGACGGTTTGCGTCCGGGCCAGCGCGTGTCCGCTTAGCGAACGAGCATCTCCTCGAGTGCCTCGCCGAGCAGAGCCAGGCCCTCGTCGAGTTCGGCGCGCGTGATGATGAGCGGCGGCGTCACCATCAAACAATTGTAGCGGCCGTACGTCGCGATGCCGAGTTCGCGTAGGCGCTTGAGCAATGCGGAAAGCGGGGCGGCCGACTTCCCTTGCCACGGCACGAGTGGTTCGCGCGTTTCTCGATCGCGAACGAGTTCGATCGCGAAGAAAGCGCCGATTCCGCGCACGTCGCCCACCATCGGCAACCGCGCACGCAACGCCTCCAAACCATCGCGCAGCCACGCTTCGATTTCGCGCGCGCGCGTGAAGAGCCCGTCCGAGCGATACGCGCCGATCGCCGCGATCCCCGCCGCCATTGCGAGCGGATGACCCGAGTAGGTGTGTCCGGCGCCCAAAACGTTCGCGTCGAAGTGGGCGGCGAGCGACTCGCGCACCATCGCGCCGCCCAGCGGCACGTACGCGCTCGTGACGCCTTTGGCGAACGTGATGATGTCGGGGTTGACGCCGTACGTCACGCTTGCGAATCGTTCGCCCGTTCGGCCGAAGCCGGTCATTACTTCATCGAAGACCAGCAGAATGCCGTATCGATCGCAGAGCGTCCGCAAGCCCGCGAGATATCCCGTCGGATAGACGATGACGCCGTTGCTCCCGACGACGGGCTCGATGAAGATCGCGGCGACGCTTTCGGCATTTTCGTATTCGAGGACGAGCTGCAGGTGTTCGAGCGCACGCGCACATTCCGTTGCGGGATCGCTCGTTTGGAACGGACTGCGATAGGGGTACGGCGCGAAAAAATGTACGACGTTCGGCATCGCGGAGGGTTCGTTCGGCCAACGGCGGTTCTCACCCGAAAGAGCACCCGCGCCCGGAGTGGACCCGTGGAAGGAACGGTACGCGGCTAGCACTTTGTGACGGCCGGTCACGAGCCGCGCCATCTTGAGCGCATCTTCGTTCGCTTGCGCACCATTCGTCGTGAAGAACGTCCGGCAGCCTTCCGCCCACGGCGAGATCGACGACAGCAGTTCCGCAAGCTGCGCGCGCCCGGGGCTGAAGAGTGCGGGCGACGAGTAGCAAATCTTTCCCGCTTGTTCGACGATCGCCGCGACGACCGCGGGATGACCGTGTCCGAGGTTGACGGCGACGAGTCCCGAAGCGAGATCGAGGTAACGTTTTCCGCTCGTGTCGTATAGGTAGACGCCGCGTGCGCTTTCGATCGAAGGCAGATCCAGACCGCCTTGCGCGGACCACGGGGTCAAGACGAAACGCGCGTGACTCATGTTGCAACGTTCGTCGCCGCTCGCCGCCATCACTTGCTCCGCGATGCGTTCGTCTTCGAATCGCGAGAACGCGAGCTACGGCGACGTCGGTATCATGCGGTTTCGGAAAAACTCGCAGCGGTTGCGACCGCTGGCCTTCGCCGCGAACATCGCCGCATCGGCATCACGCAAGATATCTTCGACGCGTTCGTACGCATCGGTCGCAATGACGATACCGATGCTCGCCGATACCGTGACGTCGTGCCCGTCGTGCCGAAAGGGGACCGCAACCGCATCGGCGAGCGACGTCGCGAGGCGTGCGATCGATTCGAGATCGCCGGCAACGTCGACGAGCACCGTAAACTCATCGCCGCTAAGACGCGCGACGATGTCCGCGCCACGCACGAAGTGCGTGAGTCGGCGCGCGACCGCGGCGAGGAGCGCGTCGCCGAAGAGGTGACCGAGGGAATCGTTGACCGCTTTGAAGTGATCGACGTCGAGGAACATGACGGCGAACGGCGTTCTGCCGCGCGGAGTCCGATGCGCCGCCATGCGCGCGCGAACGCGTTCGATGAAATACGTGCGATTGGGCAACTGCGTGAGCGCATCGTGGCGTAATTCGAATGCGAGTCGCTCTTCGCGCGCCGCGCGCCGTTCGATCTCGCCCGCGAGATCTTCGTTATGCCGAACGAGGCGGCGCCGATCGCCGAGTGCGTACGTGAGGCGCAGCGTGCTGCGGCGTTCTTCCAGCATCGCGACGACGCACGTGGACGCGATCTCGAGAATCGCGCGCTCGTTTGGCGCGAGGACGCGGCGACGGTGATCGAGGATGCAGAGCGCGCCGAGCGCATGATTCTCGTTCGTGACCAGCGGCGCGCCTGCGTAGAAGCGGATGTAGGGTTCGCCGTCGACGATCGGATTATCGGAGAACCGCGGATCGTCCGATGCGTCGGGCACTTCGAGAACGTTCGCGGATCCGCGATCGTGTGTCCGCACAGCGAGTTCGCGCGATCGATCCCAAACGCGAAGCGACCGTGAGCGGCCTTCACCCACATACGTTCGTGATCGAGCAGTGTGACGAGCGCGATCGGCGCGTCGCAAGCGTGCGCGACGAGGTGCACGATCGCTTGATACGCTTCTTCTTGCGGCGAGTCGAGAATGTCGTAACTTCGAAGCGCGGCTACGCGGTCGGCGTCGTCGGCAAGGACCGGCGCCAGCTTCACGCATTCTCCTTCGATACGTTCCTAATGGAACAAATTTTAACAGTCCTGTTCTAGACGAATATCAGAGCGTTGTAAAGTTTCATTAGCCCGAAGACGGCGTGTCGAGCAATTCGTGCATCCGGTCACGTTCGCCGGCCCCGAGGCGGCCGATGCCTGCGCGATCGACGAGGCCGGTGCTCTCGTGTCCGAAGCGGTGTGTCCGCGAGCCATCGCCCCGCGGTAACAGGCGATCGACGAGCGTGAGCAATCCGATCGTCGTCCGCGGAGCGAGCGCGTAGAGGCGCCCCAGCAGATTTGCTTGCAGCGAGAGGATGACGTGCGCCTCGCCGCGTTCTGCCGCATCGAGGATTCGCTCGGCCGCGCGCCGCGCCGAGATGGCGAAGGCCGGCATCGAATCGATCGGCGCGAAGAGCGCGTACGCGAGCTCCGTGTTGCCGGCGAACGTCGCTTGAACGGGGCTTCCCGTACGCATGAGCCCGGGCGAGATCGCCGTCACGAGGACGTTGTCGCGGGCGAGCTCCATCCGTAGGCCCCTGTGCGTAACCCCGCACCGCAAACTTGCTCGCGCAATACGGCAAGAGCATCGGGACGGGGACGAGGCCGCCGATCGACCCGATCGCGACGATCCGCCCCAAACGCCGCCGTTGCATCGCGGGCCGGACGGCTTCGACCGCCCGGACCATCCCGAGGTAATTCGTCTCCACCGAGTCGACATAATCGGAAAACGCGAGCGCGCCGAGCGGACCGACGGTGATGACGCCCGCGCACGCGATGAGGACGTCGACGGCACCGAGTTCGCGCGCGACGCGTGCGAAAGCGTCCGAGACCTGTGCGTCGAGCCGGACGTCGCACGCGACGGTAAGCACCGTCGCTCCGTGGGCGCGAAGCTCGGCTGCGGCAGCGTCCAGCTCGACGTCCGAACGCGCGAGCAACGCCAAACGCGCCCCGCGCGCCGCAGCCGCGCGGGCGATCGCGAGTCCGAGCCCGCGCGAACCGCCGGTGATCGCGACCACGCATCCGGCGAGCGGGAAACGCCGCGCTCGCGACCGCCAGGCACGAAAAGCGAGGGCTGCAGCAACGAACGACGAGAGAACGAACGGTCGATTCATGATCGCCGGATACCCATTCCGCCCGCTTACTTGATGCGCGTCGGCTCCGCATCGATGCGCGCGAACGCGAAACGCGGTTCGCGGACGCCGGAGAAAAACGCGATCATGTCGTCGACGAGCCGGGCACCGCCGCCGTGCCCGAGCGCGTACCGGCCGGCACGATAGATGGCAACAACCCGGCCCGTGCCGGCAGCATCGACCACGGCACGGTCGGCGAAGGTCGCCTCGAGCGCTCCGTCGTCCGCCACGGCAACGGTCGCGGTCCGTCCATCGAACGACCACGAAGCCGTCGCCGCATCAC
>JAABUX010010380.1_pt1 | contig 10403 bp, 10 predicted proteins | sample 5561851 | NCBI WGS metagenome assembly JAABUX01 (sample SAMN10711883, study PRJNA513361) | rock metagenome | isolation source: Antarctica rocks | place: Antarctica: Victoria Land, Richard Nunatak red sandstone | collected 2016-01-03 | reverse complement strand
GCCAGAAATTATCCTGACTTAGCTAAAGCGATTGAAGAGGCTTTTGGTAAGGTGTCTCTAGATAATATCCGAAGTTGGTTTACACATTGCTGTTACTGTACCTCAGCAGACTAGGAAACGCTATATCCAACCAAAAATTTCCTTTCTTTGTAGAGCCAGTATCCAGCAATACCCACGGCTGTAAGAATGAGCCAAGATTGATAAATCGACGGGGCAGTAATCCAAGCTGGTTGAGGATATTGATCAATGAAGAGGTAATTATCAGTGAAATGAATGCTAGTAGAAATGATGCTGACAATCAAGAGAATTTTCAGCAATAATTGAGGCTTAATCTCAATATTCATAATTCTGTCTGAGCGTGAACATCTCTTTAAAAGGCTCAAGGTTTAAAATGCTACAGTACACTGAACAGCGAATTGGTGGGTTGCGTTTCAACACTGGGATGTAAGTAGGGTGTAAACAAGTCCCGTTCTTCTGGACGTAATCGCCTTGGACGCGCGGTTTCTCGCTCGACAAACAATCCTTTTTGCCATCCCTCTGCTGCCAGCGTTCCCTGACCGTTATAGAAGCGGAATTGCATAATAGCAGACGCATTTCGTAGTTCAGAAATCCAGATTTCCACCCGCACGCGATCGCCTAGATAGAGCGGTAACTTGTAGATAATGTTTGTCTGAACCAGAACCGGAGCAAACCCTTGCTGAAAGATTTCGTGCGTCGGCATCCCAACCGCTTCCAGCAATTTCGTCCGCCCAATTTCCATCCACTGAATATAGATGGTGTTGTTTACATGCCCAATGAAGTCTATGTGGAAAGAATAAATTTCTGAATCAAAAATAATTTTTTGCATCAATCAATTCTCCGAACCCGATCAACTCCGTACTTATTCTCGTGTTCTTGGTATAGACGCAAGACAAACTTGCCTGCTGCTTCTTCCCGCAATGATTGGATGTCAGCAACCATTCAGACGGTAATTCATTTATCATAGTCACCAGTCAGTGACAATGTATCATACTCACTGACTGGTGACAAGTAGGGTAGGTTAGAACGATTCATGGCGCGGGACAAAGCAGAAACGAAGGCACGCATTTTGGCAGCCGTTGGTAAATTGCTGGCAGAGTCAGGCTTCAAGCAATTAGGGGTGAATGCGATCGCCCGTGAAGCAGGCGTGGATAAGGTGTTGATTTACCGATATTTTGAGAATTTGCCCTCGCTACTGCAAACCTTCGGCAACCAGAGCAATTACTGGATAACAGTTGAAGAATTGATTGGGGATGAATCAACCGCAGAGGCAGAGTCATTGAATGAGTGGATGGTTCTGTTGCTGACTCGCTTCCTGCATGATTTGCAACAGCGACCGATTACGCAGGAAATTATGCGGTGGGAGTTGCTCGAAGGCAATGAGTTAACCCATGAGTTGGCACAGGTGCGCGATCGCATGGCAACCCAGAGCCTGGAATTTCTCAAACAAAAATGTTCCTTCCCGCCAGACAAAGATATTCCTGCCATTAGTGCGGTTTTAATTGCTGGAATTGTTTATCTGGTTTTGCGAACCAAAGTCAGTCATACCTTTCTGGGAATTGATTTGGGTTCACCAAACGGATGGCAACGAATTGAAGCAGCGATCGCTTCCCTAGTTCAGGCAACCGTTCAAAGCGACGAATAAGAGCGGAGAACCTGCAACGCTCTGGCAGTTACGAAAAGAACATCGTGACTCAGATTCAGCCTGCTTTGACTTACTGGTTAGCAGAGGAATATCATCAACAGTATTTCGAGAAAAAGGGGCGGCATTGAGCCCAAGAGAGGTTGTGTTGCTAAAACACCTCACTTGAGGCCGAAGCGTTGCTGATGAAAGCCGCAGAGTCGAGGTTTCTGGTATCGGCGTGGTCAGCTTGACTTGTTGTTAGTTATTTCTCAGAGAGATTTTCTAAGTCGTCAGGTGTGCCAGTAGCGGAAACTTTTGATGCACCGGATTTACCGGCACCTGAGTTGCCGCCGGAAGCACCCGCGCCACCAGAGTGTTTGGCGTCCGCGTCGCCGTGTTCTTCTTGGAGGCGTTCGAGGCGGTTCTTTTCTTGAGCTTTATCTTTTTGGTCAGGCATGTTTTGTTTGTGTCTCCAATGGACGTAGGCCGATTAATAGTGTAATCTGTTTTATAGCTAACTTGCAATCATAATTTTACTTGTGTTTTCCCGTTTTATCAAAATGCAGAACACGTCTGATTATACCTGTGCTTACTGTGGTGAGACTAATTTGACATTCGTTGACTTAAGTGCTGGAGCACAGCAATCTTACGTTGAAGATTGTCAAGTTTGCTGTCAGCCTAATGTGCTTTTTCTTCAGCTGGATGAGTCAACCCTAAGGATTGAAATCAATAGTGAACCTGAAAGTTAAGCGAGATGTTTAGTATATGCTCTAAGCTATAATCAAGTATTATCTAAAGCCAAGCTCTTCCCAGGTTGCTACGGATTAGGACACATCCATCCCCATTGGGCAGACAAGATTCTACCTCTCTTCCCTTGAGAGTGCTGCGACCATAACATGAGGGTAGTCCCGATATTTTTGGTCGTTGGTGAATCGCGGACTCTTGACTACTGGGTGATAAATGTCATGACAAAAAATCTGACTATACTACTGACTTAAAAACCAATCGCGTTGACTAATACGTATTAAAATATGCATAGCATTAGTACGGGTGACGACCCATGCAGGATATCCATGACTGGACTCCGAGGGCAGAAACGTAGTCGAAGGACTGGCTAATGCTGGCTGAACCTTGAAAACAAAGTATGGGGTTGCAGGCTTGAATCGTAGTCTGCGTAAAACTTTGTGCGTGATAGGTTGAACAATCATTAGATTAGTTCGGTCTGCCTGGGGGCACTTGGTGGACTTTAAATTAAATTGCCTGTGGAGATGGTCTGGCGGGGTGTAAGTCACAGGGCTGCACTAGTTAAGAATCTGTGAGACAGGAAGTCCTGGAGGTGACTCTTAGGAATCCCCAACTGTATTTGGTACTCCGAATCAGTGGGGGAGGATGTCAATGGCAGTATATGAACTACCCCGCCGTGTAGACGGACGGGCTTTCTGATTCCCCACCATCTAAACAGTTCGGCTTCTTTCGCTTCACCTGCCCCAGTTGCTTCATTAAGTATGAACACTGTCAACCACTTTATCGATGAATCGTGAAGATGCAAGTCCCGCGATTCATCCCCCTCTAAACGTTTCGCATCGTTACTAATTGCGGCTACGCCTTATCAATACCTAACGCTCACCGTTATAGAGGGAGCCTTCTCGCGGTTGAAGGTAATTGGTTCTGGAGGAGATCAATCTGCTACGGTTAAAGACTCGCTTGCTTTTGTCATCTGCTTGCCAAGCTTTCGGATCACCCCTTTGAATCCGCGAGGTACAACTGAAGCAATTTCAGTGGTTTGCTCACCTACTTTGATCAAATGCTTGCTGATCGTTTCCGGCTTGGCGTTGCCGCGATTGAGGGCAAGTTTTAGTTCTTTCAGGCTGTTTGCCACCTGTTGAAATTGCTCCCCTTCGGCTTTGTGCAATATATTATACCAAAAATCAATTGCACCTACAGCTGCTTTAGGATCAAGCGAGGTGAGTTCTTCGCTTTCTCCCTTTTCCACTAAAGTGTCAAGCTGCTGGTGGTATTCTTGGTCTTCTACCTTAGCAATCGAGGTGCCAGCTTTTCGGAGTTGCTTACCTAAGCGCTGAACAGGTTGCTTCAAGTCTTTTTCTAAATTGCTAGAGAACTCAGTCGTTTGCTCACTAATATAGAGCAGCTCCTCACTGATTTCGTGCCCAGTCGATTTGCCGCTCTTGAGCATTCTTTGTAGCTCTTTCAGCCCGCTTGCCAGTTCTTTGACTTCCAGTTCTTTAAACTTGTGGAGAAAGCCGTACCACTGCTCAATTAAGCTCAGGGCACTCTCAGTCTCGATTGCACTCAGGTCGCCTTCTAAGGCTTGGCTCAGTTCGTCAATTTCTTGGTTGACATTAAATTCAGCTTGAGGAGCGCCTGCTGTCTTAGAAGAAGTTGTTTCTGTATGGGCTTGTTCTTCAGCTTGGTTGTGCTTCTGCTGCTCTTGGTTTTCTTTCTTAGACACCATTTGTTTGAGTTCTCTTAAGAAGAGTAACGTTTACATAATCAGCTTACTAAAAGGTTTGCAGTCTAACCTCACCCTCAAGACGCAAGGTATAGCTGGAAATGATCTGACTCGATGCGATCACTCCCCCACTTTCGGACAACCACCAGTCCCAAATATAAGCCATGAGTATCCCAAAGCGCGATCCCTCCCCCAGATTTGGTCAACCACCGACTCCAAAGGCGATCGCCATGCAGATCCCACCATTAGTAGCTGACACTGCCCAAATTCCTTGAATTCAGTGCGATTCGATCCAGAGTTATTTTTAGCCTACTTAGCTTTCGTTAGAGCCGACTGCAGTTTGGCCTCATCTGCTTTCGAACAGGAGGTTCTCAGTACTTTCCCCTCAAATTGGCTTAGTTCTTCTAGCACCATTACTACTTTGCGAAGACAATAGCCCATTCGGTTCAATACCTGTGCCATTGTACTGGGAGATGGCAATTGCTCCTGGCTAAATAAAAAGCTCTTTGAGTTGTTTCAATGCGGATGCTGCTGTCAAGCGAGTATAGGCTAATGAGGTTTTAAATGTCGGGTCTTGTTGAGCATGAGATTCCGTCTCACCCCCCTCTGAACGGTTACATTAATCGAAAATTATCCATCCGATCACGATAGGCAAGATCAAAAATAAAATTTAACGCCAAAATGCCGCTGGATTTTTTTGTTATGCTTTTTTTTCTGCTTCAACTTCAATCATTACCATAGCTACATGAACATTACCTTCTTCATCTAGTGGTACTTTCTCAATGTATTTTGTAGATATTACTTCGATAAATTGTTCCCTTTTTTCTTCTGGTACTCGTTCTATATAAGGCATCCAAGTTGTCCGAATCCATCCCTTAAACATTTCCTTTCCAGCATGAGTCATATCTTTGGGAATAAGTTCTATGCGATTTATTCGAAAGCCAGATTCCAATAACATTACTTCATACTCTTCTACTCCAAGAAAGCCGTAAGGAAACTCAAAATCTTTAAAATATGACTGCCATTCTGGAAATAACAGTATTTCATCTAAAACAGATATATATAAACTGACACCGCCTTTCCCCCCCATTTGAAGGAGTATTTTTCCACCAGGTCTGAGGCTTTTAAATAAACCTTCTACAACTGGTTTAGGATTTTTAATCCAATGTAATACTGCATTTGAAAATACAACATCAAAACATTCTTCAAACAATAAATCCCGAGCATCCATTACCTTAAATGAAAGGTTTTTATACTTATCTATTGGATACTGCTTTGTTGCGAGCGTTATCATTGAACTTGAATTATCAATCCCAATGACTGAGCCATTACCTACCACATTCGATATTTCAGCGGTTACTTTTCCATCACCACAACCTAAGTCAAGAACATCCTCTGATCCGTTAAGAGATAATTTTTCTATAAGTTCTCTCGCCCATTTTTGTTGGGCTTGAGAATGTTTTTCATAGTCTTCAGCATTCCAATTATAGGTTTGCATGGTTTCCTTTTTTTGAGCATAACGTATATATACGACATCTACAATCGAAAAATAACATTAGGCAAGCAGCAGGAAGTATTGGATTTCGTAGAGTTTCTGCACCAGAAAACAGCTACTAAGCGTCCGCGTCGCACATTGAAAGGACTGTGGGCTAACCTAGACGTTGAGATTACAGAGGAAGACATTGCCCAAGCCCGAAAGGAAATGTGGGGTAACTTTCCCAGAGAAATTATTTAATTGCATCAGTTCTTGCAGATACGCATACAGTTATTGTGGTTGGTAGTAATCTCCTGATTTACCACCCGTCTTACTTACCAGGCGAATGGATTCAATCTGAATCGACTTTTCCAATGCTTTTGCCATGTCATAGAGGGTGAGCGCTGCTACAGAAACAGCTGTTAGTGCTTCCATTTCGACGCCAGTTTCTGCTTTGGTTACTACCTCCCCCCGAATCTGATAACCGGGTAGCTGGGGGTCAGGTGTCACCTGAACTTCTACTTTGTGGAGGGGCAAGGGATGGCAAAGGGGAATCAGCTGGGCGGTTTGCTTGGCTGCCATAATCCCAGCTAGCCTTGCAGTTCCCAACACATCTCCTTTGGGGGCATTCCCCGCCTGAATCGCGGCGAAGGTTTCGCTCAGCATCCGCACACTCGCGGCGGCTACTGCTTGGCGGATGGTTGGCGCTTTGGCAGAAACATCAACCATCTGGGCTTGCCCCTGATTATCCAGATGGGTCAAGTTCGAGGGGAGTGATTGAGAATTTTGTGTCATGTCGCCAAATTCTGATCTGATATGATAGTATAGTAATCTCATCAGGGCTTGTAGCTCAGTGGACTAGAGCACGTGGCTACGGACCACGGTGTCGGGGGTTCGAATCCCTCCTAGCCCGTAAGTAAGGGGTAAAGAATCGGGGGTCAGGTCTTGATCTGGCCCCTTATCCCTATTTCCCCACCACCTCTCTCACCCGATAGATGGGGCGTCCCTGCGATTCATGATAGGTACGCATCAGCAGCTCCGCCAATAGCCCAAAACAAAACAGCTGCACCCCAGTCACGACCAGTAGTACCGCCAAAAAAAGCATTGGGCGATTCCCGATGCTCCTACCCAAACCCAGTTTTAAGAAAGTCAAATAGAGTCCGATCAGCGTCCCCAAGGTCATGGAGATGAGGCCAAACAGCCCAAATACGTGCATTGGGCGGGTCAGGAACTTTTTCATAAACTGAATCGTTAACAGATCCATCAACACCCGGAAAGTCCGCCACAACCCATACTTACTTCGACCATAGCGACGGGCATGGTGACGCACCGGCAGCTCTGTAATTCTCGCCCCTTCGATGTAAGCCAAAATTGGTAAAAATCGGTGCAGCTCCCCGTACAGATGCATATCTGCCACTAGTTCTGACCGATAGGCTTTGAGCGAACAGCCGTAGTCATGCAACTCCACCCCAGTAATCCGCCCAATCAGCCAGTTGGCAATCTTGGAAGGAAGTAACCGAGTCAGAGCCGCATCCTGCCGTTGCTGACGCCAACCACTCACCAAGTCATAGCCTTCTTGCAACTTCGCCAGCAGCTGGGGAATATCAGCTGGGTCATTTTGAAGGTCACCATCCATAGTGACAATGGCTTTACCGCATGCATAGTTAAACCCAGCTGACATTGCAGCAGTTTGACCATAATTGCGACGCAGAAGCACAGCTTTTAAGTCTGTGCGAGTTTGAGCTTGTTGCTTGAGAAACTGAGCTGAACCGTCCGTGGAGCCATCATCCACACAGAGGATCTCATAACTCAGCTCGCTTGCTCTCAAGGTATTAGCGATCGCCTCAATCAAATCAGGCAAACTCTCCACCTCGTTCATCACCGGCACCACCACCGAAACATCTAGGATATCCCCAGATGCAGCACCATTGTGCCTAGCAGTTGCTTGAGAAACTAACCCATTCTTCATCTAACCTCTGCCCTTTAGACCTATTCCTAAATTGATGTATAATCTCAACTTGGCGAGGGGTCTAAATCCCTATTAGGGATTGAAATCATAACTCCTCACCACTCTCCCCGCTCCCCGCAACTGTTGGTAATAAGACCGACTAACCTCATCCCCCTGTTCTCGACCAAGTCGGTCAATCCCAATTCCATTGCGACCCATCTCTTGCCCAGAACTATGGATATAACATTCCTCTCCCAAATAGAGTCCCACATGTGTTGCTTTCTGGACTGGCCCAAAAAAGACCAGATCGCCCGGTAACAGTTCCTCAATCGCTATCGACTGGGTAAACGCCTCCTGCTGATAGGCATCCCTGGGCAACCAGATGCCCACCGAGGCAAACGCAGCCTGCATCAACCCGGAACAGTCGTAATTTGGCCCCACTGTGCCACCCCAGAGGTAATGATTCGGCTGTTGCATAGCCCGCTGGGTAAAGCTAATTACAGCAGGTAGTCTGGTGCTAATTTCAGCTTCAGATACAGCGATCGCTTGATAAGGCACACCTAGTGGTTCTAATCCGCTCAGGTCTTGCATCAACAGCCAGCCCGGATATTCATCTTCACACAGGCATACTTGAATAGCTAAATGACCATTCAAAGATTTAATCCGCAAACGCCGCCCAGCTGCTGCCTGAGTTGCCAAACGGGTGCAGATGGGAGAATCATAAAGGTTCAGGTCAACTCTACACCGGTACTCAGCAGCCGTAGCCTCTGAGTCAGAGGCTACGGCTGCTTGTAATTGCTCAAGAGAAACCATTAGGCAAAATCTAAACTTCAAAATTGAAGAGTTAATCATTAACCATGACATTTTTCCGTAAAGAAGAACAACTCGAACAGTTGGGTAATCGCATCCTGGAGGCAACCTGGGCAGAATTTCCAGGTTTAGCCCATAACCAAATTGCCCTGACGTGGATTGTCTATGATCTGCCAGTGCCAGTAAATACCGGCGGCGCTCTTAGTCCTCAAGCCTTCTGGAACCACTCAGTCCGAGGCTTCAGCTATCGTGGTGTCGAGCGGATTTATCCTGCCAGTGTGGTGAAACTGTTTTACCTCGTGGCAGCACACGAATGGTTGGAAAAAGGCATGCTCCAGACCTCAACTGAACTAGAACGAGCCATGCACGACATGATTGTCGATTCGGGCAACGACGCTACCGGCCTAGTTGTAGATGTGCTTTCCGGCACCACCTCAGGCCCGGAATTACCACCAGGGCCATTTGAAACCTGGAAGTCTCAGCGCAATATCGTCAACCGCTATTTCCAGTCTCTAGGGTGGCCTGAGTTAGAGACAATTAACGTCAACCAAAAAACCTGGGGTGATGGTCCCTATGGGCGAGAACGGCTGTTTTTGGGAGAGTTAATGGAAAACCGCAATATGGTGACGACGAATGCCACGGCGCGGCTGCTGCATAGCATTGTGGGTGGGGTGGCGGTGTCTGCGGCGCGATCGCAAACAATGATGGCCTTGATTAAACGCAGCCTCAATCCAGCAGCTTTAGCAGAGCTTGAGGCTGAAAATCAGGTCACGGGTTTTCTGGGCGGCGGACTTCCCCAATCCGCCCAGTTGTGGTCAAAGGCGGGTTGGACTAGTCAAGTCCGCCATGACGCGGCTTATATCGAGCTACCCGGCAAACCACCCTATTTGTTAGTCGTGTTTACCGAAGGGAGGGCGCCAAGTAAGAACCAGGCGATTCTGCCGTTTTTATCCCAGCAAGTCTCAGAGTCAGTTGGTGCGCTGTATTGATGTATACAGGTTTTAAATCTGTCACATTGGCGATATAGGAATTATTTTTGCCATGTTAGATCTTAAATATTCGTGAAAGTTGGCAAAAAACTGCTCTTCGGCTGATTTCTGAACCCAACCTTTATCTAGGAGTGAATGTGAATACTATTTTTGACCGGCGGCTTTCTTTGTTACTAAGTTTAACTACAATCGCCGTTCTTGGAAGTGGGTTGTCTGCTCAAGCAGAAACGAAAACTCCAGCCCCCGTTCCTGGCACAACGGCAACTTCAGCGGCTGTGCTAACAACACAGTTACCTGTAACTCCTAAGGCGGCACCTGCTTCTACAACACCTGATTCTAGGGTGGCTCAGGATATTGACGCTGGTGAAACTATCCGTGGTGGCTACAGCTATATCGGAGTCGCTGGAAACATTGGTCTAAGTGGTGGCGCATCCTCTTTGGGCATAGGTAACATTGCGGTGATCAGCAAAATTGGACTTACACGTAACATATCTGTGCGACCATCAGCAGTGTTTGGGGATAATACCACCGTTCTTATTCCCCTCACTTACGACTTTACCTTGTCTCCAATAGGTATCTTTTCAACCCCGATACCTATATCCCCATATCTCGGTGCTGGCATAGCCATCAACACTGGCAACAGAAGTGACACTGGCGCCCTAATCTCTGCTGGTGTCGATATTCCTTTAACTCCTCAATTTACCGCAACAGCTGGTGTGAATGTGGGTTTTATCAATAACACAAGTGTGGGGCTTTTGATCGGAATCGCTTACAACTTGCCAGGATTTGGACGCTAGCGATTTTGCTATGGGCGTGCCACAGTTTGGGGATGGCAACGCCAGTATGGGATTTAGCTGCTGGCGCTGCCACCCAACAATAGATGCGATGGGATGCCAAAGGGAAATTGTTAAGCAGATCAGAGGATTGCTATATGTGCTAAATAGATACTAGCAGCCTGTCGGAGAAAAGTTTAAGCTGTCGCCATGAGGACATTTAAGCGCCTCAAGTTGAAGGCTAGACAGACGAGACACCACTCGCCCGCTGCTTTGGTCAACCCTCGCAAGGAAAAC
>JAABUX010010378.1_pt1 | contig 10406 bp, 13 predicted proteins | sample 5561851 | NCBI WGS metagenome assembly JAABUX01 (sample SAMN10711883, study PRJNA513361) | rock metagenome | isolation source: Antarctica rocks | place: Antarctica: Victoria Land, Richard Nunatak red sandstone | collected 2016-01-03 | reverse complement strand
CTATCGGCGTGTACGGCTACAGCAAAAGTAGCTATGCAGGGTACTTCCAAGGTAGTGTGGCTGTGACGGGCAACCTCACCAAAGGCGGTGGATCGTTTAAAATTGACCACCCACTCAACCCTGCGAATAAGTACCTCTCCCACTCCTTCGTGGAAAGCCCGGATATGATGAACATTTACAACGGCAATGTAATTCTGGACGCCAACGGCGAGGCTTGGGTGCAGATGCCCAAGTGGTTTGAAGCCCTCAATCGCGATTTTCGCTACCAGCTCACGGGTATCGGTGCCTTTGCTCCAGTCTACATCGGGCAAGAAATGGTGGGTAATCGCTTTAAGATTGCGGGAGGGAAACCTAGGATGAAAGTTTCCTGGCAGGTCACCGGCATTCGTCATGACCTTTACGCGAACGCCCACCGGATCTTGGTGGAGGAGAACAAACCCGTGGCGGAACGTGGGTACTACCTGCATCCAGAATTGTATAGCCAGCCAGTGCAGAAGAACGTGGCGTGGGCAGGAGCTCCCGAGATGATGCAGCGGATGCAGCAACAGCAGCAACATCTGACAACAAAAAACCGGCCCAGGGGTAGCGGTAGTTGACGGGGTGATCAATTTGCAATTAGCTCGAGTTGAACCGAGTACTAAACTTGTTGAGAGCAAGCCTGTGATAACTAAAAGCTGGCTTAGTGGATATTGGCAGTTAAGTATGGCGGGTGCGTTGGCTCTAGTTGGGGCAGTCGGCATAGTGAACGAGCGCGCCATAGCCCAACTCGCACCCGATGCCACCCTAGGCGCTGAAAGGTCTCAAATTACATCCAATGGTCCTGGAGCTTTCCAGATTGATGGGGGAGCAACTAGGGGCACAAATCTGTTCCACAGTTTTTCCCAGTTTTCTATACCCACTGGCGGCTCAGCCTTCTTCAACAATGCCGCCAACATTCAGAACATTATCAGTCGGGTAACAGGTGGGTCGGTTTCTAGCATTAATGGGTTGATTCGAGCTAACGGCACTGCCAACCTGTTTGTAATTAATCCTAGTGGAATTATTTTTGGTCCCAATGCATCGCTGAATATAGGTGGCTCATTTTTGGCAAGTACGGCGAGTAGCCTGAACTTTGCAGATGGGACGGCGTTTAGCGCAACTGCACACCCTACCACACCACTGCTAACTATCAGTGTACCCATTGGTTTGCAATTCGGCCTAAATCCAGGAAGCATTCAGGTGCAGGGGAATGGTCAGGGTTTAAGGACTACTAGTAGTCCTGTGATTGATACCAATGTCGGTGGTTTACGCGTGCTACCAAATCAAACCTTGGCAATGGTTGGCGGTGATGTAGCGCTCTCAGGGGGAACGCTGAAGACAGCGGGGGGACGACTTGAATTGGGCAGTGTAGATGGCCCCAGTCTAGTCAGCCTCACTCCCATAGACAAAGGCTGGGCCTTGGGCTATGGAGGTGTCCCAACCTTCGGAAGCACCCAGTTGTCTGGTACGGCAGCAGTTGATGCCAGTGGGGAAGGCGGCGGTGATGTCCAAGTTCAGGCCGCTCGGGTGACGCTACAGGATGGTTCCCAAATTGAAGCCAGTACCCTGGGAGCCGGACTGGGAGGAACCTTAGCGGTGAGGGCCTCCGATGCGGTTGAAATAAGTGGCACCTCAGCAAATGGAGCTTCCAGTGCCTTATATGCTGAGGTCTACCCAGAAGCAAATGGAGCTGGGGGTAACTTGACCATCAACACTGGCCGCTTGAGTATCAGTGGGGGTGGACAAGTAGCAACTTCTACCTTTGGCATCGGCAATGCAGGCAATCTGGCCGTCAACGCATCGGCTCTGGAACTGAGTAATTATCCCAGTGGCTTGTTTTCTACAGTCGCACGAGGGGGATTGGGTAATGGTGGTAACATCAGTATTAGAGCTGGTTCACTCTCACTAACGGATGGTGCTCTACTAAGTGCCACCACTGATGCTCAAGGCAATGCTGGGAACGTAAATATTGATGTTCGCAATGCTGTCACTATTACTGGAGCGGATAAAAACAGTAGTGTCTCCAGTCAAATTCTCTCCAGCGTGCAAGCAGAAGGACTGGGCAATGCTGGCGACATCAACATCAAAACGCGAACGCTGACCTTAACGAACGGTGGTGAAATAGGTGCAAACGTTTTTCGTGTACAGGGGAATGTCCCTGGTGGACGGGGTAAGGGGGGAAGTATTCAAGTTGATGCAACTGAATCTGTTAACATCTCTGGAGTCAATTCAGATCATTACTCTAGTGGATTGTTTACAGACACCGAGAGAGGGGCAAACGGTTCGGGAGGAAACATTAAAATCACCACTAGTGCCTTTCGCATAGCGGATGGTGCAGTTGTATCTGCTCAAACCCTAAATCCCAGTGATGGGGGTAACATTACCATTAATGCGAATACCTTTGAAGCTGCTAACGGTGGACAAGTTCTCACTGGTACCTTTAGTAGTGGAAGGGCAGGTAACATAACTGTTAATGCTACTGACAGCATCACCCTCTCTGGCATTGATCCTACCTACACTGGTCGATTGGCTCAATCTAATAGAGATGTAGTTTCAAATGAAGGCCCTGCCAGTGGACTGTTTGCCACCACAGATTCCAGCTCCACAGGAAATGGCGGCAGTATTTCCATTGACCCCAATCAGTTAACTATTACTGATGGTGCAAGTATCGCTGTCAATAGCCAAGGAAGTGGAAATGCCGGCTTCTTACAGGTGCAAGCCAATTCTGTCACCTTAAATAATGGGGCTTCCCTTACAGCAACAGCATACAGCGGTGAAGGTGGGAACATCAGGCTAAATGTGCCTTCTTTGCTGCTGATGCGTCACAACAGTAATATATCTACCACGGCAGGTAACGACGAGAATCCCGGCAATGGCGGCAATATCACTATTAATTCTCCCTTCATTCTTGCAAACCCCGCAGAAGATACTGACATCAGTGCCAATGCCTTCACAGGCAATGGAGGTAAGGTTACAATCAGTGCCCAAGGCATCTTTGGCATTCAGTTCCAGAAAGTTGATACCCCAGAGAGTGACATCACGGCTAGTTCTACAGGTGGTGGAATAAATGGGACGGTCAATCTCAACATATCGGGGATTGACCCCAGTCGCGGATTAGTTGCCTTGCCAGCAGTGGTCGTTGATAATTCTCGGCTAATTGCACAGGGCTGTGCCGCAGGGGATGGGACAACAGGCAGTAAATTTATCGTTACCGGACGCGGCGGCTTGCCCCCCAACCCTGGCGAACCACTCAGCAGTGATGCAGTATGGTCGGATGCCAGGCTGCCGACGGTAACTATTAAGAAGCATCGCGCCCAAATCACTGCCCCGAAGCCATCTTCCCCTGCTGCGGTTCCCATCGTGCCAGCCACTGGATGGGTATTCAATGGCAAAGGTGAGGTGACTCTCACCGCCTCTGCGCCCACCGAGCCGCTCCAAATTCCTTGGATTACTCCCGCTTCCTGCCATGCTCAATAAAGGAACAGTCAATGCGCTTTGCCTAGCCCAAAACAATAAAGTGCAGAGCAGGTTTCAAGCTGACTGGTATATCCGCAGCAGTTGCTGCGTGGCATTCACGCCTAGCGCAGTGGTGGAAGGCATGTCCAGAGCGGGTTTTATTCACAGATGGTACCTGTTTGCAGCTATGCTCTCATTGGGCCATATCTGATTGAAGATGTGGCAGGCTCTGGGAGGCGGCGCAACTCAGGATAAGGTATCCAGATCAAAGGTATCAGCCAAGGGATTGAGAAATTCCACTCCCTCAATCACTGCACCGGTGTTAAAGTCCTCGCTCAAAACGACTGGTATTTGGTACAGGTTTGCGATCGCCCAAATCTGGGCATCATAGTAGGCGAACTGGTGGACGCGCACGCCACGGGTTGCCTCCAGAATGACGGCGGATGTGAGTGGGAAAACTGGAAAGACCCGTGCTAGCCCCTCAACTTGGCGATAGATAGTGTCAAAATCCAAAGGTGGGCTAAACTTCCGCCGGGCAACATTGACAAATTCAGCCAGTACTTGAGCGGGTATAGCGGCACTGGGCCCAACCCCTACGCGTCGGAGCACCTCAATCGCTCGTGCTTGTCGGGCAGGATCAGAAGCATCGTGTGGATAAAGAATGATGTTAGTGTCTAACAGGTAGCGCAAGCCTTGTGAATCTGTGGGGCTAGACTGCATCATCTCGATTAAAGCGATAGCCCTCAGGCAAATGATGTTCCACCGCAGCTGACTGCGCCCTTTCAAGCACACCCTTTAGTGCTTCTTTGCGCTCTGGCTCTGGAGCCTGGTCCCTCCCTCCAAGGAAGGCTTCCAGCGCCAGATGGATCAATTCTGACTCGGATACACCGAGTTCCCTAGCCTGGCGTTTGAGAGCTTGATCTTGGCTTTCTGGAATGTCAACTTGCTTTTTCCCCATGACTCTACTCTACCCGATTAGCTCGCTCCAACGCCAAATCAATCTAGGGCTTGGCAGATCGTATAGCCGAATTAACGCATGTCCAAGAAGATGCAGCCGAGAAACGAGAAGAACTCCGGCAAGCAACTATAGGCATTGCTAATCTGCTCCGTCAACTAATCGGATGCACGGCTGTTCGCTCAACTGACGAGCAAGTCACTTAAATTCCTGGGCAGTTAGGTTTTTGGCTTGTTCGTACCTCATGGGATAGGGGACACTTTTCTTGGTCTTGACGTGCCATTTCTGTTCCTCAAGGCAAATCTTCTATCCAACATAAAGAAGCGGACATTGGACCGTGCTGCAGAGCATTGAAAAGCTTTTCATCAGCAGTCGCCATTTGGCACTGGTACTTAACAGCCAGGGTGAGATATACACAATCATACACAGCCCTTTGAGTTTCTATTGCTAACTCAAAAGCACGGGGCATTAACTGTAGAGAGAGATGAACTTGAAGGGGCTGTGCTCTTATTGCTTCTAATGCCACCTTGGCATCATCTACGCTGTCTTCTCCACGCTTTACCCGCTTCCAAAAAACGTTGGCGACCTCGACAAAAAAGAAATCTGGAACTAGGAGATTGTAGTCTCTTCCTAACAAACGTCGTGCAGACTCAAAGTGGATTTCAGAAACTACCCATTTAACAGCAACGCTGGCATCTACAACAAAACTGCTCAACGGTCTCGATCCTCACGGATGAGTTCAGTACTATCGCTGAAACTTCGGCCTGAATACCTAGCTCTGGCTCGTTCCAGTTTTTCTGTTGCTTCTACCAGAACCACCTGTGCCTCAACCACTTCAGCATTAATGAACTGCTCCAGAATGGCGATTAGTTCCTCATTTAATGAACGACCATGTTGCCAAGAGAGAGTTTTGAGCTTCTCAATCAGCAGTGGATCTATGTCTTTGACTACAAGTTGAGCCATCTTGGTCACCAAGTGAGCGAACCTAATGATATTTTACCCACAATTTTAGCAGTACACTTGTACTATTCTAGATTTAGTCAGAGTTTAGTCTAATAAAAGATAATGAGAGTTTATTTTATATGAGAGCAGTGGTAAAATGGTAGAAACTCAAAGGATAAGTTGAGCAATCGCCTCTGCTTATCCTTTAAACGAGAGTTAATCATATTCAATATCGTCAGTTTAAGAAACAGAGCTTGCCGATTGGCAGTGGCATGGTGGAGAGTACCTGCAAGTGGCTGATTCAGCAACGGTTCAAGGGTGTAGGGATGCGTTGGAGTGAAGATGGATTTAATCATCTGCTGCATCTGCGGTTAGCTTGGGTTAATCTACGCTTTGATGTCTTGTTTTCAGATGAACCATTAACATTGGGTAATTACTTAGAAAAATATAGTCAACGCGGTACTAGTTGGCTTAATAGTTGAGAGCCGTACTGCATTCATATAGATGTCGTGGGAAGTGAAGCAGCTTATTTAGTCTCTTGCGAGTTAGTTCTATTCCGATGCAATGTAGTTCGCGCTCCTGGCGATCGCAACTCTGATCAGATGTGGAGACGCGGCAATAAATCGCTACTCGCATTGCAATAGCACTGTAACTGTGTGGGGGTGGCGCTGCTATATCCGGTCGGCAGGTATTTAAATTTGATGTAAACCATGATACTTTTAGCGAATAGCCGGATAAGTGATTAACTAGAGCTCAATATATTAACTAGCTGGGCCTGGAGCGCAGGCGCAAATGATGAAACAGAGTATTCGATTCTGGATGTCTTGCGGTATTGCCCTGTGTTCTTGCTCCGCAATCAGCCCAACCCAAGCACTGCCTATTCCGGATGCGACTTTACCCAACAACTCCGTTGTTACAAATGGTTGGTGGGGATGTAGCGCTTACGGGTGGAACAATCAATATTTTTACCCCAATACGGTTGAGTTAAGCTCTTACTTAACTTGGTATCATGCTCGACATTTGTTGTTAAGGTCTAAAAATGAACCATATGATAAGTCCAAGTGGCCATGGTCCCAGGAGTACAAGCAGAGCAACAAGAAAGCCAGACTTACCTCGGCGTTTTGCATCTTGGTATGCCCACGCGACACTCCATATGTAAAGAACAATTATTACGATGCTCAAAAGAGCAAGAAAGGCTACTCCAGTGCTGTCCATACCGTCATATAAACTCTTCAATGAATGTGATTTGTCAGATCTACTGGTGCTGAAAGCAGAACAACCCCCCAACAGGCACTCTGAGCGGCGGTCGGATGAACACGATCACTCTCTCACAACTGGTGGCATATCATGACTAACAGCAGCAGTGACCGGCTCAACCAGATAGAGGCTCTACTACTAGAAACTATCCAATTAGCTCGCTCCAACGCCAAATCAATCCAGGGCTTGGCAGATCGTATAGCCGAATTAACGCATGTCCAAGAAGATGCAGCCGAGGAACGAGAAGAACACCGGCAAGCAACTATAGGTATTGCTAATCTACTCAGTTCTCTTGATATAAAGGAAGAGGAAAAAGGATGAGATGAGTTCTTCCCTCTTCCTTCTTCGGTGAGAAATGCACCACTTAAGCTGACGACTTATTTCTGCCGACGTATACTAGTAGTTGGCAGTGCAAACCAACGAAGATAGAGGGGGAGGATTATTGGAACTAGAAGAATCATAAGCGGCACAGGCACTATCCTGGTTGTTTGGTGAATAGACAACCGGAGTATCTACGTATTGACCATCAGTCAAAGCACTGCTTAGCTGGTTCTGAACAATAAGCCCCCCGTCTGCCCCTGGCAGACGATTAACCTCAAAATAGACTTGATTAGAGCTAGGGATATAAGGGTCACTGTTTCGGTGAAAAATAGCTCGTGTAAAATTAGATTTGTCATTATCGCAATACCGAAGTTGAACTTCCACCGTAGCCTGAATACCAGCACGGAAAAAGAAACTGTCACCAACCTTGCGAGAATTCTGATGGCACTCTGGAAAACCTTGTGCCTTTGCTGGTTGTGCTGGAACTGCAACTAGAGCCAGTCCAACGAGAGCTGTGGGAATGCCAAAGATGCTTAAACGCATAGTTTGTTCTCCTGGTAATGTTATAAACATCAATACTTATACGACCGTGTTTTGGCATTTATGCAGGAAACCCATTGAGTTTTCAGACCCAGATCTACAGAAATTACGTAATCAGTTACAAAAGTCTACATTGAGCTAGTGCACCTAGCTAGTGCAAGATGTGCAATGCAATGCGATTATATTGGTACAAGTGTTCTAAAAGGACCTGATGGAGGCACTGATGCAGGTAACTGATCTGAAGACACTCTACGACCGGGATTTTGCAGCTTGGGCAGAGGAGACAGCACGGTTGCTGGAGCAACGGCAGTTTGACCAGCTTGACCTACCCAATCTGATTGAGGAGGTCTGGGACTTGTCCAAACGAGAGCGCGATCGCCTGCTCAGTTCACTCCGGTTAATTCTGCATCACCTGTTGAAGTGGCAATATCAGTCAGCGCTCAAGTCAGACAGTTGGGAAAGCACCATTACCCGAGAGCGAGTCAATATTCAGGCGTATCTGGACGACAGCCCCAGTTTGAAGCGGTATCTGGAGCCCGAGTGGGTAAGCAAAGCTTATCGGTTAGCACGGCTGGAAGCCATCAAAGAAACCCGATTGTCAAAAGGCGTCTTCTCCGAGCAATGCCCGTATGAGATAGAGCAGATTCTGGACCTGGACTTTTTGCCATAGGCGCGGCGGTTGTGAGTTAGGGAAGTGTGACATGCACCCTAATTTCAGCGCTTCTTTGATTTGGCAGTATCCTCAAAACAGTAATACATGGTGTCTTCCGGGGCAAGACGAACAGCTTCGTTGTAATCCTCGATCGCTCTTTGAGCATTACCTAGAGCATGGTGGGTCTGGCTACGCCAAAAGTAAAAGAGGGCATTTTGGGGATTGAGCCGAATAGCATTAGTGTAATCTTCAATTGCTCCCTGCTTGTCACCCAGGTTTTTTTGACGGAAATTAGCCCGCTCACCATAAAGGTCGGCACTGTTGGGATTGTTCAGAATAGCTTCATTAAAATCTTCAATCGCTCTCGACCTATCTCCTTGCTTAAAGTGAGCATAAGCTCGTTCAATGGATGAGGAAGTATCGTTCGGGCTAAGAGGAAGAGCATTGTCACAGTCTTTAATAGTCTCCGGCTTGTCTCCTCCTGTAACCTGATGTGTTGTCCTAGAAGAAAGCCTGTGCAGAGTAAGGACTTTATTGGCTGCTACTCCGCAGGCTACTACAACTCCACCGATAAGAAGCATCCCAACAAATTCATCACTTCCGCCACCATTGTTGGAGTTTTGAGAGGTTCCGATACCTTTTCTAACCGCATCCCCCGCAAGGTGATTGGCTTGTTCAGACTTGACAGCACCTAGACCTGCTAACAGTGTTGTGGCTAACAGTGCTGCGGTAGCTAGGTTTCTTTGCTTCATATTCGTTTGATTCGGTGCTGTGAAGTTAGTACAATGATGACTTCTCAGGGTCACGACAGTAATCTCTCTGTTCTATCAGAACATTAGTTCCAATATGCCCACGAGATTGAGAGGTTTGCTCACACAGCCAGCCATTGTTTCTAGTGTACTCGTCACAGCCTTGCTGCTTGGCATTCAACGGCTTGGAGCACTAGAGAGTCTGGAGCTGAAGGCTTTCGACCAGATGATGCAAAGGCGTACTGCTCCAGAGCCAGACCCCCGCATCTTAATTGTTGCAGTTACTGAAAATGATATCCAATTGCACCATTGGCCGCTATCTGGTCAAGTTCTAGATAATCTCTTCAACAAACTAGAGCGATATCAACCGCGCGTCATCGGTCTAGACATCTTTCGCGACTTGCCAGTGGAGCCTGGTCATGCCAAGCTACTGCAACACATACAACAAAGCGATCGCATTGTTGCTGTCTGCAAATATGGTGATTCGAGCAATCCCGTTATACCGCCCCCACCGGGAATAGAACCAGACCGAGTTGGATTCAGCGATATCGTAGAGGACGCGGATGGAATTATTCGTCGCAATCTACTATTAATGAGCCCAGATCCTACCTCGCGTTGTGCAACCCCTTACTCTTTTAGCTTCCACCTAGCACTCCACTACCTTGTAAAAGCAGGTATCCAGCCGAAATTTACACCAAGTGGGGAACTGCAACTCGGTACTACAGTATTTAAACGCCTCCAAAGTGACTCTGGTGGTTATCAGAAGGTGGATGCACAGGGCTATCAAATATTGCTCAACTACCTCTCTCCTAACCACATCGCCCGACAGGTCAGTCTTACACAAGTGCTATCAGATCAGATAGATCCAGGTTGGGTAAACAACCGCGTCGTCCTGATTGGCTCGACAGCATCCAGTATTAGAGATATTTTTAACACACCCTACAGTGCTGATCAGCAGGATAACTCCGGCAAGATGACCGGAGTTGTCCTGCATACCCAGATGGTGAGTCAGATTCTCAGCGCAGTTTTAGACCCACGACGGCCTCTGTTTTGGTTTTGGCCTCACTGGGGTGAAGTCCTCTGGATATGGGGATGGAGTTTGGTAGGTGGAGTTCTGGCATGGCGCATTCAGCATCCATTACGGCTTGGACTTGCAGGCATAGCAGCACTAGGAGCATTATTGGGAGGCGACTTTTTTGTCATCTTTACCCAAGCGGGGTGGGTGCCGTTGGTACCTCCAGCGCTAGGGTTGGTGATTGCGGGAGGAGCTGTAGTTGCTTACACAGCATTTCAGGCCAAGCAACAGCAAGAAAAAATGGTGTTTCAAGCTCAAGAGCAAGAGAAAACCATATCTCTGTTGAAAACCCTGTTGAGAGAGGGTGGGGGAACCGAGAAAGACAATATCACAGTTGCTAATCGGCTCCAGCGAGACAGTCTACTAAACAAACGCTATAAAATCATTGTTCTTCTGGGTTCTGGAGGATTTAGTCATACCTACTTGGCTGAAGATACCCAG
>JAABUX010010377.1_pt1 | contig 10406 bp, 9 predicted proteins | sample 5561851 | NCBI WGS metagenome assembly JAABUX01 (sample SAMN10711883, study PRJNA513361) | rock metagenome | isolation source: Antarctica rocks | place: Antarctica: Victoria Land, Richard Nunatak red sandstone | collected 2016-01-03 | reverse complement strand
AGCGGGTAGGCCCGCGGGTCGGGGTTGGAGTACACCCCGTCGAGGACCTGGGTGAGGTAGTCCGGACTGGTCCGGTCCTGGTTGATCTGCGCATGGGTGAGGGCCACCGCCACGTCGTACTGGGTGGGTTGCACGTAGTAGCCGGCGGCGTTGAGGAGGCTGACGACCGGCCAGCCCGGCGGGGTGTACAGGGAGTAGGAGTACTCGATGTAGGCGATGGTGCCGTTGGCGTAGGGCGCGGCGACGTAGTTCGCCTGGTCGACCGATCCGGACTTGGCGACCGCGGAGGTGCCCTGGGTGGGGTACTGCGACGTCAACCCACAGGGGGTCGGCAGTCCCTCCTTGCCGCAGAACGCATCCCAGATGGCCGGGTACTGCTTCGACATCCACAGCGTGAACTGCGCAGTCGTCCCGGACCCATCAGCGCGGACCACCGGGGTGACCGGGATCGCGGGAAGCTGGGTCCCGTACTCGCGGGTGATCTGCGGGTCCGCCCAGGAGGTGATGACCCCGGTGAACATCTTCGCGACCGTCTCCCCGGACAGCCGGATGTCGGTGACCCGGCCGTTCCCGACCTGCAGGTGGTACATGAACGACGTGCCGCCGGCGACGATCGGCATGTACGCGTAGGGCCTGGTCGGGTTCTCCGGGTAGCTGCCGTCGGTGGGATGGGTCTGGAACGGGATCTCCGACACCCCGAAGTCGGCGGTCCCGTTGATGAACTGTTTGCGGCCGTCGCTGGAGCCGGTGGCGTTGTAGTTGACGGTCAGCCCGTTCTGTTGGACGTCGCGGGCCCACTGGTACAGCGCGTTCGCGCTCCACGTGGACCCCGCACCGTTGATCGGGGTGAACGTGGCCGCGCGGGCGGCTTCAGCAGTGACCAGGGCGAGACTGAGCAGGACCGCGAGCGCGCCGGTCACCACGGCGACCAACCGCCGGGCCTGGGCCTTGCCAAGCCGGGTGGTCGTGGGCACCGTCGTTGCCTCCGGTCGTCGTCGGACATCGCGTCCCGGTCGTGTCATGAGCCGGGCCGCCGTCGCCCGATGAGACGGGCTGCGAGGAAGAGGACGAAGACGAGGACCAGGAGGGTCAACGCCGCACCGTAGGCCCGCTCGACGTAGGCCGGCTGCCCGCTGCGGACCAGTTCGTAGGTCAGCAGGGGCAGGCTGACCATCGGACCGGCAGTCGGGTCGGCGTTGAAGTTGAGGGTGTACCCGGCGGTCAGCAGCACCGGTGAGGTCTCCCCGATACCGCGGGCCATGCCGAGGATGACCGCGGTCGCGAGGCCCGGTCGGGCGGTGGGCAGCACGACCGACCACACCGTCCGCCACTGGGAGGACCCGAGGGCGTAGGACGCCTCCCGGAGGCTGCCCGGGACCAGGCGGAGCACCACCGCCGCGGCCCGGGTGATGATCGGCAGCATCATCACCGACAGCGCGAGGGCAGCGGCGAGACCGGAGTTGGGGAACCGGAGGATGAGGATCCACGTCGCGTAGATGAACAGGCCCGCCACGATCGAGGGCAGCGCCGTCATCGCGTCCACGACCATGCCCACGACCCGCGCGAGTGGCCCGCCGACCTCGACGAGGAACACCGCGGTCGCCAGCCCCAGCGGGACCGTGACGACGACCGCGATCGCGATCATGATCAGCGTCCCGACGATGCCGTGCAGGATGCCGCCGACGCTGAGAGGTTCCAGGGGTCCCGCGGCGGACAGGGACTGGGTGAAGAAGTTGCGGTGGCTGATCGCGGAGCTCCCGCGGACAGCGACGAACCCGACGACGGAGGTGAGCACCCCGATCGCGAGGCACCCCGTCGCGGTCCACAGCGCACCCAGCACCCGGTCGGTGGCCTCGAGGCGGTCCTCCCGCGACCACACCAGCACCGCGTACAGCCCGAGGAACACCGCGAACCAGGACAGCGCGAAACCCAGCTTGCCGGTCAGGGGCAGCAGCTTGGTGTAGATGATCCACACCACCGATGCCGACGCGGCCACGCATCCCAGCACAGCGGCGATGTCCTCGGCGTGGACTCGGCGCAGATCCCGGCGCGCCTCCCCGACCTCCGCAGGAAGCGGTCGCCCGCCACCCGGTGCCGGGCCCGCCCGCCGGACCACCTCGCCGGTGGTGACGCTCACGCGGTGTCCACGGTGGAGCGGCTGTGGGCCACCACCCACGCCGCGACCAGGTTCACCCCGAGGGTCACCACGAACAGGACCAGCCCCGCGGCCATCAGGGCGGACAGGCCGATGGAGCTGGCCTCCCCGTAACGCGACGCGATCAGCGCCGCGACGGAGTTCGCGCCGAGCTCGAGGATCCGGCCCTTGATGACGAACTCCGGGGAGATGACGAGGACCACCGCGATGGTCTCCCCCAACGCCCGCCCGAGTCCGAGCATCAGCCCGCCGATCATCCCGCCCCGCCCGTAGGGCAGCACCACCGAGCGGACCATCCCCCAGCGGGTGCTGCCGAGGGCGTACGCCGCCTCCCGTTCCCCGATCGGCGCGTGGCTGAACGCCTCCCGCATGATCGAACTGGCGATCGGGATCACCATCATCGCGACCACCATCCCCGCGAGCAGCGACGAGCTGGAGTAGCGGATCAGGTTGTAGGGGACCGCGCGGTGGTCCACCCCGTGCACCCGGAACAGCGGCACCCAGCCGAGGTGGTCGGACAGGAAACGGGCCAACGCCGCGACGTGGCCCTGCAGGAACAGCGCCCCCCACAGTCCGTACACGACACTCGGGATCGCGGCCATCAGGTCGACCACCGACACCAGCCCCCGCTGCAGGCGCGCCGGGGCGTACTCCGACACGAACAGCGCCGTCCCGAACGCCACCGGCGCCGCGAACGCCATCGCCACCCCCGCGATGACCACCGTCCCGCTGAGCACCGCGGCGATCCCCAGCCGGCCGCCCTCATTCCAGGTGGTGGTCGTGAAGAACGCCCACCGGTAGCGGCTGAACGCCTGCCCGGCCCGCAACGCCAGAAATACCCCGATCAGACCCATGAGCGCGAGCACCAGAGCGCCGGCCACCCGCAGTGCCGCCCGGAACGCCACATCCGACGCCGGCCGGGACGGGCTCAGCCGGCGGGGGACGTCACCGCCCGGCCCGGCCGGGACCGGCGTCGCCTGCGGTGCGGGCAGCGCGGGCAGGGCGGCGCCGGTCACCCGAACCTGCCCATGACGTAGTCCGCGGTCCGGGGGTCGGCGGGGTGGTTGAACACCGCGGCGGTCGACCCGTGCTCCACGATGACACCGGGGGCGTTCTCCGCGGCGAGGAAGAACGCGCACGAGGTCGACACCCGCTGCGCCTGCTGCATGTTGTGGGTGACGATGACGATGGTCACGGTCCCGGCGAGGTCGGCGATGGTCTGCTCGATCCGCAGCGTGGAGGTCGGGTCGAGTGCTGAACAGGGTTCGTCCATCAGCAGCACCCGCGGACGCACCGCGAGGGACCGGGCGATGCACAGCCGCTGCTGCTGCCCACCGGACAGGGCGCCCCCCGGGGTGCCGAGACGGTCCTTCACCTCCCGCCACAACCCGGCCCGGGTCAGGCACTCCTCGACCAGACCCGCCGGGTCCTCGGCTGTCGTCCCGGTCAACTTCAACCCCGAGGACACGTTCTGCTCGATCGACATCGCCGGGAACGGGTTCGGCTTCTGGAACACCATGCCGATCTCCTGCCGGACCCGGGTGGTCTTCTGCGCCCGGTCGTACACGTCGTGACCGTCGAGCAGAACCCGCCCGGCCATCCCCGCGCCCGGGATCAGCTCGTGCATCCGGTTGAGGATCCGCAGGAACGTCGACTTGCCGCACCCGGACGGCCCGATCAGGGCCGTCACCTCCCCCGCGGCCATCTCCAGGTCGACACGGTCCAGGACCTTCCGCGGGCCGAACCACGCCGACACCGCCTCCCCGTGCACGGTCGCCGGCCCGGCTCCCCCGCCCGGGCGGTCACTGCGGAGTCCCGCACCGTCGGCGTGCAGCAGCGCACCGAGGCTGTCACTCACTGGTCTGTCCCCCTCAACGACCCGTCGGGTGTCATGGTCACAGCAGGTTCGGGAGCAGTCGGACAGCGGCCTCGGCGACATGCCAGCCGACGGCGAGGAGCACCGGCACACCGATCAGCCAGGTGCTGGCCCGCCCGAGTCGCACCCACGCCACACTCAGACCGACAGCGGTGATCAGCAGCAGCTGCGACCACAGCGCGAGGGGCACCGTGGCCGCGGTGTCACCGCCCAGCACCCCCTCCCCGCGGCCGATCACCGCCAGCGGCGGCGCCGCGGGGAACGGTGCGCCCGCACCCGGTGCGGCCGTGCCGCCCGGCTGTAGGGTCGCCTCAACGACGTCCGCGCCCGCCGGGAGGAAGTCCCGCCCACCGGCGGTCACCAGGATCAGCCGCCCCGGAGCCGGACCTGACACCGCCGGTCCGGCGGTGATCGTGCCCGCTGCGGTGGCCGCGGAGACCCCGGTGACGAGGTAGCGGGCCGTGCCCTGCCCGGTGGTGGTGCGCACCTCAGCACCCCGCCGCAGCGAACTGAGCCGGCGGAACGGCCCCCCGAACGCCGCGCGCCGGCCGAAGATCACACTGACCCCGGCCTGTCCCGGCAGCACCGACGTCCGGAGATGGCCGGGGCCGCCCATCAATGTCCCGCTGGTCGTGCCCTCCAGGACGACGTCGGACACACCGAGGGCGGGAATCTGAAGCAACGCCACCGGGGTACCAGCGGCGATCGGTGCGGCGACCGGCTGGGTGCCCAACGCGAGAGCGTTCCGCAGCCGCACGTAGGCGACCACCTGGGCCCGGTGCTCCTGAAGGGGGGACACGACCGCGACGAACAGCGGAAAGGACAGCGCGAGCACGCTGAGCACCCCGAGGGATGCGGCAAGGACCCGCCGGTGTCCGAACGGCCACGCACTCTCCGGTGCAGACAGGGGGGGCGCCCAGCGCCGCGCCCCAGGAACGCCGCCGCCCTCGACGGTGTCAGCCTCCGCGGCGGCGGACTGTGTCAGCGTCATCGTCAAGACTCCCGAGATCGCCGCGCAGCCCCCCGACCCGAACAGCGCCGACGGTAGGGGCGGCGGGGAAGGAAAGGACGTCCACGAGGTGGCGCGGATGTGAACAGGTCCCGTCCGGTCGGGGTCGGCGCCGTCGAGGCGGCTCAGCCGTGGCTCCGGCTGTCTGGTCAGCTGTCCAGGCTCCGCTCGGCGTACCACCGGGCCGCGGCCGCAACCTCGGCGGCGTAAACGGTCGAATGGTTGTAGGCCACCACCGCGGCCTCCCAGCCGCTGCCCGTCCCGAGGGCACCCGCCGCGCAGAGGAAGCGCCCCGCCGCCATCGAAGCGTCGTCGATGTTCGACGGATCACCCGGGCCGCGTCCGGACAGCCCGGCCCCGTACACGGCCCACGTCGACGGCAGGAACTGCAAGGGCCCCACAGCCCGATCCCACCGGGCATCCCCGTCCAGCCGGCCACCATCAGTCGACCGCACCGCGGGCCGACCCGCCGTCCCGTCGAGGACCGGGCCCAGGATCGTCGGGCGGACCACGTCATCACCGCCGACCACGCTCGAGTGACCCCTTGCCCGGCCAGGATCGCCGGCGCCGTTGCGGCTCTCCACCCAACCGATCCCGGCAAGAGTCGGCCACGTCAGCCCACACGAGGGAACGCGCTGGCTCAGCACCCTCTCCGTCCACCCGTAGGCGCGCAGCACCCGCCACGACAGGCCGAGGCGGGGCGCGAGACCCTCAGACCACCCGTCCAGAACGGTCCGCGCCGGACTGGGCACCGGAGAGAGACGTCCCGGTGCGGTGTGACCGGCATCCCGGGACCCGCCACTTGGCGGGGCGGCGCTTGATCCGGCCTGAACCGCCGGCGTCAACGACGCCACCACCGTGGCCGCCCCGGGAGGTCGGTGGACGGCGGCGACCGGTGACCGGTCCGCTTGCGCCGACAGCGGAGGAGTTCCCAGCCCCGGCGTCGAGCCGCGAAGCATCGCCGCCGACGCCCACAGCGGGAACACGACCGCCACCGCGGCGACCGCGGCGGCGGTCCCCCCCGCCGCCCGGTGCACATCTCATAATCGACCAGCAAGATGAACATCTGATGGCGTGGCGGGTACTACCCGTCGGCTTGTCCGAGGCGGGTGCCGACCGGAGACCCCCCAAGCACCCCGAGCCGCCACCGCAGCAGCCGCACCTCCCAGCCGGTGACGTGCACCCGGTGGTCGTTCACCGCAGCCGCGTCCAGACCCCGGGCCTGCAGCCCGACGACCGCCGGGTGCACCGCCGGGGCGGGGAGGTGCACCCACACAGTGGTGTCCAACGGGTCGATGACCACGTCAACGTCGGACCGGTGCCCACCAACGGCGCGGGTGGCGGCCCGGCACACCGCCGTCACGACCTCCACCTCCAGGTCCACCCGCCCGGTCACCTCGACGGTCATCGACCGGTCGTGGCGGCCGGGACGGACAGCCTTCGGGCGGTGGCGGGGTCGACCCTTCGCCAGCCACCCCAGATCCCCGCGTCGGGGTGGATGGTCGCGGCGTAGGCGGTGCACGCCGCCCGGACGGGGCAGGCGCGGCACACCCGGACCGCGTCCGGATCCCACGGGGTCGAGGTGTCGGTGGTGAACACCTCCCGCAGCACCGGATCCAGGTCGGGCTGCGCGCACCCGGCCGCCCGCCCCCACTGCCCCGGCGGTGCTACGTCACCCACCCGAAGCAACGCCGCGCCCGCCTCGCCGGTGATCGATCCCGCACGGGTCAAGGCTCACGCCCGGGAGGCGGTGTTACCGGCCGACACCCCGAGGGCAACCGTCAGCTTTGTCCTAAGGCGGCCGGTGCTCCTCGGTGAGGTCAGGAGTCGACCGGTCAGCTGTCAGGTCCGCGAGGTGGGTTTCGGTGCGGATGGGGTGGTGGCCGCGGCGGCGGCCACCCCAGATCCCGCTGATGGACCCGCCCTGGACTGCTGAGTTCGGGCGTGGCGCTGTTGACGGTGCCGGCGGGTCGGTCGGTTCACCGAGTGCCCCTCGGGTCCTGCGTGATCCGGCGTTCTCCGAGCGCGGCGAGTAGGCGAGGTTCGTCGTCGGCGGCCAGTCCGGTGAGGAACTCGGTGAGCACCCGGCCGCGGTCAGCGGCAGCGGCAGCGGCAGCGGCGAGCATCCGGTGCATCCGGCGAACCGTGGCCGCAGCGCTGTCCGCAGCGCTGTCCGGGGTCGTGGTGTACCGGGTCGTCCGTCCGACCCGGCGGCCGACCAGCAGACCCCGGGACTGCAGCCGCTGGAGGGTACTGACGGTGGCGGTGTACGACGGCGTACCCCCCCCGCTCCGAGGACCTCCCGTTGTGACGTGCAGAGCGGTAGGCGGCGTAGTCCCGGAGCGGTCTGTCGCGTGGTCAGTGGCCGCCGAGCGCGGCTCCGGTTGGGGGCGCTGAACATGTACGACGGCGCCGGCCAGCCAGCTGCTCGGCCACCACACCGACAGCCCGGAGCTCGGCCAGCTTCGGCGGCGGGCGGCGTAGCGCCCCCTCCACCAGCGCGCGACCAGCTCCGCCGGCATCCGGGCCGGGCTTACCCGTTCATCTGGTGTTGGTTGTTCACCGACGACCGGGCGGGGAGGGTGGGGTGATGACCGCGGTGGTGGGGCATGTGGTGGTGTTCGTGCAGGAGAACCACACCACCGACCAGTACTTCCGGTCGATGGCCGCGTGGGGGGCGAACGTGGCCACGGGCTGGCCGGTGACCCCGAACCCGCCGCTGGCTGATCATCCGCACACCCGCGCGGCGTACGCGCGGTGGCTGGCCGCGCAGCAGACCGGGGCGCCGACCCCGGCGGTGCACTCCCAGGAGGACACCCTCGCGGTGCTGCCGTTCTACGCCTACCTCGCCGCGACCGGCGCGTTCGCCGAGAACCACTGCTCCGGGTTCGGGACGAACTCCACCCCGAACCATCTACTGATCGTGGGCGGGCAGTCCCCGACGCTGCGCAACCCGCCCCGGTCCCAGCCGCCGCCGCTGTGGGATCTGCCCTCGCTGCCCGGCCACGCCGCCGATCACGGCCTCACGTGGAAGGCGTACACCGGCTCGTCGGGGTATCCGGTCAGCTTCTACACCCAGCTCCACGGTTCGGCGAAAATCGTGCGCTCTGACCAGTTGAGCGTCGACGCTGCCGCCGGGAGGTTGCCGCAGCTGTCGATGGTGTGGCACGACAGCCCGTATGACGAGCACCCGGTCGCCGATGTCCGCCGCGGCCAGGACGCGATCTGGCGGCCTGTGACGGCGGTCGTCGCGGCCGGGCTGTGGGACGACACCGTCTTCCTGCTGACCTGGGACGACTGGGGCGGGTTCGACGACCACGTCGTCACCCCGGACGTGGAGCACACCCCCGACGGGGTCCAGCTCGCCTACGGACCGCGGGTGCCGCTGCTGCTGTTCGGGGGGCGGGTCCGGCCGGGGATCGACAGCCGGTGGACGTCCCACGTCAGCATCGGGAAGACGGTGCTGGACCTGCTCGGGCTGCCCCCGCTCGGGGTGCCCCGCCTCGACGACGCACCGTCGCTGGCGGATCTGGTCGCCGCCTCCCCCCTCAGCCCGCCGCCGCCGGCGTTCGGCGCCACGATCGTGCAGCCGACCCCGCCGCGTCCGACCCCGACACCCACGCCACCCCCGCCCCCACCGGTCGCGGTGTCCGCGCCGGTCGGACCGGTCCTGCTCCGCGGCGGGGGCACCCTGCCTCCACCCGATGACCAGCCCCTCCCACCCACCACCGGCTGAACCAGACGTCCACACCTCGGCCGGCCGCCCGGCCGTCACGAAGCGCCGCGTCCGACCGCAACACCCCCATCCGATCGACATCAGCAGGAGAGAAGGACCCGATGCACCGCACCCCCCGGATGAGCCCCCGCAGGCTGACCGCCGCCGCCGGGTTGGCCGCAGCGGCCGCCGTCGTGCTGAGCGGCGGCGGGCCGGCGCAGGCCGCTCCCGTGCAGGCGCCGCTGCTACAGGCGGCCACTGCCCCGGCCACTGCCCCGGCCAGCGCCGCCGCTGCGGCCCGTGGGGCTGCTGCTGTCGGCCGAGGCCACGGGTTGGTGGCGCGGACGGTCCTGTCCGGGAAGGGGCTGGGTGGGCTGACCAAGCCCGATGACCTGACCGCCCTGGGGGGCCGGCTGTTCGTGGCGTTCCAGAACGGGGTGCCCTCCACCGGCGGCGCGAAGGGCACGCCGGCGCGGAGCACGGTCGTGGAGTTCACCCGCACCGGGCGCGTACTGCGCCGGTGGCAGCTGACCGGCAAGTGCGACGGGCTGACCGCCGACCCCACCCACCACCGGCTCATCGCCACCGTCAACGAGGACGGCAACTCCGCCCTGTACACGATCCCGGTGACCGGGCACCACCGCGCGAGCCGCTTCCGCTTCGACGCCCAGCCCCTCCCCCACGGCGGGGGCACCGACTCCATCACCATCGACCGGGGACGCCTGTACCTGGTCGCGTCCGCGCCCACCGCGGGCACCTACGGTCCCGCGCTGTACCAGGTCCGCCTGGTCCACACCACCGCGAAGCTGACCGCGGTCCCGTTCTTCGACGCGACCACCGCCACCCTCGCGGACGCCGGCGGCCACCACCGCGCCGTGCACCTGGCGTTGACCGACCCGGACTCCTCCACCGTCGTGCCCGCCCGCAGTCCCCGGTTCGCCGGGGACTTCATGCTCGACGCGCAGGGCGACCGGCAGCAGGTGTACGTGTCCCACCTCGGGGTCCGCGGGCAGCACCTGTGGGTGCTGCGGCTCAGCCGGCCCGTCGACGACACCGCGTGGGCCACCACCACCCACGGAACCCTGCTGGAGGCGAACACCGCGGCCGGGACCGTCGACGCGCTCACCGGCTCCTTCGACTCCGGCACCGCCTACGTGTCGATCACCCCCGAGGTCGGCGCCCACCACCTCGGGACCCTCAACCTGCGTACCGGGGCGGTGCACCCGGTCCGGACCGGCGGCTCCCCCATCGCCCCGAGCGGGCTGCTGTACCTGCCGTGACCGCGTCGACCTCGGTGTCGACCGACCCGGCCGGGCTCGACGCGGCTCGGGTGCTCCGCGTGCCGGCGGGGTCGTTCAACTTCCGCGACATCGGCGGGTCACCGACCGTGGACGGGCGGGCGGTCCGCCGTGGGCTGGTGTTCCGCTCCGGTGCCCTCGACGGGCTCACCGCACCCGGATGGGCGCAGCTGGTCCACCTGGGGGTCGTCACGGTGGTGGATCTGCGCGCCGGCCACGAGCTCCGCGACGGCACCGACCGTCCGGGGTCCCTCGAGGTGGTGCGGGTGCCGATGTGGGAGGACGGCGCCGCCGGGACGACCCTGCTGGACCGGGTGCTCCCCCCGGCAGGGGCCGGCCCGCCGGCGGTTGTC
>JAABUX010010376.1_pt1 | contig 10406 bp, 9 predicted proteins | sample 5561851 | NCBI WGS metagenome assembly JAABUX01 (sample SAMN10711883, study PRJNA513361) | rock metagenome | isolation source: Antarctica rocks | place: Antarctica: Victoria Land, Richard Nunatak red sandstone | collected 2016-01-03 | reverse complement strand
AACACGCTCGACCCGCCATGGCGCTTCGGATGTGGCACAAATGGGCTCCTTACCACCGAATTTGCTTTGGCCGACGAGCTTGCCCTCCCGCCTCACTCCGACAGACTGCTAGCGGTCGATGATCATGGCGCCGGAGCGGTCTGGCCGCTTCTCGCAATGGGTGCCACTCGAGGAGCGGCCTGTTCATGCGCCCCCGGGGGTGCGTCGTCGTCGCGTCAGGTAGTGCACCGAGAGCAATGCATCCAGCTCAGCAGCCTCAGGCGTGGGAGCGGCTTCTAAGATTGCCCGCGACGCATCTTCGTGGCAGGCGACCTGCTCGGAAGCGTCACGTGGGTCGGGCCTCCGAGAAGGAGGCTGATCCGGTCCGCATGAGCACGGACGACCGTGCCCAGGGCATGAAGGTCGGCTTCCGAGCGTTCTAGCTTCATGGTGGTCACGCTGATGGCTGCGACCGTCTCGCAGGATCGTCCATAGACCGGAGCCCCGATACAAACGACGCCGATATTGTCCTCTTCATTATCGAACGCATAACCACGTCGGCGTGTCTCATGCAGTTCACGCAGGAACGCATCTGGTCGGGTCAGCGTGTGCTCGGTGCGCCGGGGCATTCCCAGTCGCTTGACGAGAGTCAGGACCTCATCGTCGGGTAGTCTCGCCAGGAGCGCCTTACCGATAGACGACGTGTGCGGCAGTTCTCGCTTGCCCAGGGAGGCGGTCATGCGAAAAGGTCCTGGGGCGTCGATACGGCCGATCGCGACCGCGCAGCCGTCATCGAGAACAGCCAAACGCGAGGTCAGCTGTGTGGCGTCGGTCAGTTGCCGGAGCACCGGGGTAGCCACCTGGGTGATGCCCAGGTCCAACAGGGCGCTGTCGCCAAGATGCACGAGCGACAGGCCCAGGCGATAAAGACGTGCGCTGCCCATTCGGAGGTCCGCGACGAAACCGCGCGCGACGAGCGTCTGCAAGAGCGTGAAGGCCGTGCTGCGCGATACTCCGATCGCCTCTGCGATCTCGCCGACCCCCATGCCCTCGCTCGCATTGCCCAGTGTCTCGAGGACATCAATCGCGCGGTTCACGCTTCGTAGAGCGTATTTGTCTTCCGGTAACTCGATGGTTTTCACGAAAGTCCCTCCACGCCCCAATGTGCTCGCGTTCGCGACTTATGTCAGTTAGCCGGTTCGTATCAAAGCGCACGACCATTTGACATCCGGCGATGATCAGATCTATGAGTTGACTCCGCGGAACGCAATTCTGTGCAGCGGAACAATTCCTCGATGCGGCGGACGGCATGACCGAAGCCAAGAAGCTCAGATCTCAGGCCTGGTTCCGAGGCGCCAGCAAGGATGCGTTCATGCATCGCAGCTGGATGAAGAACCAGGGCATGCCGGCCGACGCCTTCGATGGTCGCCCGGTGATCGGCCTCTGTAACACGTGGTCGGAGCTGACGCCTTGCAACGCGCATCTGCGCGACCTCGCCGAACGCGTGAAGCGCGGCGTCTACGAGGCCGGTGGTCTACCGCTTGAGTTTCCCGTGATGTCGCTCGGCGAGTCCAACATGCGTCCGACCGCCATGCTCTACCGCAACCTCGCCTCCATGGACGTGGAAGAGTCGATCCGGTCGAACCCGCTCGACGGCATCGTGCTACTGGTCGGCTGCGACAAGACCACGCCGGCGCTGGTGATGGGTGCAGCATCCTGCGACCTGCCGACAGTCGTGTTGTCAGGCGGCCCGATGCTCAACGGCGATTACCGTGGTGAGCGCATCGGCTCCGGCACCGTGGTGTGGCGTTACAGCGAGGAGGTCAAGGCCGGCCGGATGAGCCTCGACGAGTTCATGGCGGCTGAGGCCGGCATGAGCCGCTCGGCCGGGAGCTGCATGACCATGGGCACGGCCTCGACCATGGCCAGCATGGTCGAGGCGCTCGGCATCGCACTGCCTCATAACGCGGCGATCCCCGCCGTCGACGCCCGCCGCCAGGCGCTGGCGCAGCTGACAGGCCGGCGCATCGTCGAGATGGTGCGCGAGGACCTGACCTTGTCCAAGATCCTGACGGAACCCGCTTTTGAGAACGCCATCCGTGTAAACGGCGCGATCGGCGGCTCGACTAACGCCGTGCTGCACCTGATCGCGATCGCCGGCCGGATCGGCGTTGCTCTGGGTCTCGACCACTGGGACCGCTTCGGACGCGACGTGCCAACGATCGTCGATCTGCAGCCCTCTGGACGCTTCCTCATGGAGGAATTCTATTACGCGGGCGGTTTGCCGGCCGTGATGCGGGCACTCGGCGAACATGGGCTCCTGAATAAGGACGCTATGACGGTCTTGGGCCGCAGCGTCTGGAGCAACGTCTCGGACGCGCCGAACTACAATCGCGAGGTCATCCGCGACTTCGCCACTCCCCTGGCGGAACAAGGTGGGATCGCGGTGCTCCGGGGCAATCTGGCTCCGCAAGGCGCCGTCCTCAAGCCATCGGCCGCGACCCCGGCTCTGATGACACATCGGGGCCGAGCGGTGGTGTTCGAGACCATCGAGGACTACAAGCGGCGCATCGTCGATCCGGAGCTGGATATCGACGCGGGCTGCGTCATGGTCCTGAAGAATTGCGGTCCGCGCGGTTATCCCGGCATGGCCGAGGTCGGCAACATGGGCCTGCCCGCCAAGCTCCTGGCGCAGGGCGTAACCGACATGGTGCGCATCTCTGACGCACGCATGTCCGGCACGGCTTACGGCACCGTCGTGCTGCATGTGGCTCCCGAGGCTGCGGCCGGTGGACCGCTCGCCCTCGTACGGGAAGGCGACATTATCGAGCTCGACGTGCCGAACCGGCGCTTGCATCTCGACGTGGATGACGCGGAGTTGACGAGGCGGCGCGAAGAATGGCAGGCGCCCGCGGCACCAGCGTCCGGCTACCAGAGCCTCTACGTCCAGAACGTCCTTCAGGCCGACGAGGGTGCCGACTTCGCTTTCCTGACTGGTCCGCGCGGTGCCTTTATACCTCGCAATTCGCACTGAAGGTTGGTTGGGCGTCGTCGCCTGCAGAGCTGACCTTTTAGGGAGAAGAACATGCGTCTTGTTCAATTCAAGGATCGATCGGGCAGCCGTCGGGTAGGCGTGGTGGAAGGAACCGGGTCGCAGATCGAGACCTTGGCCGGTGTCGAGAGCGTCTACGGCCTGGCTTCTGAGGCGATCGCCAAGGGGCAGAGCCTGGTCGAGATAGTCCGCGTCCAGCTGCGCGATGAGCCTTCGGATTATGACGCGATCATCGCGGAAGGTCGGCTCCTAGCCCCGCTGGACCATCCTGAGCCCGCGCGCTTTTGGGTAACGGGCACGGGGCTGACCCACATCGGCAGCGCCGACGCGCGTGACAAGATGCATGAGCTTGCCCACGGCTCTGATGAGACGTCGATGACGGACTCGATGAAGATCTTCCGGATGGGCATCGAAGGTGGCAAGCCGGCCGAAGGTGAGCTCGGAGTCCAGCCGGAATGGTTCTACAAAGGAATTGGTACATGCATCGTGTCACCCGAGGCCGACATGCCGATGCCCGCATACGCGCTCACCGGCGGCGAGGAAGCCGAGCTCGTCGGCCTCTATCTTATCGGGCCGGATGGCAGTCCGTGGCGCCTGGGCTTCGTGATCGGCAACGAATTCTCTGATCAGGCGACGGAAGCTCTCAACTACCTCTACCTGGCCCACTCCAAGCTGCGTGCTTGTTCCATCGGACCAGAATTGCTGACGGGTGACCTGCCGGTCGACATACACGGCACCATCCGGATCATGCGCGACGGCCGGTCGCTATGGGAGGGCGAGTTCCTGAGTGGCGAGACCAACATGTCCCACTCGCTCCGTAACCTCGAGCACTACCACTTTCGCTACGATATGTTTCGACGGCCCGGCGACCTTCACGCCTACTTCTTCGGCTCACCTCTTTTGAGCTGTGCCGACGGCGTCAAGACGCAGCCGGGCGACCGGTTCGAGATCAACATACCGGTCTTCGGCCGCCCGCTGCGCAATACGCTGCGGCTGATGCCTGAATCGTCGTTCCAGGTGCGGGCTCTCTGATCGTCATCTGTTCTCTGGAGCCGGACCATGGGTCTTCGTTTTGCTATCGACACAGGTGGCACCTTCACCGACCTGATGGTCTCTGACGAGACCGGCATGCTCAGCATGCACAAGGCTTCGACAACTCCATCCGATCCCATCGCGGGCGTGATCGACAGCCTGCGGATCGCCGCCGCGGTGGCAGGCCAGGACCTGCAGTCCTATCTCGGACGCGGCGAGATCCTGATGCATGGCACGACGCACGCGATCAACGCGATCGTGACGAACTCGACCGCGCGTACCGCCTTCCTGACCACCGAAGGCCATCCCGACACGCTCGTGTTCCGCGAAGGCGGTCGGATGGAGCCTTTCAACTTCAAGGTACCGTATACCGAGCCCTACGTGCCGAAGGCTCTGACCTTTGAGGTAGCAGAGCGGGTGACCGTCGACGGAAGCGTGAAGATCCCGCTGAATGAGACGGCTGTCGTCGAAATGCTTAACAAGATCAAGGCGGCAAAGGTCGAGGCCGTTGCAGTATGCTTTCTCTGGTCGGTGGTTAATCCTGCTCACGAGCTGACGATGGCAACCCTGATCGAGGAGCATCTGCCAGGCATCCCGTATACCTTATCGCATCAAATCAATCCGTCGATCCGTGAGTATCGTCGTGCCTCTTCCACCTGCATTGACGCGTCGCTCAAGCCGGTGATGGGTGCATACATGCGCGGCCTTGAAGAACGGCTTCGCGACGCGGGATTTCACGGGCGGGTTCTGGTCGTGACCTCCCAAGGGGGCGTGATGGATGCGGTGCGGGTTGCCGAGGCACCCGTCCACCTCATCAACTCCGGACCGAGCATGGCGCCGGTCGCAGCCAAGGCATACGGGGTGGACGAAGACGCCGAGACGCTGATCGTCGGGGACACCGGCGGCACAACCTTCGACGTATCTCTCGTCCGCCGCGGTCGCATCCCGCGCAGCCGCGAGACGTGGCTGGGCCAGCCCTTCCGCAGCCATATGACCGGCATGCCGTCGGTCGACGTGAAGAGTATTGGCGCAGGGGGCGGCTCGATCGCCTGGATTGACGCTGGCGGCCTGCTCCATGTCGGCCCAAAAAGCGCCGGCGCCCTGCCCGGTCCTGTCTGTTATGGCCGCGGTGGCACGCGCCTGACCGTCACCGATGCCGCCGTGGCACTCGGTTTCATCGACGCCAACTTCTTTCTCGGGGGTAAGATGGCGCTCGACAGGGTCGGTGCCCTCGAAGCCATTCGGCGCGATGTCGCAGACCCGCTGGGCGGGATTGGCCTCGAGGAAGCCGCGGCAGCCATCATGTCGCTCGCGACCGAGCACATGGTGCAAGCCATCATGGATATCACGGTCAATCAGGGGATCGACCCGACGAAGGCTACCTTCGTGGCTGGTGGCGGAGCGGCTGGGCTCAACTGCGTGGCCATTGCCCGGAGGCTCGGCTGTCGGCGCGTCCTGGTGACCGAGGCCGGCGCCGCACTCGCTGCCTCCGGCGCGATGATCTCAGACCTCACCACCCAGTACCAGGCCATGTTCTACACGCGAAGTAGGACCTTCAACGTGACAGGTGTGAATGGGGTCCTGGCTCGGCTCAAGGCGGAGTGCGATGCTTTTGCTCAGGGACCGGGCGCGGGCGCCGCGATCGTCGACATCGACTGGTCTGCAGAGGCTCGCTACAGGGACCAGGCTTGGGAGATCGAGGTGCCGCTCCGCCGAGGCACGTTCGAGACCGAACATGATGTTGCCATGTTCGTGAATGACTTCCACCAGATGCACCAGGACATCTTCGCGGTCAGCGATCCGGAAGCCGGTATCGAAACGGTCAGCTGGATCGCCGAGGTTCGCTGCCGTATCGGCTCCGGGAAGCCGGGCCGGCTCGCTTATGACAGCCGGCCTGTGAAGCTCCCGACGCGACCGGTACGCTTCCTCGGCACGGATTGGATCGAAGCGGCCGTGTATCGGCTCGAGTCCATCCGCGAGGGAATGCTGCTGACCGGCCCTCTCGTGATCGAGTCGGACTTCACGTCCATCGTGGTCGATCCGGGCGCAAGAGCGTGGCGCGATGCGATCGGCAACCTGGTCATCGACGTCAATTGCTGAGGAACGCAGCTATGTCTTCACCCGTATCGATGGATGGATCGACGCTGGCGGTGCTGACGGCCCGCTTCGAGGGTATCGCTCGCAAGATGGCCAACACGCTGCAAAGGACGGGGCGCTCCGGCATCATCACCATCGCGCGCGACTTCTCCTGCGTGGTGTTGACCGCCGACCACGAACTGCTCGCGACCGCTGAAAGCCTACCGATCCACGTGCTACGCGGACCGGACATCATGGCCCGCACCATGGCCGCAAACCACCCGGTCCTGAAGCGCGGTGACGCCTTCCTGCATAACTCGCCTTATCATGGCTGCACGCACTCGGCCGACCACTCGATCCTGGTCCCGGTGATTGATGATGCCGGAGTGCATCGCTTCACCGTCCTGGCGAAGGCGCATCAGGCCGATTGCGGAAACGCACTGCCGACCACCTACATGGGAGCCGCCAGGGACGTATATGCCGAGGGCGCGCTGATCTTCCCGGCCGTGAAGGTACAGCACGATTATGAGCACGTGATGGATATCATCCGCATGTGCCAACTGCGAATCCGCGTGCCCGAGCAATGGTGGGGCGATTACCTCGCTACAGTCGGGGCCGCCCGCGTGGGCGAGCGAGAGATACTGGCGCTCGGCGCTGAGGTCGGCTGGGACCGGCTTGAGACGTACACACGGCAATGGTTCGACTACAGCGAGAAACGGATGGTGGACGTGATCCGGGCCATGCCGGGGGGCACGGTGACGCGCACGAGCACGCATGATGCCTTCCCGGGCACACCGGCTGACGGCATCACGATCAAGGTGACGATCGCGGTCAAACCTGAGGAGGCGATGATCGAAGTCGACATGTCTGATAACCCGGACTCGATGCCGAATGGTCTGAACCTGTCGGAAGCCTGCGCATTGTCGGCGCCGATGGTGGGCATCTTCAACTCGATCGACCACACGGTTCCCAAGAACGAGGGCAGCTTCCGGCGCATAAAGGTCCATCTGCGCGACGGCTGCATCGTTGGGCGGCCCCGCCACCCAACGTCTTGTTCGGTCGCCACCACCAACGTCGCCGATCGGGTCGCGAACCCGGTCCAGGCAGCGTTTGCCGAACTGGCCGACGGCTTAGGCCAGGCGGAAACGGGAGCGCTCCTCCCACCGTCTTGCGGCGTGGTGTCGGGCGTGCATGACGGGCTACAATACGTCAACGAGGTTTATCTTGGCTGTACGGGAGGGGCTGGGACGCCCTGGACGGACGGTTGGCTAACCATCCTGCATGCTGGCAACGCAGGCATGTGTTACCAGGATTCGATCGAAATTGATGAGTTGCGCCATCCTCTCTTCGTTCATTCCCGCAGGCTCATTCCGGACTCCGAAGGTGCTGGCCGTTTCCGCGGCGCCCTGGGAGCCTATTCAGAATTCTCTCCAGTCGAAGGTGCCATGACGGTTGCATATGTCAGCGACGGCAATGACAATCCGGCGGCCGGCACACGTGGCGGCCTGGCCGGAGGCAAGTCGGCACAATATCGCCGTCACGCTGACGGTTCTCTCGAACCTGTCCCTGCCTGCGCCGAAGTCGAGATCCGCTCCGAGCAGACCATGGTGTCAATCAGCTGCGGCGGCGGGGGATATGGGCATCCCCACGAGCGCGAGCGCGAGCGCGTACGCCATGATGTCCAGGAAGGTTGGATCAGCCGTGAGCGAGCGGCGTCAGTCTACGGCGTCGTGTTGACTGATATCCTTGAGGTCGATTCCGAATTGACGCGAGAAGCAAGGCAACCTGCGTCCTGAACAGAGCCGTGTCTCTGTTCCTGTGGTTCTGTCAGCCGTGCTGCGACGATGCTGCATGTGCGGATGCCCCTGGAACGCAAGGGGCAGTTACGATCTGGCTTATGGAACGAGTGTGGTTATGCGTCCGGCCTTCAACGCGGCTGCATGACCGCTGGCCCAGATGGGTTTCTCCAAACGCTGCTATTGCGAAATTTTGGGCGCCGTCCGGTCCACGCGAGACCGACGTCAGGGTGAAGGGGCGCTGGATGGTTCCGTATCGGGCCGTGGACGGCCGGGGCCAGACAATCGACTTCCTGCTGTTGGCCAGGCGGGACACGGGGCGGCAAAGCGGCTCTTTCACAAGGCACTGAGCCAACCGCACACCACGAACCCGCGCACCATCACCGTGGACAAGAACCCGGCCTATCCGAGAGGCGCGGCCGCGCCAAAGGGTTCTGTCAGCACCCGCGCCAGAGGCTGATCTGTTGGCATGCAGGTGGCTGACGTAGCGTCGCCGGCGATGGGAACGGATGGGCGATCAGGATGAACTGCCTTTGCTGTGGCTCTGCGGCTGTGATGGTGCGGCCGGATGTCACGGCGCGGGGCTATCGCCGCTTCCGCTGCCAGGCCTGCGGGCGGCAGTTCAACGAACGCAGCGGCGGTGTGCTGAACCGGACCTGCCTGCCCAGCGACGTCATCGCCTTCGTGGTGTTCTGCAGGCTGCGTTACCGGCTGACCCTGCGCGACCTGAGCGAGATCATGGCGCTGCGCGGGATCGAGGTGAGCTACGAGGCCGTCCGCAACTGGGAGACGAAGCTCCTGCCAATCATGGGCGATGACCTCCGCAAGCGCCGGCACGGGAGGTGCCGTGGGCCTGGAACGAGCTGGTACGTCGATGAGACCTACCTGTATTAGGCGATTGACCGCGACGGCAACCTGATCGACGCCATGCTCAGCGGGCACCGCGACATGAAGGCCGCCAAGGCGTTCTTCCGCTCTGCCAGGGCAACCATGAGCTTTCGGCCTGACCGGGTGACGACGGACGGCCACGGCTCCTACCTGAGGGCGATCCGCATCGTGCTGGGCAAGGCGGTCTGACATCGGACCAGCGCCTACTTGAACAACCGCCTCGAGCAGGACCATCGGGGCATCAAGGGCAGGATCCGATGTATGCGCGGCTTCAAGAGCCAAGGGGCCGCCAGCCGGTTCTGCCGCGAACACGGTGAACTCCGAGATCTCCTCCGCCCTCGCCGCCGTCACAACCAGATCGTTTCCGCTTTCCTCCGCCGCTCCCGCTTTGCCAAAGGCGCCCGTATCGCAGTCGACATCATGACATCGGCATGAACGATCTTGATCCTGTAGTGCAACGCGGCGCCTCTGGCACGAGACCTGACAGAACCCTTGACCTGCACCGTGGGCGCCGCTTCCCGGCCGAGGTCATCGGCCACGCGGTCTGCCACGTGTTCAGCCTGAGCCTGCGGGACGTCGAGCTGCTCCTGGCCGAACGTGGGGTGATCGTCTCCTACGAGACCATCCGGCGCTGGTCTCAGAAGTTCGGCCGAAACTTAGCCGACAGGCTGCGCCGGCGGCGGTCGAAGCCCGACGACACTTGGCACCTGGACGAGATGTTCCTGCAGATCAACGGCGAGCAGCACGATCTGTGGCGGGCGGTTGATCAGCATGGCGTCGTTCTTGATATCCTGGTGCAGGACCGACGCAACGCCTTGGCGGCGAAACGCTTCTTCAAGCGCCTGCTTCACGGGCTGCAATACAAGCCACGGCGCATCGTCACCGACGGCCTGCGCAGCTACGGCGTCGCACACCGCGATATCATGCCCGACGTCAGGCATTGCCAGAGCCGATACCTCAACAACCGGGCGGAGAACTCGCACCGGCCGACGCGGCGGGAGCGGCAGATGCAGCGTTTCAAGTCGTCCGCTCAGGCACAACGCCTCCTGTCGGCTCAAGACATCATCTACGGCCATTTTCGACCACGACGTCGTCTCGTGACGGCACACCACTACCGGCGCGTACGTGCGAAGGCATTCCGAATCTGGCAGCAGGAACCTTGCGTCCAGATGAACCCATGAGGTGTTCCGCCTGCTGCGCAACCAGCCTAACCACGACCGCCTTCCAGCAACGTGACAATGCCACCCTGAATGCTGATAGGCCCAGATTTTCCAGAAACATTTGCCGCCAGCGTCCTTTATTGGAAGAAGCCGACGATATCACCGTAGCTTTAGCATAACATCACCGTGACCCAGAGCGCGGAAAGCTTAAATCGGAGGTGAACCTTTGCGTCATTTAGCATCGGCGTAGCGATCCTGATCGGGTTATTATCCTACCACTTCCCTAGGGCGTGTCGTCATTTAGGGGATTCCTAAGCGGCGGAAACTTCGATTCATAGGAGGTCAGCTGATATGGAGCTGACCGATACGGCGCTACGGCCTTCGCGACGATCAATGGGACCGCATAAAGGACCTGCTTCCCGG
>JAABUX010010375.1_pt1 | contig 10406 bp, 4 predicted proteins | sample 5561851 | NCBI WGS metagenome assembly JAABUX01 (sample SAMN10711883, study PRJNA513361) | rock metagenome | isolation source: Antarctica rocks | place: Antarctica: Victoria Land, Richard Nunatak red sandstone | collected 2016-01-03 | reverse complement strand
ATCCGGTCGCGGGGTGTCGGACCGCTGGGAAGTCCCCGCGCTGGTTGAGGACAGGACCGCCTGACTTTCTAGGGAGAGCCCATGACACCCCCAGCGACCCGCCGGATCGTGGCGATCGCCCTCGGGCTCGTCGGTTTCGGGGCCGCCTTCGCGCCCCCGGCCCCCGCGCCCGCGGGAACCCGGGCGGTTGACCCAGCCCTGGTCGTCCCGCTCGACAAAATCCCCGCCGAATACCGCGAATCCGTGGTCGAGGTCATCCGCGACGCCACCATGCACCGCAAAGGCTCGGCGGACACCTTCCCCTGCCACTCCAAGGTGTATCTCAGCCTAGTCAACGAACCGTCGGTGACTCTGGCCCTCTGGCAAGACCTGGCGCAAACCCCGGTCTCGCTCCGACGGCTCGACGCCAACCGCTACCAAGGGTCCGACGGGCAAGGCACCACGGCCACCTGGCAATATGTTTATCGCTCCCCCAAGCTCCACGTCCTGCTCAGCGACCTCGACTACGTCAGCCCCAGGGGGACCACTAAGCTCAACGGGCGGATCGTCCTGGTCGTCCACTCGGGGTTTTACCGCGAGGTCAACGGCGAGCCGTGGATTCAGCACGACGTCGAAGCCTTCGTGAAGGTCGACTCGAAGGGCTGGAAGGCCCTGGCCAAGACCGTTCGCCCGCTGCTCGACAAGGTCCTCGAAGACCAGGTCAAGGAGGCGGGGCTGTTCGTCTCGCTGATGGGTCGCCTGGTCGAAAACTACCCCAACTGGGCCTGCTCGGTCGTCCTCAGCCAGAATGGGATCGACCAGAACACTCGGCAAAACTTCCGCGACGTGGTCGTCCAGTCGAAGCGGCCCAACGCCTCCACCGGGCGCCCCCAGATGCTCGCCGACGGCGGCGGCACCGCTCGGCCCGAAGCCGACACCAAGCGCCGCTGACCGCTGGATCGATCTCGCCACGGATTGCCACGGATGAGCCACGGATCAGATCGCTGATCCGTGATCGATCCGTGTCGATCCGTAGCTTGTTCCCGTCAGCGACCGTTCGGCACTTTGAGGACGTTCGAGAAGAAGCCGACCGCCGAGTCGCCGACATCCACCCCGGGGTCGAGCGCGACGTTCGGGTTCTTGATATTGCCGGTGACCCGGAACTTGAGCAGGCGGCTGGACAGGAACGAGGCGAGTTTCATCACGACCTTTTCGCTCCGGCCGATCGCCTCGCCCAGCCCCGGGATGATGTTCAGGAGGGCCATGCCGGACTGGGGGATGAGCTCGTTCGTGTTGACCAGGACTTCCAGGTTCAAGCCGCCGCCAAAAGTGACCGAGCCGAGGGCGTGCACCTGGATAATCCGGCCGTTCAAGGTCATCTGCTCGATGTAGATCGTCTCGTTGGCGATGTTGCCGGCGATGTCGCCGTCGTCGAACAGCCCACCCCCCCGCGACGCCCCGAGGAAGCGGTCGAGTTCTTTCAGGACCGGGAGCGCGACCAGCGTCGCGTCGTCGAGGTCGAAGTTGAACCGGCCCCGGACCTTGCCGACATGTTCGGGGTTGGGACCGTTGAGGCTGATGGTCCCGGACAGCTTGCCCGAACTGGCCTTGGAACTGATCGCGCCGATCCGGGAAAGGACTTCGAGGTCGACCGCGTTCAGGCGGATGTCGGACTGGAACGATCGGTCGAACCCGAGCCGAGCCCAGCCTTTGCCCTCGACCGACCCTCCCGCGAGCCGTCCCGACCAGCGGTGGATCTGGGCCATCCCTACTCCGGACGCCGGGCTGATGTTGATATCCGCCGGAGCGCGGACGTCGGTCAGCGTCAGGTTGAGGACCTGCGCCCGGGGGATGTCCACCTCGGCGGTCAGGTGGAGCGACTCGTCGAGCCGACCCGACGCCCGGAGCGACCCGTACCCCGTGGCCCCGGACGCCAGGTGCGGGACGCTGGCCAGGAGCTTCGCCACCGCCGCCCGGTCCACCTTAAAATCGAAGGTCGATGGTCCCAGGGCACCGGAGCGGAGGACACCGCTGGCCGCGCCGCTGGCGACCCCGCCGAACAAGGTTCCCTGGACCCCTTCGAGCTTCCACGACGTGGGACAGACCGCGACCTGCCCGCGGAGGTCGCCGATCGCGAGCCGGGGGCCGTAGCGGAGGCCGCGGAGGTCGAACAACCCGCGCGACCAGAGGTGGGGCGGCTCGACCGTGGCTCGGATGTTGGCGTTGAACGATCCCGTCCCATCGAGTTCGGCCAGGCCCCCGTGCATCCCCAGCCCGCGCCAGGCATCGCCGAGGCGTAATCCATCCGCGCGGGCCGCGGCGTTCGCCACCCCCTTGAGCGGTTCCGCCTCGATCGGGAACGACCCGCCGAACTGGAGCTTGGCCCCCAGGCTGTCGGCCGACGCCTGGTAGGTCACAAGCTTGTCGTGGGCCTTGGCGGTGATCCGGAGGGCTTCCACCTTCACCCCGGCACCGTAGCGCCCCTCGGGGCGGAACGACAGGTCGGGGGCGATCAGGTTCACGTCGGCGTCGACCGTCGAGGCGTCGAGCGGCATGGTCAGTTTGACCCCGCCATCGGCCACCCCGGTGATCGCCACCGACCGGCTCGGCAAGGCGGTGGTCAGCTCGCGGGTGTCGATCCCCTTGAGGACGAGGTTGAGGTCGAGGAGCTTCCCTGGCCCGGGTTTGGTCGGAATCCGGGCGTCGCCGGTAATCTTGCCGCCAAAGATCGCGGCTTCCAGCCCGCTCAGGACGACCACCCCCCGGTCGGTCCGCCACTCGCCGACGACGTACCGCGACTGGACGGTGCCGACCTTGATCCCGACGATCCGCAGCCCGCCCATCGTCGCCAACGAGAACGGGAACAAGGTTCCACTGGCCTCGGCGTTGGCATCCAGTCGCCCAGCGACCGTCAGGCGGTTGGCGAGGCTCGGGACGAAGCCGACCAGGTCGGCGATCTGCCATCCATCCACCTTACCCGAGGCGTTGAAGGCGTAAGGCGGGGCTAGGTTCAACCCGCCGTGGACCGCGAGCGGCCGACCCGCCAGGAGCGCGGCGAGTTCCAGGAGCGTGGCCCGGCCGTCCTTGATCTGGAATTTCGACGCCACCCGGTCGAGCCTGGCCCCTTGGTAGGCGATCCGCCGCGACTCGAAGCTCCCGTCGAGGTGGTACGCCTTCGGGTCCATCAGCGACGCGAGGTTGACGCTCACCGCGGTCTGGATCGTCAGGTCGCCCGAGAGCGGGGTCGGGACCGGCAAGACCGGCGCGAACAGTTCCCCCAGCGGCAGGCGTTTCCCTTCGATCTTCGCCGACGCCATCCCCCGGGGGGCGATCTCGGCCCGGAGGTTGGCTCGGAACCCGCCGTCGGGAAGGGGACCCGTCCGCGGTGGGACTGGTGGCGCCGGGGGGATTGGCCCACCGGCGGTCGGTTTGTCGATCAGGACGCCGCGGAGATCCACCAGGTTGACCACGCCGTTCTCGACGTCGAGGTGCCCGGCGAGTTCGCCGAGGTCGACGTAGTCGATCGAGGCCCGCGATAGGCGGGCGTCACCGTGGATGACGTACCCTCGGAGGTTCTGGAGCGAGTCGAGCGGGATCGTCGCCGTGGCCTTGACCGAGAACCGACCGGCGATCGGGAAACTTGGCTTGATCCCGAACTTCGCGATCTTGGCCAGGATGGTGCTGAGATCCACATCTTCGAGTTCGATCTTAGTGGTGATCGACTTCGGGAGTCGGAGCTTGGAGCCGGGCGGGGTGGTCGTCTTGCTGGTCCGGCGCTCGACGAGCTCGGACAGGGCGAACGCGGTCCAGCCAAGGAACCCCTCGTCGCCGGTGAAGATCCGGATCAAGGGGAGCGCCGAGAGCGCTGGTTCGACCAGATCGGCGACTGACGGCTCGGCCGATCGCGGCGCGGTCTTGGGGTTCGAGCCGGTCTTGCCCTTGCCAGTGCCCTTGGGCGATGGCGCCTTGCCTTGACTCCCGGCGGCCAACGGGCGAGGGGGAGAGTTTGGGACCGTCGGGGCGGTTTCAAGCGCGGCTTTATCGACGGGCTGGTTACTGGTCTGGGTCTCGAACTGGATGTCCTTTCCCTGGGCCTTCATGTTGAGGCTGAGGGATTTGATCGGAATCCCTTGCAGGCTCCCATCCTCGATCACGGCGCGGCCGGTGGTCCCGGTCAGGTCGATCCCGTCCTCGCCGAGCTTGGCGCGGAGGTCGACCTTGCCGGTCAGAGTCCCGGTCGCGCCGAGTTCGTTCAGTTGCCAGGCAGCGGGGGTCTTGGTGACGTCGATCCCCCGGACGCGGAGGTCGACGTCGAGGTCGGGCGGATTCTGCGAGAAGTCGAGCGTCCCGGCGGCCCGGAGCGTGCCGTTGATCGCCTTGCCGTGGATCTGGTCGACTTCGACCTTGGCGTCGTCGATCGTGACGACCCCGGTGGTCTCGGTCGACTCGACTTGGAGCGGGTTGAGCTTGACCCAGGCCCCGTTGAGCTTGAGCTTGGTCAGGACATGGATCGGCACCGGCTCCTTGGCCGCCAGGCTAATTTTCACCGTGGCGTCAACCGGCCCTTTCGCTTCGAGGTTGTCCCAGACCTCGGCGGGGATGAACGGGATCTTTTTGACCTGCTCGGGGTCGACCACGAAACCGGGACTGGAGTTGATCGTGACCGACCCGTTCTGAAAAGTGGGGTCGAACTGCCCCGCGACCCGGACGTGGCCCCAGACGGGGTCGTCGGTGATGGCCTCGATGACTTCCTGGCCGGCTTTGGTACTTAGCGTGGCGTCGGCCTTGTGGATCGTCAAGGGCGGCCGACCCTCCTGAGTCACCGTGACCTCGGCGCCTCGGACGACGACTTCGGGAAGGGTCATCGCCGGTTTGCCCGCGTTCCCCTGGCTCTGGGTTGGCTTGATCGGTAGCGGCGTGGCGAGCTGCCCTTTCGGGTCGAACTTGAGCGCGAGCTTGGGCTGGTCCACCTCGATCCGGGTGGGTAGGAATTGACCCCGGAGGAGGTGGCCGATCGAGATGTCGGTGCTGATCCGGTCGGCCGCGAGCCAGGTGGGGCTATCGGGTCGGTCGGTCTCGCCGAGCTTGATCCCCGCGACCCCGGCGGATGTCCCGTTGAGCCACCAATCGCCCAACTCGACGTGGCCGCCGTACTGCTTGCGGATCTCGCTCAAGAGGACGGCCCGGACGACGTAGTTTCGGATCACAAAGCCGGCGACGACCCCGAGGGCGATCAAGACGCCGAATATCTTGGCCAGCTTTTTCAGTCGTCGCATCCTAGCTCACCTCAAAGAATCGGCAACATCCTGACCATCGGTCCGTCCAGTGTCAGGATCGGACGAGCCTGCCAACCGAGTCCGCCCTGATCAACCGTAGTATGCTCGGGATGCGCCGGTTGTCCTAGATGAAACGGTCGAACCGGCGGATTGGTGACGCGGAAAAATCGGGCCACGGATGAACACGGATGGGACACGGATCAGAGGGGGCCGATTGGTTATCCGTGTGGCTGGTCCGTGTTCATCCGTGGCTGGGAGTTAGCGGGCGGCGGTGGGACGGCCGTTGACGTCGATGACTCGGACCTCGCCGCGACGGGCGGCTTGGAGTTTCGGCTCGACGGTGGCCCGGTCGCCGACGACGAGGATGCGGCGGGCGCTAGGGGAGACGACGTCGAGGATGGTCTCGCGAACCTGGGTGTCGGTCACGCTGATCAGGTTGAGGAGGTAGGTTTCCAGGTAGTTCGCCGGGAGTTCGTACTCGGCCATCGCGGCCATCGTGGCGGAGATGCTCGATGGATCGTCGAACGACTCGGGGAACGACCGGGCCTCGGCTTCGCGGGCGGTGGCGATCTCTTCGAGGGTCAAGGGGCGTTCTTTGACCAGGCCGTCGAGCTCGCCGAAGATTTCGCCCAGGGCCTCGGCGGTGACGTCGGCGCGAACCGAGGTGCTGACCGCCCAGATGCTCCCCGTCCGCCGGAAGCCGAAGTTCGACCCGGCGCCGTAGGAATACCCGTTCTTCTCGCGGAGGTTGGCGTTCAACCGGCTCAGGAAGTCGTCGCCGACGACGTGATTCCCCACCTTGGAGGCGAAGTACCGGGGGTCCTTCCGGTCGACCCAGGGGCGAGCCACGGTGATGATGCTCTGGACGGCTCCCGGCTTGTCGACCAGGTAGATGACCCCCGGCTCGGCCTTGGGCTGGACCGGCGGGCGGGGCTGGGTTTCGGGTCCCTTGGTTTTCCAGCCGCCGATGGTGGCTTCGAGCATCTCGATCAGGGCCTTCGGCTCGACGTCGCCGACGACGATCAGCTTGCTTCGGTTCGCCGCGAGCTTCGCCTGGAAGCCGCGGATGTCGTCGAGGGTGATCGCTTTGACCGTCTCCTCGAACCCTTGCGACGGGTTGCCGTACGGGTGATCCTGCCCGAACAGGAGCGCCTGCTGCGCGCGCTGGGCCAGCCACCGGGGGTTGTCGGGTCCTTTGCGGATCTCGTCGAGCTGGAGGCCGCGTTCGAGGTCGAAGTCCTTGGGGTCGAACCGAGGGGCGGTCAAGACCTGGCCGATCAAGCCGAGCGTGGGCTTGAGGTTGCGCGCCAAGACGGTCAAGGCCAGGGTCGTGTTGTCGGCCGAGGCGGCGGTCCCGAGCGAGGCCCCCAGGGCGTCAAGTTCCTCGGTCAGCTCGCTGTTGGTCTTGGTTGTGGTCCCGTTGTCGAGCAAGGTCGCGGTCAGGCGAGCCAGACCCGACTTGCCCGACGGGTCATCGCCGCTCCCGACCGGGGTGAGCATCCGGACTTCGACGATCGGCAACGTCCGCCAGGGGACGGTCCAAAGTTCGATCCCGTTGCTCAGGGTCGTTTTGACGTAGCGGGGGGGAATCCAGGCGGGGCTGCCTTCGGGACCGGGGAGGGCGGACCAGTCGGGTCCGGCGGCGATCCCTCGGGCGACGGCCGGCGTGTTGTCCACCTGGCCGGGCAATGGGCCGGCGGGCTTGGCCTCCGACTTGGCCTGACCCGGCCGGGCGGGGCTGATGGTCAAGGTGAAGTGCGGCGGGGTCAAGTATTGCTGGGCCACGCGGGATAGATCAGCCGCAGTCACCTTGGCATACCGGGCGTAGTCGGTCCGGTAGAAGTCGGGCCGGCCCTTTTGGACGAAGTCGGTGGCGAGCATTGTCGCCCGACCCAGCGGCGAGGTCAGCCGGTCGAACGTCTGCCGCTCGAACTTGGCTTGCGCCCGGCGGAGTTCGGCGGCGGTGGCGGGCTGGGTGGCGATGCCCTCGATCGCCTTGGTCAAGGCTTCCTCGACCTGCTCGCGGGTCTTCCCCTCGGCGGCGGTGGCCTGGAGGGTGAACAGACCGGCAACCTCCTTGGTGTCGCTGTCGGCGTCGACGTCGGCCACGACCCGGGCATCCTCGACCAACGCCCGGTAGAACCGCGACGCTTCGCCGTCGGTCAGGACCGAGGCGAGGAGGTGCAAGGCCGGGGCGTCGGGGTGGTCGTCCTCGACGGTCGGCCAGGCCCAGTAGACGCGGGGCTGGGTGACTTTGTCGGTCTCATTGAGGGTTTCCGCCCGCTGGAGCGGCGGGGTCGGCGCGGCGACGGCACGGATGCCTGGCCCGGGGGGGATCACGCCGAAGTAGAGGGCGATCACCCGCTTGGCTTGCTCGGGGTTGAAGTCGCCGGCCAGGCAGAGCGAGGCGTTCGACGGGCTGTAAAACTCGCCGAAGAAGCGCTGGAGGTCGGCCAAGGACGCCGCGCCGAGGTCCTTCATCGAGCCGATGACCGACCACGAGTACGGGTGACCGGCGGGGAAGACATGGCTGAGGATCGCCTCCTCGGCCAGGCCGTAGGGGACGTTATCGACCGACTGCCGGCGCTCGTTCTTGACGACCTCGCGCTCGGTATCGAACTTGGCCTGCTCCAGCGCCGTCGGCAAGAAGGCCAGCCGTTCGGCTTCGAGGTACAAGGCCCGGTCGAGGTAGGGGGTCGGCACGGTCTCGTAGTAGACCGTCATATCCTCGGTGGTGAAGGCGTTGGACTGGGCGCCGGTTTCTTGGAGCGGGACATCGTAGTTCGGGACGTTCTTGGTCCCTCGGAACATCATATGCTCGAAGAAGTGGGCGAACCCGGTCCGCCCGCTCGACTCGTTCTTTGACCCGACGTGGTAGGCCATGCAGACCGTGACCCGAGGGACGCTCGGGTCGCGGTGGAGGACGACCTTAAGTCCATTCGGCAGGGTGTAGGCTTCAATCGGGATGTTGGGCAACTGGAATTGGGGGTCCTGGGCCAGCCCCGGCGGACTCGCCAGGACTAGCGCCGCGAAGCACGCTAGCGGGATTGATCGGGCCATCATGGGTGCGGTGCCTTGGGTGAACCGGGATCGAATTTTGGCGATGAGGGAAGAGGGCGCATCTGATCAGAGCAATTGGCCAGCCGGTTTAGTCGGCGGTCCGCTTAGGCTGGTCGACTTCGGGCTTACTGGTCTTCTGGAGTTCGCCCGCCACCTGTCCAGCCCGGCGGAGGGCGCGGAGGACGTTGCCGCCGAGGATCTTGTGGACATCGGCTTCGGAGTGCCCGCGGCGGAGGAGTTCCTCGGTCAGCCGGGGGTACTCCGACACGTCCTCCAGCCCGACCGGGACGGAGGTGACCCCGTCAAAGTCCGAGCCGATCCCGACGTGGTCCACCCCGGCGACCTGGATGATGTGGTCGATGTGGTCGGCGACGGTCGCGACCGTCCCGCGCGGGATCGGGTGGACCCGGTTGTAGTCCCGCTGGGCCTTCTGGTACTCAGCGGAGTCGGGGAACTTCTTCCGCAGCCTGGCTTGCGACTCGCGGTCCTGCCGGATCGCCTCGGGGAGGATGAATCCCGAGTAGAAGTTGACCATGACCACGCCGCCGTTGGCCGTGATCTGCTTGAGGATCGCGTCGGGGACGTTCCGGGGATGGTCGGCGAGTCCCCGGGCCGAGGAATGGCTGGCGATCACCGGGGCTTTGCTCACGCGGAGGACGTCGTCCATCACCTCGGGCGAGACGTGCGAGATGTCCACCAGCATCCCGACCCGGTTCATCTCCCGGACGACCCGCTCACCAAATGGACTCAGGCCGCCGCTCCGGGGTTCGTCGCGGGCGGAGTCGGCCCAGCTCAGGGTCTTGTTGTGGGTCAAGGTCATATACCGGGCGCCGAGGCGGGCGAAGTTGCGGAGCATCGCCAGGTCTTCCTCAATGGCGATCCCCCCTTCGATCCCGATCAACGACGCGATTTTGCCCGCCTTGACGGCCGCCTCGACCTCGTCGGCCGAGGTCGCCAGCGCGAGGTCGTGCGGGTAACGCTCGACCATCCGGTAGACGAGGTCGATCTGGTCGAGCACGGTCCGCGCCGGGTTGGGCTGCTCGGAGGGGATGTAGACCGACCAGAACTGGGCCTTGACGCCGCCGGCTCGGAGCCGGGGGATGTCGGTTTGGCCCGAGTCGAGCCGCTTGCCGATGTCGAGCTTGGTGAACGCCACGTCGCCATCTTGCCGGAGCCGCCAGGGCAGGTCGTTGTGGCCGTCGAAGAGCATCCCCGCCGCGTGGACCGCCTTGGCCCGCTCCGACACCGGCGGAAGCGGGTCGTCGGCGCGCGCGGCACGAGCCTGCGCGACGAGGGCGGCGAGACCGAGGAGCAAGGCGGATGGTCGCGACATGGGCAAGCAAGCCTTAAGCGGGGACGAGGCGGGTGGATCTCGACTCGGTAAGCCATTCATTGTCGTCGGTCGGCCCACCCAGGGCAACGCCCCACCTTTCGTCCGCGGGTGATGGGTCCGGCTCGGGCCGAAGTTACCGGGAGTCGCCCGGCGGGAGTTCTCCCAGCTCGCGGCGGGCGAGGGCGGCGACGTCGGTCTGGCCGAGGCGGGTGGCCACGCGGTCGAGGTCCGCGAGCTGCGCCCGGAGCGACTCCAGCGAGGCGAGGTGGCCAGGGGTTGTGGCCAGGTTCCGCCGGAGCAGGGCGATCCCCTCGTTGAGCTTGGCCCGCGCCTCGTCGCAGCGGCCTGCCCGCTCCTCGCTCAGGGCGAGTTGCCGCAAGGTCCGGCTCAGGCCGTTGGCATGGTCGGGTCTGGTGGGAAACTTACGGACCAGTTCGTTCCAGATCGAGCGCGACTGGTCGTAGGCGGCCCGCGCGGCGTCGGTCCGACCGAGGTCCGCTCGCAGCTCGCCGATCTGCAACAAGGTCCAGGCCAGGTCGCGGGGATACCTTGGGTTCGACTGGTCCTCCTCGGTCAGCTCTCGCCAGATCGGGCGAACCTCCTCGAAAGTCGCCAGCGCGTCGGACTTCCTCCCCAGGCGGACCTGCAAGGCGCCCATATTGTAGTGGTTCGCCGCGAGGTCAAGCCGATACCAGGTCGACTTCGGATTCGTGCGAACCAACTCCTGGCGGAGTGGGCGGGCCACCTCGTAAGCCCGA
>JAABUX010010374.1_pt1 | contig 10407 bp, 5 predicted proteins | sample 5561851 | NCBI WGS metagenome assembly JAABUX01 (sample SAMN10711883, study PRJNA513361) | rock metagenome | isolation source: Antarctica rocks | place: Antarctica: Victoria Land, Richard Nunatak red sandstone | collected 2016-01-03 | reverse complement strand
GACGTAGTTTTGCAGGCGCGGGTTGAGATCGTGGACCTGCGCCTGGTAGAGGTCGCACACGCCGCGCACCATGCCGTCGAGGTGGATCGGCACCGGGGGCAACTCCCCCGTGGAGCGCGCCGCGCGCAGGATCAGCGCCACCTCCTGCGCCCGGCCCACCGCGAACGCCGGCAGCAGCGCCCGTCCCCCGCGCCCGACCACGCGCGCCACCGTCGCCACCAGCGCGCGCTCCTGCTCCTTGCGGTTGGCATGAATGGCGTCGCCGTAGGTGCCCTCGCTGATCACGGCGTCGGCCTGGGGGAGACCCCGTACGTCCAGGCCGTGGAGGGTGCGCTGGGCCGTCACCGAGTAGTCGCCCAGGTGTAGGACACGGCCGGCCGGCGTGTCGATGAGCAGCATGGCCGCCCCGGCGATGTGGCCAGCGTGCAGAAACCGCACCGTGATGGCGGGGTCGTCGAGCGGCGCGATGGGTTGTGCCCACTCGACCGGTCTCACCCGCGCCAGGGTGCGCTCGACGACCTCGGCCGTGTAGAGCGGCGTCTCGCCCTCCCGCTCCAGGTGCTCGGCCTCCATGACGCGCACGCTATCGGCGAGGAGCAGGCGCGTCAGGAGCAGCGTCGTCTCCGTGCAGTAGATCGGCGCCGTCGGGAACATCTCGGAGGCGAGCGGCAGGGTGCCAGTATGGTCGATATGCGCGTGCGTCACCAGGATGGCCTCCGGCGGCTCGGCGGCCAGCCGGTCGAGGGCGGGCCGGCGGTCCTGCCCCGCGCGCGCCGCCGGGCGCATCCCCGCGTCGATGAGCACGCGCCGGTCCCCGATGCGCAGGAGGCCGCACGAGGCCCCGACCTCGCCCGCGCCGCCCAGCGGGATATACTCCACCTTCACGTTTGTCCGTCCCCTCTCCCTCGCGTTCGTCCATGCACGACGAGCCGACCATCCCGGTGCGCCCGCGCACGCCCACGCACGCAGGTGCCGCTTCGGCCCCTCTCTCTAGTGTCCCAGACGCGCCGCGAAAGACGTGGGTCATCGCGCACCGTGGCCGGATACGCGGGCGGGCGTGCTCGGAGAGCGCACGCGTTGGCCAGCGTGTTTCTCCGCGCGCCGCGATACTGTTGGCGAAGTCACTGCAAGGGGCGCGCGCAAGCGTAGAACTGGGTGAATAGTGGGTGTGGTCACGGGTGCAAGCCGACTTCGCCAACAATATCGCGGTGCGCGCTTTGTGCGGCCGGCGACGCGGCACAGTGGCACACAGGGTCGGCGCGGGCACGCCGGGGAAAACGGCAACGCGCCAAGGGAGGACCGCGCGCCGGCGATCAACGCACGCGCCTCGCCAGATGTCAGTGACGTAGCCGTTCAATTAGCTCTGACAAACTTGTGGGGGTTAAAGCGCGCATTGTATGCTTGGAAGCACCCTCCCTTGGCTGATTTTCTTGCTATGCAAACAGGAGGACGGGGCATCGCACCACTCGATGCTGGGGTCAGCCACTCGCACCACGCCCATCCTTATCTTGCAAAGGGTCACTGACGCGCTCTCGAACAGAAGTCGGCCCCTACGTTCGCGCGCAGGTCAGCGGTCGGATCGCAGGCGAAGGACTGCGGCCGTCCACGATCCCCCGCGCGTCATCCTCCACGCCAATAAACGAGCCGGACTAGCCAGTTATTTCAATCCCGTCGTGGCAATGCCCTCCACAAAGTATTTCTGGCCGAAGACATAAGCGGCAATAACCGGTACCGCTAGCACGGCGGCCATCGCCAGTTGCCATGTGACGTAGCCGTTGCTCTGGCCGCCGTTCACGAAGAGGCCCACCACCTGAGTCGCTGTCTGAAAGTTTTGGGCATGTTCCACCACTAGCGGCCACAGGAAGTCGTCCCAGCCGGTCATAAACACCAGCACGGCCACCGTCAACACGACACCCTTCGAGAGCGGCCAGGCGATGCGGAACAGCATGCCCAGGTCGGAAAGGCCGTCGAGACGGCCGGCCTCGAAGAGTTCGCCTGGCAGCGTGATGAAGAACTGGCGGAATAGGAAGATGCCCAGCGGGCTCACGATAGCCGGCAAGATGATGCCCTGGTAGCTGTCACCCCAGCCGAAGAAATCGGCGACGAGGATATACAGCGGCACCAGGGTTAGCATCGCGGGGATCGTCATGGTGAACAGGATCAGGTTGAAGAAGAAGGTGCGCCCGATAAAGTCGAGGCGCGCCAGGGCGTAGCCGGCCATCGAGCTAAAGACGAGCGCACCCCCCGTGATGATCCCGTAGTCGATGAAGCTGTTGAGAAAGGAGCGGCCGATGTAGGTGACGACCGCGAACGAACTCGTGTAAGCGCTGGTCGTCCAGTGTGAGGGCAAAAACGTCGTGTAGACATCGCTCTCGGGCTTGAACGAAGAGATCACGGCCCAGATCATTGGTCCGAGAAAGATGAGTGTCCCCAGAATCATGATCGCGTAGAGCAACGCCTTCCTGGCAACGCCCCGCTGCTGTCGCACGCGCGTCGTCGCGATCGTGCGTGTTACTACCGCCATCGCATCCTCCCTCCTCGCTAATCAGGCGCGCGGTCGAGCAGGCGCTTCTGCACCAAGACCACGATAAAGACGATCACGGCGAAGACGACGCCTAACGTCGATGCGTACCCGAAGGTGCTATACTCGAAGGCCCACTTGTAGATATAGAGGGTGACGGTTTGCGTGGCGTTATCGGGGCCACCCTGCGTCAGGATGTACGGCTCGGTAAAAATACCGAAGCCGGTGAGCGTGGCAAAGACGACGACCAGCAGCATGGCCGGAGCTAGTAAGGGGACCGTGATGCTGCGGAACTGCCGCCATGCCGAGGCTCCGTCGACCGCCGCGGCCTCGTAGAGTTGGCGCGGGACCCCTTGCAAGGCCGCCAAAAAGATGACGGTGAAGTAGCCGGCCTGCTTCCAGACAATCATCAAGGAAATCGAGGGCATGGCCAGGGTCGAACTGGTCAACCACGGGATGGCGGGGATGCCAACCTTGCCGAGCAGGTTATTTAAGATGCCATCCTGCGTCTGGTACAGCCAGACGAACATAATCGCGACCACCACACCCGGCGTGATGTACGGCATGAAGAAAGCGACGCGGAAGAACGAGCGCCCACGGATAGACTGGTTGAGAGCTATGGCCAGCACCAGCGCGAGCGGCACCATAATGACGAGAAAGACGATGGCGAAGATCACCGTGACCTTCAACGAGTTCCAGAAGTTGGCGTCGTGGACCAGATACTGGTAGTTAGCGAAGCCGTGTGGGACCGGCGCTGCAAACAAGTTGTTCCAGCGGTGGAAGCTCAGGTAGATGGCGAAGCCAACTGGAAAAGCCGTGAAGAGGGAGAAGTAGATGATATATGGCAGCATCATGGCCCAGCCGGTCGCATTGCGCCGCCAGAAGCGGCCACCGACGCGACGTCGACGGGCGTGAGCGAGCGGCGCGGGACGCGGAGACATCTCGCGCAGTGTATCGGTACTCACAACTATCTTCCTCCTTACCTCCACCACGGCTCCGCGCCGGAGCGCCTAAGGCACACCACGCGGTAGCGCCTGCATGGCGATAACGGCCGCAACTCTGCTCATCTCCGGGTCTGTGATCGGCGTTCATCTCTCACCCTCTGGCCTCCGCTCCCTCACGGCGCAGAGGCCAGAACGTGTCTAGCGCTACCCCCCATACCCTCTCCCTAACCGCGGTTAGCGAGAGGGTATGGGGGGAGGGTGCTCTTTACGGGCCGGCATTGCCCGACTTAACGATGTTGTCGATCGAACTGGCCGCGCTCTGCACGGCGGCGCTAGGGCTCTTACTGCCGTTAATCACGGCCGAGCCCCAAGCCTGCGAGATGGCGTCGAAGACCTGGATGAACTTGGGGCTGTTGTCGAGCCCGCTCGTATGCGGTAGCTGCTTTGCGAACTGCACCAACTGCGGGAATTGGTGGAACAGCGGGCTGTACGCCGTCGGGTTCTGGACGAGTTCCTTGCGATAGGGGAACTCCCAGGTCTGCTCGAGGAAGGCCTTATCATTCGCGCTGTTGATGTAGTACTTGATGAACTGCCAGGCCTGCTGTGGATGCTGGCAGGTCGCGAAGACCGTGATGTTCTTGGGGTCGCTGTAGGTGTAGGGATAGGCCGGCGCGTTCGTCATGCTGTCGGGCACGGGAATCGGCGCGACGGCCCACGGGATCTTGCCGGCGTTGTGCTGGTAAATCTCGCCGTTCGGCCCCCAAGGGCCGGCAAGGTACATGGCCGTGTTGTTGACAGCCCACTTATCGGCGGTCGCGGCCGACTTCGGCGCTAGGTTATCGGCGAAGATCTGCCGCCACAGGGTCATCACCTGCGCGGCGCCGTTATCCTGGAAGACAGCCTTATTGGCGCTGCTGTTGAGCAGCGTCTTGCCGTTGTCCTGAGCCAGGTAGAAAGGATAGAAGTCGAAGAAACGCTGATACCACGTCGAATCGATCGTGGGGAAGATCGGGTTCATATGCGCCTTGCTCTTGATGGCCTTGAGGGCGCTCAAGAAAGTGCTGTACGTCCGTGGGAAGGAGGAGATGCCAGCCTTCTTCAGGATGTCGGGCCGGTACGTGAACATCACGGGGTTGGCCTTCCAAGGTATCTGGTAGTAGTGCCCGTCGCTCGACTTGAACTGCTGCAACGTCCCCGACGGCATACGGTTCGTCATATAGCTGACGAAGTCGGACTGCTTATCCATTTGGTAGAGGCCGCCCTCGGAGGAGTACTGCGGGACAACGGCCGGCAGCAGGTTGTTGGTGATGTCGGGCGTTTTGTGGGCGGCGATAGCCGAAGCGAAGACCTCCTCGGTGCTGTTACCGGCTGGGATATCTTGCAGCTTGATGTAGATGTTCTTGTTTGTGCTGTTCCACTTGTTCACCACGACCTTGGTGTAAGCCGACTCCTGGGCGTTGGTCGACTCCCAGAACAGGATGGTCACTTTGCTTGCTGCGTGGGCGTTTGGGTGGACGGCGACGCCAGCCGTGAGGGCAAGCGACAGGCCACACACCGCGAGCAGGCGCGGGACGGGGTGCCGGGACAGAGTCATAATGAAATCCTCCAAGAAATAGTAACGGAAACACGAGAAGACCAGGACCAATACCCACGAAAAGCTCTTCTACAATCACGTCTGCTTCCCGATAAAAGCTCCTTTCAGGTCCATCCATGGCCATGCGGCCGCGACGATATGCGGCGGGTGTCGCGGCCACACCATATCATGGCGCCCGGCCCGTCACGATCGTGTATCCGTACGGCAGAACCAGGACGGTATGGGGGTAGTTCGCGGACACGGGGTACACCAGAAGCAGGCGGCCGTCGCCGCGATAGGCGGTCACAAACCAGCGGCCCACGCCGGCGACAACGGGCAGATCACGCCGCAACGTGACATTAGAGAAGCTCTTGTACAGGACCAGCGTGCCGCCGCCGCCGCCGCCGTCGAGCACCTTGTCCTCGATAGCGGGCTGTAGCAGGACCGCGTCGACCTTAGCATGCGTCGCACCCAGACCCGTCAACGTGACCGTGTGCGCGCCGGCCCCGAGAGTTTGCGGCACAGCCACACTATCGATCCATAGATAGTCGGGGTTCGGGGAAACGCCCTGCGCGCCGGCGCCGCCCTCATCGTCCGTCCCGGCCGCGCTGCCGTCCACCGCGACGTTGACGCCGACCGTCCCCGGCGGCACCTGTTGCTTGTCGAAGACGATGTAGACGACGTAGCGCCCGCTCACTGGAGCGGTGACGGCGACCGTGTCGCTCGCGCCCGTGGGTAGGTCAACGTACGCGCCACCGCTCCACTGGGCCTCGCCCGTCCACGCCGAGGCCGGCGTGACGACCGTGGCTCCACCGGCCAGCGCCCCTGACTCGGCCTCAATTTTGGTCGCCGCGTCCTGTCTGTCAACATGGCTGTAGGAGAGGTAGGCACTGGCGATGGGGTCATTGACGGCGTTCATGAGCGCTAGCAGCCCTTCGATAGTCGACTCGGCACCCGAGTTGCGGTTGATCGTGCCGTCACCGTTGATGCCGTCGTAGACGACGCCGCTGTCGGGCTGATACATGGCGACGTCGGCCGCGTTGTTGCCGAAGAACCACGCGGCGGCGAGGCCGGCCAGTTGGCGATAAACGCGCTGGCCGCTGGCGCGGCCCACGGCGAGCAGGCCATCGGTCGTCGTCTCGGCCCCGTAGGCGATCTGGCTCACGTCGTCGGGCGCCGGCAGCAACCCGTTGATGGGACCGAACGCGACCTGCTGGTGCGTCTCGAAGAGGGTGGCGTCGCGCTCGGCCGCCGTGACCCAGTCGGCGTGCCCGAGCAGCGGCCCGGCTACGGCGAGGCTGTTCGCCATGTGCGCGGCCCAAGCGTGCCAGTCGCTCACGGAGCGCGCCCACGGCAGCAACGCCTGCCAGGGCCAGTCCCGCGCGGTTCCGAACTGGTAGCCCGCGATGCCGGTTCCCAACTCGGTCGCCAGCTTACCGGCCTCGGCGCTCCCCGTCGCCTTGTAATAGGCGGCGAGTCCGAGCAGCGCCTCAGACGAGGCGTCGGCACCGTCGGAGATGAGCCACTTGGGCACCTTGTAGCCGTGCAGCGTATAGTACTGCCCGTAATTTGGCCCGACCAACTCACCGTCGAGCGCGCCCATTGCCAGGTCCATGCGCGCGGCCAGCGCGTTGGCAAAGGCCGGATCGACCGTTTTGAAGGTCGTATAGCCCTCACCCAGCGCCCACAGGGCACGCGCCAGCCAGTACGAGGCGCCCGCGTCGGCCGGGTTGGGCGCGTCCGGCGGCGTCGGCGTCGGGTTGAGCGTGCCGTCGGGCTGCATCCACAACACGAAATTGCCGGCGTTGGGGCCGCTCGTCGTCTGCATATACAGCACGAAGCGCAGGGCGCCGCGCGCGTATTGCAGGCTATGGGCGTCGCCGTAATAGCGGTAGTGCGTCAGGTAGGCCACGGCCGCGCGTGCCACGTCGTCGGTGTCGTAGGCGCCCTGTCCGTAGGTGTTGGTAATCGGGTGGTAGTCACCGCCGCCGGTTGGTGTGTAGCTCCCGTCCGTCTTATTGTAGTTGGCGTAGACCCACCATGTGTCGAGCGGCGTCCCAAGGTCGGTCGTGGTGTGCCCAGGAATCGACGCGGTGTAGGGCACCGTCGTGTGCAGGGAATCCAGGTGCGTGAGGTTGATGGGCGCTCCGTAGCCCAGGCTCGTGACGCGCGTCGCGCCGGTCTTATGGCTGATGCCAACCGTCAGCGCCGAAACAAAAACAAGCGCGGTACCCCAGCGGGCAACCAATCGCAGCATCGCAGCTGTCCTTTCATATCGCCGTTGATACGGGTACCCCCCCCTTGGTCCGTCGAGAGGCATACACCATCCATGGCGGGCCGTGGCACCGTGTGTCGATCATGCGAGTATGATGTATTAATGGGAAAGATAGTCTTCTATCGGCGGAATGTCAAGCGGCGGGCGCGAGACGGCGAGACCCGCGAGACGGCGGCGTCCGCCGCACCCAAACATCATCGCGGCGAACGATCGGGACACGCAACATCCCCCCAAAAGCCAGCGACCCGGTGCGGGATGACGCGCCGATCCGATCCGTCCGCGTGACCACGTAGCCATACGCGAGGGGACATGGCTCTATGCCGGTGATGCGCACCCTGGTCTTCGGTCTCCACGCGCCGTCGAACACGACGGCGGCGCTGCTGCTGCGGGCGCTCCGCGCCTACACGAACGCGGCGCGCGATGTGCTCGACGCGGCACGCGATGACTGGCCGCGCCTCCAGGAATGGGGCAGCTATCGCGGCGCGCTCAACACCCGAACGCTCCGGCAGGCGCTATCGCGGCGTTACCGGCGTCGGACGATGCGGTACCCTCTGCACAGCTCGCTCCGCGATGCCCTCTTCGCCGACCTGGCCGGGCAACTCGTCGCGTACGACGCCCTCTGCCACGCCTGGGAGGAACGGCGCGCCCGTGTACGCGAACGGCTAGCCCCCCTGCTGGACGACCCAGGGCGGCCGCTGACACCCAAGACGCGGGACGAGCTCACCCGCCTTGGGCGGCCGCCAGCTTGGCCGACGCTGCCGCGGACCAGCCCCGACAACAAGGGCTACGCGGCGGCCCTGGAGGCCATCGCGCACGATGTCTCTGACCCATGGGCGCCGCGACCGGCCGGGGAGAACGCGTCCCGCGACGAGCGCCTGCGCAGTCTCCTGGCGCTTGATACGATGCCGCGCGCGCGCGCGGACGCGCACCGCCCCTCGCTGAGCAAACCACTCAAGACGGCGCTGCGCCCGCTCTCGTTCCCTCGGCCGGACGCCGCGATCCGGCAGCGCAACTTCGGCCTGCTGCGCACGCCTGATGGGCGCTATTACGCCGAGCTGTACCTGTTGCCGAAAGGTGACGCGCGGGCGCGGCCGCGCGCCTTGCCAGGAGAGCGGCGTGGACCCGCCGTCGCCGTGCATCCTGGCATGGTCGCCGTGCCGCGTGACGAAGCGACGACGCGGCGCGCGGCCACGAGCGTCGTGCTACCGCTCGCCTGCGGGGCCTGGCACGAGCGCACGCTGAATCTTGCCCTCGCGCGTCCTGAGATGGTGCGCACGGCGTCTCTACTCTACCGACCGGCGCGCGCGACCGTGCGCGGCCGTCGCCCGGCGCGCTTCGCGCTCAGCGTCACCTTCGCGCACGAGTTGCCCGAGCCACTGGCCGTCGCGACACACATGGGGGTGAGCATTGATCGGGAGGGGCGCGTGGCCTGGGCGGTGGTCGAGCCGAGCCTCGGGGGCGATCACGTCGTGGCCACGGGGAGCGACGACCGCCTGGCCAACCTCGCGCCGCGCTGGCGGGATGACCGGAGAATGCACCAGCGGACTGGCCGCCTCCCCCCGCGAGCGCATACCTTGCAAAGGACCCAGGCGACCCATGCCATCCACGCCCTCTGCAACGCGCTCGTGGCCGTAGCCGTCGCACACCGCGCACAAATCGCACTGCAAGATATCGCGTACCTGCGGATGCGACCTCCGCCGATGGAGCGCGACGAGCGCGGGCAACGGGCGCCGCGTCGGCCGGAGGCGCGCGCCGCGCTGGCCGAGGCGCAATATCGCTTGACAACCTTGATGACCGGCACGCCGACGCGCATCCTGGGCTACAAACTACCGCTGGCGGCGTTACCCGGCCCTCTTTTGATCGGCGGCATCAGCCCACGCGACTGCGCCGTGTGTGGGGAGCGGGGTACCGTGAGCGACCGCTGCGGCCTCTGCGGGGCCGATCTGGGTCCGGAAAACACAGCCGTCGTCGTGGCGCGTCGGGTCACGGACATCCTGGGGCGGATCGCCGCGGCGCGGACTCGGCGCGCGACCCGAGAGGTGCCCCCGGCCAGCGACCCCGCAGACGGCGGCTAGACGGACGCATGGCCAGTCGGCTATGCTAGAGAGGATGGTCGCGCAGCCGGAGGCAACTCCATACCGGTCCCGCGATCCTCGTTGAGACACAGGTGGGATTAGCTGCACCACCTGACGCTGCCGACCAGGCCAGCCCGTCATGCGGGAGCGGGGAGGTGGCGTGAAGTAGGACAGGGTGTCAAAACCACTTTTCACCGAGAGGTCGTCGTTGGTGACCTCTCGTCAGGTCTCCGGACGCCATGAGCATCCGGACCGCCTGGGGGTATTGGCCTCGCCGGACACCCGATAGGCGCGCGACCCCGTCGTCGCGCGTGACGCGCCTACTGCAACCAGAACATGTATGAGACCCTGCGCGATATGGGAATCTCGTGGTCTCCTATTGACGCCTCAACCGTGAGCGGCTCTGATTGTCCGCTCTATGGATGTCCGGACGCGTCCCACCGCACCACACACGCCCGGCATGGGCACCGGGGAAAAGGGATGCGAGCACAGCTTACCTCCCTTCTGCTCACAGCAGCGACGGGTCGATGGTCTGCACGGCCGCGACCAACTCCGGCCAGAATGCCTGCATCGCGCGCACGGGCGGGCTCTCGGGGCCGTGGCGATCCGCGATATCCCGCAATCGCTCGGCGATCGGAACCACGATGCCGGATTGCAGCGTAGACGCGTCGACCACAGCGACGATCTGACTGATGACGCTGTCCTCGTAAGGGTACGGGATGGTCAGCCCGCGCAGCGCGGCCTCGTAACGCGCGCCGGAGTGGTGGGCGATGAGCGCGGCTAGGCGCGGTTCACCACGGGCCAACGCGAAGGCCGCGCCGTCGAGGGGATGGAAGTCCGTCCCGGTGGTGCGCAGCGCGTCCACCTTGCCGATGTCATGGGCCAGCGCGCACACCTCGCACAGTGCCCGCTCATCGTCGGGCAGGCGCAGGCGCGTCGCGTAGTCGCGGGCGCGCAGGGCCTCGACGGCGACATGGGGGAGCAGGGTGGGACGCTCCCGACATGTATCCAAGACTATG
>JAABUX010010373.1_pt1 | contig 10408 bp, 11 predicted proteins | sample 5561851 | NCBI WGS metagenome assembly JAABUX01 (sample SAMN10711883, study PRJNA513361) | rock metagenome | isolation source: Antarctica rocks | place: Antarctica: Victoria Land, Richard Nunatak red sandstone | collected 2016-01-03 | reverse complement strand
CCATCGCGCCGGAGATCATGGTCCGCCGCGACGGCGGACCATCGCGCCGGAGATCATGGTCCGCCGCGACGGCGGACCATCGCGCCGGAGATCATGGTCCGCCGCGACGCTTCATCCGGTATCCCTCAAGCAGCAGTCTTCCCGTTGGACAGAGACATCGGACAAGACCAAGAGTGTGCAAGCGTGGCGATCGAGTAAAGGCGGAAACGCTCGATGGCGTCGTTCGATAATCTCGAATTGGCGCAAGGAAGGACGTGCCCTGTGAGTGAGCCCGCGGTCGAAGTTCACCTGGTTGGCGTGATGTATCGAGACGATTCATCGATCTTCGGCCAGCAGTTCGATGTAGCGTTGCCCCGAGTGCTCGATGGCGGCGCTGCCGTCGTTCATGATCTGGCGGCCGGTCGAGAACCATAGACCCGGTCGGCGTGCCATGGCTTCAGACCATCGGCAATTCGCCTGACGGTTCCTGATGATGATGGGATCCTGTTTGGGTAGCTCCAGAGTTGGGTTGCGTGTGAATCTCGAACAGGTTCGGCTCAAGCCGCCGCCACGCATTGACGTGCCGCGCACTCAGTTCGCCAGGAGTTGTCCATGCCTGCCCGGTGATCGGCACATACTGCCGTTCATCCTCGCAGATCGGACAGCAAGCCGGGGGGGGACGATGCTTCGGCGTAGGAGGTGCCGCACTCTTTGCAGATATGGGTGGGCATGATTGGCCGCCTGTATGAGGACATGCAACTGATCCAGCGTGGGCGTGCCTGGGCCTGAGGGCATTCCAAAAACTCGAACGGAAAGTGCGGATAATATCCTTGATGCGCAGACAGGCCAATGCCGCCGACACTCCGTTGAGGACCCATCTTCGTCGCAGCAATCTGGCGGCAAACGTCTCAGCTTGTGCGCACGTGACCGGCGGCTCACAAGATACTAGAAAGGAGAAGACGACATGCTCGCGTTGTTCTTGGGGGTCTAGAAGCAGCGGAACCGAAACTGCATTTCAGCCTGGTCGGTTGGTGGCTGGCGCCAAATGGTATGGCAAACACTTCTTTGTCGTGAAGGCGCGCTGGCTGGTGTGGGATCCCTGACACCCGCGCGAGAACATTCGAGAAATCAATTGACGAGAAACCCGCTACTACTGGAGGTTGTCGGGCTGACAGGAGGGTGGACCGTGGCGGTCATTGGCTATGCACGGGTCTCGACTCGAGAAGAGGGGCAGGTCCTCGATCGGCAGATGGACGCCTTCAAGCTCGCCGGCTGCGATCGGGTCTTTGAGGACCGTGCAAGCGGCGCGCGTGATGACCGCTCAGGGCTTGCGGCCTGTCTTGATGACCTCAGGAGCGGCGACATTCTCGTCGTGCTGGACCTCGATCGTCTTGGACGGCGTGCCGGCGAGCTGATCAGGCTTGTCGACGAGCTCGAGAGCCGGGGCGTTGGTTTCCGTGCCCTCAACGCTTCGTTTGACACCACCACTCCTGCCGGCCGCGCGTTCCTGCAGATCCGGGCAGCGTTCGCCGAGATGGAACGCAATCTGATCCGCCAGCGCGTGAACGAGGGGCTCGCGGCGGCTCGTGCCCGCGGCCGCAAGGGTGGCCGGCCACGAGTGATGACGCTGGAACGGCTACGCTATGCCCAGCACCTGATGGCAGACCAGGCTCGCAGCATTGCCGAGATTTGTCATGAGCTGGGCGATATGCCCGCAAGTACGTTGTATCATTATCTCCCCGCGGACGGTTCGCTGAAGGCGCCAGCGCGTCGGTTGCTTGATCCAGACATGCGGACGGGCGGTGCAGTTTCTGCAAAGGACCCACCAGCCGTGACGGCTTCCAGCGAGGCACAGCGAGCGCACGCTATTGCGTGATCTCCCGGAGCAGGCCCATGTCGACGTTGCCGCCTTAGAGCTGGCTGAGCTGCGCCAGCAAGTCGCGGAGCTGCGCCAGGCGGTGCGCGCCCGAGATGATTTCATCGCCATCGCCGCCCACGAGCTACGCAATCCCATGACGCCGATCGTGGCGGTAGCGGAGCTCGCGCTGAAGGCAGCGCGCGAAGCCGGAGGCAGCTGTCCGCCGCGCATCACCACCCTCTTGGAGCGTATGCAGCTTTATGCACAGGATTTCATCCAACGTTCGATACGGCTGCTGGATGTCAGCCGGATCCAATCAGGAAACCTGCGGCTGCTGCCGTCCACGATCGACCTCTCTTCCCTCGTACGGTCAGTCGCCGCAAAATATGAAGTCATCGCCGCTCGAAGCCATAGCCCGGTAGAACTCGACGTCGAGGAAGGGATCGTCGGCGTTCTGGATCCAAGCGCGGTCGAGCAGGTGATCGAGAACCTGCTTTCCAACGCGCTAAAGTTCGGCACTGGCGAGCCGGTGACGCTGCGGCTCCAATCGGACAGGCAATCGGCGCGGCTGGAGGTGCAAGATCGGGGCGTTGGCATGGCGCCTGACCAGCAGGCACGTCTCTTCGTGCGCTTCGAACAGGTTATGGCCCAGCATCGCGGTAGCGGCTTCGGCGTCGGCCTATGGCTCGCAAACCGGCTGATCATGGGCATGGAGGGTCGCATCGACGTGTCAAGCGGCGTGGGCAAGGGTTCGACCTTCACCGTGACCCTGCCCCTCGCACCCGCAAACTCGGACCAGACGACACATGATGCAGTCTGAGATCCGTGCCACCGCAGGCGAGAGTAAGATCGTTCGGGTGCCCAGCCACGTGCCGGGCTTCGATGCCATCCTGTGCGGCGGCTTCCTGCAGGGCGGCCTCTACGTGGTCCAGGGCTCGCCTGGTGCGGGCAAGACCCTGCTCGCCAGCCAGATCCTCCACGGCCATGCCGCCGCCGGGGGCCACGGTCTCTTCGTCACCGTGTTGGGCGAGAGCCACGGCCGCATGTTGCTGCACCTGGAGACGATGCGGTTCTTCGATCCGTCCGTCATCCCCGACAAGGTCGCCTACATCAGCGCCTATCAGGCGCTCGATGACGAGGGACTCAAGGGCCTCTCCACTCTGATCCGCCGCGAGGTCCTGGCCCGAAAGACAACGCTGCTGGTGCTGGACGGGATGAGCACAGTCGAGTCCAGGGCAGAGAGCAGCTTCGAGATGAAGCGGTTCACCTATGAGATGCAGACGCTGGCCTCGGCGACCGACTGCACCATGTTCCTGCTGACCACCACGGAAGCGACGTCCGCGCCGGAGCGCACGATGGTGGACGGGCTGATCGAACTGCGCCAGCAGCGACAAGGCCCGCGTAACGAGCGGCGGGTCCTGGTACAAAAGATCCGCGGCACCGGCTTCCTCGAAGGCGAACACGCGTTCCACATCACCCGTGACGGCCTCACCATGTTCCCGCGCATCGAGGCCCTGTTCGCCAGCCCCACGCGCCTCGACCCGGCGCCCCGCGCACGTCTGTCGTCTGGAGTGGCCTCGCTCGACGCGATGTTCGGCGGCGGTCTTGCCGCCGCCACCATGACCGCGCTGGTGGGCCCCTCCGGCGCCGGCAAGACCACTTTGGGCCTGCACTTCCTATCTGCCTCGAACGTGGCCGAGCCGGGCCTGCTGTTCGGCTGCTACGAATCGCCGGAGCGCCTGCGGCTCAAGGCCGCGACGATGGGCTTCGACTTCGCCGCGGCCGAGCAGCGAAACGAGGTGGCGCTGCACTGGCATCCCACGGGCGAGTACATTCTGGACGAGCTGGCCCATCGGCTGCTCGATGCCGTGCGCAGACGCGGGGTGAGACGCCTGGTCATCGACGGCGTGTCCGGCTTCCAGCGGGCGGCGCTCGAGCCGGAGCGCATCGTGCGCTTCTGGTCCGCACTGTCGAATGAGCTGCGAGCGCTGGGCGTCACGACGCTGCATACCCTGGAGATGCCGACGCTGGTGGGGGTCGACATCCTCCCGCCGGGGAGCGAAATCTCCGCGCTTGCCGAGGCCATGGTCCTGCTGCGCTACGTCGAGTTGCGCTCGCGGCTCTGTCGCCTCATCTCGCTGTCCAAGGTGCGCGAGGGTGCGTTCGATCCGACCATTCGCGAGTTCTCGATCACCGACACCGGCGTCGTTGTCGGCAAGCCGTTCGAGGGCGTCCACGCCGCTCCGGAGCAGGGGGACGAGGAGGTCGCGGGACATGCTCGTGCGGCTTCCTCAGGGAGCGGCCCGAGCTCATCAGGCGGCAGCACTGGCCAGCCGCGTTGAGCGACATGTCGACAGTGCTGATCGTCGAGGACGAGTTTGCCATTGCCGAGCTGTTGGAGATGGTCCTGGCGGACGAGGGCTATCGCGTTTTGACGGCGGCCAACGGACGGCAGGGATTGCAGCGCTTGGCCGAAGGTCCACTCCCGAACCTCGTGATTTCCGACTACATGATGCCGATCCTGGACGGCGCCGAGATGCTCCGGGCCATGCGGGAGACCGAGCTGCAGCGCGATATCCCCTGCATTGTGATGAGTTCGATACCGGAGGAAACCGTGCAGGGGCGCATGGGGAACTACGCTGCGTATGTCCGCAAGCCGTTTCAGCTCGCCTTCATGGTCCAGCTGGTTGCAGATGTTCTCGCAGGTCTCCGGCCGGAGTCCTGAACCCGGCTCCCAGGGCTTGGCTTGGTGGTGAATGCCATCGTGCTCAAGACACGATCCGATCGCCCGCGCAAACTTCGACCGCTGCGTCACCCTCAAAATACCGATGATGAGGGCTGAATTGCAGTTTCGGTTCCGCTGCTTCTGTAATGGGCCCTCGGTCGTCAAGCTCAGAATGCATCCAATTGCCGGTTTCGTGCTTCTGTCCGTGGTCGGTGCGAGACCGCCACTTCATGCTGTAAGAGGGAGTGGCGGAGCAATCTACCGGGCGTAGTCTTGGGATCGCTCCCAGCCACTGCAACGGACCCTGTCTCACCATCTCCGCGTCCCGGCAACGGGACCTCATGGGAGCTGAGCCGTGTTGGCCCTGCTCCGAACTGTGTGCCTCCCTGGCGTTATGCGGCGGCCGTCGCGGCCGGGTCCTTGCCCCAGACGAACTCCGTCCCGTCCGCCCAGATCCGGTGCAGCACGGTGGCCAGCTTACGCGCCAGCGCCACCTTCGCCCTCCGCATGCCCCGCCGCTTGGCAACTTCCAACGCCCAGCGCTTGAGCGTGCTGAACTTGCTCGCCCGTGTCAGCAGCGCGTTGGCCGCGTCGTGCAAGACTGTTCGTACGCCGGCATCGCCGATTTTCGTAATCGCGCCGGTGACGTCCGTTTCGCCGGATTGGTAGCGCTTTGGCGTCAAGCCGAAGAAGGCGCCGACCGACTTGGATTTCGCGAACCGTGCCGGGTCATCAACGCCAGCGCGATACGTCAGCGACACCACGGCGCCGACACCCGGCACCGTCATTAATCGCCGGCAGACCTGGTCCTCCTTGACGATCGCCAGGACCTCGCGATGCAGCTTGGCGAACTCGCGCCACAGCGTCTCGCGCGCCGTCAGCATGGGCTCCGCAATCCGCTCCAGCATGACGTGTCCGCTGACCAATTGGCGGATGCGTGCCGCCAACCTGCCGCGGCTCACGTCGCCGACCTTCAGCCCAAAGCCGCGCAACAGCCCGCGCAGGGTTTGTTCCAGATCCATGGCCTTGATCTGCATCTGCTTGCGCGCGGCGAGAAGTGCCCGGACTTCCTGCGACGGGACCGACTTACGGTGCACGGGACGATACCACCCCATGCGCAGCAGCTGCGCGATCCCGCGGGCGTCACGCCGGTCCGTCTTGATTGCCATGGCCGACAGCGCTGCCTTGACGTGGCGCGTCTCGAGCAACACCGCCTCGAACCCCGCAGCCTGAAGCCCGTCATAGAGCCACTGCGACAGCGGCCCGGCCTCCAGACCGACGCGGACGACCGTCAGGCCAAGGCCGCGCAGGAAGGCGACCAGCGCCTCCGGCTCGCTCGCGACTTTCGCCTCCCGAATGACCTTGCCAGTCGTGTCCAGCACGCACAGGCTGCTCAGCTCCAGCGATACGTCGATCCCAACCTGGTGTTCCATGACCGCCCTCCTGATGGACGGACCCGAACCGCTCGGGCCCGCGTTGTGCCACCACTCTGGAAGAGACCCGCCCGGGATGTCAGCCCCCGTGCCGGCCCATTACGGCATCTACCGGAACCCCAAAATGCGCTACAGGCTCAGGACGGCATCGCGCAGTCGCGGGAAAGCGTTGAAGCCCGTCTCGGCGTTCAGGTGCCCGCCGGCCGGCACGACTTCCAGCTCGACCCCGAGGTGATCTGCTATGTCCTGTGAGCGGGCTAAGGGCACGTAGGGATCATCGTCTCCTGCCCAGCAACGGCAGGCACGCCCCTTCCGCGCCCGGATTCCTGACCAGTCGAAAGGTGCGGCAAAGAAGGAGGCGTTGATCGGGTCGTAGTCGGGCAGGCCTAGCGCGCCGATGAAGCCGGCTGCCAGGAAGAGGCCCGCGACAGGTTCCGTGGCCCGCTCGACTAGGCGCAGGGCGAAGGCGGCACCAAGGCTGTGACCGACAAGGGCCGTTGCCGCCGGTGGAAGCGGACCGACCACACGATCGTAGGCGCCCAGCCAGGCGGCGAGAGACTGTCCTTGCGGTGTGGGCAGGTGGAGGCGGACGACCTCCACCCCCTGCGCATCAAGCGCACCGTGCAGCCAGGGAAACCAGTTCGTATCAGGACCGCCGTGGGCACCATGCAGTACCACGACCCGAAGCTGCGCTTGATCGCCCGTCATGCCCGACTTTCCTCTCCTTCGTTGCACCGTGAATGAGTTCTGCACCTGACCGGCGCAAGCGGGGAGTCGAAATGCGCGATTGATCGAGGCAGGTAGCCCGTATGAGCACGTTGGAGCCGCGGTCTACAGCACCGGAACCGCAGTTGATGAGGCGGTGCGGTCTGCGATTCGCTTTCGGATTAAGTCACCGCGTTCGCCGGGTTGGGGCGTCGGGCGGCAATGCCTGCGACGACCGCCGCCACGGCGAGCGCGACCGCGGCGATAGTCGAAGGCACTGCGAAGCTGCCCGTGGCGTCGAGAAGCCGGCCGGCGACGAGTGGCCCCGCGATCTGCCCGACGCCGAACCCCGCCGTCATGAGCGCAGAGGAGCGGCGACCCTGCTCCGGTGCGAGCGCGCGCGCCGCGGTGAAGCCCAGGGCCGTGATGCCCATGAAGGTGCCACCAAGCAGCCCAGCCGCGAGCAGCACGCCGGCAGGCGTGTGCCACAGCCCGCCCGCGGCCACCCCGACCGCGGCGAGGAGGCAGGCAAGGGCATAAGCAAGCAGCACGCCCGCCCGTTGGCCCACCCACGCCCACAGTGCGGTGGACGGCATCGCGGCGAGGCCAACCACCAGCCATACCGCCCCTTCCAGCGTCCGCAGCTTGGGGGAGGCGCGCACCGCCACGACGATGAACGTTGCGGTCACGACGTAGCCGAAGCCGAACAAGCCGTGGCACAAGGTCAGCGCCCCAAGACCCCGGGGCAGACCGATCCTGCCGCTGGATGGCCCGCGCGTGGCCGAATCGGCAATGGCCGGCTCCCCGGTGGTGGGCACGAGCCAGGCCGCGAGCGGCACGGCGACCGCCGCGGCGGCACCGGCAGCCATCCACAGCGTCTGCCAGCCAGCGCCAACCTCTTGCAGCACGTCGATCAGAAGCGCCGAAAAAGCGATGCCGAGGCCCACGCCCGCGAAGTGCAGGGCGGCCCACCGTTCCAGCCCCGCACGCGCAAGGCGGTCCAGGACCAGGCCAGAGCCAAGCACCAGGACAAAGGCGCTCGCCACGCCACCGGCAAAGCGCAGCAGCATGAAGGCAGCCGTCGTGTCCGCCCACCCCATCGCAGCCGTTGTCACGGCGCCAACAGCGAGCATACCGAACAACCAAGCCCGGCGTCCTCCTGGCAATTCGGGGGCTGCGGCTATCAGCGCCCCCGCGAGGTAGCCCACAAAGTTGGCCGCGGCGATCAGGCCGGCCTCGGTCTTGCTCAGGCCGAGAGCATCCGCCATGGCCGGCAGGATTGGCGTGTACACGAACCGCCCGATGCCGAGCGCGGAGGCCAGGGCCAGCATCCCGCCTAGTGCCGGCGCTGCTGTAGCAACTACACCCCGCGCCGACGGAGCGTTCATACCTGGTTGCACCATTGGCACGCTTCGAAGTTCCTTGCTCACCCAAAGCAGCAACTTGGTCACCAGCAGGGAGACTGGAAAGCGATTTGTAATGATGGATGCCATCTGTGCCAGTGATGGCGTGCTGAACTACTCCGCAGCAGCTTGGAGGACGACAGCAGGACAGGCGAGTGCGAGGAACGCGGCAAGCGCGCTTGAGTAGTAGCCCTCCCGCGGACGCACGAACACAGTCTCAGCGCGCGCCTCTCCGGGTGGCAGGAAGTGCATCGCCACGCGTCCCTCCCGCCAAACTGGACCGACCAGCGCACGCGGCAACAGGGTGATGCCCAAGCCCGCGGCGACGCACCCAACGACCGCCTCCAACGTGCCGAACTCCAGCACCCGCGGAGCCGGGATGCCTCGGCGCGCAAGGACGCCCTCCAAGCGCTGCCGATAGGAGCAGCCGGCGCGCAGCACGACGACGCGCACCTCTCCGCCTGCCCACAAGTCTTCAAGGGAGCGCACGCCTGGCGAGGTCAGCAACGCGAGTTCCTCGACGAAGGCAGGCTCGACTTCCAGCTCGGGGTGAACCACGGGGCCGCAAACAAACGCGCCCTCCACCTGGAGCGTCAGCACGGCATCCAGCAGCTCGCACGTCGTGCCGGTCCGAAGCGTGAGGTCCACCGCCGGGTGGGCTGCGGCGAAAGCCGTGAGCACCGGCGTGAGGTGAAGCGCAGCCGTGGTTTCCAGCGCGCCGATCGTGAGCGACCCGGCAGGCGTGCCGTCGTCCAGCGCCGCACGCCTTGCTTCGTCCAAAAGCTGTGCCGCGCGGAGTGCGTAGGGCAGCAGCCGGTGGCCGGCGGGTGTGGGTTCCACCCCCCGGGCGTGCCGCCGGAATAGCGGCGTGCCAAGTTCCTGCTCCAGCCGGCGTATGCGTGCGGTGACGTTGCTCTGCACCGTGTGCAACGCCTCCGCCGCGCGGCCCATGCCGCCCAGCCGCGCAACCGCCTCGAACACCTTCAGGTCCGCTGCATCCATGCCCGTCCCTCGCACACCGTTCTTTCGCAAGTAGCGTCCCGCTGTAACTTCTAAACCCACGTTTAGAGATGCAACACTTTGCAGCACCCCAGAATGTGCGTCCTGGGCGCAGTTTCCAACATGGGTATGAGCGGCCCGTCGTCCGTCAGATGGTGCAAGTCCATGACGGTGAAGACGGCGGTCCACCGGGTGAGCGGGTAGGTAGCCAGTCACCCAACTTCGGCCAATGCCGGCACGCTGATCCCAAGGCGCGCGGCCACGCGCTGTGCCGTCTCTTCCCGCTGTGCCGTGATGCCCCGGACGGAGCGCAAGGCGCGCTCAAGTACCGCGGGCGGGGCGGTTTCGGGGGTGCCGCTGTCGAACGGCGGTTCAGGCGCATAGACCATGTGCAGCTGGATGGTCTGGGCGGCCTCGTCGCCGCGCAACTCGGCGGCCACCCGCAATGCGCCGTCGATGCCCGCCGTAACGCCGGCCGCGAACACCATCTCGCCGTCCACCACCACCCGCTCGTTGACCGGGATCGCGCCGAAGAACGGCAGCAGGTGGAACGAGGCCCAATGTGTCGTGGCACGCCGGCCGCGGAGCAGCCCGGCCGCGCCGCACAGCAGCGCGCCGGTGCAGACGGAGAACACGCAACGCGCGCCGGCCGCCTGCTGCCTGATCCAGCCAAGCACCTCCTCGTCGTCCATCAGGGCTTCCTGCCCGTAGCCGCCGGGCACGTGGAGCAGGTCGAGCGGTGGGGCGTCCGCCAGCACGCCATCCGGCGCCAGCCGCAGCCCGGCGATGTCCTTCACCGGCTCGCTCGTCTTGCCATAGATGCGATAGGTCGAGTTCGGGATGCGCGACAGCACCTCGAACGGGCCGGTCAGGTCGATCTGGTCCAGGCCTTCGAAGAGCAGGGAGCCGATCTGTAGGTGAGTGTCATGCGGGATCATGGGACGCCTCGCGAAGATGGTTGCTGGAGCGGCGTCTCGCCTTCTCCAGAAGACTCGGCCGGCTCGCCCGCCTAGAGCACTTTCCGAGCCACTTGGCTCGGAAGTGGTGCTCTACTTCATTGTTTCAGCGAGCATTACTTCCGCTCGGGTGATTCCACCCGATCGGAAAATGCGCTAGTGTCCTGATCGCGAAGTTTCTATGATCATCGAGTTGGTTGGCGGATGATGGTGATGGGCAAGTCTGCGGTGGCAATCGAGTTGAGCGTGGCGGAGCGGTGCGAATTGCAGTCGCTAGCCCGGGCGCAGAAGACCGGCCAGGCGATGGCGCGTCGGGCGCGCATCGTTCTGGCCGCTGCAGCCGGGTTGGA
>JAABUX010010371.1_pt1 | contig 10409 bp, 9 predicted proteins | sample 5561851 | NCBI WGS metagenome assembly JAABUX01 (sample SAMN10711883, study PRJNA513361) | rock metagenome | isolation source: Antarctica rocks | place: Antarctica: Victoria Land, Richard Nunatak red sandstone | collected 2016-01-03 | reverse complement strand
CTGCCACGGTCACGGGACCACTCTGAGGGGTTTTCTGCCATGGTCATGGGACCACCCGGCGCGTCGTTTGCGCTGAGCGGTCCGGCGAGGGTTACCGCTTCTGTTCTGTCGTGCGACGGGACGGGGATGCGGTGGCCTACCGGGAGGTTTCAGTGATCGAAGTACGTGAGGTGCTACGGGCCTGGCTGGATGGTCAGGGCTTGCGGCGGGTGGCGGAGCTGGCGGGGGTGGACCGCAAGACCGCCCGTCGCTATGTCGAGGCGGCGCAGGCCGCCGGGCTGGCCCGGGACGGCGGTGTGGGGCAGCTCGACGATGCGCTGGTCGTCGCGGTGGTGGAGGCGGTGCGGCCGGCCCGGCCGAGCGGGCGTGGTGCGGCGTGGGCGGCCTGTCAGGCTGAGCATGAGCAGATCGCCGGGTGGGTCGGGCAAGGGCTGACCGCGGTGAAGATCGGCGAGCTGCTCGGCCGCAAGGGTGTGGTGGTGCCGTACCGGACATTGGCTCGCTATGCGGTCGAGCGGTGCGACGCCGGCCGCCACACGGTGACGGTGCGGGTCGCGGACGGCGAGCCGGGGGTGGAGTGCCAGATCGACTTCGCCCGGATGGGGCTGGTCGCCGATCCGGTCGCGGGCCGGCGCCGGGTCGTGCACGCGTTGATCTTCACGGCAGTGTATTCGCGGCACATGTTCGTCTGGCTGACGTTCACGCAGACGCTGGAGGCGGTGATCGCCGGGTGTGAGGCGGCGTGGGAGTTTTTCGGCGGCGTGTTCAAGGTCGTCATTCCGAACAACTTGAGCCCGGTGGTGTCCGACGCCGACCCGACCAATCCGACGTTCACTGTCGGCTGGCTCGAGTACACCCAGGCCAGAGGGTTGTTCACCGACCCGGCGAGGGTCCGATCGCCGAAGGACAAGCCGCGGGTGGAACGGACCGTGCAGTACGTCCGGGGCTCGTTCTTCGCCGGTGAGGACTCCCCGGACCTGGCGGCCGCGCAGGCCAGGGCGGTGCTGTGGTGCTCGGGCACCGCGGGGCTGCGGGTGCACGGCACGACCCAGCAGCGCCCGGCAGAGCTGTTCGCGGCGGCGGAGGCGCCGCTGCTGCTGGCCTGCCCGACCGAGCGGTATGACGTTCCGCTCTACGTCACCGCCAAGGTCCATCGCGACCATCACATCGAGGTCGGCAGGGCGTTGTACTCGCTGCCCGGGGAGCTGATCGGCCAGCAGGTGCAGGTCCGGGCCGACGCGGCGCTGGTGAAGATCTTCTACCGCGGTCAGCTGGTCAAGACCCATCCCCGGGTGGAGCCGGGCCGGCGGGCGACCGACCGGGCCGACTACCCGGCGGAGAAGGTGGGCTATGCGATGCGGGACCTGGACGGGCTGCTCGCGCAGGCCGCGGCGCACGGCCCGGCGGTCGGGACCTACGCGGCTCGCCTCCTCGACGTCGAGCTGCCCTGGACCCGGATGCGGACGGTTTACCGGCTGCTCGGGTTGGCCCGCCGCTACGGCGGGCCGGCGGTCGACGCGGCCTGCACGAAGACCCTGGCCCTCGACGTCGTCGACGTCCGCCGGGTCATCCGGATCCTGGAAGCAGCTCGTGAACAGCAGGCAGGCGACCCGGCCCGGGTCGTGGTCCCCGCCGCGTCCCGGTTCGCCCGCAGCCCCGCCGAGTTCACCGTCGGCGGCGGCGTCCCAGGCGGCGCGTCGTGACCGCCGCCGCATCCCCGCCGGCCGGGCTGACGCCGCCGCTGGACGGCGAACTCACCCGCTTGCTGCGCCGGCTCAAGCTCGGCAAGACCGTCGACACCCTGCCCGAGCGGCTCGCGCTGGCCAAGGCCGGCAAGCTGTCCCACGCCGAGTTCCTCACCCTGGTCCTGGCCGACGAGGCGACCCGCCGGGACGCCAGCTCGGCGCAGCTCCGAGCCCGGGCCGCCCGGCTGGACCCGCAGATGCGGCTCGACACCTTCGACCCCGACAGCACCGCCCGGTTCGACCGTGAGGTCTGGTCCGAGCTGACGTCGCTGCGGCTGCTTGACACCGCCCGCGGCGCGCTGATCCTCGGCCCGGTCGGGGTCGGCAAGACCCATCTGGCAACCGCGCTGGGGCACATCGCCATCCGGCGCCGCGCCAGCGTCGCGTTCCACCGCGCCGACCAGCTGTTCCGCCACCTCAAAGCGGCCCGCCTCGACGCCTCCCTGCCCGCTGAGATGCGCCGGCTGACCCGCGTCGACCTGCTCATCCTCGACGACTTCGCGTTGCAGGCGATGGACCCGACCGAAACCGCCGACTTCTACGAACTCGTCGTCGAACGGCACCACAAGGCGTCCACCGTCCTCACCAGCAACCGCGACCCGGCCGAGTGGATCGCAATCATGGCCGACACGCTGCTCGCCCAGTCCGCCGTCGACCGGCTCGTCTCGACCAGCCACGAACTCGTCGTCGAAGGCGAGTCCTACCGCCGCCGGCAACGCCCCAGCACCCCAGAACGAACCGCATGACCGAAACCCCGCCAGGCGACGACATCACGACGACAACCGCACCCCCGCCGCCGCTCGACCAGCTGCCTTGCCCGGTCTGCTCGACCCCGTTCCGGCGGGTCCGACGACAGCGCTACTGCTCCGACAACTGCCGCAAGACTGCATGGTCCCGCCGCCGCCAACCACCATCCCAACCCATCCCGCCGGTCCCGCCAGCACGAACACGACGCGACGTCACCGTCTACTCCTGCCGTCCTGCGAAAAACGCCTCTAGGGCGAGCAGTGGTCCCACGACTGCAACCAGCCATGCACCCGCGTCGGCCCCGGCGGACTCTGCCCAAACTGCGATCAGCCCGTCGCACATACAGACCTCGGCGTGTCCTAGTTGACCAACCAAGGAGACAAGATGACCATCAGCAATCGACCGAGGTGGTCCCTAGGTCGTGGCAACCCCCCGGTCCCATCGAGCTGGCAAGCGACACTGCCCATCTCCTACGACCAGCCCGGTAGTCACCCAGAACTTTCGGCGAAGTGATCGACGCTGGCTCCCAGCACATCGTCCTCGGACTGCCAGCGCCCTAACTTCGCCAACCCGCACGGTGACGCATCGAGGAGGTCATCACCACGTCGGCCTAGTACTCCAGCCGTAGGGCGACTCACGCATTCCCTTTAGAGGCGCTGCAGGACAACGCGAAGTGCGACGGATCGAATTGCGTTTCTTGGCAGTCCAGAAGTCGTGGCTTGTCAGCGGAGACGGACTGCACGCTTTCCGCTAGGTCAAGGCGTGGTCAGGAGTCCCGGGGGGAGAACCGGCCGACGTACCCCTCGAACAGCAGCCCGACGACACTGCCCAGCAGGAGTGCCACCGCGATGATTGACAGCCAGATGCCGAACACGACCCCGAGCAGCAGCAGCATGGTCGCGACCGCGATGAAGAAGGGCCAGTAGCTGCCCGGGCTGAAGTGCCCCAACTCGCCGGCAGCGTCGGCGACCTCCGCGTCAGGCACATCCTGCGGACGCGGCTCCATTCGCCGGGACACGAACAGCAGGTAGCCGCCGATCAGGACACCCAGACCCGCCGAGATGGCGAGCGCGGTGGTCCCGGTCGGGTCCTTCGAGGTGAACCAGTAGACGACCGACGACATCGTCAGGAACACGGCGAAGAAGCTGAAGACAAACCCCTCGACCTTCACGGGATCACGCGTCCACAGGTTCTGGGGATGCGTGCATGTCGCCCTGAGCCGCCGCCTGCGGGTAGTGCAAATCAAAGGCCGGCCGCTCCGAGCGGATGCGCGGCAGCGAGACAAAGTTGTGCCGGGGCGGCGGGCAGGATGTGGCCCACTCCAGCGAGTTGCCGTAGCCCCATGGGTCGTCACCCGCGGCCAGCTCGCCGTAGCGGTAGGAGTGGATCACGTTGTAGAAGAAGACCAGCTGGCTGGCGCCGAGTAGGAAGGCACCGATCGTCGAGATGGTGTTGAAGGTCGTGAATCCGTCGGTCGGAAGGTAGTCGGCGACGCGTCGCGGCATGCCCTTCATCCCGAGCCAGTGCTGGATGAGGAAGGTCATGTGGAACCCGATGAGCTGGGTCCATGCGTGCAGCTTGCCCAACCGCTCGTCGAGCATCCGGCCGGTCATCTTCGGGAACCAGAAGTAGATGCCGGCGTAGCCGCCGAACACGGCCGAGCCGAACACCACGTAGTGGAAGTGCGCGACGACGAAGTAGGAGTCGGTCACGTGGAAGTCGATGGGCGGGCTGGCCAGCAGCACGCCGGTCAGGCCGCCGAACAGGAACGTGACGAGGAAGAAAACCGACCAGAGCATGGGCGTCTCGAAGGTGAGCTGCCCCCGCCACATCGTGCCGATCCAGTTGAAGAACTTCACGCCGGTCGGCACTGCGATCAGGAACGACAGCAGCGCGAAGAACGGCAGCAGTACCGCACCGGTGGCGAACATGTGGTGCGCCCACACGGCGATCGACAGAGAGCCGATGCCGATGGTGGCGAAGACGAGCCCCTTGTAGCCGAACATCGGCTTGCGGCTGAACACCGGGAAGACCTCACTGACCACGCCGAAGAAGGGCAAGGCGACGATGTACACCTCGGGGTGGCCGAAGAACCAGAACAGGTGCTGCCAGAGAATGGCGCCCCCGTTGGACGCGTCGTAGATGTGTGCACCCAGGTGACGGTCGGCGCCGAGAGCGAGGGCAGCGGCCGCAAAGACCGGGAACGCGACGAGCACCAGGATGCTGGTCACCAACATGTTCCAGCAGAAGATCGGCAGCCGGAACATCGTCATACCCGGGGCGCGCAGCGTGAGGATCGTGGTGATGAGGTTAACCGCGCCGAGCACCGTACCGATACCCGACAGCGCCAGGCCGAAGATCCAGAGGTCAGCCCCGGCACCCGGCGAGAACACCACGTTGTTGAGCGGGGCGTAGGCGAACCAACCGAAGTCGGCAGCGCCATCGGGGGTGAGGAAGCCGGCGACCACGGTGAGGCCGCCGAACAGGTAGAACCAGTAGGCCAGCGCGTTGAGCCTCGGGAACGAGACGTCCGGTGCCCCGATCTGCAGCGGGACAATGAAGTTCGCGAACCCGAAGGCGAGCGCTGGCGCGAATAGGAACATCATCAGGGTGCCGTGCATGGTGAGCAGCTGGTTGTATTGCTCGTTCGAGACGAACTGCAGGCCGGGGCGCGCCAGCTCGGTCCGCATCACCTCGGCCATCAAGCCGGCCAGGATGAAGAAGAAGAAGGCCGTGCAGGTGTACATGATGCCGATGGTCTTGTGGCTCGTCGTCGTGATGTAGCCGTACAGAGTGGTGTGCTGCGATTCGTGCTCTGTCGGCTCGATGTGCCTCGCCACTGCCGGCGCGGGCTCGTGAAGGAGGGTCATGACCTGCTCCCGGTAGTGGTGGGGCCAGCGGCGCTTGCTGTGGACTGTAGGCGCTGCATCATGGCGTCGTACTCCGCAGGGGGCACGACCTTGAGATAGAAGTTCATTCGGTCGTGGTCGGTGCCGCACAGCTCGGCGCAGCGCCCGACGAACGTGCCGGTCTTGGTGATCTCGGAGATCTCGAACTGGTTGACCCGGCCTGGGATGACGTCGCGTTTGAACAAGAACTCCGGCACCCAGAACGAGTGGATGACGTCGGGCGAGGTCTCGATGAAGCGGACGCTACGACCCGTCGGAAGTACGAGCTGAGCAGGCTCACCCGGCCGCCCGGTCACCTGCCCGATCACCTTGTTGGGGTCGTTGGGGTCGAGGTAGCGGAACTGCCAGTTCCAGCGAAAGCCGATGACCCCAATCGAGATGGCGGGGTGCGCGGTCGTCTTGTCGAGGTAGCTCTCGTCGCGCGCTGTGAAGTAGAAGAGTCCGGCGACGATGATGAACGGCAAGACCGTGTAGAGGACCTCGACCGGCAGGTTGTAACGCACCTGCGAGGGCAGCTCGTCGCTGCGCTTGCGGTACCGCACGACGGCGATGAAGATGAGCGCCCAGGTGCCACCGCCCACGGCAAGGGCGGCGATCCACGACCCCGTCCACAGGTTTGCGGTGCGCTCACCCTGCGGGGTGATCGGGTGCGGCAGACCGAAGGTCGAGAGCTTGCAGCCGCTCGCCAGCACGGCGACGAGCAGAGCCAGAACGGTCAGTCGCACCGCCGTGCCAAAGCCTCGGGCGGCGGGCCGCGGCGCCCGGTTCCGGAGCGTCTTGAAAGTCAACTCGGATGCCTCCTGTGCGGCCGAGAGGGCCGGCCTGACGACGGGTCGAAGCGTATCCCAGGGCCTGTGGCCGGCCGCACCCGACCTGCCTGTGACCTGGCACTTATCCCTCCCCCACCCTTGCCGCTCGGGCTGGTGATAGGAGCCACGAGCAGGCGGTGCCGTCAGGCCGGCAGGTGCGGCGAGATCTCGTCGGCGGCAGCGTCCCCGAAGCAGGCGCGCAGGCGCTGCACCGACTCCGCGTCGACCTCGTACTCCTGCGTTCCTACAGTCTCCAGCGCAAGCGTCGCGAGCAGGCTGCCGAGCTGTGCACAGCGCTCTGCCGGCAGGCTCCAGGCCACGCCGGACAGGTACCCGGCCCGGAAGGCGTCACCAACGCCGGTGGGGTCGGCCTTGGCCCGCTCGGGCACCGCCACGACGTCGACGGGGGGCGAGTCCTGCTGCTCGATGCGGATGCCCTGCGCTCCCCGGGTCGTTACGCGAGTGCCGACGCGGGCCAGCACGTCGGCGTCCGACCAGCCGGTCTTCTGCTCGAGCAGGCTCTTCTCGTAGTCGTTGCAGAACAGCCAGGTGGCGCCGTCGACGAGCTCGCGGATGTCGTCGCCGTCCATCCGCGCCAGCTGCTGGGAGGGGTCGGCGGCAAGGGCGTAGCCCCGGGTGCGGCTCTCCTGCGAATGGCGCACCATCGCGTCCGGGTCGTTCGGGCTGACGAGAACCAGGTCCAGGCCACCGAGCCGCTCGGCGACCGGCTGCAGCTCGATGTCGCGGGCCTCCCCCATCGCACCGGGGTAGAACGAGGCGATCTGGCACATGTCCTGGTCGGTCGTGCAGAGGAACCGGGCGGTGTGCGCGCTTGTGCTGGTGTGGATGCTGGCGGTGTCGACACCGGCACGATCGAGCCAGGAGCGGTAGTCGGCAAAGTCCTCGCCCACGGCTGCGACGAGCGCCGGCCGGAGCCCGAGCCGGCCCATCCCAAAGGCGATGTTGGCGGCCACTCCCCCGCGGCGCACGACGAGCTCGTCGACGAGGAACGACAGCGAGAGCCGGTCGAGCTGGTCGGGGAGCAGCTGGTCGGCGAAGCGACCCGGGAAGCTCATGAGGTGGTCAGTGGCGATGGAGCCGGTGATCGCTATGCGCACGAGGGGCGAGCCTAGTCGGCGAGCAGCTTCATCCGGCCGCACGAGTACTGATGAGTAACCTCCTCGTGCCAGCCAGCAGGAGGTTCGCGCCGCAGCTGGCTGCGCCTACGGCGAGCTCATCGGTCTCTCGTCGGGCTCCCGCCTGGACGCTGCCTGACCGCCGCCTGGATCTCGTGCTGGCTTATAACGACGAGAGCCCCGCCAGGGAGCGCGTGGCTCCCCGACCGGGCGACGTCGCGCTGAGCGCGGACTAACTGAAGCTGTCGCCGCAGGCGCAGGAGCCCGTGGCGTTGGGGTTGTCGATCGTGAACCCCTGCTTCTCGATGGTGTCAACGAAGTCGATCGACGCTCCGCCGAGGTAGGGCAGGCTCATCCGGTCGACCACGAGGTCGAAGCCGCCCCAGTCGGTGCGGTCGTCGCCGTCGAGCTGCCGCTCGTCGAAGAACAGCTGGTAGCGCAGGCCGGAGCAACCGCCGGGCTGCACAGCAATGCGCAGCGCGAGGTCGTCACGCCCCTCCTGCTCGAGCAGAGCCTTGACCTTCAGTGCGGCAGCCTCGGTCAGGATGACCTCGGTGGACGGCGCGTCGGCCGCGGGCGCTGGGGGCGCCGCCTGGTGTGCCTCGTGCGCGTGCGTCTCGACACTCATATGAGCTCCTCTCGAACGTCCCTTCATAGTACGGACACCAACCGTCAGGCGCGCATTCCCGCACCGGTCAGGCCGGCGCTGGCACCGGCAGCTCCGGGGTCATCCGGCCCAGTCCTTCGCGATCCGCCGGACCGCCTCCTGCAGCCAGCGCCGGGGATCCTGCATCGCCGCCTCGACCGACCCCCCCAGCTCGGCCAGCGAGTACGTCGCGTCGACGCCGTGCGCCGCAGCCTCCCGGCGGCCAACCGCCACCTGCCCGGCGACGACGACGCACGGCAGCCCTTCCGCCTGGGCCGAGGCCGCCACCTCGGCGATGACCTTACCGCGCAGGGACGTGGCGTCGTAGCGGCCCTCACCGGTGACGACGAGGTCCGCGCCGGCCACCTGACCGCCGAGCCCCACCGCACCGGCGACCAGCCGGGCACCGGGCTCGAGGTGGCCACCGAGCCAGAGCAGGGCGGCGCCGAGGCCACCGGCGGCGCCGGCACCTGGCGCGCCGGCCGGAAGCCCGGCAGCGCTGGCCCAGCGCCCTAGCGCGGCGTCGAGCCGCTGCACGGCCGATGCCGACGCGCCCTTCTGCGGCCCGAAGACCGCTGACGCACCGGACGGGCCTAGCAGGGGGGCGGCCACGTCGCTCGCGACGATGAGCTGCACCGCGGCGAGCCGAGGATCGAGCGCGCTCGCTTCGAGCGCACGCGGAGCCTGCCAAGCCCCGTCCCAGCGCAGGCCGAGCGCGCCGAGCATCCCGGCGCCGCCGTCGTTGGTGGCCGAACCGCCGAGGCCGAGCACCAGCCGCTCAGCTCCTGCCCGCAGTGCTGCTGCGATCAGCTGGCCCGCTCCGCGGCTGCTGGCACGCTCCGGGTCGCGCTCGGCAGGGCTCAGCAGGTGCAGTCCGATGGCCGCGGCCGTCTCGATGTAGGCGGTCCGCTCGTGTAGCAGCACCTCGGCAGGCACCGGTCGGCCGAGGGGGTCGTCGACCACCACCGGCAGCAGTGTCCCACCGAGGGCGGCGTGCAGCACCGGGACGAAGCCGGGGCCGCCGTCCGACATCGGCACCTGTGTCGCATCGCCTCCTGCGCCCTGCCATGCCTCGGCGGCAGCGCTCGCCGCCTCGACCGCGGACAGGGTCCCCGCGAACTTGTCCGGAGCGATGAGGACGCGCACGCGGTGCAGTGTGCCCTCCCACAGCGCAGGGCCCCTCCCCGGCCGTGTGCCGCGCGACCGACACCGCGAGACCGCAGCCGGCACCGCGATCGCCGTACCGTGTCGTTGCTTGCCTGCTGTGCTGCGCGAGCGTGTCCCTGCTCCTGCCCGAGAGGCTCACGAACCCATGCTGGCCCTGCCCTGATGGCCCTGATCCGACGAAAGTCGCCCGCGCAGGAGACGCCGCCACCGGAACCGGTCCGGCCCGGGACCAAGGGGCGCGCGACGCCCAAGCGGCAGCAGGCCCGGGACGCACGCCGAATCGGGGGGACGCCGAGCGATCCCAAGGAGGCACGTCAGCAGGCCCGCGACGCCCGGCGCCGCCGGACCGCGGAGTACCGCGAGGGGATGCGAAGCGGCGACCCGGCCAAGCTGCCTCCGATGGAGCGCCAGCCCGAGCGCACGCTCGCGCGGGACATCGTCGACCGCCGCTTCACGCTGGGCCCGGTCTTTCTGGTAATCCTCGCCATCAACCTGCTGGGTGGCCTGGTGCCCGTGCCCGCCCTGCAGCGCACGGTCTACTTCGCGATGCTGGCGGCGTTCGTGCTGCTGGTCGTCGACTCGGTACTGATCGCGCGCCAGGTCCGCCGAGCCGTGCACGCCCGCTACCCCGACTCGCACGCCAAGGTGGGGCTGTACGCGGCCCAGCGCGCCCTCATGCCGGCACGTTGGCGGATGCCCCGCCCGCGGGTCTCGCGCGGCAAGGGCTGACCCCGCCGGCAGTTTGGCCGCGCAGCGAGCGGCTACAGGACGCGCATGGAGTTTCGACGCCTCGGGCGCAGCGGTCTGTCGGTCAGTGAGATCGCGTACGGCAACTGGCTGACGCACGGCTCGCAGGTCGAGGAGCAGGCCGCGCTAGCCTGCGTCCGCACGGCAGTCGAGGTCGGCATCACCACCTTCGACACCGCCGACGTCTACGCGGGGACGAAGGCCGAGGAGGTGCTCGGCAAGGCGCTGTCAGGGGTGCGGCGCGAGTCCTACGAGCTGTTCACCAAGGTCTACTTCCCGACCGGCAGGGGCCAGAACGACAAGGGACTCGGACGCAAGCACATCCTCGAGTCCTGCCACGCCTCGCTGCGCCGGCTGCAGACCGACCACATCGACCTGTACCAGGCGCACCGTTACGACGACACCACGCCGCTCGAGGAGACGCTGCGGGCGTTCGACGACCTGGTCCGGGCCGGCAAGGTCGTCTACATCGGCGTCTCGGAGTGGACGTCGGCGCAGATCGA
>JAABUX010010370.1_pt1 | contig 10409 bp, 8 predicted proteins | sample 5561851 | NCBI WGS metagenome assembly JAABUX01 (sample SAMN10711883, study PRJNA513361) | rock metagenome | isolation source: Antarctica rocks | place: Antarctica: Victoria Land, Richard Nunatak red sandstone | collected 2016-01-03 | reverse complement strand
CCCCGCGCCGGCCGTGCGGGGTCCTGGGCCTGGCGCGGGGTGGGCTCCGCCCGCGCAAGCGCCGTCTGCGGCAGCGCCCGTGGCTGCGGCTGGGCGGTGAGCGAGGGGCGCATGTTGTGTGGGCGTCGTGCAGAGGCGCCTGTGCCGAATACCTGGCTGCCTGTTTGCTCATGCACGGCACCTGCGCTGGATGTGGGCAGCGCACATTGCAGTGCAGACAGCTGATGCAGCAAGGGCAAGGTCTGACTGCCGTGAGCATTGCACACTGCAAACAATGAGGTAATGAATGAACCTTCCATGACATGCACTCCCGATTCTTGTGCTGACAGCTGCTGCAACAGTGCACATGAACGCTGGTGCATGCGACTTTCAATCTCACTTGCCTGACCGCTGAGAGCTCAGGCGTGCTGGACATCAGCGAGCAGCCTCCATGGCACTAGGCTGAGTTTGCTACGTCAGCATGTGCTGAATCCCAGGTATATAGCAGCATGCGTGCCTGATCCTAAGTCTACAGCTTGTCAGCATCCAACCTCCTAAGAACTCCCGGCACCGGGCATGAGGAGACACCCGGGCATGACGCACCGCCTGCTTGCCTGCTGCCACCCGCCCCATGCAACATGCCAGACCGGGGGCGCCCGCGGCACAGCGGCCGGCGCGCCGCTCAGCCCTAGCACGCGCTCAGCCGGGCGCGGCTCCGGGGAACAGGTCGCGGTGCAGCAGCTGGTGGAAGCGGTGCATGGGCGTCTCCACGCGCGGCGCATACCTGCGTGGCGCACAGCCTCTCTGCAGCAGGGTAGGGTGGGCCCTACGGCAATCAACGCCCTGATGCGGGTGCATGGGCGCCGCCAGCCTTCTGACACCGGTGCTGCTGGAGCGACATTTGTTGGGTTCCTGGGTAGGGTCAGGGTCTTGAAGCGGCCGCACCGGCCAGAGCCGTACGCCGGCGAGCCTAAGCCGCGCTGAACTGACTCGCAGATCTGGATGTCCTCCTGCTGCACCTGCGCGCCCGCAGGGCACACGCGCGGTGGCCCCCGCAGTCAGGCATGCTGGGGGGCGCTGGCAGACCTGCAGGCGGTCCCCTTCTCGCTAGCCTGCCCATCATGAAGCGATCATGCCATTTTCGCCCGCTGCGGGGGTAGCAGCGGCTGCCGCTGCGGCGCGCCGGCGGGGCTTGCGCCTGGTTGCTTTAACCAGGCTAAGCTTAGGGTGAGATTAGAGCTTAGGACAGTGTCCGCAGTGCCGCCCCCTGCGGCCCGCCGGCGGTGTCATGCCTGGTCGCTGGCCGCCAGGAACAGCATAGGGATATGTTAAGTGTTTAGTGTGCGCAGGTCGCCCGCTGCGGCTCGCCGGCGGGACCGCGCCTGGTCGCTGGCGGCCAGGCTCGCGGCCACGCCGTCCGCCCCGCCCGCGCGGCGCGCGTCCAGCCACCACGTGGTCTGCACGGTGCACGCCGGCGCGCCGCGCCGCCCGGGGGCGGGCAGCACCGTGCTCGCGTCCAGCCAGGGGCCGTAGCGGTTCACCATGGCGTTGGGGTAGATGAAGAAGTAGTCGGCGCGCCGCGCGCCTGCGCGCGCCACGCGCGCCCGGCGCTGCGACTTTGGCCCCCAGCCCTGCGGCGCTTGAGCGCGCGGCGCCTACATCTGCTCGCCGCCAAGCCTCACAGCCGCCCATTCCCTGTCAGGCGCACCGCAAGGCTCCAGGGCATGACCTGCAGACCTGCCGCAAGGCCAGCAGCACAGGAGAGCGCCGGCGCGGAGCCGAGCGGCGCCGCTCTGCTGCTGGGGGTGGGCGCGCGCGCGCACCCAGGCGATCGCCCGCGACCCCCGCCGGCTCGCACGTCTGCTGCGACACGCGCTCGTGCAGGACGCTGCGTGCGCGCACCACTCAGCCTCAGAGGCCACCTACCCTATCCCTACCATGATTGTGCGATGAAGTGTGGCTATGGTGATGTGCAGCTACAGTTCTGGCATGGCAACCACCAACGGCGGCGCCCGCCTCCGGCTGGTCTGCACGCATGCGCGCGCAGCCCCGCACGGTGCCGCGGGGCATCATGCGGCCCGCCGCGCGCGCCGGCCGCGCGCGGGCGTGGCGCGCGCCGGCGGCCGCAGCAACCGGGCGCACCTGCGGTAGGAGGGCAGGTGCAGGCTGGCTGCCAGCGCCCGGTGCGCGTGCTCCACATGGTAGCCGCCATCCTGGCGCGGGCCACACGTATAGAGTTAAGGTTCAGGCTTGCAGTATTTCCCGCTCACCGATGGCCTTGGCGGCATGGCGCGAGGGTGCCGGAGGCACCGCGCGACATGCCATGGCGGGGCCCGGCTCTGTCACCCGAGCCAGTAAGAGGCTGCCGCACGCTCTGCTGACTCGCTAAAGCGAGCCGTGACCTGATGGCTGATTGTGCCTGTGGTGCACACTAGAGGGAGTGCACATTGAGCGCGAGCCGGCCTGCCCACGGGCTTGCGGGGGGACCGCGGCACCAGGAAGTTGTCAGCATAGACCTTCCAGTCGCACGCGAGGCGGTACGTGCGCGAGTGCACGCGCGCCAGGCCGCCGTCCGCCACGCCCGCGGCCGCCATCGCGCCCGCGCCGCGGCCGAGCCACGCGGCGAGCTCCGCGTTGCACTCCTCAGGGGGGGCGGTGCCCGCGGGCGTGCCTGCGCCACGCGCGCGGCGCCATGTCCGCGGCGCTCTAGCGATTTCACATCGTACGAGCCGCTTGAAGGAGGCCTCCTGTTACGTAAGTTGTGCGTCAGTCAGATGCATCGTTCACAGTGGGACGCTCCGCATGGACGTGCCAATGGGTCGATGTAGCGTGGCGGGCAGGCCCGCCGGGGCGCGCGCGCCTAGGTGCACGAACGCAAAGGGCCCCCACTCGGCCAGGCGGACCGGGACGAGCCCATTGTCCGCGGCGCGGAAGCCGCGGATGCCGGCCAGGCGCGGCGCCTTCTTGAGCCGGCCGTCCAGCGCGTAGGTCCACCTGCGCGCGGGCGCCCGGCTCGCGTGTGGGGTTAGGGTAGACTAACCCTGACATGCAATCGGGGTGGCTGCGGAGTGTGTGAGATGCGCAGGATGTCGCGGGTGCTGTGCTGCCGGGCTCAGGGGCGGCGCCCCACAGGATGCGGGAATGTGCCAAATGGCCGCCACGCCCGGCTGCAGGCAATGGGGATGGCTGAGCTGCTCTACCCTACCCTATCCCTGGGCCACATTGGCGCGGCGCGGGGCCCCAGGGCGCACCCGTGGTACGGGCACACAAAGTCCTCAGCGTGCCCGGCGCCATGCGCGACCTCGGCGGCATGGTGCCTGCACGCCTGCCCGCACACACGCTGCTGCTGCCCCCTCCCGTAGAGCAGGCATCCGCGACGTAACCCCAAGCAGGCGCGCTCAAACAGCGCGCATCGAGGCTGGGCACAGCAGCCGCCCGCAGCGTCGCGCAGCAAGGCCATGCCTATGACAATTACACAATGGCAGCGGCAGCGTGGCCCAAGCTTCACGGCACGTCCAGCGCATGAGCTGAGGTGCTGGTGCGGGGAGTGGCGTTGCTGTGTTGGCACGAGGAGTGGGGTCGCGCGTTGTGGAAGGCGCGCAGGCGGCCGTCGGCACCGCGCGCGACGAGCAGCGGCATGCCCGCCAGGCTGAGCGTGTAGAAGTTGTTCTGGTGGCCGCCCTGGCGGCGCTCCAGGTCGGCGCTGGAGCCGGCCATCAGCCAGTTGCCGCGGAACACGGCGCGCTGCTCCGCCGGCTCGGCCGCGCCTGTGTACCAGGACGCCGGCGGCGTGCGGGCCTGCGCGCAAAGCAGGTGGAGGTGTCTGTGCCAGCGTCCAGGCGCCAGGGCACGTAACCGTGGCGTCAATGCAGGACACTCTTGCCGTGCCCCGCGCTACTTGCGGCGCAACCGGTGCAGGCACAACCCATGGCAGGCCCGACACACCGTGGACTGAAACTGCGTGCTGCCGGACATTCAGCTGAGCATCTTGCAAAACCAAGGCAAGTTGCCACACGGGTTGTTCTTTGGCAGGATGGGTAGTTACCTCTGGCAATAGCTTTCTTGTGCTTTGTCGTGCCTTGACATGGTGTCATGCTTTGCGTGGATGCAATAAAGCCCAAGCATGCACACCTCCTCGATAGGCTGGTGCGCTCCAGGCCAGTTCTCCAAGCTTGCATCTGAGCAGAAGCGTTCGGCAAGCGCTACGGAGCAGAGAGAAAGAGGGTCAGGCGCTCCGTAAGATGCACATCCTGCTATAATGCTTGGACAGATGACTAGCGACACAGCAATCTTAGGGCTTGTATAGACTTACCTGGCAGTTCCCGTGCAACCCCCAACGTGCTGTGCATACGCCTGGCAGTGGACTTGCAAGTCTGCATGCTACTGATGAACGCCTTGTAAAGCATCACGTTTGGCGTTGGACTCTGCATTGTACAAACAGACAGCGAAGTATATGCCAAGATGTGTCACTGCCTTTCCTAGTGACATTGATGCATAGGGCGCAGGCTTGTCAGGTGGCAGGTGTCAACACCTGCCACCCAGCTGTTCACCAAAAGGCAAGGTGCAAGCTTGTGGCCATAGCAGGTGATGCTCTTCATTCATTCATTCAGAGCAGAGTGTGCTTTGCTAGCACATACCTAGCGGCCAAGCAGTGTCCATACTACACACAGCATGTTTAGTACCAGTGAGGACTGCAAAGTAGCTGATGTGGCAGAGGCAAAGACGGGCACCCCCTTCCCGGGCTCGTTCTGCCACCTGCGGAAGACTGACTGCCCGAAGATCGTGGGCGTCGGCGCACGCGCCAAGCGGCTGCTGGGCGTGAAGAATGTGGACCAGTGCCATCTTGCACTGTTGCAGAACAGTTTGCAAATGAGCACCTGCGGCACTCCACCACGCTTGTGACCTCTCGGTGCCGGTCTCTGCACAGCAGTGCTTCACGTGTGCGGTGTGGGGCACCAGTGGTTGGGCATGTGCTGTGTGGTCACGCAGCAGGACGACCTGGAATGTATTTGCGCCAGTGCCAGGCCTGTACACAGAGCACCAACTCGGGTGAATGGGATGGCCTGTAGACATATCAGTCGCTAGACCCGTATGTCTTCCAAAGATGCTGTGCATGCACTGTGATGCAGCCAGCAGTCTGGCTCACCCACAGCGTGCGCGCCGGGCTGCCCCACGAGCCGGCGGCGGTGCGGCAGCACACAAGGGGCCCCTCTAAGCCTGTGCGACCGGCCAAGAGCGCCTGCTGCCGCCCCGCAGTGTACGCGCTGGGCCTGTACGTGGACCCGGCCGCGGTGCAGCAGCGCGTCGCGCCCAAGTTCCAGGGCCAGGCGCCCGACGCGCTGGCGCGCAGCCAGCAGCTGCTGGACGGTGCGCGTCCCTGTCCGGCCGAATACCCTTCTTCAGGGCTGAGAAGGGTGTCTCTAGGGTGGCGCCCCAGTTCCAGGGCCAGGCGCCCGACGCGCTGGCGCGCAGCCAGCAGCTGCTGGACGGTGCGCGCCCCAGCCCGGCCGAATACCCTTCTTCAGGGCTGAGCAGGGTATCTCTAGGGTGGCGCCCCAGTTCCAGGGCCAGGCGCCCGACGCGCTGGCGCGCAGCCAGCAGCTGCTGGACGGTGCGCGCCCCGGCCCGGCCGAATACCCTGCTCTAGGGCCGAGAAGGGTATCTCTAGGGCTGTGCACCAGCTGCTGTTGGACGGTGCGCGCCCCGGCCCGGCGCATACCCTGCTCCAGGGTCCCTGTGGCGGAGCGCGCCACGGAGCGCTGCTGCATGCCTGCTACCAGTCGGTTTAGAAGCCATGGGCAAGGCTGAAGTCATTTTGCATGCACAAAACCTCATAAACCCATCAGCACAGCATGGCGTTGCAAGGCCCATGACAGCGCCCGAGCCGTCGCGTGCTGAATGCCGGCCTTAGCGCTTGGTGCACAAGCGGCCGCTGTATGCCTGGCCGCTGTATGCCTGGCCACCGGACCTGGCGCGCAGAGGTGGCGCGCTGCAATGAGGTCGAGAAGACGCTGCGGATCGTCGTCACCAGCGGCCTGGTGAACCAGGCGCGCTTCACCAAGGGCATCCGCGAGAGCCTGGCGGCGCCGCTCGAGCGGGCGCGCCCTCCCAGAGACCCCGCGCCCCGCCCCGCTTGCCCAGCACCTCGGACCTCCAGCCTCGCGCCGGTGCCTCACTGCGGCAGGTGGGAGTGACGTGTGTTGCAGCTTGCCTTATCTTTTCCTTGACCATTCCAAAACAGCACCACAAAGTAAAAGTCAGCAAGAAATGGCCACCCTGAAGGCGGACATGCAGCGCACCTCCCTGCGCACTGCGCCGCGCTCAACCTGGCAGGGCGACCGGCCAGGCGGGCGCGCTGCGGCCGCTGGACGAGTTTGAGGCGCGCTTTGCGGGCGCGGAGTTCCACAAGGGCCTCGAGGTGTCGTTCACCAACACGCGCGCCGGCGGGCTCGCGCTGCGCATCGGTAGCAAGGACGTGCGGCCCTGGCCAGCGACGCCCTGGGCCGGCCCCGTGCCTGGTGTGGGCAGCGCTTGCTGCTGCACAGGGGCCGCGCGGGTACCCTCGTTTGGCTGCAAGGCCGTGCCCTTGACCGCATTCCACCGCAGCCCACACGGCGAGCCGCTTGCGGTCCTGTCTGCAAAGCATGGATGTGGTTCCCAGTGCATGTTCCTCTCGCACGCTTGGAAGGTCGGCATGCACGGGGCCACTGGCATCCCTTCTCTGAAATCCCTCGTCGCCAGCGCGACGGCCCGCCCCACCCTCCGACCAGAGCGGGGCGCGACCGCGCACGGCGCCCGCCCGCACCCTGCCCGACGCGCTGCCGGCGCGGCGCCGCGCAGGCGGGCAATGGAATTACAGCCGTTCACCGACGCCTTCTTCGGGCTGTATATGGGTGCCAGCCCTACCCTACCTGACCCTATACGCGCCTCGCAGGCGGGCATGGTGGAGTCAGCCGTTCACCGACGCCTTCTTCGGGCTATATATGGGTGCCGACTCTACCCTACCTTAACCCCATAGGCGCCGCGCAGGCGGGCGTGGTGGAGTCGCAGCCGTTCACCGATGCCTTCTTTGGGCTGTACATGGGCGCAGAGCCCGTGTCCAAGGACGGGCGCGCCAGCATCGCGCGCGGGCTGGCAAACCTGGTGGCGCCGCAGGCCTGAGCAGGCTCGCGCGTTCCCAAGTGTTCGTTTAGCAAGTGACCGGCATCAGACTGTTGAAATTGGTCGCTGTGGTTCTGGGCGTTGCATGATTTCAAACTTCCGGATTGCGCAATTGCGCGGGTGAGAGCGTGAGAGGTGTGAGAGCAGAGGTGCTGAGCATCCTTAGCAACAGCGTGGCTTGTGCAGGAGTGGTATGTCTTCATGGGAGCGTGTGTGTGATGTGCAAGGGCGCGTGCAAGGGTAATGCGAGCATGCACAACTGCTGACTTGCCAAGAGTGAAGCATGGTGACAAGGGCAGACCTTTGCATTACATAATTATAACTGTTGCACAGTGCCCAACATGGGGAAAGACAAAGCCAGTTGTCATGCTTGACATTTTGCATCTTGCTAAATGCAATATCCACGAAAGCCGAAAGGAGTCAAGAGTGTCAGACCATTGGGTTGCGTGCTGCCTTGTGCAGCCTCCCGCTGCGGGAGGCGTGCAGAAGCGCGCAGCTGCCACGCTGCCCTGTATGGATTATCTGATACCAGACACCTCTTCAGCAATGCGATACAAGCCATGGCGCGACCCTGCCATGCAAAGAACGACTGCAGTGATGACCCATGCGGTCCCATCAGCTGTGCACTGCCCTGGAAAGCAGTGCTCAAGCTTTGAGCCTTAGTGTGCGCATCCTGACGCCGCCTACGGCCCGCAGCTCGGCTGAGCCTCCAGCTCTACGCACCTGGGCCATGCAGGGCGCGCCTGCACCCCTGCTGACAAATGCGATTGACCCAAGTACCTCACTGACACCGCCGCACACATGGCACGCATACACGACAAGAACCCCGAGCAGCGCCTGCTCTGGATAGCTCCGCCCTGGGCAGGGCCGGCATACATGCGCCCAGCCAGCGAAAGCAGGACGCAGCCCTGCACTCAAAGCTCAAGGGGCGCGGCAGATGCGCCCGTCCGGCGACAGAAATACGGAAGCAGGCAAGACTGCATGAGGGGCCTGCAGGCAGGCAGATCAGACAATGAAATGCGGCCTGCCCAGCACTGGCGGCCGTTTGCCCCCGCCCGCCTGGCCACGTGTGACTCCAGGGGCAGTCCCAGAGCAGCCTATGTCAGCCTCGCCCGGGCCCAGGGTCAGGCCAGGACCCTCCCGGCGCGTGTGTGCTGCCGCAGCACGCAGGTGTCGGCACCGAGCCCACGCGCGCCGGCGGCACAGCTCCCGGGGCGGGTCATGGCCAAACCTGGGCCCTGTCAGCGGGGCCCTATCAGCGGGGCTGGGGCCCGGCACACCAGCGCGCCCAGACGCACGTCACTAGCCCGCGGCAGGAGGTACGCTCCGGCGCATCCGAGCTACAGACCCCGCCAGCCAGGCGCTAGGGTTGGGACCCCTGGTGCGCCCGGAATCCTGAGATCGGCCCGCGGCAGAAGGGGCACGCCGGCGCAGCTAGGCCGCGCGCGCACAGCTGGTACGCGCACGAGCGGCACAGCGCGTGCGCGCAGCCGCCAACGGCCACCTGCAGCGGCGCGTCCATGCAGATCGCGCACAGCTCGGCCGAGGCGCGCCGGCGCAGCCCCTCCGCCACGCCCAGCGGCAGCTTGCCCTTGCCGCCCGGGCTGTGCTCCGCGCCGCAGCCAGGGCCGGGCCCGGGCCCCGCGGCCGACGCCCGCGAGGTCGCGCCGCCGCCGTCGCTGTCCTCGCCGTCCGAGGCGTCGCGCGCAGCCGCGCCGCCGCCCGGAAACCCTGCGTCATCATACCCCAGCATGCTGCCCTCGTCCTCCACGTCGCTAGGCACCGCCGAGCTGAGCGCGGACGCGGGCGTGAGCGCGCCGCTGCCGCCGCCGCCCGCCACCGCCGGCGCGTCGCCGGCGAGCGACGCGGGCGCGCTGCCGCGCCCGTCGCGCGGCCGGAACCCCGCCCACGCACCCGCGCCCGGCCCCAGGCGCGCTGCCGAGCAGCTTGCGGCCCAAGCGCCCAGGCTGAGCTCGGCGGCCGACGGCGCGTGCCGCGGCGCGCCCGCGCCCCGCGCCGCGCCGGCCGCGGGCTCGGGGCCGCCCGCGCCGCGCAGCTGCGCGCGGACTGCCATCCCGCTGCTGAAGCTGAGCGAGCGGCGGGCGCCGCAGTCGGCCGCGAGCGAGTCTGGCGCGGAGCCGGCCGAGCACGCGCCGGCCGCGGAGCCCTCGGCGCCCGCCGCGGAGCCCTCGCCCGCGCCGGGCGGCGGCAGTCCCGTGTCGAGCAGCTCCGACACGTCATCCGTGTCCAGAAAGCTGCCGGTCGCCAGCAGCTCGCGCGGCGTCCAGCGCGCCGCGCCGGCGGCCGCCGCGGGGTCGCGGCGTGCGCCAGACGCTGCCTCGGTTCCCGCATCCGAGTCCGCGCCGTCCTCGGCTTCGGACAGAACGTAGTCAAGGCTGCCGCCGTCGATGCGCGCGCTGGCGCCGGCGCTGGCGCCGTCGGACGCCGAGTCCAGCAGCGCGCCCCGCTGCGCACCAGGCGGGGTGCCCGACAGGCCCGCGCTGGGCTCGGCCGCCCCGCCCGCCCGCCACTCGCCGAGCGGCAGGCTCCGCGCACTGGTCAGGCCGCCCCCAAGCGCGCCGCGCGCGCCCGGGCCCCGCGCGGCCGCAGCTGTGTCGGGCGCAGGCCAGCCGGCTGCGGGCACCTCGGCGGGCGCTCCAAACAAACCTTGGCGGCCTCCCGGCGGGCCGGCCCCGCAGTCTGCATATGCGGCCGCTGCCGGGGCTACACCGGCAGGCGGACCTGCCTGGCCACTGCCCGCTGCCACACGGCCCTCGTGGGAGGCCGCCCCAGCAACGCCGGCCGCCGCGCTGCCGCCCATTCCCGCCGCGCAGGCGCCGCGCCTGGCGCCCTCGGCGGCCGCGCCGCTGCTGGGCGCGCGCGCCGCAGCACTTGCGGCGTCGCACGGCTCGCTCGGGCAGGGCGCCGCGCGGCCGGGCTGCGGTGCCGGCGACAGCGACGCGGACAGCGCCGGCGGCGCGAGCGCCCGGCGCGGCGGCCGGCCGCGGCGCTCGCGCAGGAGCCGCTCCGCCTGAGCGAGCAGCGCGTCGGTCTCGGCGGGCGCGAGCGCATGGTAGGCCGCGCTGCCGGGCCTGGGGTTGGGGTCTGGCAGCGGCGGGCAGGCGCGGCCGCGCCCGGCGCCGCCGCCGGCCTCCGCGCTCGGGGCGCCCTGCGGCGCAGGCGGGGCGGGCGCCGCGAGGCTCCCGCTTTCGGCGGCGGCGCGGGCCGCCCCGCGCGCGGGCGGCGCCCCGCCGGGCTGTGTTGGGCTG
>JAABUX010010369.1_pt1 | contig 10409 bp, 19 predicted proteins | sample 5561851 | NCBI WGS metagenome assembly JAABUX01 (sample SAMN10711883, study PRJNA513361) | rock metagenome | isolation source: Antarctica rocks | place: Antarctica: Victoria Land, Richard Nunatak red sandstone | collected 2016-01-03 | reverse complement strand
GGCATGCATGGTCACATGCACTTCATGCATGCTCGCCGCTTGTGCACGACTCAAGCAGAAGCACCCCGTTTTGTGTCAGAGGGGGGCCCGCAGCCAAGCTGAGATACCAGGCATGCCACGAAAGATGTTAAGCAGACCATATCCCATTAGGCGATGCATGGTCCCTCCCTTTATGACGAGCACAGGCACCTGTTCTGAGAAGGGTGAGAGAATATGCATCGCACTCGTGTCTGCAGCGGGGGGGCGCGCACGGGAGGAGCTGCTGCACGATGTCCACGAGCGCAAGGCCCTTGGCGACCTGCATGTCGCCGACGCGCGCATAGACGTCCACAAAGTCCTCGTTGAACAATGCCTGGCAAACAGCCTCGATGTCTGTCGGCAGAGGGCTGCCCGTGCACAGGTACACGCTCTCCTCGCTCACTTCCGCGCTCGCCATATGGGTCGCCTGGGGACCACGGAAACCCCCTGAAGAGCCTGAAATCAGCACTTGCCCAGCTTGTTACGATGGCTGCGCTCGCATGTGGCTTGTCAAGGAGCTGGCAAGGCGGGCAGGCGCGCCTGCAGGATGTTGAGCGTGCGGCGCATGTCGCCTGCGCCCAGAGTGATCAGCGCATCCATGCCCCCCTTGCCCAACTTCACCCTGCACAACAGACTGCGTGTGTACAGCATGTCATACCCATGCTGTGGTCAAACGGAGTAGATCAACTTGACTGGGAAATGTTGCGTATGACAGCGTGTCAAATGGGTCACAAGACAGTGTTTAAACATGCAGGCAGCCATCTACCGCCATGAACAGGCTGAGTCAATCAAGATTCAGTGACAAATGAAGCCGTTTGCCGTGACAGCCAGGGACACTAGGAACCTGTGCAGCTCACCTTGAGGATGCACTAGGAGGCACATGCACACGCACGTGCCGACAGCTGCCAAGCAAAGCGGGCCGCACTGCTCGTGCTCGATGACGAACTGCAGCCGCTCGCGCACATAGTCGCCGGGCAGCGGCGGGAAGCGGAAGCGCGTGCACCGTGACTGCAGCGCTGGGATGATCTTGCTGACGTAGTTGCAGATGAGGCAGAAACGCGTGTTCCGCGTGTACTTCTCAATCACTGCAGACGGGGAGGGTGTCAGAGTTTTGCTGCGTAAGCAGCGTGCACACACGCAGGAGGCAGAGGACCAGGCGCGCGCCTCGCCGCAGTGCAAACTGCGCGTCCTTTGTCATAGCGTCGCACTCGTCCAGTATCACCAGCTTGAACTGCTTGCTGCGCCATGCGGACCCCGGCTTGCATCACCGTGCTTTGCAAGACGCAGAGCTGCTGTGCAGCCAGCTGGCGCCGGGCACCTGAAGATGGTGCGCGTGCTGGCAAAGTCCACGACCTGCTGGCGCACGATGTTGATGCCGCGGTCATCCGAGGCGTTCAGCTCCAACACCATATTGCTCATCGCGCCGCCGTACAGCTGCCGCGCGACGGCCAGGATGGTGGACGTCTTGCCCGTGCCTGGTGGGCCGTAGAAGAGCACGTGCGGCAGCCGGTTCTCGCTGACCAGTCGCTTGACTGCGCAGCACTCCAATTCTCAACATGCGAATGCGAGCCAATCCCGTGCTTCACTCTGCACGCTGACCGGCGCAACAGGCAGGTGACGCTCGCGCTGCGCACTTGTGTCCACGATCTCCTTGTGCGCTGCCACATCATCGAGCGTCTTTGGACGAAACTTCTCCACCCATGGCGCGTCTTTATCCAGCGCGGCCAGTGGCTTGCCGTTGCTCTGCACTGGCGCGCCCTCCATCGCCTGCAGTGTGCAGAGCTGGACGCAGAGCCTGCTACATTGCCTGTTGCTGTCTGCCTCACGCGGCCTAGGTGCCCCAGCGCAGGCCAGGGGGCCCCAGCGCCCGGATCAACTCGCACGCCAGGTGATCTGTCCGTCAGCGCCCTGGCTACGCAGCCGGCAGACAGTGGTGCACACTTCGGTCACCTCCTCAGCACAGAATTGCTTGAACCCACAACTGCAGAGAGACGTGTACGGGATGAGTGCGTCGTGTGTAAATGATGGAAAGGACCAAAGAAACACCTGCCAAAATAGGAAGACCCACGTGCGTAAGACTGCAGCAGCTCGACTCCGATCGTTCCAGTGCTTTGAGAAGCCTGTCTGTTACAAAGATCCACAGCAACGGTGACGTGACCGCCTGCCTGAGCACTCCACCCTACCCATGACACCTGCACCAGCTCGGAGCTGGCTGTGATCCGCGCTGTCCGTGCTGCTACAATAGGTTGCTGCGCGTCTGCGCCAGCTGTGAATAAGGGGCCTGACCAGCCCTCAAACAGTGCCAATGCAGACAGGCGCGCTGAAGCTCTGTGGCCTCGGCTCAGCCTAATCCTCCTGTTGCCACGCTGCGTGCGTGGCTGCTCTTGCGTGTAACCTTTTATTGCTAACTTGCAGCGCCGCTTGTGTCCCTGCAGGCAGCAGACCCCACAGGTGGCAAGGCCGGTCGTCTGCCTTGCACCTGCAGCGGATTGCGCGCAGGCTGCCGCGAATGGAGCAAGGCCTGCGCAACCAGGTGCGCGAGAGCAGCCCTGTCACGATTTGTTGCGCTCGCCGGCGTTGCGCTCTTCCCTCAATCTCTCACTGGAAGCGCTGGTCACCACGGCAGGGCAACACGCCGGTCTTGACGCTGCAACCGGTGAGCAGCGGGCACAAAAGGTGACAGGGGCGCTTGTAGCGTGCCCCGCCGGCGCAAACGCAGCCCTGCCGCCGGCCGGGCGGCATCCGTTGCACTGCAAGCCGCCGCACCCCGGTGGCCCTGCGGGCACGCGTCGGGCTCTTGTCGAGGGCTTAGCAAGGCAGTCGGCCAGCGAGTCGCGGGTGGGTGGTCCAGAGGGCCTGGCCAGGCAGTCGCCTGGCCGCACGCGGGGGCCTCGCTCGCCCGTGCCCTGTGCCTTGGCGGACCCGGCTGCGCTGCCGTGTGCCAAAGTCGCGCCACCCTGCGCGGGTGAGGTCGAGGGTCACAGAACAGCCCCGGGGCAGGCCTTGACAGCCGCAAGCGTGCCTGGCGCCAGCGGCGGCAGCCGTCTGAGCCGCAGCAGTGGCGAGGCTGGCGACGGCGTCGACGGCGGGGGGCTTGCCAGACGCCTGGCGGCGCTGACGCGGCCATCGCTGGAGCACGGCCTCCTCAGGTGCAGGACAGGGGGGCGTGTGCACTGCAATGCCAGTGCACCGGACGGGCTGCTGTGGCCACACGCTCAAACCCTGTGGTCCGCATTGCAGTGGCTGGCATAGTCCTTGTGCAAGCAGCGACGCCTGCCTTGCGCCTTGTGCTGAACCATGTGCCTTGCGCAGCGGCTGCCTAGCGAGTGTCATGCGCAGGCGCTTTGGCAGCTGGGCATCGCTGCACTGGGATGCCGGCGCGCATGAGGCTGGCGCGCATGACCCGCCCGCGCCCTGCACGCATGCATCCCCGCCGCCGCGCCCGCACAGCACCAGGCCCGAGCTGGGCGATGTGGAGCCGCGACTATCGCCGCCACCGCGCATTCACAGCACAGGTGCCAAACTGCCTTCGGACGTAAAAAGCCGCTTACCTTTTATACTGCACTTGTGCCCGTGCACCAAGTGCAGCCTGAGCCCCGTTCCTGTCCGTTGCCCCGTGCGGGCGCTCAGTTTCTGCCGCACTGCCGCCCGCCCTTCCCGGTCAGCATGCTGGCTCATGTCCCTCCTGTTGCATGCGCTAGAGTACCATGTATGGGCGTAAATATCCAGCGCTCTCTCTGCTAAACTTCTGCACTCCACTCAGTTGGTGGATGCAGGGCAAATGCTGGAGGGCGAGCGCATCGCGAGCCTGGAGGCTGAGGCAGCGCTGCTCGCCCCGCTGCGGGACCCGCCATTGCCAGGCGGAGGGCACGTCACGTATACCCCGCATATGGCTGTCAGCAGCTATCAAGTGCGCCTTGACAACAGCACCAATGACCAAAACTTGCTGCTCACAAATTTAGGTATGTGCGAGCCTTGCAGTGCTCCGCAAAGGCCAAGCCACCATAAGTGATGTGAAACCTAAAGCGACGTCTGGTTGACTGAGTGACAGCATGCACGGGTATGTCGACCATGTGCGGCAGCTTGCCAGGTGCCCGGTGCCAGGAACCTGACGCCACATGTATGCACTGGTGGAGGGTGTTGATACATCAGGCCTTAATGAGAGCTCGTGAAATCACACGTGACGCCATTGCGTCTCCGGTGTTGCCATGCTTCAAGCAGGCTGCAAATATGACAAGGATGCTGCGCACTGCCGACAGGGGTGCACCTTTGTGAACCAGTACGTGGTGGTGAAGACGCTGGGGCAGGGTGCGTACGCGCGCGTGAAACTGGCGCTGAGCTCCGCCGACCAGCGCCTGTACGCGCTCAAGCTCATCCGGCGCGCACGGCTGCGGCCGGCGCTGCCGCATGCGCCTGGCGCCGCGGGCGGCGGCGTCGCCACCGCCGATGGCTGCCCCTCGCAGGAGGCGCGGCTCATGGCGCGGCTGGACCACCCCAACATCGTGCGCCTGGTGGAAGTGATTGGTGCGCAATGCCCTGTGCCAGCCAATGAGGGCACTGTAACAGCAACTGTTGGAAGCGCTGTGGGGCTGGCATGCACAGATGCTGCGTGGTTTGGTCGCATGCGACAGCATGCGCAACAATCAGGACCTCTGCGCCCGGGACAATGGGCTGTGATGTCAGGTTGCATTGTCAGCCGACAGCGGCTTTGTTGCAAATTTCCTTCTTGAGGTGGGGACAGGCGTCCGTGCAAAACACTTGTGCCCACGCAAGCTGTCTCTGCGCCAGTTGTGACGCCAGTGAACTCTTCGGTGCAGAGGACGCGGGCGGTCGCAAGGCGCTGCTAGCACTGGAGTATGTGGCGGGTGGGCCTGTGCTGGCGGCATGCGCCCAGCTGCCGGAGGCCGTCGCGCGCGAATTCTTCCGGGACATGTTGAAGGCGTGACCATGTTGCTGGCTTCCCCACGCATGACGCAGATGTGCTTGGCAACCCCGCAGCCAATACATGCGATATCAGACTCTCTGCAATTCCCACTTTGGTGCACAACGTCCTGGTGCATCGCTGGTGACATGCCTGCATCTGTCGTCACATGCACCCATGAGTAAGCGGGAAGGAAGGCAACAGGCGCAATGCGATCCGCACCAGACTCAGCACCACACCATCGCGCTGCAGGAGCTGCCACGCGCAGCTGCATGCACTGGTGCCAGCGCCAGTGCCACCGCATGCAGGGCGTGGCGTACCTCCACAACGTGGCGGGCGTCGTGCACGGGGACCTCAAGCCGGACAACCTGCTGATGGGCGCGGACGGGCGCGTGCGCATCGCCGACTTTGGCTCCGCGCGCGCGGCGCCGCCCACCGACGACGACCTCGTCACGCGGACTGCTGGTGCAGCCCACCCGGGATGACACGGCGCCGCGTGCACAGTTGTGCCACGCTGAGATGGGTCGCCACAAGTGCATGCTTGCCACATTCGTGTGACTGCGTTGACATTGGCTGTGCACCCAAGGACTGGCGCAGATGCTCACATCTTTCGGCTCCAGGGCAGACTGCCGGGCATGCATGTGCCCCAGAACCTCCATTGGCAGTGTACAGCTACGGCTGGGTGCAGGCTGAGTCTGGCTGCGTCTGCGGCAGGCACGCCCGCATTCTTCATGCCAGAGATGTGCAGCGGGCAGCTGTTCAGCGGGCGCGCGGCCGACCGCTGGGCGCTCGGCGTCTGTTTGTATCTGTTTGTGTACGGTGCGCTGTCCTGCTAACCAGCTCCTCAGCAATGCACACACTGGTAAAGGGTCAACTTCTGATATATCCCGTGCGACATACCGCCCCAGGCATGGGTGGCATGCGAATTTGTCGCTCTTGGCTGGAAGAGATAGAGGCTTTTACTGATACGATTGGGAAACCTGCGTATCGCCTGAAGCATCACACTGTGGCACACGGCAAACATTTGCTGCTTTGACCCTGTTGCTCATAGCTGTGCTGCAATGCCCAACCCTTTCTTGCCCGGCATCTGCCTAGGACGGCTGCCCTTCCATGCGGAGGGCGTGCTGGGCCTGTACGAGGCCATCCGCTCTGCGCCGCTGGAGCAGCCGGCCGAGGCGGCGGCGTCAGCGCCCCTGCGCGCGCTGCTGGCCGCGCTGCTGGCCAAGGACTCGGCCGGCCGCCTGAGCCTGGCCGCAATGGCCGCGCACCCGTGGGTGACACAGGCGGGAGCGACGCCGCTGGCCATCCCGCTGGTGCGCCCCGCGCCTCAGCACCGAATGTGGTTCACGCATGAGTCAACACAGTCGGCTCTCACACTTTGCAGAGGGTGCTTGCGGCACGCAAAGTGCCTTTGGCTGCGTCTGCTGTCCTGATTTGTCTAGCAAGGGCCCTGCATGTGTCCCTCTGTCCTGTATGGTTGTTGCGCCTGTGTCACTGCTGTGGTGTCCTGTATTGTTCTCAGGTCGTTGCAACTAAATGCACAGGTGTCGCGCAGTAACAGGAATGGAAGCGGCAGCGCATGCTTTATTTACTAGGTCGAGGACTCACTCAGTAACTGTGTTGCAGGCGCCTGAAGAGGCTGCAGCATCAGGCGTGCCGATGCCGCCGCCGCCGCCGCCGCCGCCGCCGCCGCCGCCGCCCTCCTGGGCGGGCGGCACCAGCGGGAGCCCGCGCAGCCCTGCAGCCGAAGCAGGTCCTGTGGAGGGCCGGCGCAGCCTGCAGGGCCTGCTGAGCGGCATTTTCGAGGCGGGTCCCGGGCAATGTTCAACACTGCTGGACACCTCTGGCCCGTACCGCAGAACTGAACTCGGCACGGTCATAGGCTGATGTGACACAGCCATTGCTGGCATAATGCAGCGTGATGCTGCCTGCCTCCGCATACACTGTGAACCCCCTGCCTCTCATGCGGCGGCTGCCCTGTGCCGAGGCGGCGCACGCTGACGTCTGCATCCCCAGTGGCACGACAGCTACTTGTCCCTCAAGCGACGGGGTCATGCACGCGCGTGCAGGCGCGCCACTTTGATGCGGGCGAGTACCTGGCGCGAGAGGGAGACCGCGCTGACGAAATCTTCTACATCGAGAGCGGCGAAGTAGAGATCTGCTTCAGTCGCCGCGAAAACGTAGATGAAGATCTGCTCGACGATGCGGTGCGTCTCCTGGCAGCTCACCACCTGCGTCCATCCGAAGAAGCGTGGAAACCAGGCACAGCGGTATTGCCAAACTCAGCAGGGGCAGGCGGAACTATGCGTCCAAGCCGCACTTTGCTTATCTGAAGTGCAGGCGTGCGATGCAGCGAGAGGATGAATAGTCGCAGCAATCAAGCCATGCTGATCTGCATGCGCAGGAGGTCAGTGACAGCGATGACGGGGAGGAGAACCCACGGCGGCTGCGGCACCCGCGCAGCATGCTGCGCACCATGTATCGCGCTGCACTGCGCGCCGCCGCCACCATGTCCAGCACGCAGTGCGCCCCTCGCCCCGCTCCAACCTGGAAGCCCCCAACGAGCTGCCTCACATCCTGCCAGCAGCCTAGCTGCTTCCATGTGGTTAGCCACTGTGCGGCCATGCGCGGCGTGGTGAAGGACAGTGCAGCGCACTGCTTACCACCAGTGCTCCTGACCACTTTGGCATGTTGGACTATCTTACGAAGATTTAGAGCCTGGGCACAGCCTTAAACTTGGTGTTGCTGCTTAGTGGTGGCGAGCGGACGGTGCACAGTGTGGCAGCGCTATATGCATCGCCATATGCACCTCTATCCGGTCTGCGGCATGGCGTTGCAAAAGCTCAGGTTCTTGGTGGCGCGGCGCAGTCCGGGTGCAGCGTCGGTGCGCGGGTCAGGGCAGCTCGTGGGCGAGGTGTCGCTCTTTGAGGCGGGCGGGCCAGGCGCGGTGTGGCAGACCAGCGTGCGCGCGAGCGTCGCTACCGCCGCACTGCGGCTGACAGCGGCGCATCTCCGTGCGCTGCTGTCGTCGCGACCCGAGGCGGAGGCCGCCGTCCGCGCTGGTGCGGCAAGCCCAGTCCTGCGAGGGCCAGGGCATGTGACTATATGGTCGAACGGAACACGTCACTCGCATCCCCATCAACCTCCAGCTGTGGCAGAAGGCTTGCAGAGCGGCGCACACCCCCTCCTCTTAAGTCATAGCTTAAATCGATGTGATTGCATGTGACACCAGGACCAGCAGCTCGCTCACAGGGCCCTTCACCTGTACCGCCGGGCCTTCTCTCCCCACAGCAGCCCTACCCACAGCGACCCTGACGCTGCGCCGGGCGCCCCCCGCGGCGCAGCCATGGCGCAGCGCAAGGCGGAGCTGCTCAAGCTGGAGACGCTGGAGCGGCTGGCGGGCCTGCGCACGGCGCTCGTGGCGGAGGTCAATGCGGCCACGGTGGGCGCCAGCCATGGCGCCCCGGGCGGCTCTGCTTCCGGCAGCGGGCTGTCGTTGCGCAAGCACAGCTTCTGACCAGGGCGGGGTGATGGGGAAGTGTGTATTTATTTGCGCTGCAGCGCACCAAGGCTACCTCTTGCCAGTCTGGCCGTGTGTGTGCAGTGACAGCTTTTGCAGCGCCTGCAAGGCTACCCAGTGATGTTCAGCAGGTGTGCCCCTCACGGTTGCCGTTCTATGCTCACGCTGTTTGCCTCCACTGACCTTCTACCAGGCTCATGCATTGCCGCCAGAGTGCAGCCACCTGCTTTGTGTGCCGGGAACTGTACCATGTCAGCAAGCATATTACTTTCTTATCTTACCATCTTGCCACTTGCACGGCCGGAAAAGTGCACACATCCATTGTGTTGTGGTTGGTCATCAGCCAGAGTGTCCATGACACTGCAAGGGAGACCTTCAGCACAGCCCAAAGTCAGAGCAGCGCCTCATTACACTTTTGCCTCCGGATGACGACAATGTCGTTCACAGCCTCGTTCGAAAATCAGGCTGCCAAGCACTTCATCTTGTACGTATTTGCCTCTGTTCAGCACCCAGTTGTTTACTATTAAATCCCCATTCCCATGCAGAGCCTGCGCTGAGCAGCAGCAACACTGCACCCGAGCAGCAGCGCTGCGTCCTTACGCTCCGTCCTCAGCATTCGCCTCGGCGCTCGGCTTACCGGGCACGATGGTCAGCGTGAAGCACGGCTGCTGGCCGTCGGGGTCAAGCATCCGCAGCGGTATCAGGTAGTCGCCTGCGGGGCAGAGTACCACAATACACAAGTGTACAGAGCTGGCTGGACTTTTGACATGAGACAACACAAACCGCTGCAGATCTGAATACCTGCGATTCCAAGGTCTTGCACGTTTGTCAATGGCAGGGCAGCAACAAGGAGACAGCACACATCAGTGGGTCCGGCAAAAGCGCTCATCTCCAGCATCCTGTCGGGAACAAACAAGCAGCAGACATACACTAACAGTCATGTCAAAACACCACCAACATTTGCCTTAGGTCCGACACGTGCCTAGATGCTGCTGCGGCACTGTCATTTGCTTATCACTGTGGCGACAAGCTCGGCGACTGAACTGGCGTACGCGAACAGCGCGCTGACGGCACACCGCTCCCGCACCTGTCTGTGTAAGCTGGCCGCCCGGCACCGCAAGCACGCCCTCCGCGACATGTATCCGCTTCTGCTTGTTGATGGCAGCGCAAATCTGCGCACGCATGTTACGACGGGCTATGTCAGCTGGAGTGGTGCCGATTCAATAAGGTCCCTGCAGGGCGTCAACCCAGTGGCTGGCATCTGCACGGTTGCGAGCGCGATGCGCACTGGGCATGCCCGCATACATGCGCTCTTGCATACTTGGTCATGATAAAATCCTGGCAAATGCAGCGACTGCAGTCCAGGATCACTGATGCACGCTCGGTCGCTTGGAAACATGAGGACGGCAGCGCACACCTCCAAGGGCGTCACAGGCTGCACCAGCTTGGTCAGCAGTCGCTGCTTCTCATTCCAAGCCACCGGCGGCAGCAGATCGGGCGCCAGCTCCCGCTCCATGTTCTGGCGACATGCCAAGTCACTGGTCATGCTAGCTTCATGGCAGGAGTGATTTTAGGTTGTGTGAGCCTCTGCAGACCAGCATGCCGGTGGGCAGCTCCTACTGCTGTGCATCAAAGGGGTATTAAACATGTGCCTGCCGCGGCTCCAACGCCACTGTCACTGCAAAGCAAGTGCACAACCTACACCTGATCAATCTGACATTGCCCCAACTTGAAGAACTCATGCGTCTACTTTCCACTCTCGTGCCATCCTGGGTCTGTAGGTTGTGCAGCCAAGCGTGCAGCACGGTGGGCTGCAGGGGTCCGGGGCCAGGCGGGCCGCACGACTGCGCCAGTCATGAGCCGCTTCATGACCAGCGCCAGCCGCTGCTGCTCGCGCGCCGCCTGCAGCGCGGCCTCCGCTGCTTGGCTGAGCTGCGCGTCTGCCACGCC
>JAABUX010010366.1_pt1 | contig 10410 bp, 9 predicted proteins | sample 5561851 | NCBI WGS metagenome assembly JAABUX01 (sample SAMN10711883, study PRJNA513361) | rock metagenome | isolation source: Antarctica rocks | place: Antarctica: Victoria Land, Richard Nunatak red sandstone | collected 2016-01-03 | reverse complement strand
CCCGGCCGGACCCGGCGCCCGCGCGACCGCGGACGACCTGTCACACCCTGAGGCGACAATCAACCCGACGAGGCGGCAACCCCCGCCCGGCAGCCCTCCCCACGGGCCACGCGAAAGATCGAGGCTAGTGCTCCTCGCCCACGGCGGGAGCCTCGGGGACGCCCGGATCGAGCTGTCCCTCACCCCAGACGGCCCCGACGGCGGGCACACCCGGGTTCGGGCTCGGGCCGATCGGGCGCGGTGGGCTGACCTGCGGGCGCGGCGGGTGCGGGATGGTCGGTGGGTTCAGCTGGGCTGTGGGCGGGTGTCGCGGTCACGGTGGGGTTCCTTCGTGTCGGCCCGGGCGCGGCAGGCACCGCACCGGGGGCGGGTTGTTCTGGTCGGGTGTCAGCGGCAGGGACGATGGGCGCCGGCCGGTGTGCACCGGACCGGAGGGGCAACGGAGAGGACAGCGGCTGATGGCCGACCAGTACACGATGGTGGACCCGACCTCGCAGTACCCGAAGCCGGGTTTCGACGCCCAGCAGCAGCCCGGTGCGGGACTCGCCGCGGTGATGACCCCGAAGCCGGACCATGGGGAGGACACCTATCGGGGCACCGGCCGCCTGGCCGGGCGGAAGGCGATCGTGACCGGCGCGGACAGCGGGATCGGTCGGGCGGTGGCGATCGCGTTCGCCCGGGAGGGCGCCGATGTGCTCCTGTCGTATCTGCCGTCGGAGGAGACCGACGCCGAGGAGGTCATCGCGCTCATCCAGGCCGCCGGCCAGCAGGCGGTCGCCGCGCCCGGTGATCTCAAGGACGAGGCCTACTGCGAGCAGCTGGTCACCCGGGCGGTGACCGAGCTCGGCGGGGTCGACATCCTGGTCAACAACGCCGGCAAGCAGCAGAACGTCGCGGACATCGCGGACCTGAGCACCGCCCAGTTCGAGGAGACCTTCCGGACGAACGTGTTCGCCACGTTCTGGTTGTGCAAGGCCGCGGTGGCGCACATGCCGGCGGGGTCCACGATCATCAACACCACGTCGGTGGAGTCCTACACCCCGTCCCCGATCCTGGTGGACTACGCCGCCACGAAGGCCGCGATCAACGCCTTCTCCAAGGCCCTCGCCCAGCAGGTCGCGTCCAGGGGGATCCGGGTGAACGCGGTCGCTCCCGGACCGATCTGGACCCCGTTGCAGGTCGCGGGTGGTCAGCCCCCGGAAGCGTTGAGCGAGTTCGGCGCCCAGACCCCTCTCGGGCGTCCCGGTCAGCCCGCTGAGCTCGCCGCGCCGTTCGTGTTCCTGGCCAGCCCGGAGTCCAGCTACGTCATCGGGGAAACCCTCGCCGTCACCGGCGGCATGCCCACCCCCTAACCAGACACGCCGCGCCTCCCGCGGAACCCGGCCCGACCGGCGGCCATCCCACCCCGGGGTGGCCGCCGGTCGCCGCCGGAGGGCACCGGTCCCGGTCGGTGACCTAAGCCACTGCCCGCGCTGCGGACGGGGTATCGACCCGGACTAAGACCGTCACCCCGCCAGCATCGTCTCGGGTGGTGCGACGGCGCTGGTTGCTCGTACCCGGCGCGCCCGCCCCCGGCGGGGCCGCCGCGGTGGTGGGCTGGGAGGATCGGGTGCAGGACAGCGTCGACCGTCGGGGGTATCGGATGGAACACCGCAGGTTGGGTCGGCTCGGTCATGACAGTTCGGTGTTGGTGTACGGGGCGGCCGCGTTGGGCGCAGTGGACCAGGACACCGCTGACGCCTCAATCCAGCAGGCCCTCGACGCGGGCATCAACTCCTTCGACGTGGCCGCCAGCTACGGCGACGCCGAGCTGCGGCTGGGCCCGTGGATGGCCGGTATCCGGGACCGGATCTTTCTGGCCACGAAGACCGAGGACCGCGACCGGGAAGCAGCGTGGGCGTCGATCAACCGGTCCCTGCAGCGGCTGCGGACCGACCGGGTCGACCTGCTCCAGCTGCACGCCATCGGTGACCTCGTCGAACTCGACCGGGCACTCGGCCCGGGCGGCGCGATCGAGGCCGCTGTCCGCGCGCAGGAGGAGGGACTCATCGCCGCGATCGGGATCACCGGGCACGGCGCCCAGGCCGCGCAGACCCACCTCGAGGCGTTGCGGCGGTTCCCGTTCGCGACGGTCCTGACCCCGCTCAACCCGCTGTTGTGGCGGGACCCGGTCTTCCGCGGCGCCTTCGAGGCCCTCACCGCGGAGGCCCACGCCCAGGATGTCGGATTGCGGACCATCAAGACCGTGTCCCGGCGGAACTGGCCGGACGGGGCCGACCAGACGTACGCGACCTGGTATGAGCCGTTCGATCAGGCCGGCCCGATCCGGGCCGCGGTGTCCTGGGTCCTCGCCCACCCGGAGGTCACCGCGCTGGCCACCCCCGGCGATGTCCGGCTGTTGGGAATGACCATCGCCGCCGAAGCTGACCGCCTCGACCCCACCGACGCCGAAGCCGCCCTGCTCCAGGAGCCGGACTACACCTCACCCTTCCTGCACTCCCTCTGAGCCTTCGGTGAGCCGCCCGGACCGGCGGACGCGCCCGGCACCCCAGGCGGACACGGTACGAGGTCTCGAGTCACCACAGGAAGGTCTTCACGGCGGATCGGAGCTCGTCGGCTCGGCTCGGAGGTATCGGCGACCGCGCTGAGGAGTGCCGCCGGGCTCGCCGGTCTGGAGGGCGAGGATCGCCGACACGCAGGCCGCTCTGGCTGACCAGACAGGGTGCGTCCACGCCGGGCAGCGGTCCCACGTGGTCACCGGGTCTGCCGTACGGGACAGCGTCGCCAACGACCGAGGCCTCGAGTTCGGGACCAACCCCTGTCACCGGGAGGTCAGCCCCGGCGGGACCCTCCGCCTCCGGGTGCTCGGTGACACGTCTGTCCGGACCCACCGCCCGGTCATCTGATCCATGACCGCACCGCCGCAGACTCCTGCGGACGGTGTCGGGGCTGTCAGTTCGACTCGCTGACGTCGGCGGCCGGTGAGCGGCGTCGGGTCAGGTGGGTGCTGAGGTGGTCGGCGGTCATGGGCTGGGCGACGTGGAAGCCTTGGAGGAGGTCGCAGCCGGCGGCGGTGAGATGGTCGGCCTGGGCTTGGGCGTCGACCCCGGCGGCGATCACTTTCAGGCCGAGGGTGTGAGCGATGGTGAGCGCGGCGTCCAGAACCGTCCGGGCGGCGGGGTCCCCGGGCAGGCCCGCGGTCAGCGGCGGGTCGACCCTGGCGTACTGGGCGCCGAGGGGGACCAAGCGGGACAGGGCCGAGGTGGCGGGGCCGGAGGTGGTGGTCGCGGAGCGCATCGGTGACCGCGCCGGCCACGGCGGGGTCGGTGAGCTCCGGCGGGCTGAGGGTGACGAACACCACCCGCGGGGGCCGGGGGGTGGACTGCTGCCAGTGGTGGGCGTGTCCGCAGGCCTGGTCGATCAGCCACCGCCCGACCCGGGGGAGGGTGCCATTCGCGAGGGCAAGGGGCAGGAACGCCTCCGCGGGTAGCAGGCCGTGCTGGGGGTGGTCCCAGCGCAACAGCGCCTCCACCGCGTGCACCGCGCCGGTGGCCGCGTCGATGATGGGTTGGTAGTGAACCATGAACTCCCCGCGGTCCAGGGCGCCGAGGAGGTCCCATTCCAGCTGCCACCCGTCGCCCGCGGCGGGCGGGCGCACCTCGGAGATCACGACCCGGTCCCGGCCCTGCGTCTTCGCTTCGTAGAGGGCGGTGTCGGCGATCGCGAGGAGATCGGTGGCGGTGGTCGCCGCGGCCGGGGTGGCGGTCAACGCGACCGTGGTCAACGCCGCTCCCATGCTCACCTTCACCGGCAGCTCGACCCCACCGGGTAGGGCGACGGGGGGTTGCAGGACCGCTCGGAGGCGGCCGGTGATCCGGTCCAGGGAGGACCGCAGTTCCTCCTCGCTGGTTCCGGCGATGTTCTCGCAGAACAGGACGAACTCGTCCCCGCCCAGACGGGCCACGGTGTCCCCGAGCCGCAGGATCGACGTCATCCGCCGCGCGACCTCGATGAGGACCGCGTCCCCGGCGGCGTGCCCGGAGCTGTCGTTCACCGCCTTGAAGTGATCCACGTCGAGGAAAACCGCGGCGTTGACCTGCCCGGTCCGCCGGCCCACCGCGAGGGCGTGGGTCATCCGGTCCAGCAGCAGTGCCCGGTTGGGCAGCCCGGTCAGCTGGTCGGTCAACGCCAACGTTGACAGCTGCACCCGCGCCGCGGACGCGACGTCCCGGTCCACGGCCATCACGATGTAGAACACCGCGACGTCGGCGAGCACCTGCGCTGCGGCCTGTTCCGCGGCGGTCCACACCGTCGGGGTGTGCCGGTACAGATCCAGCGTGCCCCAGCCGCGCCCGCGGGCGACCAGCGGAACCGCGATCACCGCTCGGACCCCGAGGTCGAGCACCGCCGGGCTGTACCGGACCCACGCGGGTCGGCCCGCAGGTCGGCCACCGCGACCGTCACCCCCGAGATCAGCGCGTCCTGACACGGCCCCTGCGCCAGGACCTCCTGCAGCTGCTCGACCTGCACCATCTGCGGAGCGCCGCGGGCGTCGAGGAACCGGGCCCGCGGACCCGCGGCGTCCTGGACCCGGTCAGTGCTCATCACCCCGACCCCGTCGACGTCGAACACCGCGGCCGCGGCGGTGCACAGCTCCCGCAGCATCTCGTTGACGTCGAAGTCCCCGGTCGAGGCCCGCGACAACCGGCCCACCGCACCTATCAACAGCTGCCCGTCCACAGCGGCGTCCCATCCGAGACCACGACCCCCGACACCACCCTGAGTCCACGCAGCTCCGTGGGAGGTCAGTCCCGGTGTACCCGGCTCAAGCGTCGGAAGAGCCCCGGCACCCGTTCAACGTTCACCGCGAACGGCGCCCACCACCCGCTACGCACGACAAGCCCCCGGTCCACCCACTATGCACCGTCGGTGATCACCGGTCACCGCAGCGAACCCGACTCGTGTCGGACGCGGGCCGCGCCGAGGTACTGGCAACGTCCGCTCCAGCAGCTGAAACCCCCGACCGACGTCCCCGCACGGCCGCGGACCCGCACCCCGACTCCGAAGTGCTGTAAGGGCGGGAAGGCGGAGACCGGGTTGGCGTCGGTCGGTTCGGCGTCCTGATCCATCGGGTGGGTGCCGCCTCTCATCCCCCGGTGCACCCGACCGGGTGGCAGATATCGATCCGGACGCGGTCAGTCAGGTGACGGGCGGGGCGGGTGGGTGGTGCGGGTGGTTGCCAGTAGGACGGTGATGGTGGCGGCGCCGAGGAGTCCGGCGCCGCCGATGACGGTGCTGGGCGCGAACACCGACGCGGCGACGCCCGCGGCGGCCACCGCGAGGCCCTGGCCGATGATGAGGCCGCCACCGGCCACCCCGAACGCCCGGCCCCGGACCGCCGGGGGGATGTGGGCGACGAACACCGACCGGGCGAACAGTTCCACCGCCACCCCCAGCCCGGACACCTCGATCAGCGTCAACGCCACCGCCCGGGGCGGGTTCAGACCGCACACCGCGAGGGGGGCGACGACGAGCTGCGCCAGCGGGGCGAGGAGTCGGTCGGGGTGGCGTCGGCTCCACCGCGCTGCGGCGATACCGCCGAGGATGTTGCCGACCGGGTTCGCCGCGAGCAGCAACGCGACCAGCGCAGCGCCGCCGGTGAGCTGGCGGGCGTATGGGGCAGCCAGTCCCTCAGGGATGATCGCGAACGTCGCGACCACCCACGTCAACATGACCGCGCGGCGGACCCGCGGGTCACACCAGATCGCCCCGATCCCGACGGCGCCGTCGGCCAGCCCCCGCCGTCCCCGGCCCACCCAGCCGCCGCCGGCCCGGGCATCGGGCACGGCCGCCGGCCGGTGCCCGATCCAGCGTCGGATGAGGACCGCGGACCCGGCGAAGCTGACCGCGTCGGCGAGCAGGGCACTGGTCGGGCTGAACACCAGCAGCAGCAGCCCGCTGCCGGCGAACCCGAGGACCTGCGCAAGCTGGTGGAGGGTGCGGTCTACGACGACCGCGGCGAGGTAGCGGTCACCGGTGATGTCCGGGACCAGCGCCGCCCGGGCCCCGTCGAACGGTGACTCCGCCACGTTCACCACCACCAGCAGCACCAGCAGGATCGGCAGCGGCAACCCGGGGACGGCCATCGCGGCGACCAGTCCCGCCCGGATGAGGTCCAGGCCCACCATCAGCTGCCGTCGCGGCCGCCAGTCGGCCAGCCCGGACAGCAGGGGCGCGCCGATGACCGCGGGAAGGAACGTCAGCGCGTAGGTCAACGCCGTCAGCAACGCTGAGGAGGTCCGGTCGAACACCAGTACCGACAGCGCCACCCGGGCGACCTGGTCGCCCACCGCGGACAGCAGTCCCGCCGCTGCCAGCGCCCGGAACTCCACCAGCCCGAGCACCCCACGCGGTGACCCGATCCCACCAGGACCCGGTCCCGGCGGCATGGGTCACCGTAGGCAGCGCACCCCACCACCCGTCCCGGACCCGCCAGGAGGAAGGCCGGCGTCTGCGGCCGGGACGACCGGTGCCGGCTTTGCCCTGACGCGGGACGACGTGCCGGTCGGTCGACACGGTCGCCTCGCGGGATATCACTTCAGCGACCGCCGGAGTAGCCACAGACCGGACATCCCTCCTGAGCCACTCCGGGACGGCGGCGGTCAGGTCCACTTGAGGTTGCGGGCGGCGCGGGCCACGGCAGGTCTCCTCTTCAGTCGGTGCGGTCAGCTCCCGGCGGTTCGGGGGGCGGGTCAGGTCCACTTGAGGTTGCGTGCAAGCTTTACGGCTGATCCTCCTTGTCAAGGTGGTGATCGATCTGTTCGACAGGAAGATCAAACGGGATCGGTCGGGCTGCCGCTGTGACGGCGTGTCGGACGGCCGCTACTGTGCGTGGGAAGTCGAACGGTCGGATGTTGCCGGTTGACGCTCGGTGGACGGTCGACCGTGAGGCGGACAGCGATGACCAGGACACCCCGCAGGTCGGTCCGCACCCGGCTGCGGGGGTGGGCGCTGTGGACCGCGCCGCCCGCGGTCGTCGGGTGGGTGGCGGCGGTCGTCGCCCTCGCCGTCTGGACAGCCGCCGCCGGGGCGTGGACCACCACGATCCGATCGTCGGACCTGGTCACCTGGGTGGCGCTGACCGGCTGCGCCGCGGTCTGTGTGGAGGCCGTCCGCCGGGAGGGTGAACCCGCCGGGGTGTCCCGCGACCTGCTGTCGGTGTGGACCCTGCCGGTGGCGCTGCTGCTGCCACCGCTGTACTCGCTGCTAATCCCGATCCCGCTGACGATGCTCCAGCAGCTGCGGATCAGCCGCGGGCCGCTGTACAAGCGGACCTTCAGCGTCGCCGCGATCGGCCTCGCGAACTGGGTGATCTCGGTGTGCTTCCACGACTACCTGCAGCGGAACGGGGCCGGTCTGACCGCCGGGGGTACCCGCCTCCGCTGGGGGGTGGTCCTGACGGTCGCGGTGGGCTGCGCGGTCGTCGGGTGGGCGGTGAACGTGTTCCTCGTCGTGGGGGTCATGCAGCTGGCGTCCCCCGGCGCCACCGGCTGGGACCTCATCGCCGACCGCGGCGAGCGGCTGGTCGACGCCGGGGAGATCTGTCTCGGGATCGTGATCACCAGCTGCTGGTTCCTCACCCCGTTCCTGCTGGCGGTCACACTCATCCCGGTCGTCCTGGTCCAGCGCAGCCTCGCCCACGCCCAACTACGCGCCGCCGCCCGCCTGGACGCGAAGACCGGGGTCCTGAACGCGAAGAGCTGGCAGGAGGAGGCCGAGCGGGAGATCCTCCGCGCCTCCCGCCAACGCCAGCCGGTCGCGGTCCTCATCGCCGACATCGACCACTTCAAACAGGTGAACGACGCCCACGGACACCTCGCCGGGGACGTGGCACTCCTCGCCACCGTCCACGCGCTGCTCAGCGAGCTCCGCGTCTATGACCAGCTCGGCCGGTTCGGGGGGGAGGAGTTCACCGTCGTCCTGCCCGGCGCCGCGCACGACGAGGCGTGCGCCGTCGCTGAACGGCTCCGCCGCGCCGTCGCCGCCACACCGGTCCCGCTCCGCGACACCACCATCCACCTGTCGGTCTCCGTCGGGGTCGCCGTGCTCGGCGAGCACGGCCACGACCTCACCGACCTGCTCACCGCCGCCGACCACGCCCTCTACCAGGCCAAACAAGCCGGGCGCAACCAGATCGCCCTCGCCGGCGCCGCCAACCCCCGGCCCTGACCGGCCGACCCACCCGGCCGGTCGGCCCCGCCCCGGACGGACCCAACGGGCGGTGCCGCACAGTTCCCGGCGTGCCCCTCGGTGGGTAGGGCGGGTGCGACGGTGCTGAGGGCGGTTCACCCACACGCGGGATGTCGGGCGGTTCCGGGAACATCCTGTCCCGGTGGATCAGTAGACGTCAGGCGCGCCGCTGGTCTGCACGCCGCGGTCGGCTGCTCGGAGGGTGAGGCGCTGCTCGGGGGTGGTGTTCCCCCACACGCCGTAGCGTTCGGGGACTTGCAGGGCGTGCTGCAGACACGCGTCGCGGACCGGGCAGGCCCCGCAGACCCGCAGCGCGAGGGACTCCAGGCGGATCCGGTCGCGGGGACGTTCATCGTCGGGGCCGAGGAACACCTCCCCGGGGATCCCGGCACATGCCGCGGCGGCCTGCCAGCTGTAGTCCACCACCGGAGCGGACCGGACACGGGTGACGGACATGGCACTCCTGTCAAGACACGGGAAGCCGGGCTCCGGCCGCCGCGACCCTGCCGTTCTGCCCGGGGGGATCGGCGGCTGGTCGCGCGAAGCGAATGCTGCTCTCAGGTGATCATCTTAAGCCAGGTGTAGTCAACTGATCACCGTGGGTCGTGCGTTCGAACGGGTGGAACATCAGTGCGGGCCCTGGGAGGGATGCCAACCCGGGGGCGCGACCCGCGGGACGGTGAGCAGCGCGGGCACCTGTTCGGGAGGAACGGGGTGCCCGAACCGCCAGCCCTGGGCGTGGGTGTACCCGGCGGCGAGCAGCAGCCGGTACTGCTCCACGGTCTCCACCCCCCCGGCGGTCAGGTGCAACCCGAGATCAGCGGCCAGGGCCGCGGTCGACGCGGCGACCGCCCCGACCCGGGGATCGACCCCCAGGCCCGCGGTGAGGCGGTGATCGAGTTTCAGGGCACTGAACGGCAGCTGCAGCAGCCGGTGCAGGCCGGACGTGCCCGAGCCGTAGTCGTCGAGGCACACCCCCACCCCGGCGGTGCGCAGCCGGCCCAGTTCGGTGGCGGCCACCGCCAGGTCGGCGATCACGGTGGTCTCCGTGACCTCCACCGTCACCGCCGGCCCGGGCAGGTCATGCGCGGTGAGCAGACCGAGCACGTAGGCGGCGAGGCCCGGGCCGCGGAACTGGTCACTGCCCACGTTGACCGCCACCGTCAACGCCGAGGGGTTCACCTCCGGCCGTGCCCCGGGAACCCGGCGCAGCTCAGCGAGCACCCCGACCGCTGCCGACAGCACCGCCTCACCAACCTCGGTGGCCAGCCCGGTGGGATGCGCGGCGAGGAAGCCCGCCGGGAGGAGCAGTCCCCGGTCGGGGTACTCCCACCGCAGCAGCGCCTCGAACCCGACCACCGCCGCCGTGGACAGGGCCACCACCGGCTGGAACTGCACCCGAAACTCACCGTCCGCCAGCGCCTGACGCGACCACTCCCCGTCAGCGGCCCCCGCCGCCGGGTCACCATCAGATCCGGCGGAAACCGGACCCCGCACGATCCCCAGGGCAGTCAAACGTCGTGTCCGAGCAGCCACTGAGCCGTCCAACCCACCCCCACCACGAACTCCCACCGGCAACCCACCCCGGCCATCCGGTCTGACCGCCGGCGACCACCAACCCTCTCCCGCTTCAGCTGTGCCCCAACTGAACGCTCCGTGTCATCGCACTCCACGGAGCATCCGCAGTCCAGGAGCGGTGCGCAGTGCTGCCCGACCCGCCGCCAGCCGGAGGACTAGCCCAGGCCGCGAAACGGTGGGGGCGGAGATGAGAGGCGAGCCCGACGTCGCCCGACGCGCAGGTTCCGCGCCTCTTCGGACTCCCAGGGCCCGCCTGGGCCGGTTCCGTCGGTGGTTCCGGGCACAGTGACCCGGTGGGTGTCGCTCCGGTCCGGGTCCGGGTGCAACCGGTTCCGCCGCCCGGGCCGTGGGTGGTGGACGCGGCGTGCGCTGCCCCGTGGGTGGACCCGGTCCTGCGGGCGGTGTTCACCACCGACGCGGCCACCGAGCTGGACCGCACCGCCCGGGCGGTGTGCGCCGCCTGTCCCGTCCGCGTGGACTGCGACCGCCACGCCACCGCCGTGCGGGGCGGGTCCATCACCGGCATCTGGGGTGGCCGCCGCCGCGGGCACCACCCCACCGACGAAGCCCAGCGCACCCGTG
>JAABUX010010363.1_pt1 | contig 10411 bp, 7 predicted proteins | sample 5561851 | NCBI WGS metagenome assembly JAABUX01 (sample SAMN10711883, study PRJNA513361) | rock metagenome | isolation source: Antarctica rocks | place: Antarctica: Victoria Land, Richard Nunatak red sandstone | collected 2016-01-03 | reverse complement strand
ACAACCGGTAGCCGAACGCCGTCCTCCGCTCCAGGTCCTGCGTCGCGTCTCCCTGGCAGTACGGGCAGCCCATCGTCCCCTCCTCCATGCACCTCTATAAAAGGATAAGAATACCCGACCGGCTGGCTCTCGACCACCACTGATTTTGAATTCTGACGCATCCGTTGTCGTGACGGGGCAGAACCCTCCGTTCTGCGCGGCAAGCCCGATCAAGCGGTTCACCGTCCCTTCCACTCGCACGTTCTCAACCGTGACATCGTGTATAGGATTCGTGGCAGCTTGGCAATAGGCTATCGCCCCGATCGCCGCTTGCGCGTAATAGTTGCCCCCGGTGAAGTGGATGATGTCGGCGCCGTCGACCGTGTCCCCGTACCCGCCTACGTTCCACCCGAACTCGATGGCGTCGCCTGCGGTCGTCCACAACACGAGATTCTTAAAGGTCGAGTTGTTCGAGGAATCGGCGATGATCACATCGTCGTCACCGCTGATGGCGAGGTCATTCGACGCGATCGAGTTGCTACCGATCTCATGCAAGCCGGTGTCGTTAAGGGTCCCTGGATGGTTGATCAGCGCAACATCGTTGACCGTATCGTTGCTGCTGTACCACAACGTCAGTCCGAAGGCGTTGCCGCCTGGATCGCTCGAGGGATTGATGAGGCTCACCCCATCAATGGTGACGTAGCTGCTGTTGTCGATGTCCACATAGGAGTGGTACGTCGTCGGGGCTGTGTGGCCCTCCCCCGAGAAGATGCCCCGACCCAGGATGTTCACATGGCTGACGTTGTTGCACGCAATGACGCCTTTAAGGTAGACGCCACCTGCGATGTAGAGCGTGTCCTTGCCGCTGGGGAAGCACCACGGGTTAGAGCCCAGATCGTAGACGCCGGGGGTCGTGTAGGCTACCACGTTGGAACCGGTGGGCACATTGGTCTCCGGCGGGTCGGCGAAGACCAGGGCGACGTTGTTCGTGTAATCGCCGTTGACTTCCACCGAGACCTTCTGGTATGGGTTCATCGTGAACTCGACGGTGTTGCCGTTCTTGATTGTGGGCACGATCCCGTACGACAAAGGACGCACCACCGCCGAGGAGACGCTGCCCTTAAGATCTTGGACGTCCACCGTGACGGCCCCGTCGGTGGTGAAGGTGGTGAAGGTGGAGGTCGGAGAACCGACCGCTTTGTAGGCGGGGGAGGATTGCCCGTTGACCGAAATGGAGAAGACATCTGAAACGCTCATGCCCGGCGTCTGCTGATAGGTCACGATTGTCGCGGCAGAGACCCGTGTTGCGGCGAATGGCATGACGCATAATGTGGCTAGCGCTGCAACGAGCAGCGGCCGTATCCAGATGTCACGAGCGGTCATGAGTGAAGCTATCATCGTTGATCGTCCTCCAGTTGTCATCTCTTGACGAGGGGCGGCAGGGTCTGCCGCCATCCTCGGTCGTCTTTCGCTGTTATCCGTCGCGCGCACCATGGTTCGTGGGCGAGTGTTCGGGCAAACGCCGTGGTCTCGTTTCACCTCCTCAGCTACTTGGCGTAGTCAACGCGCGATCCGCGACTCAGCCGGTTCAACGGACGGGGGACGGATGTCCCGAACCGTCAACACATGTGTGTCCGTTGGCGATGAGGACAGGTCATTGGGTTAGCGTAAAGAGCGCATAGTCGGAGCAATCCTCCGCTAGCGACCATTGGTGCGCCGAGGATTTCCGCTGGTGGTCAGCTTGCCCTTATCGGCCGCCTGAGCGTTGGCGCGCGCCGCCACCGCGTTTTGCTCCATCTCCTCTACCGACTTGACGTGCAGCCGCGCCGCGCCGCGCGTGTCGCGTAGCGGGACGCGTGTCCCATCACGCGTGGCCCGCTCCAGTCGTTCTCGGGCAGCGGGGATCGCCTCGCTGTACTGCGGCAGCCATGGCGCTTGCGCGACCAGTAATTCGTCGGCCATCTGCCACACCTCCTCCGTCTCGCAGACCGCGCCGACGAGTGGGTCGTGCAGCATGGCCTGCTTCAGGAGCGTCACGTCCCCACGCACCGCCGCCTCCTTGCCCATCTCTTGCACGCGCACGCTCGCCGCGCATGTCGCCGCGCAGGCCAGGGGCAGCGCGCCGACGACGGGCATGTTGATGCCCGTGCGGTCGACGTAGCCCGGAATCTCGACCACGCAGCCGTCGGGCAGGTTGGCGATGTGCCCTCGGTTCACCACATTGAAATGGCCGCGATACGTGCGACCGGTCTCTAACGCCTCGACGATGTAGCTGCCGTGCTCCTCGCTGCGCCCTTCTGGCGTGATCCGCGGCGGATCCTCAGCCATCCAGCGCGGATAGTCGGTCTCAAACCAACGCCGCCCTTCGGTGCAGACGCGCAAGTAGCCGCCCGTTTCGCCGTTGATCCAACTCGACAGGTCGATCCAGCGCAGGATCTCGTCGGGGCGCTTGCGGTACCAGGGCAGGTACTCGGAGAGGTGGCCGTTGGACTCGGTACTGTAGTAGCCGAAGCGCCGCAGCACGTCGATGCGCACCTTCTCGGTCTGGCGGTAGTCGGGGTGCGCCTCGAAGAGCTCGAGCAGGCGCGGGACCATATCCAGGCCGCGCCAAGAGACTTTGACGAACCAGGTCTGGTGGTTGATGCCAGCGGCCACAACGTCGACGTCGTGCCGACGTACGGTCTCCTCGGAGCCAAGTAGTCCCTCGTCCTTGGCCCATGTTTCGATGACACGCGCGATCTGCCCGTGCGCGCCCTGCACGCCGTGGCACAGCCCGATCGTGGGCACGCCTCCGTACTGATTGCAGGCCCATGTGTTCATGGCCATGGGATTGGCGTAGTTCAGCAAGAGGGCGCCGGGCTTGGACACCTCGCGGATGTCGCGGCAGATATCGAGCAGGGCGGGAATGGTGCGCTGGGCGTACATGAGACCGCCGGCGCAGAGCGTGTCGCCGACGCACTGGTCGACGCCGTACTTCAGAGGGATGTCAATGTCGGTCTCGAACGCGTCGAGCCCTCCTTGACGGATTGTGCAAAAGACGTAATCGGCGCCGTCGAAGGCGGCGCGACGGTCGGTCGTGGCTTCGACGGTGGCGGGGAGCCCATTGGCGGCGATGTCGCGCCGGCAGAGCTGAGTAACCATCTCCAGGTTGTGAGCGGAGATGTCGGTGAAGCTGAACTCGGTGGCGGCCAGCTCGGGCACGGCTAGAATGTCGTGCAGCAGGTGGCGGGTGAAACCGATCGACCCCGCGCCGATCATCGCTATCTTGATGGGCATGCGTTCGTACTCCTCCTCGGATATCCGGTATCAGGCGCCACAGCGCCGGCTCGATCTGTCGACGTAGGGTAGCGCCGGCGTGGACGACCCAGACGACGCGACGCGACGTGGTCGTTGGGGATAGTAGTAGACGGCGATATCGTGGGTGGTCGTCATACGTCTTCCTTCGGCGGCGCTATACGGTGATGGGTGAGAGGCAGCGGGCCGGCAGCGGGGATAGCTATGTCCACGGCGTCGGCCACGTTGCAGTACGGGTCGGCGCCCCACCCGTACCATAGGTCCAGGCCTGAGGGTAGCGTCCCGGCGACAAGATAGAGCACGGCCGTGTCGCCGTCCAGCGTCACCTTGTAGATCAGCGGCGCCTCACGACCGTCGGGGTCGCGCACGGAGAAACCGGCCGGCCGGCCCGGGGCGCACCAGCCGCCGCGCACCTCGTTATAGGTAACCCGTATGCGCGCGCCCTCGACCTCAACGCGCACGTCCGCGATGTCGGGCGCCACGTGGCCGTCCGCGGCGTCAGCGAGGCGTGTGCCTAGGCGCTTGTGCCCCGCCGTCCCGATATGCACCGCGTCGTCCAATTCGAGGTCGATGGCCGAGACCATGGCTGATCCACCGCAGCGCCCGCACTTTGACAAAATAGCCCCGACTGGAACGCACCGGGTCACGGTAGAGGCCCGCCGCTGGTCGTGAAAGCCGAACAGACGCCCGCGCGGTCGAAGAGCCTTGTGCGTACTCGTTCGCGCGTCGATGCCCAGTACTAGAGCTTCGTGGATCATCGCTGACGTTCCAAGGGGATCAGCAGGGTCTTGAGATTGTCGCCGCCGCGGGCCGTCTCCATGGCGGCGGCAAACTCGGCCAGCGGGAACTCGGCGGTGATCAGGCTCTTGACGTCGATGGAGCCGTCGGCGATCGCCTTGATGGCGCGCGGGTAGCAGTACGGCCCCAGGTGGCTGCCGTGGATGTTGAGTTCGCGCTGGTCGCCCACCATGTTCCAGTCGATCGTGGCCGGCTCGTTGAGCACGCTGAAGGCCACCATCGTGCCCAGCCTGCGGATCATATCCAGGCCCTGCTGCGGCGCTCTGGCGTTGCCCGAGGCCTCGATGTAGACATCACAGCCGTAGCCCTCGGCCAGGGCCAGCACGCGCGCCGCCGCATCTTCTTCCAGGGGGTTGACGCCGATGTCGGCGCCCAACTGCTTGGCCAGATCGAGCCGGTAGTTCTTGGTGTCCAGGGCGATCAGTTGTCCAGGGTTGAACGTCTTCGCCGCTTGCAGCATGCACAGTCCGATGTTGCCGACGCCCGCGATGACCACCGTGTCGCCCGGCTTGATGTCGCCGCGATCGACGGCGTGGATGGCGCAGGCCAGCGGCTCGATATAGACGGCCTCCTGCGTGGAGACGCGCGCATCGATCTTGTGGATCAGCGAGCGCAGGGGATAGATCATGTACTCGGCCATACCACCCTCGGCACGCTGGCGCTTGAAGCCGAAAATGTCGTGGACCTGGCACATCCAGTACTGGCCGCCCTTGCAGAAGCGGCAGCGTCCGCAGGGAATGATCTGCTCGGCGACCACGTGGTCGCCCAGCGCCACCCCATGCAGTTCGCCGGCGCCCTCGCCCAGCGCGGCCACCCTGCCCGCGAACTCGTGGCCCGGCACGACGGGCGCCTCGCAATAGCCGCCGGAGCCGTTCTGGCCCCAGAACAGCGAGCCGCCGGTATAGCACTTGATGTCGCTGGCGCAGATGCCGGCCGCGCCGACGCGCACGAGCACCTCTCTCGGACCCGGCTCGGGGCGCACGACCTGTTCCACGCGATAGTCGTACGGCCCGTGGCATACGACAGCTTGCATCATCTCCGTCGCCATTATCGGTCCCTTTCTTTGCAGCAGCCTGCTTAAGGCTGTATGGTTAGCTCTAAATGGATGCATCGGATGACGTGTCGCTCCCGCGCTTCTGACGCTCTTCCCTAAACGGAGGGCTTCCCGCAGCGATCGACCGCTCTCTGTCCTCGTCCACCCTCCTGTAGTCCCCCTCAAATCCCTTTATCACCCACCGTCCACACGTCTGATCATGTCCTATGATCTTTACAGCGAGGGTCGGCAAGTAGGCTCAGGACGCGCTGACGCAGTGGACGTAGACTCACGTTACGATAGCGGACAGAGGTTCCGCCCCCGGGACCTGGTTGCTGTTGCCTCATCATCCGCACCACCTTGCCTCCTCCTTGCATGCATCCCTCCTCGCTCGGCCACCGCAGCCTACCGCCCTCTACCCGCGGCGCCAGTGCGTCCATGCTGGGTCGTCTTCGGGCGCAGAGCTATCCGGTCAGGTAGCCACCGTCGACGGGGAGCGCGACACCGTGGATCATGGCGGCGTGGTCGCTGAGCAGGTAGGCGACAGCGTCCGCCACATCCTCTGGCCGCGCGAAGTGGCCTAGCGGGATCTTCGCCAGCATCGGGGAGCTCTTGCGCGGGTCGCTCCAGGCCATCTCGCCCATCGGCGTCAGCGTCACCGTTGGGTTCACCCCGTTCACGCGGATGCCGTACGGCCCTAACTCCTGGGCCATGACGCGGGTAAGCGCGTCGACCGCTCCCTTTGAGGCGCCGTACGCCGCGTGATCGACCAGGCCCGCGAGCGACGCCTGCGACGAGAGGTTGACGATGGCTCCAGGGCGCTCCCGCCGGATCAGGCCGGCCGCCACGATCTGCGAAACGACCAGCAGGGCGCGCACGTTGACCGCCATGGTGGCGTCGAAGGCCTCAACCGTTGTCTCCAGGAACGGCTCGGGGATGGAGATCCCCGCGTTGTTGACGAGAAGGTCAATCTCCCCCGCTTGCTCGGCCGCGACGCGCGCTGCCCTGGCATCGGCCAGGTCGGCGACGACCGTCTCGCAGCCTATCTCCTCGCGCAGCGTGTGCAGATCGGCCGCCGTGCGGCTCAGAGCGACGACGTGGGCGCCACAACCTGCCAGTCGCACGGCGATCGCGCGCCCTATGCCCTTGCCCGCGCCCGTAACGAGAGCGCGTTTACCCTCGAACTGAATCCTCATCGTTCCCCTCCTCCATCCTGCAACAAATCGAGTTGGATCTGGACTAACTCCAGCCGCGTCTGCCGCTCGTCATCGAACGCCTGGATGTGCTGCCCGAAGAGGCGTCAATTAGTCAGAATCATCTTAATCCCCTTCGTGCATGTAATCCCCTTCGTGCATGGCTGCGTCGGCGACTCTGGCAGAGTCAAGGGAATCCCCCACCTTCTGGTAGCCGGGCACGAGCGGATACGGAAGGGGACCGCCCTAATGAAAGCGATCGGAGAGCACCCATCCTTCTGTTCCCGCGCTGACCACGGACACCGTCGTCTCGATCAGGACATCGTCGGGGTCGAGGGGGCGGCAGCTCCACCATGCCGAGGGTCGCCGTCCCGTTTCCGTTGAAAATGACCGCCTCGGCCTGCCGCGACGCCCCCTCACCCATCATATAGCCCCTCTCTCTCTTCACATGCGCCTCACGCGAATGGCTGGAGATAGGCGCGTTCGGCCGCCCACATCTCATCGAACAGCGCATCGATCTCGGACGGCGAGCAGACCGCCGCCGTGAGGGGGTCGAGCTGGAGCGCGTGGCGCGCCGCCTCCCGATCGCAGCGGCGCAGCGCTTCGACCATCAGCTCATGCATGGACATGTGAGCGCGGTTAAGCGCGGCGAGTTGCTCCGGCAACGGTCCAAAGTGGACGGGCTGCACCCCGTTGTGGTCGACCAGACAGGCCACCTCCACGCACCCGTCGGGCAGGTTGTCGATCAGCCCCCCGTTACGGTTGCGCACGTTGCCGTAAATGACCTTCGGGCGGTTCAACGTGATGGCCTCGACGATCTCCGAGCAATACTCGTGGCTGCGCTCGATTGGGATCTCGCTCGAGCCCTCGAGCATCGACTGGATGCGCGCGTCGTTCTCCTCACGCCAGCGCGGCCAGTTGTTGGCGTAGTAGCCGCTTTCGCCCCGGTAGCCGGCCCGACAGTAGCGCTCGATTAAATTAGGCCGCTTGCGATAGTAGGGCACATACTCCGAGAAATGCCCGCTGCTCTCGGTCACGAAAGCCCCAAAATGGAGCATCATATCGAAGCGTATGGGGTCTTGCTCGTAGACCTCGTGGACCGCGGCGCGCTCCCGCAGGAGCGGATACAGGTCCTGCCCCTCGTGGCGCAGACTGGTGAACCACGTGTTGTGGTTGATGCCGCCGCAGGTGAACTCCAACGTGCTGCGGGGAACCCCAAGGTAACCGGCTAGCTCACCTACGGTGTTCTGGACGCTGTGGCACAGGCCGATCGTGCGCATGCCCGTATCCGTGAGTGCGGCCAGCGTCAGGATCGACAGGGGATTGGTGTAGTTGAGCACCCAGGCGTCGGGGCAGAGGCGTTCGCAGTCACGCAGGATGTCGAGCCAGGCGGGGCCGGTGCGCAATGCCTTGAAGATGCCGCCGGGGCCGATCGTATCCCCGATGCACTGGTCAACGCCATACCTTAAGGGGATGTCGTAGTCGTGGCGGACATTGGCGAGGCCGGCCACTTCGATCGAGTTGACCACGAAGTCGCTGCCGGCCAGGATGTCGCGGCGCTCGGTCGAGGCCGTGACGCGCCAGTGCTTGCCCGTGAGTGCGACGAGACGCTCGGCGATGGCCCGCGCCAACGAGAGACGCTCGACATCGAGGTCACAGAGGGCGAACTCGCCCTCGTCGAGCCCCTCGACGGCGAGGATGTCGGTCATGAGTCGGCGGGCGAACACGGCGCTGCCCGCGCCGATGAATGTTACTTTAGGCATCAGCGTCCTGTCCCTCTATCTCTCTTCCCATTCCTCGTCGCCTCGCACGGCCGTCCCGCCGTCTCCCGATCCCTTCACGTTCACCTTCACTGACCAGCTCTCTCATCCTTTCAATCCTGTGGTCGCGATGCCCTGCACGAAAAAGCGTTGCGCAAAGAAGAAGAGCACGACGACCGGCAGAATATAGATGACGGTCCCGGCGGAGAGGATCTGCGGCAAGACGTTGCCCTGGGCGTCGACGTACCCCGTCGCCAGGGCGGTGGCCAGCGTGGTGTTGTCCTGCGCCAGGAGGATGAACGGCGTGAAGAAATCGTTCCAGACCGCCTGGAACGAGAGAACCGCCGCCGTGGCCAGCACCGGCTTAGACAGCGGCAGGAAGATCTGCCAGAAGATGCGCACGTACCCGCAGCCGTCCACGATCGCCGCGTCTTCCAGATCGACCGGAATGGACCCAAAGAACTGCCGGAACAGGAAGCTGAGGAAGGGGCTAGCGGCGAGGCCGAACAGCACCCAAGGCCAGTAGGTATTGATCAGCCCCACCCTGGCCAGGATCATATAGAGCGGGATGATGGTGATGAGCTGGGGCAGCATCGTCGTCGCCAGCAGGATGCTGAAGAGCGGCCCTTTGCCCGGTCCCCTCAGCCGGGCAAAGGCGAACCCGGTCATGGCGCTGGTGAGGGTGACGATCACCATATAGACCGACGCCAGCAGGGCCGAATTCTTGGCGAACTTCCCGTAGTCGATGAGGGTCAGCGCGGAGGTGAAGTTGCCCCAGCGCAGCATGGTCGGAAGATAATGCGTGGGGTACGCCCCCAGGTCTCCCCCGGACTTGAGCGCCGTGACGATGAGCCAGGCAAAGGGCGTCATGAAGATGATGGCGAGGATGACCAGGACGAGCAGCCTGAGCGCCGCCCCCCACCGCCGGCGCGACGCGCGCCCACGTGTCGCGCCGACGCTCCCGGTCGCTCTCATCGCGTGTGCCATGCGTTACCTCCCTTTACCCTAACCGTTTTCGGAGTACACCCAGAGTCTGCTGGAGCGGAAGACGATGAACGTGATGACGAGGATGACGGCAAAGAGCACCCAGAGCAGCGCGGAGCCGTAGCCATAGGTGCCCCCGCCATTGAAGATTTCCTGGTACACGTAGACCATGTACAGGGTGGTGGTGCTCGGCACGACTACGCCCCCCGTCCCCACGCCGCCGCTGAGGCTGCCCGACTGCGACAAGAGCAAGGGTTGGATCAGCGTCTGCAGCGCGTAGATCATGCTGACGATCACCTGGAACAAGAGGACCGGCGTCAAGAGCGGCAAGCGCACGGACCAGAAGCCGCGCCACGCGCCCGCGCCGTCGACCGCCGCCGCCTCGAGCACCTCGGCCGAGATGCCCTGCAGGCCGGCCAGGAAAATGATCATGCCGCTGCCCACGCTCCACAGCACCATGACGACGAGGGCCGTGAAGGCGTAGGGGTCGGCCAGCCACTGCACCGACGGGCCGCCGACCAGGTGGACGAGGCCGTTGAGCAACCCGGTGTCGCGATCGAAGATCAGCTTCCAACTGACAGCCGCGGCCACGATGGGGACGACGGCGGGCAGGTAAAACAGGGCGCGGAACAGTCCGATGCCACGCATGGGCTTGTGCAGCAGCAGGGCCAGGCCCAACCCGCCGACCACGCCGAGCGACACGGTGATGAGTACGTAGAGGAGGGTCTGCTTGAGACTGGCCCAGACCTGGGGATCCTGGATTAACTGGTTGTAGTTGCTCAGCCCCACCCAGTGCCAATGGAAGCCGGGGACGAAGTTGGTGAAGCTGACGCCCAGAGCATAGGCCAGGGGGAACACTTGCAGCGCCAGGAGGCCCAACAGCCAGGGGGACAGAAAGAGATAGAAGGTGCGCGCGCTGTAACGCGACCAGCCGCCGTGGCGCCGTCCTGCGATGGACGGAGCGGTCCGTTCGGATATGGTCGTCGAGAGGCGCTTGGCCTGATGAGTCATCGCGTCTTCTTTCATGGCTACCGCGGGACGTTGTGGCGCGCCGTGCGGCGGCGGGGGCTGCCCCCCCGCCGCACGGCGCCAGAGGGTGGCTAACCGATCAGGGCCTTGCCCTTGCGTAACAACCCGTTGGCGATCGTCGTCATCCGGCGGGCGCCGTCGTTCAGCGACATCTGCCCCTGGATCATCGCGGTAACCGGGACCTGGAGCTGGACCTCCATACCGATCAGGTCGGCATACGGCGTATATTTCAGGTTCATGGGCTCTTTTGATGATGCCGTTGTCAGGTCGATATGCGGTAGCAACGACGAGAATTTATGCGCCTGGTGGGTGGCTAATGTCGTAGCGACAGGGCACATGAA
>JAABUX010010362.1_pt1 | contig 10411 bp, 9 predicted proteins | sample 5561851 | NCBI WGS metagenome assembly JAABUX01 (sample SAMN10711883, study PRJNA513361) | rock metagenome | isolation source: Antarctica rocks | place: Antarctica: Victoria Land, Richard Nunatak red sandstone | collected 2016-01-03 | reverse complement strand
TGGCCCAGATCACGCCCGCGCGCTTCGACCATCTCAGCCAGTTCTTGCGCCATCCCGCGTGGGAGGCGACGAACAATGGCGCCGAACGAGCCGGTCGAGCCTTCCGGCACGGGCAAGGACCGCACTTTAACCTCCGCAGCAGGGGGGCGATTGAGGGGGCGCTCAAAGCCCGCCTGCAGCACCGACGCGCGGCAGCCAGTGCTCCGCCGCCACCGGTCGCCTTGTGCAGCCGCGGGCGACGATCGTACCGCCCGCGAGAGGAGTGCATGGCCGCCTGACGGTCGTCGATAGGCGGCAGGGGCCACCAACGTCAAGTACGCACTCTCGAAAGTTCCGCCGCTCCTGCGCCAATCCGCGCGTCGTGCTGCAACGGGCGACACGTGCTGAGGCGGTGTTGTAGGGTTGGCGCAGGAGCGGCGGAACAAGGGCGCAGGTGTCGTGGAACAGGGCGCACGTCGCGTGGAATCTTACAACAGATTCCATGCCGCAGCGCGGCATGCGATGGATTCGTTGACGGCACGGCTGACCACCATGAACCGTGCAGCCGACCTCTATAACGTGCGTCCCGCCGCAGCCAACTCGCGCGGGGTGCTGGTGGTGACCATGTCGACGTCGGCGACGACGGCCCGCGCCAGTCTCTCGCGCCAGCGCGGCGTCCCGGCATCCAGCGTCCACACGTCGAGCAGCAGGCCCTCGCGGTGGAACAGGTCTGCCGCATGGGCGACGCCGGCGGCGAGCATGCGCTCGAAGCAGGCCAGCCGTAGGTGTGCCTCGCGCAGGCCCGGTACGAGGCGTAGGATACCGCCCAACCGGTCGGAGAGGTAGTCGGCGATGGGGCCTTGACGCCGCGCCGCGAGTGGGTGGCGGTCGAGGTAGCCGTAGGCGCCACGCGGGAGATCGATGCCCTCCTCGGCCTCGGCGCCCTCGGGTACCCAATCCAGGTACAAAGCGGGATCGAAGCCCACCAGCAGGCCTGGGTCGACGGCCAGCAGGCGGCGCAGGTTCCAATCGCTGCCGTTGAACACCACCCGCTCCTTGACCGGCTGGGCGAGGCGCGCAAGTTCCTCCACGCGCGGCCAGGGTAACGGCGCGCGGTCCATCATATCTAACTCGAGCAGCGTCGGACTTGCGATGCCGGCGATGGCGGCCGCGGCCTCGCTGAACAAGGGCGGGCGGTGCGCGGACACCGCGCCGCGCCACATCAGGCGCAGGTTGGTTGCCTCGCGGCGCGTAGTGTCGCGGAAGAGGCCGCCGGGGTCGAAGACGTTGCCCTGGCCGACGTCAAAGTCGTGGGCGGCGACGAGGAAGTCCCCGTCGCGCAGCATACTGATGTCGATCTCGGCGCGGGCGACCGGCGCCCGCAGGCACTCCTCGATGGCGGCCAGCAAGTTGCCCGGGTAGTCGCCGTCCCAGAGGCAGCGGTGGACCTTGAGTTGCACCAGGTGGCCCGCCGCCGTCCGGAAGGCCGAGTCGGGGTGCGAGACCAGACGATCGCCGGTGCGCATGTCATCTTCGCTGGTAGGCATCATTCCCGTCTTTGAAACTTTGAAAGATGCTGCTGGCGAATTCCCTTTGAGGTCGTATCCAGGCGTGGAATCCGGCTCGCAAGGAGCGCGATTGGACTGTTCACGCAGGTGCGCTGCTAATTCGCCAGCAGCATCTTTGAAACTCGCGCCCTTATGGCGCGGCAACGTACAAGGGGCTGGTGAGAGCCAGCAGCCTGGCGGTGTCCGCAGAGAGGACCTCCGCCGCATACCAGCCGGGAACGGGCTGCTCGGACGTGTGGGCGCATCCTCCCTCGCCGTCGAGCTGTTGCTCCGCGATGACCGCCCCGTTGCACAACAGTCGTAGGCGGGCGGGTTCGTCCAGGGCGGAGACCGCGGCTTCGAGGGTGACGGTGCCCGTTGCCGCCAGCGTGTCTCCAACGGTGTAGGCGTCGCCGTCGCGAGATGCGCCCAACCGGAGCGTGGGTCCGCTCGTCACCACGGTGCGACCGGCCCGGATCGCGTCCAGGATCGCGGCCCGCGAGAGTTCCTGCGCGTACACCTGGAGCGTCGGCGAGCCGGCCTCGAAATCCGCGCCCGGCCCGTGGGCGTCGCTGCCCCCGGAGGCCGGCGTCCTGTAGCCCCGTCCCAACCACTCCCGCCAGAAGAGCAGGCTGCGCTCGTTCTCGCCGGCATCCTCCCCCCGCCAGGGACCGTTCCACGCCTCGACGGCGTCGATCCGTGCCGGGTCGACGTCCGTCAGTTCCCAGGCGCAGCCGTGGCACACCGGGCTACCCAGCGAGCCGGGATGGGCGATGATGGCCAGCCCACCCGCATCGTGCACATCGTGCACGATCGTGTCAATGGCGCGCCCTCGCCCGGCAGCCAGACGCTAGTCGATGGGCCGCTCCACCCCGATGGCCAGGAGATGCCCGGCATTGGTCGTCACCTCGACGCCGGGCAGCGGCAAGAGGCCGCCCAGATCGGCTGCGGCCAGCTCGCGGAGGGCGGATTGCGTGTTGTGATCGGTCAGGGCAAAGAAGTCCAGCCCGCGCCGGCGCACCGCCGCGAGCAATTGCGCCGTCGTCCAGCGTCCGTCGGAATGGACCGTGTGCATGTGCAGGTCGCCGGCGTACCACCGCGGACCCGTGGACGAGACGCCGAGGGGCAACGCCGGCGACACAAGCGGGGACGGATGGTCCCCGGCAGCGCGCGGCGCGTCGGCCTCGGTTTCGGCCCACACGTTCACACTATAGGTACAGGGCGGCCCGTCGAGCACATAGTCCAGGCATACCTCGGCCGTCCACGTCCCCGGCGTCAAGGGCCCGGGCAGCAGGCCGGGGGTGGCTCCGAGGGGGCCGAGCCGGGCCGGGAGCGTGCCGCGGCCGGGTAGCCCGCGCGCGCCGTCGGGTCCGAACAATGCGACCTTGATCGACTGCTCGTAGGGGCCAACCGCGCGAGGCTCGACGCGAAAGTCCAGGTGGAGGGCGGCGACACCAGATCCAACGGTGAACGGATGCGTGCGAAACGTCCTGCTATCGGCGTGGGTGACGACCGCCTGGGTTGACAAGAGGGTGTCGGTCATGTTCTCCCTTTCCTGGCGCCACAATGTCGGGACCGGCCTCAACCCGGCAGCCCGACGGGTATGGGTACAGGCACCGGCCCCGGCGCCGCCAGCCGTACCTCTCGCGGCGGCGCTGCCGGTAGGGCCGCTACTCCGCTCGATGCGGCCTCGGCATCGGGCGGCCCCTCATAGATCAGGTAGCGCGCGGGCGTTACCGTCATCGTCGTGCCCACGCCCACGACGAGATCCTTGCCCGCGATCACGGTCAGGGTCGTCGCGGGGGCAACGCGCAGGCTGATCTGCCGGTAGTGGCCCAGGTCCATCGCGACCTCCGCCACGCCGGCGAAGGAGGCGGGGCCGGACGCCTCGACCGGGCGCAGGTCCTCCGGGCGCATGGCCACCGTGAGCGCCGCGCCGTCGGGCCACGGGGCGTCGTCGGGGGCGGGCAGGACCGCCGAGCCGACGTCGAGCGCCCGCGAGTCGCGCCGGTAGGTCGCCGCGAGCAGGTTCATGCGCCCGATGAAGTCGGCCGCGAACAGAGTGCGCGGCCGGTCATAGACCACGGCAGGCGTGTCGACCTGCTCCAGCAGCCCCTTATTCATGACCGCGATGCGGTCGGCGACGGAGAGCGCCTCCTCCTGGTCGTGGGTGACGAAGACGCTAGTGATGCCCACTCGCTGCTGGATGCGCTTGATCTCCTCGCGCATGCGCACTCGCAGCCGCGCGTCGAGGTTGGAGAGCGGCTCGTCGAGCAGCAGGATGCGCGGCTCCAGCACCAGGGCCCGTGCCAGGGCGATGCGCTGCTGCTCGCCGCCGGAGAGTTGGTGCGGGTAGCGCTGGCCTGCCCGCGGCAGCCCCACCAGGTCGAGCGCGTCCCCGACCTTGCGCGCCACCATCCGCCGGTCCAGGCGCCGCAGCCGCAGCCCGAACGCGACGTTGTCGAAGACGCGCATGTGGGGCCAGAGGGTGTATTTCTGGAAGACCATGGCCGTGGGGCGCCGGTTAGGAGGCAGCGCGACGATGCTGGCGCCGTCCAGGCGCACGTCCCCGCCGTCGGCCTGCTCGAACCCGCCGATGACGCGCAGGGTGGTCGACTTGCCGCAACCGGATGGTCCCAGGATGCAGAGCAACTCCCCGTCGCCCACGGTGAGGGAGACGCCACGCACGGCGGGGACGCCGCCGTAATTCTTGATCAAGTCGCTGATCGCCAGGATTGCCATACGAGACCCCACTTTCGCACACTCATAACCCGATAGTCCGCTCACGTACCCAGGGGGCCGGCCAGTCGCATCGCCGGCTGACCGGCCCCCGATGGGTCGATTATGCCGCGACTCCGGGCACGGGCATGTAGCGCCCGCGCCCCAGCACCCGGTGCGCGATGAGCAGCACGACCAGCGAGGGCAGCGCCAGGACCACCGAGAAGACGCCGCCCACGGGCAGCGGGTAGTTGTCGACCACGTTATACATCAGCAGCGGCATCGTGGTGAAGTCGGGCGTGCCCACGATGAGGGTGCCCTGCGACTCGTCGAGCGCGGAGACGAAGGCGAACAGCAGGGCGACGCCGATGCCCGGCGCGGCGAGGGGCAGGGTGATGCGCAGGAAGGCGCCCACGGCGCTCGCGCCCGCATCGCGGGCCGCTTCTTCCAGTCCGCGCGGGATGGCCTGGAAGGCCGCGGCCGGTATCCAGATCATGAACACCAGCGTCTCGACCGTCTGGACGAGCACGATCCCTTGCAGAGTGTCGATCAGATTGAGCTGGTAGAAGAGCGTGGCGATGCTGATGTAGAGCCCGAACTTGGGGAACGCGTTAGCCGCCAGAAACGACAGCAGCAGCGGCTGCTTGCCCCGGAAGCGGAAGCGGGCGAAGGCGTACGCGGCAGGCAGGCAGATGACCGCCGCGACCAGGGTGGCCAGCGTGGCCGCCTCCAGGCTGAGTCGGATCGCGTCACCCAGATTGGTGTGATCGAAGACGTAGCCCCACCATTTGAAGGACCACTGCTGAGGGACGATGTGAGGGTAATACCAGGCGCCCGCGAAGGCCCACATGACCATGGACAGCAATGGACCCAGGATGAAGACGAACAGCACGAACAGCGCGAGTGCCGAGACGAGCAGTCCGCCCGCCCCCCGCCACGCGGCCGGGCCAAAGCGGCGGCCCGCTGGCGCCGTCACCGGAGCGGCGGCATCTATGCCCCCTACTCTTCCTGCCATGACACCCTCCTCGAAACGGGTAGGGGCGTATTGCATACGCCCTGCCCGCAGGCGCGAGGGCGTATGCAATACGCCCCTACGCATCGCGCTAATGATAATTCCCAGATCCTGCCCGTCACGCTCACCCTCTCGCCCTATCGGCCCGCCGACCGACCGGATCGGCGCGACACGGCGATCACGTAGGCCAGTCCCACCAGCGCCGCCCACAGGAAAGTGACCACCGCCAGCGCGTCGGCCGTGGGCTGGTCGCGGTACTGCGCGAAGGTGGTGTCGAGCAGCGGCCCCAGCATCTGCGGGGCCGTCGGCCCGAGCAGGTAGGGGATCGTGTAGCTCCCCAGCACGCCGATGAAGCTGAGCGTCAGGGCGATCAGCGCCTGGCGCACCGTGAGCGGCGCCACGATCCGCCAGAAGATCGCCCAGCGGCCAGCCCCGACGTCGCGCGCGGCCTCGATCAGCGCCCCGTCGATGTCCCGCAGGCCCACGCTGATTAGGAGGACGGTGACGGGGATGCTGTTCCAGATCTCGCCCAGCACGATGCCAACGCCCGCCGGGTCGTTGATCGGCTCCACGTAGGTCAGGTGCAACGCCTGCTCGATGCCCGCCGCCTGCAAGAGGCTGTCCAGCACCCCCTGGTTCTGGAAGAAGGTGATGAAGGCGAACGCGGAGATGATCGTCGGCACGAAGAGCGGGACCATGCACAGGAAGCGGTACCAGGGGACCAGGGGGCCGCGCGCGAAGTGCAGGTAGAGGGCCAGCCCGTAGCACAGCGGCAGCAGCAGGCCGATCGTCACGGCCGTGATCAGCAGCGTGAAGATCATGTCGTGGCGGCTGATGGGGTCGCCGAAGATCGCCGCGTACAGGTCCAGGCCCACCGCGGCGCCGCGCCCGTGCGCCGTGGGCGCGGAGAGCGACTCCCACACCACGGCGACCGCCGGGACGGCGATCATGGTCAGCAGGAACAGGAAGGCCGGCAGCACCAAGCCGTAGCCCAGGCCGGCCTCGCGGACGCGCGCGACCCGCAGGCGACGCCGCGCCCGCGGGTCGGCGGACGGGACGGGCACGCCGGCGGCGCCCATACCCTTGTCCATCTAGGCAAGCCCTCGCCGAGGGGAGAACTGGGGGGCGCGCACCGCTAGCGGCCCGTGGGCACGTTGGCGGCCCACTGCTTGGCCAGGTCCGCGTCCCACTGCGCGCCCGGCCAGAAGCTGTAGCCGCGGACGAGCGGGCCGAAGTGGCTCGCGACGTTGGCTGGCATGTACTTGAATTGAATGCCGGGGAAACCCTCGATGGCCAGGCCGATCTTGGCCTGCTCCGCCGGGCGCAGCACGAAGTTGAGCAGCGCCAGGGCGCCGGCCCTGTTCTGGGCGTTCGACGGAACGGACATGAAGGCGGGGCCGCCGGTGAAGGGCGGATTGATCTGGGTGAAACGGATGGTGGGCGGCAGGAGGCCCTGGTCGTGGGCCTGCAGACCCTGGTCCGACCAGGCCGTGGCCATCCAGATCGCGCTGCGTCCCAGCAGGTTCAGCACCGGGGTGTTGCCGGCGGGGTGGAATCCGCCCTTGTAGAGGTCGGGCTCAATCGAGCGCAGCAGGGCCCAGCCCCGCGGCCAGCCCTTCTCAGCCGCCGGGTTGTAGGGCTGGCTAAGCGCGCGCGGGTCCATGTTGTTCAGCAAGGCCCGCGCGACGAATGCGTCGCCGCTGCCGCCGTCCTCTGGGCGGCAGTAGGTGAACTTGCCGGGGTGGGCCTTGACCCAGGCGATGATCCCATCATAGGTCGTGGGAGGATTGCTGACGTGGGCCGAGTCGTAGGCCAGGGTCACGGCCGACGCGCGGTAGGCGATCCCCAGGCCCTGTCCCTGCGCCGCGATCGATGGATCGATCAGCCGGGCGTTGGGCACGTTGCCGGTGTTGAGGGTGGTGAAATAGTCGGACGCCCTCTTGCCGGACGGGAAGTTGTAGTTAACCGGCGTGTCCTCGAAGAGGTCGAGGGCAACGCTCGGCTTGCCGGCGGCCCTGGCCGCGATCACGCGGTCGACGAGGCCCTGCGCGCCGTTGCCGTGCAGGAGGTTGACAAACTTGACCGTGTACTGCGGATACGCCTTCTCGAAGTCCGGCAGCAGGGTTCCGCTCCACAGGTCGGCGACGTTGGTATCGCTGATGGTATAGAAATAGATGGTGCTCGTCGCGGCCACCGACCGCGCCCGGGCCGGCGCCGCCGTGGCAACGGTCAGGGTGGCCGCGGCCAACAGGCCGCGGATGAGCAGCGTCGTCGATCTTCGGGCGCTCGGGGCACCACGGCCAGTCTTGCGTGATCCCAAGAAGCGTACCTTCATCTCTCTCGCCTCCTTCTGTGATGCCCTGTGAGCGGACGGCCCAGTGAACGCGGCACATTGGGCCCCATGTCCACTCTAGACGACCAGCGTTAAGGGTATGTTAAGGGCTTGTTAAAGCGGTGTCAAATCTTGGCCGGGTCGGTCGAGGGCGACGAGCACGTCGATGCGGTTGGTGGTGATGCCGTCGACGCCGGCCGCGCGCAGCGCGCGCATGCGTGCGGGCTCGTCTACCGTCCAGACCAGCACGCGCAGGCCGGCCTGGTGGCAGGCACGGACCGTCTCCGGGGTGGCTAGCGTGTGCTCCAGCGTCAGCGCCGTGACCCCAGCCGCGCGCGCCGCGCGGACCAGCCGTGGCCCGAGCCGCGGTCCCCTCACGATCAAGACAGAGAAGGTGGATGTCCGCGCGGGGGCGTTGCGGTAGCGAGCGGAGCGCGTGAGCGCCGCTTGTACCCACGGTTCGGCGGAGCGGACGGCGCCGAACGTGCGCGGCGCGTTGCCGGTGAGCACGATGCCGCCGTGTCGTCCGGCGCGGCGCAAGGATCGCACGAGCGCGTCGGCGACGCGGGGTGCCTTGACGTCGAGGTTGAACACCAGGGGCGCGCCGTGGTGGCGCAGGGCGAGCGCCTCGTCGAGCGTCGGCACAGCGTCGCTGGCGAGGCGGCGCAGGGCCGCGAACGGTGTGCGGGCGATGCTGACCACCGGTCGCGGCCGCCCGCGCTCACCTGGCAGGACGAGGCGGTCGTCGTGAGCGAGCACGATCGTGCCATCAAGGCTGAGGCGCAGGTCGGTCTCCACCATGTCCGCGCCCAGCGCCATGGCCAGCACAAACCCATCCAGGCTGTTCTCCCGCGCCTGCGCCGGAGCGCCACGATGGGCGATGCGTAGGAACGGCCACGGCCAGCGATCGGTCGTGTCGGTCATCGGCGTTCTCCCTTGCTTGATCGAGCGGCGATCGTTGCTTTCACCGGCGGCGCTACTCCATTCCAGAGATAGCGACCGGCCGGGTGCGCAGCGAGCCACGCGGGGGTACGCCGGACATAACCGATCATCACCTTGGCCCGTCGTATCCCGACGGCCCCCTCCAACGTCGCCGGGCTCGTGCCGTTCACGGCGGCGTTCCTCGCGCGGTCCGCTTATAGCGATGCCAGTTGTAAGAATGCACATAACACGCGCTGGCCCCACACCTGAATGGGCACCGTGTCGTATCGACGATGCGCTGATCTTCCTGTTGTCGTGCAGAAGGTGCGCCGATCCGCGCACGACGGAGTTGCCTCGTCGCGTGGGCTTAGGGCAGGGACGAGGCTACGCTCACGTGTGAGGCCGCACCCGCGAAGGGACGTGGGGGCAGGCCGTAGCGGATTGGCGCCGCGTCTCTGCGACAGCGGGCGCAGGTAATGTGCGCCACGGCGCATCTTACACTGCGGCGGCCCGCGTGTTAGCTAGCTCCCTTACTGAACTGCTGCTGGAGGGTAGTTTTGGCCTGCTCGGCGGCCTGGCGGGCGTTTTGCTGGGACTGCTGGAAGAACTGCACGAGCTGCTGATCGCCGGCCTGCTGGGCATCCTGGATGTATTGCTGGGCGTCGGCGGCGGCCTTAAGGGCGTGGTAATAGACGCTGACGACGTTGTAGAGGGGGTCGGACGTGCCGGTGGCTTGCTGGCTGTTGCTCATCTCTGATCTCCTGACGACGGGTGTGACGGCTGCGGGGGCGGCGCGCCCCCTGACATGCTCCTGGTGCAAGGGCTATACCGCGCGTGGGGCGAGGCGACGAGGGAGGCTGGACGACGGCCCGGGAGGGGCGCGGCGGTGACGCCGAGCGGAAGCCATGTCGTCACGGGAGGGGCGCCAATCCACGTCGGGGGCGAGAGAGCGGACTGGGATGCGTCTGCTGTAAGACGTCAGAGATAGTGATATTGGTGGCGAAGTCCGTTCGAGGGTTTTGCCCACGCGTGGAACGAGGCGTCAAGTGGGTGTGGTTATGGGTGCAAGCCGACTTCGCCACCAATATCAGATAGTGAGCCAGCAGGCAGGGACAGGGTGGCATACAGCAGAGAAAAAGGGGTCATAGGGTGTGTACGAGGGGGCGAGAGGCGTACAAAGAGACGATGGCTCACTATCTCTGCGGTTTTGGCTCAGCAACTGTGCGGTTTGGCTCAAAAACTCTGACGTCTTACCTGTAAGACATGGTTCATTTGGAGCCTGTTCTGCTTGACAGTCTGAACAGTCGAAAACAAAGCGGCAGCGGCCATTTCACGCCTACAGCGGGCCATTTCGCACCTATGGCCGATTTAAGACTGTCAAGTCCGATTGAACCTTAGATTAACTGAGCGGGAAACGTCACAGTAGGTGAGCCGATCCACACGGTGCGTCACAGTAGGTGAGCCACTCCGCGCGTGAGGGGTGCGCGTCGGCGCGCGGCGCGCGGTGTTCCCCGTAGCGGTTTGACGCGTAGATTGACGTTGAGAGAGGCGGTGAAGGGGCCACAGTGAGGGATGGCTCACGTACTGTGACGCAAGCGGCTCACCTAATGTGACGTTTGGCTCATCTAATGATATTGTTGGCGAAGTCCCGCTTCCCGTCGCTTATACGTCTCGCGCCTGGTAAGAGGCGATAAGCGACGTCGGGATAGGGGGCACGATGGCCGCTTATGCGGCACTCTCCGCCCCTTCCCCGACTTCGCCAACAATATCAGCTAATGTGACGGCTTACATACACGGCGCTCACGGTATAGTTTGTGCTGACAGGGGCTTAACCAGCGATGTCGCTGGCCCCATCGTCCAAGGAGGTCCACCATGGCCACCGCAGCGCATCCCGCCACCGAG
>JAABUX010010359.1_pt1 | contig 10414 bp, 18 predicted proteins | sample 5561851 | NCBI WGS metagenome assembly JAABUX01 (sample SAMN10711883, study PRJNA513361) | rock metagenome | isolation source: Antarctica rocks | place: Antarctica: Victoria Land, Richard Nunatak red sandstone | collected 2016-01-03 | reverse complement strand
ACATCGGGCGGGAGCCGCGCCTCGGGTTTGCCATCCGGGACGAGGCGCAGGTGCAGTCCGTTTGTTCAGATCACCCCCTGTCCTATGCCAGATCACAGCAGCTGTGAGTAGGAAGACTGCCCCGCGCGGCGCCTCTGTAGGTGGCTGTCTAGGACATGCGGCGATGGCTGCGCCTGTGCTGGGCCTGCTGCTGCTGCTGGCTGCACTAGAATCTTATGTAGCGTGCCAGCGCTGTGTGAATGTGCTGAGGCACCTTCGGCACAACGTAAAGTGCAGCTGTGCAGCAGTTCTGACTTTGCCTTCTTGCGGCATGCGCAGTGCAAGGCGGCGAAGCAGGAGCACCGGGAGATGCACGGCACTTACATCCGCCTGCACAAGGAGAAACAGGCGCATCAGGCCGAGATCCAGGGCTTGAAGGTGAGGCTCTGTTGCTCCGCTCAGCCGCCTCTCGCACAGTGGGTTGCACGTTCATGTGTAGTGCGGCAGCGGCATCATACGAGGGGTAAACGGATCATTCTGGCCTGCTGCTGTGCGCAGGAAGCCGTGGACCAGGCGGGCACCGCCGAGGAGGCCGCGAAGTGGGCCGGTCAGATTGAGGTCCTGCAGCGGCGCCGCGAAGTGCGGGTCCAGCGCTGGCAGGCCGCCTTTGACGTGCTCCACGTCGAGCTCAAGGCGCTCAAGGCAGCCATCACAGCGTTCAAGACCACGGCTGGGGTGTCCTGAGGCATAGACCACCGCCAAACAAATATGCGCAATGGCAAAGCAGAGGAAAGAATGTTACAGATGGCCAACGAGAACCGTGTGCTGTTGCATGGCGCGGCCATGACAGCTGCGCCAAAACTTGTGTTTTATGAGCAGACCGTGTGACTCGGTGTGGGGCACGCACAGGAGCACGTGTCAGGGCAGTCCGCCAGGAGGCATGTCGAGCCCATTGCAAAGCGACTCTCCACTCAATTTTACAGATTGGTCGCTTGGGCTGCTCGCACTCACGGGTCTGCTCTGGCGCGAGTTTTTGTTGCAAGTCCCACATCAGTGGCTGGTTGAGCCTAAAACTACTTGAGATGACCACTGCAGAGGCACGCCAGCTTGCAAGCGTGCCTGCGCGGTGCTCACCGGTCGGAACAGCGTGCAGATAGATTGCGGGCATGTCATGCCCCTTGCAAGGCCATTTTTGAGAGCCTGGGCGGCTTGCACCTTTTGACCTGACGCGGGCACTGCCAATCGGATGTTAATGACGAATCATTGCCATGCCTTGAACATTAGTCAAATCCCGAAGCTCAGAGACTAGTTGTCCCATTTGTCCACATCTGCATCGCTCACGTACTGCACGCGCATGCATTCAGCTGCAGCTGACACAGCTGCTGGACCGCATGGCCTCAGACCTCACTCAGCATGCATAGCGTCTGTGATACTGTCTGGATCGTCAAAGCAACGTCCTGAACATCTGCGCCGTCAAGCTCACACAGGCTGGCGGCTGCTACGCTGGACTGCTCTGCGGCGGCAGCCAGGCCTAGGTCGGACTGTGTTGCAAGACATGTGCGGGATGCCACTCTAGCTGCAGCAACCTGGTCATCGTGGCAGCTTTTGGGGTTGCAGAACGCTGGGGCCACAGCCCCATACGCAGAACCACTGTTCCGTGCATCCAAGCCAGGCACGACCAGTTCTCGGCACGCCACTTCCAACAGACTAGCCTCTTCGATATCCAAGAAGCTGCAGTCATCTTCAGGACGCACAGCCGGAGGAGGGTCCAGCTGCTGTCTACGCGCGACGACTACAGTGGGATCCGCGGTACAGCAGGACACGGCGCTTACTCCAGCTCCGCAGCCGCGTGCGCTTGTGCTCTGCGAGATCCACATGTGCACCGTTGGCGCCGGCGGATGCTCTAAAGTGCGGCATGTGGTGCCAGGTATTTGTGCACGCCTGCATGATTGTCGCTGAGGGCTTTTTGGAGGGTGGGAGGCACGAGGCAGCATGCACGGCAGGCACGCCCATGATGGCATCGCACCCTGTTCCTGTGGTAGCTGACTGCCATGCACGGCTCGAGGGTGCCGAGACCGTCCTCGCGACAAGCACTGCCGGGTTTAGGGCCACCCCGCTCAGCTGCAGGTTCGGACGTTTGGGTTCCAGCTTCGCACACTTCGACCGCGGTCCCGCTTTGTGTGCCCGCGTCCGTCCTCGATGGGCCCAGATCGGTCTGTGATGTTGCCGGCCGCTGCTGACGCTGCGCCAGGGACACGGCATGCAGGGCCCGCAGTCGGCGCTGGCATGCCCGAGCAAGGGCCACCATGTCTGACAGCCTCGTCTTGACGCTGCAGCCACGGTGTGCTCAGCACGACTATGTACGCTCCACACCGATTAGCGACTTTCACTGGTGCCATCAGGTTGGGTGGCGCACGCTGCATTCTCGGTGATGACAGCGTCATACTCGGTCTGCAGCTGCTTCAGCTGTGCATGTGTGAGTGCGGCTTCCTGCATGTAGCCAGGTCATAGTGCAGGATCTAGCTCGCAGTAGGCGTACAGACTCTGCAGCAGGAACTTTGGCCCTGGTTGCAAGGCTCGCGCTGACCACCACCCACCCACCGCTTCGCGTGTCTTCAACGCTGCGCTGACTTGCACAACTTGATTGACCAGTCCCGCTACTTTGCGTCTGTCAGCTGGACACAGATCGCGCAGATGCGATGCTTTGCTGCTCAGCGGCAGAGCTGTCATTGATTGCACAAGCTGTCGGAATTATGTGAAGCAGCATGCAAGACCAGCTGGAGGGTCCCAAACCGAGAACGATGTTGCCTTGTTGCCTGGACAGACGCTGTGCCAACGGTTTCCCGCGCTGCTGCATGCGCTGACGGTGACTCACGCAACTCTGCCTCCGGGATTCGTCACCTCGGCATGTGGCGCACTGGGCAAACAGTCGGACGCACGCTGCTCACCACACCCATCCGACATCCGTGCATGCCAGCGCAGAGCATAACACTTTCCGTAAGCTGCCTGGGCTTTTATACGGCATCGGCCGTTGCGATGCCGATGTACTGTCCAGCGTCGACAATTCCGCTGCCCCCCTCAATATCGCGCAGCACACAAGGGCAAAGGGTTGGCTGTCGGGCCAGGTTCGACCACGGGCGGGGCGACGTCGGCAGCGCGACGCCCGTTGCTGCTCTTGCCGCGATCGTCAGCCAATAACGGCGAGGGCCCGCTTCGGTGGCAGAAGCGAGTTCGCCGTGGGTCCGCCAAGAACGGGTCTGCTGAAGGAAGGGAAGGCTACAGTATACTGAATATCCCTGATACATGTCAATTATAGTTCGTTGTCGATACGTGTCCCCAAAATGCTTGCTGGAGGAGGGTCTGGCGGTGCCCCTCCAGGCCACGTGCCATGAGGAGAGGACGCCCAGTCTGGCGCCCGAAAGCAGCAGAACTGTCTGGCTGTAACGTCTTCGATCACCCGTTCTCTTTCCTTGTTTCCTTCTCGGCAGACTTTTCAGGCGCTCGATTACCACGGTGCCCCGTCCGCCGGAACACGCGCGCTGCGACCTGTGGCACAATAACGGTCAGCTGAGCGGCGGGCCGCGTCGTCGGGTGGCGTTGCCAGTTTACGAGCCGGTCAAGACCGCGTCCGGCGGACACCCCGCTCTGGGTCACGGCGCGGACAAGCAGAACGTGCACAGCGGTGCGGAGCCCCCACGGCCCCTCGCAGCTCCTCCGTGCCCAGCATGTCGGTGCCTCGCATGCAAGACATGCAACCGCTTCTCGGTGTAGGGTCATGCGTGCTACCTGCTGCCGACGCGGCCCCAGACTCGTCGGTGGTCGCACAGGTTTGTGCGCTTGTCTGCGGCGTACGCACGCCAGTTCGCCTTGCTTTGCAGGCGCCTGACGCCTGGCGGGCCGGTGGAGATGCCCCGATGATACGCGGAGGCCCTCTGCTTACCCACCACCCCGATCAACCGCGGTTGACCAGGCGCCCGCAGCAGCGACTGTCCCGCGCCCTCGTGCTGTTGCTCCTACTATGCGCGGGCTGTGTGCACGGCGGAGGCACGGGCAAGGGCAGGCCGCACGGCACAGCGGCTTCCAGCCAGCAGATTCCAGCTCAGCCCAGCAGCGGCCTCGGGTCGCGCCCACAGCAGCACAGCCAGCACGCGCGTCTCGGTGCGTGGCGCAGCGTCGGGTTCGGTCCGCAGCTGCAGTCCTGGCTCAGGCTGCGTCAGCACCCCTCAGCGCTCACTGATGCGGGATCACACGCCAACAGTGTCGCCGCAGACGCCGGCGCTGGCGGCAGCCACGGCGCGCAGCGGCGCGCGCGGCTGCTGTCGGACTCAGCCGCCGCCCCCGTTGCGCTGGCCCCTGATGCCGCGTCCGCGAACGCGCCCCTGGGAGTGGTGTACCTCGAGCTCATGAGCGATGCGAACGGCGCGGCACTGCCGGCCGCCGCCCCTTCAATAAGCGACGCGGCGCCACCGCCGCCGCCGGACGCGCCGCCGCCGCCGGATACTCCCCCGCCTCCGTTGAACGCTCCGCCGCCCCCGCTCTCACAGCCCGCAGAGGGGCCCGCTGCGGCGCCCGTGAGGATGCTGACGGGCAGTTCCGCAGGCAGTGGACCGACTGAACGCAGGGATTCCTCGCCGATGCCTGCGCCGATGGACATCACTCCGGCGCCGAGTCCCCAGCCGACGCCGGTACCCGTGTATGTCGCGCCCGCACCCAGCCCCGCTCCCACGCCCGTGCCAGTTGTCATGGAGCCCGCGGCAGCGCCCAGCCCCGCGCCCACGCCCGTGCCTGTCTTCGTGGAGCCAGCAGCTGCGCCCAGCCCCGCGCTGACACCCGTGCCCGTCATCCTGACTTCCGGGTCCGGCCCAGCGCCCAGCCCCGCGCAGCCGACGCCCGTCCCCCCGGATTACGAATACGAGGAGCCCGTGGCCGCTCCCAGCCCTGCGCCGACGCCCGTACCGGTCGACGAGGCGCCCGCTCCCTCGCCCGTCCCGACCCCCGTGCCAGTGGAGGCTGTCGCCCCGATCGCCCAGCCGACGCCCGTGCCGGTCGACGAGGCGCCAGCACCCAGCCCCGTGCCGACCCCCGTGCCGGTGGAGGCGGCCGCCCCGATCGCAGCGCCGACGACCCCGGTCCCGGTGGCAGCCGAGGCGCCGACAGTGGCTGACCCCTCGCCCTCGCCCATCCCGGCGCAGCAGCAGGTGGAGTCAATTGCTTCATCGCATGCGTGCCTGTTGAGCCAGTCCCAGCCTGTTTCTTGTGTGACGGTTTGCTGCGTGGGGCCGTCAGGTTGTCAGCGGAAATCAATGTTGAGTCCGATGGGGGTGCTCAATTTAATCAACTGTGTATCAGGTGCTGCCCCCGGACTCGGGCATAGGAGGCCACGACGACGACGGCACGCGCGGCGCGCCCGCGGCGGCGCCGGTCACCGCGCCCCCCTTCGCGGCACAGGCGCCCATCGTGGGGGTCGTCCTCACCAGCGGCGCCGCGGGTAGCCCCTCGGACGGGTCCCTGGCGGCGACTCCCAGTCCCGCCCCCACGATATCGCCGGCGGCCCAAGGACCTATCGCGGTGCGGAATCACCTGACATGGGAACCTCCACAGCGGGCTGCAGCCCTGCGTGGGCACCAGCACTTGTAAGGGCGGTCCGCATGCTGTTGACCCAACATCCAGGTCGACATCAATCGAAAGCTTCCTGAAGCAGCCTCGTATGTTGGCAGCCCAGAATATGCGGCACTGGCAGGCGCGCTGCTACCTAGATTCGGCGGGTTTAGCTCACCTGTGAAAGTGCCGCAACGCAGGCGCTGCTGGGCGGGCCACCCGCGCCGCAGAACGCGAACACCACGAAGTCCGGATGCTCGCTGCCCGTGTGCCCAGCGCCCAAGGTGCAGCCGCAGGCCTGCGGCGCGGTCTGGCAAGTGCAGCCCAACGACACCTGCGCCAAGATCTCGTGAGTGCCCTCACACCACGCATCAGCAGAGACATTGTTGCGATTGCCGATGCTGATGCCTGCCATCGTGCTGGATCTGGCCTGGATCATCCATTCGGTCCAGGTTTGACTCTATCACCAGCGGACCGCTTGTGCCTTCCAGTCCGTGCATGCAGATCTGCAGCCCTTCGGCCCCAACCTTTGCTGATTCCATTCATTGCTGTGTTACGGCAAGCCCACCACTTGGACGTCCCTCCCGGAGCGTTCTGCTGCTGCTTCAATGCTTTTACGCTGTGTAAGAAAGCGCCAGTTGCCGCCGGTGGAGCGATGAGCACCTCGCAGCATAATGCTGGTTGTGTAATGTCCAGTTGCGAGCATCCCCAGAAGGCTCCCTCCCGCTCTCGCAGGACCGGCTCCGACTTGAACGCCACGCACTTCGTGGCGCTCAACCCGACGATCGTGAACGGCGCCCCGGGGCCGTCGTCCGGCATCACGGTGCCCACGGCGGCGCCTGTCAACTCACCCTCAGGCCCTGCGAGCGCCCCGACAGCTGCCGTGGTGCGACCCCTGTGCTTTAGGATCGCGCAGTCGTTTCAATCTTCATCTGCCTCCCGCCAGCGAGGTCATGCCGGTAAAGATCTGGCGTCGTCCAGCGTAGCAGGCCATTCACGACCAACAGACTCTGTCGCTGCCACGTTCGACCCTCATGCTGAGTGCCCTGACCCCTGATTGAGCAGCTTCTGTCAAGTTTCGCTGCTCTGTTAAGCCTGCTTCCTGTATGAGCCATAACTGTGCTTGCTTCTGTTAACTTGTGGACATTACCAGAAGAAAGAATTAGCGCTAGTTACTCCCAAGAACTCTAACTGACGAAGTTGTTTGCACCTCCATGTCAGACAAACAAGCGAATCAATGGAAACAAAATTGGGCTAATGCCGCTGGCTCCGCACGCAGGTGGGCAGCTGCAAGGACCTGCAGGACGGCGAGTTCGTGTGCTCCGCCCCGCCCATCTGCGCCAACCGCCCCTTCCTCGCCGTCGGTGGCGAGACCTGCGCCTCGGTGAGCCCCAATCCTGACCATCAGGGTTTGTACAGGCTCTCAGCCCACATGTCAACCTGTGACCTCAAATACAATGTTGCATCCCGGCAGCTGCGCCCTTAGCCCTCCTAGCCCTCCCCCGCAAACCCTCACCCTCAGCCCACTTGGATGTGTTGTCGAACCTCATTTGGACCGTCATTGGCGACCAATGATTTAAACTCCACGATGCCTGCATCCGGAACCAATTTTTTGACCGACCGGTTCACCTGCTCTGCCGCGCAGCTGTACACCCAGGTCAACCTGTCCCCGACCCAGTTCTTCACGCTCAACCCGAGCCTGGCGGGGTCGGCGAACGCGGCCCTGTGCCAGTCCCTGCCTGCGGGGACGTCCATCTGTCTGGCGGCCCCCACGGTGCGCCTCCCATCCCGACACGCAGCACGGTTGGAAGACCTGGCGCGTGATGCCTGTTATGCGGCATGCAGCTGTTGAGCCACGGCACAACACGAGCAGCATCAGTGCTAGGTTCGTGCAGGGACCAGTAAATACTTCTGTGCCTTGCAACCAGTTTCACAATGACATATACGTAACAAACTCACGGCGCCTTCGGCTGCCAGCCTCCATACGCTTGACGTAAGCTTGACCATTTGCGCTGATCAAATTTAGCGTCGGCAGCAATTCCCCGGCTGAAATCGTAGCATGCTCGCGCAGTCCACCTGCATTGGCCAGCGGCACACGCTCGTGGCGGGCGACACGTGTCCGTCGGTGGCGGCCGAGTACAATATGACCGTGGCCCAGCTGAAGGCCCTGAACCCGGCCCTTCGCGACTGCGCCTACCTGTCGCAGCTGTTGACCCTGTGCATCGGTGCGTGGCCCATCGGCCTGCAACCTGCTCTGGAAGTGAAGAGTGTTATGCTGTACGACTTGCGTCTGTTTGCTCTACCGCCCATTCGACGTCTGCAGTCTGAACAGAGCTGAGCTGTTATCATGCCCCACGCGCATGGTGGTCCGACCTGCCCACAATCGTACCATAGACCCTACAGTAAGGACCTGGGACATGTTCTGCCCTGCTTTGACGCCTCCTACTGTTGCTGGCAGGCTGTCAGGGCTCGATCTGCGGCGCGCCCCTCAATAATGACATCCGGGATGTCCTGAACGGCAACCTGCAGCTCTGCGCGGTCCTGCAGGAGTGCCAGGTGCGTCGTGACAGGCGTCAGTTCTGGTATTAGTTGCGTCCCGACAAAAAAGTCGCTTCGGTGTCATGCTGGGATGGTCAGCCCAGCTCATTTACGAGTGTCCTGAGCACTGGCTCAACATGCTGCTTCATGTCGCTCACTCCGTTGCTCACTCTCACTCTGGCTCACACTGTCTCTAGCCCTCACGCTCTGTCGCACTCGCCTTGTCTCTCACACTCACTCTGACCCACTCGGTCACTGTCACCGACATCATCCTGTGCCATGCGCAGCTGGCCAGCGCGGGCGTCGTCATCGCCCCCTACGGTCTCAGCACGTCGCGCTTGGAGATGGTGATCAACAAGCCGACGCCGGCGCTGCACGCCGCCACCGCCTTCCTCAGCATAGGTTTGTGACTCCACAGCTCTCTTAGGTAGTCATAACGTGAATGATAGGCTCTGCGACATGGCATGCATGCATAGCAATGGCGATGGAGTCATCACCACCCTGTGTATGTCTTGGCAAATCTGCCTCCGCATCCTTTTTTCATCTGCTATCATGACATTGGCATCGCGTCCTGCTGCAACGGCCCATGAAGCCTGGTCCGATGCCGCTCGGGCAACCTCAAAACATGAGCTTGCGCTGCAGGCACGTGGCTGCGCACCGTGTACGTTGAGTACGGCGACGCTGCGTCGCTGCTCGTGCGCATATCGCCGAATTACTACACGGGCGGCCTCGCCCTGGGCGAGTTCATCGCACGTGCGTGCCTGTCCATATTTGCCTGGTCAGCGCTGGATCCGTTAGGCTCAGTTGAAACGATGCTGCCAAAGACCTGATTGGTAATTCACATGGCCTCCGTATGGCCTCCATAGCCTGTGTCAGCATTTGACAATGGCATGGGCGCTGCCTCGTTTTCGGTGGTACGGGGCACTATTTAGCACATGGGCCTGCCAAGCTTGTCCTGCGATTCAAGCTCAGGACGACAAGCACTGTCCTTTGCAGTGCCAGTTGCACAAGCAAGTGGTGCAGGTGCTTGCGCGCTGAGGACGCGCAAAGCCTGTGCCATGTGCCGAACGGAGCGTTGATACTGCCAATTAGCCAACATGGCAGGCACATCGGTGACTGCATGACGCGTGGCGTACTGCGCGCAGAGATCCCCATCGGCCCGGCTCCGCCGCCGCCGCCGCCTCCGGTGAAGACGGCGTCTGCGGGTTCAAAGACGCCGACTGAGAAACCGCCGTCGGTGAGAAGTCTGCTCCGCTACCTTGCTGTCGTGCCTATCAGTGCTCTGTACCCTCGTCAGTACCTGCCATGACTCTGACACGGCTTAAAAACCTTGAGCGTCGGCGCACAAATGACATGCCGCAGTCTTTTCCAACAACATGGCCAGTTGCCATTGTGAGCCGCCTTGAAGTATCCTCCCTGGTCACAGGCGGTGCCGGAGACGAATCAGTCGGCGGACCCGCCGGCGAAGCGGCCCACCCCGCGGAAGCCGACGAAGAAGCCGGTCAGGAAGCCGGCCAAGCGGGTCCCAACACGGACCGCCAGCGCGGCGAAGCCTCACGCGAAGCCGCATGCTAAGCCGCATGCCAAGCCGCATCCCAAACCCCACCCGCGGCCTCACCCGCGGCCTCATCCGAAGCCGGGCAGACGGCCCCCTTCACGCACCGCCAGCGCTGTCAAGCCTCACGCAAGGCCGCACCCCAGACCGCACCCCCGGCCGCATGTGCGGCCACACCCGAAGCCGCAGCAACAAGCCAAGATCTTCATGCCGCCGTTCCGACGATTTGGTGGCCGGCGCTTGACAACCTCCTCCGGGAGCGAGTCAGCTGCGGACCATGAGATGGCGGCACCGGGCATCGCGGTGGCCAGGCAGACAGCAGACAGCGGCGGTCGCGTGGCAGCGCCCAGCTTGCACAGCAGCGGCTCAGCGGGCGGTATCGCTGACAGAGGCCTGCATCCACCGTATCAGGCCTCGAGGCCGAAGCGGAGCCTGCTGGGCAGAAGGAAACCCCCGCCCACGCGGTATCGGCAGGTCAGCCAGAACCCGTCAGCAAAGGTGTTCTTGCCACCGCTCCGGCGGTATTGACGCTGCTCCAGGGTTACTGCTCTGCTGCCATACGATGTCACGAGCCTTTCCGACTGTAACAGCAATGCCAGAGAGAATTGAGCTCGCCGGGCCGCACATGCTGACTCTCAGTGGTGTCCTTTCATTGACGCTTTCTGCAGCCGCGCCTGGGTTTTGTTGATAAGGGCAACCTCCCGTCTACACGCGGGAGGTCAATTCGGGTCAAGCATTGTGTAG
>JAABUX010010357.1_pt1 | contig 10416 bp, 16 predicted proteins | sample 5561851 | NCBI WGS metagenome assembly JAABUX01 (sample SAMN10711883, study PRJNA513361) | rock metagenome | isolation source: Antarctica rocks | place: Antarctica: Victoria Land, Richard Nunatak red sandstone | collected 2016-01-03 | reverse complement strand
CGTCGGCGTCCTCCACGGCTGCCTCAAGACCGGCACCCTCTATGACGAGGACACCGCCTGGCAGCACTGCCGCACCGCCGCCCCCGACACAGCGGCCGCTTGACAGTTTTCAGGATGGGATGTCTGCCAACCTGGGCTGGGCCGCGTACGCCGAATTATGCGGCGTGACTGACATCAGGGCGGCGCGACTGACATCAGGGTGCAGGAGCGGCACCAGTTCGACACCGCGGTGGCCCGCCTGTTCGCAGCCGAAGTCCCGCACTGCTGCACGTCGAGCAGGACGCCGACCTGCGGGAGAAATCTCGCTGCCGGCAAATCCCCGCGACACCCAGCCTAAAGGAGCTACGACCGATGACCGACCCCGGCCAGCGATACAGCGATCTTCGCGCGCTGTACATCAACTGCACGCTCAAGCGGACCCCCGAGCCCAGCAATACCCAGGGACTCATCGATGTCAGCGCCGGCATCATGGCCAGCAACGGTGTCAGCGTCGAGCACATCCGGGCGGTCGATCAGGACATCGCCACCGGGGTGTGGCCAGACATGACCGAGCACGGCTGGAGCTCGGACGTGTGGCCGCGAATCTACCAGCAAGTTCTCGCCGCTGACATTCTCGTCCTCGCGGGCCCGATCTGGCTCGGCGACAACAGCTCAGTGATGAAACTGGTAATCGAGCGGCTCTACTCCTGCTCGCACCTGCTCAACGAGGCGGGCCAGTACGCCTACTACGGCCGCGTCGGCGGCTGCCTTATCACAGGCAACGAGGACGGCGTCAAGCACTGCGCGATGAACGTCCTCTACAGCATGCAGCACCTCGGCTACACCATTCCGCCGCAGGCCGACGCCGGCTGGATCGGCGAGGCCGGGCCAGGACCGTCCTACCTCGACCCCGGGTCGGGCGGCCCCGAGAACGACTTCACCAACCGCAACACCACGTTCATGACCTGGAACATGCTCCACCTGGCCCGCATGCTAAAGGACGCCGGCGGCGTCCCCGCGCACGGGAACCAGCGCTCCGAGTGGGACGCCGGCTGCCGCTTCGACTTCGAGAACCCCGAATACAGGTAAGCAGTACGGGTGCCCGCCACCCCAGAACGAGGCTTTTCGCTATGTGTCCGTGCGCTCGGGGCCGGGGGCCGGGTGACCCACGGACGGGCACGGACGGCGCCCGCAGTCGGCTGCGCCTTCACGCTCCAGCCGGCTCTTCTAGCCTTTGACCTGCCACTTTTCAGGATGCCTCCTCGCTGTCGCCGTCCGCCTCGGCGTCAGGGCCGGGCTCGGCGTCCTGGGCACCGAGGGCGTCAATGATGCGCCGGTTGGCGGCGTCAGCCTGACCGTCGATGCAGTGAGCGTAGATCTTCAGCAGGACGGCGACGCCGTGCCCAGCGCGGCGGGCGACCTGGGTCGCGGGCACCCCGGAGTCAGCCACAGCGACACCGCGGCGTGCCGCAGGTCGTAGGGGCGGCGGCCGAGCGGCGACTGGCACTACGCTTTGGTGAGGGCCGTCTTACGGGCCTCGGCCCACACCGCGCTGTAGGCCGAGTCCTGGATGATGCCGCCCCGGGCGGTCTGGAAGACCCGCCCGCCCGGGTTCGTCCCGTACCGCTTGATGTGGACGCGAAGGAGCCTGGACGAGTTCGGGCGGGATAGGGATGGTGCGGGTCTCGTGGGCCGCGCGGTGCTTCGGCCGCGCTCCTGGCGGGCGGTGCCGTGGTCGGTCCAGCTCCGCCCGGCGCGGGAGGCCGAGGCGGCCAGGACGATCCGGTCCCACCCCTTCGCCGGCAGGTACAAGTCGGTCTCGCCGAGCATGACCGCCTCCGACGGGCGCAGCGCGGCGTAGTCCAGGCAGGCATAGAACGCCTCCAGGCGCGCTCCCCGGCCGGACAGGCCCCGCCCAGGCCAGCAGTTTCCTGGCCTGGGCGGGGCTGACCACCACCCTGCGGTCGACGCTCTGGGCGACGGCGGGGGCGGTCCACTGGATGCGGTCGACCGGGTTGGAGGCCAGGTGGCCCTGCTCGACGGCGTAGCCGGGGGCGTTGTTGAACACCGACCGCTTGCGCCGCTGGGTCGACCCGGCGGCCGGCCTGCCCGTCAAGGTCCGGGCGCACGCGCCGAGCGCCAGCCGCACCGTGGCCGGGTCATCCAGCGCGCTAACGGGCAGCGAAGCGCGGGCCACCCAGCAATGCGTCGGTTTCGTCGATGAGGCCAAATGACTGCGGTACAGGAGCACTTCCTCGACAGACGGGTTCTGCTCAACCCGCCCGTTTACCAGTACCGGAACGCGCAGCCGACCGGCGTAAAAGTTGGCGTGACTGGTGGCGACGACGGCCGCGTGGCATGCCTAGCAAGATAGCCGGAATTTCCCGCAGGACGGTTTGAACGGGATTATCAGGCGGGGACCGCTGACCGATCCGTCGTCTTTCACCTTGCGCAGGCTGGTGCACGGCTCGGAACCGGGAGCCAGGCGTCGACGGCGGGACTGCCCCCGCATCGGTTGACTCCTTGCCTGTGAGGATCTGATCCTCGCTGGAAGGATGCTCGTCATGCCCAAGGCGTTCCCCCTGGAGTTCCGCCGTGACGTGGTCGCGGTTGCCCGCAAGGGCGAGGCCCCGCTCTCTCAGATCGCCAAAGACTTCGGGATCTCCGAGTCGTGCCTGCACCGGTGGCTCAAGCTCGCGGACGTCGATGACGGCGTCCGGCCCGGCGTCACCAGCAGCGAGTCCGCGGAGCTGCGCGACGTGCGGAAACGGAACAAGACCCTGGAGCAGGAGAACGAGATCCTGCGCCGGGCCGCGGCCTGCTTCGCCCGGGAGATCTCCCCGAAATGAAGTACCCGCTGGTCCTTGACCTTGCCACTGACAAGATTCCTGTCGCGGTGACCTGCCGGGTGCCCGGCTTCAGTAAGCAGGCGTTCTGCGCGTGGAAGAAGAACCCGGTCAGCCAGCGGGACTGGGACGAGGCCCACCTGATCAACGCCGCAGCCGGTATCCACGCCGGTGACCCGGCGTTCGGGTACCGGCTCATCGCTGATGAGCTGGCGGCGGCCGGGATCAGGGCCGGGGAGAACAAGGTCGCCCGGCTGTGCTCCCAGCAGCAGATCTGGTCGGTGTTCGCCAAGCGCCGGGGCCTGACCAGGAAGGCCGGGCCGCCGGTCCGCGACGACCTGGTCCGCCGCCAGTTCACCGCGGCCGGGCCGGACCAGCTGTGGCTGACCGACATCACCGAGCACGCCACCGGGGATGGCAAGCTCTACCTGTGCGCGATCAAGGACGTCTGGTCTAACCGGATCGCCGGCTACCCGGTAGATGCCCGGATGACCGCCCAGCTCGCTGTCTCGGCGCTGCGCAACGCCGTCACGCTCCGCTCACCATCAGGGACGCTGGTCCTGCACTCGGACCGGGGCAGCCAGTTCCGGTCCGCCGCGTTCGCCGCCACGCTGGCCAGCAACGGCCTGACCGGCTCCAAGGGCCGGGTCGGGGCATGTGGGGACAATGCCGCCATGGAATCGTTCTTCGCCCTGCTGCAGAAGAACGTCCTGGACCGTCAGCGCTGGTCAACCCGGGAAGAACTGCGCCTGGCGATCATCACCTGGATCGAGAGGACCTACCACCGGCGCCGACGGCAGCGAGGACTTGGCCGCCTCACACCCATCGAATACGAGACAATCAACAAGGCCGCAACCGCAGCCTGAACCACCAAGCCCCCGAGTCAACTAAATCCGGGGCAGTCCCAAGGGTCAATTCCCTCCTGCAGGAGGCACTCAGTGAACCGGACCGCCGCGTACTGGCTGCCCGCGTCATTATGGTGAATCAGTCCCGAGAGGTTCTTGACACCCTCCCGGCGCCGTGTGAATATTGCCTGGCTGATTGCATCGTGGACCAGGTCAGTGGTCATCGATGCCGATACCTTCCACCCCAGGATCCGCCGCGCATAAGCATCAATGACGAACGCGACGTACACGCAGCCTGCCTGAGTGGACACGTACGTGAAATCAGCCACCCACAGGCGATTCGGTGCCAGCGGCCGGAAGTTGCGCCTGACCAGGTCCTTCGCCCGGCTGGCGGCCGGATCGGCGATGGTCGTCCGCCTGGCCTTGCCGCGGCGTGCGCCCTGCAGGCCCAGCGCCGTCATCAGGCGCTCCACGGTGCACCGGGCCACATCGATGCCCATCCCGCGCAGGTGCAGCCACATTTTCCTGGCACCATATACCCGGTAGTTATCGTCGTACTCTGCGGCGATAACCGATTTCAGGGCTTCGTCGCGCAGCGTCCGTGCCGCGGGCGGCCGGGAACGTGCCTCGTAATAGCTGGACGGGGCGAATTTGCAGCCCAGCTCGGTGAGCTGGGCGCAAATCGGCTCGACCCCGTACTTGTCCTTGTGCTCGCCGATGAACCCGACGATCAGCGCTGCGGGCGGTCGAGCTCCGCCGCGAAGAAAACTGAGGCTGCTTTCAGGATCTCATTCGCCCGGCGCAATTCCCGGTTCTCGGTCTTCAGCTTCCGCAGCTCGGCTGACTCATCACTGGTAATTCCCGGCCGCTGTCCCGCGTCCACCTGCGCCTTCCGGACCCAGTTACAAACAGTCTGCGCGGAACCGATACCGAGCTTAGAGGCCACGGATTCCATCGCCGCCCACTCAGATGAATGCTCTGACCGGATCTCCGTGACCATCCGCACGGCACGCTCCCGCAGCTCCTTCGGGTAGTTGCTCGAACGCCTCGACATGACCCCATCCTTCCCAAGAGATGGAGTCTCCGGCAAACCCGGTGCGGTTCAGAACGCCGAATATTTTGCGGCTAGCGAGGCTGACCGAGACGCTTTGGATGTCGTTCCAGATCTTCCAGTTATGTGCTCTCGCGGCGGCCTAGTGTCGCGTGTTGTAAGTTGATTTACGGTGTGATTCACGGGACAATGGAGCATGTCTATAGCTCCTGCACTGGCGCTGCGTGAGGGTGACCGGGACCGGCTGGGCCAGCTGGCGCGGCTGCCGAGCGTGCCGTCCGGCCTGGCGAAGCGGGCCCGGATGGTGCTGCTGGCCGCGGACGGGGTGCCGAACGCCCAGATAGCCCGGACGGTCGGGGTGTCGCGGCCGACGGTGATCGGCTGGCGTGACCGGTATCAGGCCGGCGATCGGCGCGCTGGATGATGAGCCGCGGTCCGGCCGGCCGGCGGTGATCGATGAGATCGACGTGGTGGCCGCGACCCTGGCGAATGCGGGCCGGCCGCCGGAGCGGCTGGGGATCTCGCACTGGTCGGCCCGGTTCCTGGCCGCGGAGCTGGGCATCTCGTTCGCGTCGGTGGCGCGGATCTGGCGGAAGCGGGATATCCGGCCGCACCGGACCGGAGGGTTCAAGTTCTCTGCTGACCCGCAGCTGGAAGCAAAGATCCGCGACGTCGTCGGCCTTTACCCCGGCCCCCCGGCCAGCGCGGTCGTGGTCAGCGTCGATGAGAAATCCCGGGATCCAGGCCCTGGACCGGACCGCGCCGATGCTGCCGCTGCGACCCGGGCTGCCCGCCCGGCAGACCTGTGACTACAAGCGGAACGGCACCACGACGCTGTTCGCGGCGCTGGAGGTGGCAACCGGGAAGATCACCGCTGACGCGTGCTACCCGCGGCACCGGCACCAGGAATTCCTGCGGTTCCTCAAGAAGGTCGCCGCCGCCCATCCCGGCGTGCAGTTGCACATCGTGGCCGACAATTACGCTACTCACAAGCATCCTGAGGTCCGCAAGTGGCTCGCCCTGCCGGAGAACCAGAGGATGACCCTGCACTTCACCCCGACCAGCTGCTCGTGGCTGAACATGGTGGAGACCTTCTTCGGCATCATCACCCGGCAGGCCATCCGCCGCGGCACCTTCCGCTCCGTCAAAGACCTCATCGCCGCGATCGGCCGGTTCATCGACGCTTACAACGACCGGTGCACGCCATTCGCCTGGACTAAGGATGCCGACGAATTACTCGCCAAAATCAGACCGTCAAAGAACTAACGCCACGCGACACTAGATCGCTCGGTGGATCGGGCACGACCACTGGTCACCGGCGGCCCAGCTCGTGCCCCAGCCCGGACGATGGCCGGCCTGGCGCACGAGGCCGCCCTGCGCGGGCGGGGCCTTCCGAAAGGCCAGAGCCCGCGCAGCGGGGCGCGCTGCGCGGGCTATGTCGTTCACAAGGCGTCCAGCACGTCGGTAATCCGCCGCACGACGACGGCGGGCGTGTAGCGGGCGGCGGCCCGCTGCAGGTCGGCGGCCACGGCCTGCCGCCGGTCCGGATGCTCCAGGAAGTAGGTCAGCCGTTCCTCCAGCTGGCCCTCTCCCAGGTCGTACAGCACGTCCGGATGCTCGCCGGTGATCTCCGGATAGCTGCCGAGGCGCGGCAGGATACAGCAGGTACCGGTGTGCATTGCCTCGAGTGTCGAGACGCCCAGGCTCTCGTGCGTCGCGGTCGAGACCTGCAATTCAGCCATCCACAGCGCCCGGTAGTAGTCCGGCAGCGGCAGGTCGTTCCCCAGCATCACCTGCTCGGGGAAGTGCGCTGCGAGGGCCGCCACGGCGGCCCCGCCCGCCTGCGTCGGCGGGATGCGGCGGGTGAACAGCACCTGCACGTTGTACCGCGGCAGGATCCGGCGGATCACGCGTACGAACAGCTCTAGGTTCTTGCTGGCGACCGGGGCATGGTTGAAGACGACCGTCGTGCACGTCCAGCGCTCGCCCGTGCGGCACGCGTCGATGCGCCCGACGTCCAGCGGCAGGCCGACAACCTCGCATTTGGCGTCCAGGGACTTGGCCAGCGGCGCGTTGAAGGCGGAGATGGTGCGCCAGAGCGTTGCCCGCAGATAGTCCGAGGCGAGGAAGACGCGATCCAGGACGTGCAGATTGGCTAGGTCGAGCAGCTCCATCCGGGGATAGGCCTGAAATCGGAAGGTGTCGGTCGGATCCCAGTGGCTACCGTGCGTATAGCCGACCAGCGGCAACTCGAGCCCGAGGTCGAGCAGCATGCGCCGGATCTCGGCCGGGAAGGCGGAAAAGGCGTGAAAGGAGAAGATGACGTCGGGCGGCGATGTGCTCAAGACGTCGAGAACCCCGTCGTACGCGGACAGCAGCCAGCGGAGCCGCGCGACGCGCTGGTCGTTGTCGTGGGGGACGGCGATCTCGGGTCGGACGACATCCCACCCAGCGGCCCGCAGCCCCGCGCGGATCGCCGCCGAGGCCGTGATCCCATAGCCGATCGCGTCGCTGGACGGTGCGGCGCCGACGTCCCCCGGCTGCCCTGCCGGGACGGTGTATCCGTCGATATAGAGGACCCGCCGCGCGCTCGCCTGGACGCCCGGCACGCTCAAGCTTGGTCCGCCGGCTGCGGCTTGTAGCCGAGGACGGCGTAGTCCTGGGGCCCGTACAGCGTGAGCGCCACGAGCTGCTCGACCTGCTGCCCAGCGCCGGAGCCGGCGGGCTCGAGGGGGGACCGGCTGGGGTGCAGGGGCCGCACCTCGACCCCGCCGAAGCCGGACGCGGACACGAGATACTCGGTCAGGGCGGTCGGCAGCGGCGAGCGGTGTGTCGGGTCGTTGTAGAAGTCGCACGCCGCCATGCGCAGGTTACTCGGGTTGGGCGTCTCGAGCAGCACGCAGCCCCCGGGACGCAGGGCCCGCCGGGCCGCGGCCAGCAGCGCGAGCAGCTGTTCCACGTCGAGATGCTCGATGAGGTGGAATGCGGTGACCACGTCTGCCGAGTCCGGCGGCAGGCCCTGCAGGTGCGTAACGGCGTCGCCGTGGACCAGGTCGAGACCACGCGCCCGTCCCGCCTCGACGAAAACCGGGTTGGCATCGACGCCCGAGGCGGGCACGCCGGCGTCCCGCAGCAGCGCCAGCCACTCCCCGCGCCCGGAGCCCACGTCCACGACCCCGGTGCGCGCCCCGCCGGCCCCGGCAGCCGCGCCGACGAGTCGGCGTACGTCGGGCAGGTACCCCGCCAGCTTCGCGGTGACCTCGGCCGTCGGCCCGCGGAAGCGGTCGGTGAAGTCGGCGTAGAGCGCGGCGAAGCGCGGCCCGCTGCCGTCGGCCCTGGCTCGCAGCTCGCGCAGCCCCGCCTCGAGCCCCGCCACCCGCTGCGAGGTCTCGGCCAGCTCACCGGTGAGATCGCGCACCTGCGCCTCGAGCGCCTCGATGCGCTCGGCCGGCGTCGATCCTCTCCCGCCGGTGGATGCGGAGGTCATCCGGCCGTCACCGTTCCGGCGGCGCCGACGTCCGGGTCCGCCCTCCCCACCTCGGCCTCTCCAGGCCTGGGGACGGTCCGCAGGACACGGGCCGGGTTGCCGGCGACCACCGTGTAGGGCTCGACGTCGCGCAGCACCAGCGAGCCCACACCGACCACCGCGTGTGCCCCGATATGGCAGGGCCCGACGACGATGGCGTTGCTGGACACCCAGACGCCCTCCTCGATGACGACGTCGCGTCCCGACGCCGGCACGGCGACCTGGCGCTCCGCGCCGAACCTGCTCCAGTCGTGCGTGCCGGTCAGAACCGAGACGTTGTGGCCGAAGAAGGCGTGCTCGCCCACGGTGACCTCGCCGGAGGAGAGGTTGAACAGCGCGTTGTTGACCACCGCGGTCGGGGCGATGTGCAGGCGCGCAGGATCGCCGTACACGAGGGGGCGGAACAGCGCCGGGTCCTCGGTTTCCCTCGCTCCCGGCGGCAGCCCGCCTGCCGGCGCCCCGCGCCGAAGCGCGGCCGCGAGCCCCTCGGCGGCCTGCGCCATCCGCTCACGCAGTGACATCCGCGTCTCCTTTCACCGCCCGTCAGGGCCCTACTTTGCTCGGTTCCGCTGCTCCTGTCCATGACTCGCCGCCCCGGCGGGAGGTCAGGGCCCGGGCGTATACCTCGGCGTGCACGGCGGCAATGGCGTCCCAGCTATGGCTCGCCGCCAGCGCCCGGCCCGCCGCCGCCAGCCGGCCGGCAAGAGCACGATCGAAGAGCACCCGGCCCAGTGCACCGGTCAGCGCCGCTGTGTCGCGCGGCGGCACCCGGAGGACGCCCTCGGCCTCGGTCGGCCCGCGCACCTCGCCGGGAGGAGCGGTCGCGATGACCGGCAGGCCGGCCGCGAGCGCGGCGAGCAGCGAACCGGACTTACGGGTAACGCCGGCGTTGAACGGGAACGCTGCGGCGTCGGCGGCCTGCAGCAGCCGGGAGACCTCCGCGCCGGGCAGGTAGCCGGTGAAGTGGACCTGATCCTGCACGCCGCACGCCGCGGCGACCTGCTCTAGGTCGCGGCGCAGCTGCCGCGCGGCGGCGCTGGGGACGGAATGGCTCTCCGCGCCACCGATCAGCAGCAGCTGTGCCTCTGGCTGCTGCGCTCGCACGGCGGCCAGCGCGGAGATGAGCCGATCGAGCGCCTTCTCGGGGTGCAGGAAGCCGAAGAACACGACGAGGGGGGCGTCGGGTGACGCGCCGAGCTCGCGCCGCACGTCGGCCCGGGCCTGGCCATGATCGCCGGTCGCGACCTCGACGTTGAGGCCGATCGGCACCTCGAGGGTGGCCGGCCCCTGGCGCGGGAGGCGGGCCCGCAGCACGCCCAGGTGCTCCGGCGACGGGACCAGCAGGCACGCGGCCCGGGGCGCCAGCAGCAGCGTCTCGCGGTCGGCGTACCCGCGCCGTTCGGCCGCGGCCCACAGCGCGGAGCGCGCCGGGCGGCCGCGGCCGTGCCCGGCCCACACGCCGTACTCGTGCAGCGTCACGATGAGGGGGATGCGCCCCGGCAGGAAGAGGGGCAGCAGGCCGACCGCGCGCGAGTGGCCGAAGACCGACGGCGCGAACTGCACGTGCACCAGGTCGACGTTTAGGCGTCGCAGTGCCCGGGCGGCCGCAGCGACGCCCCGGACGTCCCATCGCTCAGTGACTCCGACGGCATCCTCCCCGGCGGCTCGTGCCCACTCGTATGTCGTGACGATGAGCGGTTCGAAACCGGTGGGGCGGAGGTGGGCGGCGAGGTGGCGCGTGTAATCGGCCACTCCGTCCCGCGACGGGTCCAGATAGCCGCACAACAGCCCGACCCGCATCCGGCTCATAAACAGTTAGGCCTCCTGTCGCTCGACAATCGCCGACGTGGACCGAAGGCGCTCGATGCCTCACGCAGACCGGGCAGGCTGTGGCCATGCCCACGCTGCGCCCAGCCCAGGCGTCCGTCGGGGGTGTCGAGCCATTCGGTGCCCTGTGTGGCGCCGCCGTGAATCAGCACTATCGGGTAGGGCTGGGCAACCGGGTCCGGCGCCTCCCACGCGACGTACATGGGTCCATTCTGGTAGCTATTCACCAAGGATGAGTGGCTGACCTGCATCTATGACAGGCAGCTCCGCGGGTTCGGCGGCTGGCGTGGTGACGGCTGGCGACACGCCGTGGCGGGTGCTTGATCGCCTGGCCCGGATAGT
>JAABUX010010356.1_pt1 | contig 10418 bp, 10 predicted proteins | sample 5561851 | NCBI WGS metagenome assembly JAABUX01 (sample SAMN10711883, study PRJNA513361) | rock metagenome | isolation source: Antarctica rocks | place: Antarctica: Victoria Land, Richard Nunatak red sandstone | collected 2016-01-03 | reverse complement strand
AGGTTTTGTAAAATCTTGACCAAGGGAAGGTCTAATTTCTTGAGTCCTCGCCGAGGGCTGGCTTGAGATGCCGTTTCTCACACACCCGCTTCATGCACGAGTGCAATATGTGTTTTCATCTCATTGCGGTGTGCAAGAGATAATGGAACACTGAATATTGAAAGTCAGTGAGCAGCGCCAACCGCAAAAAATCAGTGGCAACAGTCTCAGGTACAGCCGCATGAAATACCATTAGATGCGCATTACCTACTTGCGATTATCGTCCGACAAAGCGATGAATCTATTTTTATAAGATACGATGTCTCCGAGCGGTATCTATCTTTCTGCGAAAATCTTACCCTTCTCCCCAGCTATTAAAAGTTCTGTGCTAATGTTACAATTATGCATTCGTCCTTCTTCCTCATCACGTCCCTTCTTTGCCTATGCAACGCCTTTCCTCATCTGCAAAGTGCCTTTCCACTCGTCGCACGTCAGAATGCTGCCCTGAATTCCAGCACGTCGACAAATTCTACCGTCCTCAACTGCGAAGACACCATCGATTATGGACTGAACGCTACATGCTGGGACGGCTTGAATATGACCAGCTACATGAACAGTTGGAATGTGACCAACGAGGCTAGCAAGACGTGCATGACCAACGAGCTGTGGGCCAATTGCTTCATGCGGGTTGCAGGCCTCACTGTGCCACAAGGGCTCGGCTGCGCACAAATTGGCCCAAATACCTGTCCACAGCCCACAGCAAATGATTTGTTAATGAACGATGCCCCGACTGCATACGGTATCTACAGTATTTGGTGTAAGTGCTCCTCGAAATGCCAACTCAGCGTCCATATGCCATGTCTTTCAGAGGTCGAACATGCATTTTGAAACATGGATACTAACTATTACTTTTCTCTCTGCAGCACTACAAAATCTATACACAGCCATCTACAATGATCTCTCCGGCAAGGCGGGCCAGGCTTTGATCCAGTCCGCATGGAACAATCTTACCACCGCGCAACAAGGCGACCAAGATGGAAAGAGCCTCCTAGCCACCATACTTTTCTCCGACAGCGATCCTAGGAGCCAATTTTTGGGTTTACAAGTGACAACTTCGATTCCCATGCCCTTCCATGGGGATAAGAGTATCCCGAATGTGGGTAAGGCGCAGAAGGTGCTGGGTAGTGTCCTAGCTACTTATCTTGAGTCTGCAATGACAAATTACACACTTGGAGGCTACTGGGGTATGGCTAAGGGTGGGAAGCTGATTTAGTGCTTGTGGCTTCTGGTGGCTATAGCATGGTCTGAGGTTGATATCGATAGTTGATATATGATCTGGTTACTGAAATCTAATGGAACATAGGGAGGCACCATCGTGTGGCATCCTGAGTTTATCCGACTTCCTGCCAGCTTCCTCTTTCACGATTGAGCTGACAGCAAAGAGTCCTGTGTCGACGGGCAGCCGGTGATAGTCCTTTATCGATTTGTTCACCACCCTTAATATCAGGTGTGAAATGGCTGCTCTGGGACACGCATTTTCCCACCATATACAATGGTATGCTTATTTCTGTATGGCGTCTAGCATTGTGCTGCATCTTCCTCTAGGACGAAGATATGATCGCTTCTTAGCAGTCGGCAACGTATCTTATTATTAACTCTTCCTGAGGAACTGCCGTACCTCTCACTCCCTCTGACTCCTTGTAATTTTACCACGCCTAGGATGCTCTGCTTTGTAGTCCTTGAAATTGAGCATTCGCTGCTCCTAATTCAGCCGAAGTGACGACCGTGCTGAGAGGTTGTAGGCAGGTAAGTCATTGATCTCAGTTACGATCGGGATCAGAATATCGAACATGGCTGCATGCCACATTCTGTCAATAGCGATTGATTGGGGCTATCCTATTCCCTATGTTCGCGCAAGGCTCGTTGACCTAGTATCCATTACGTTAGGTCAGCGGTGTCAGTTATAGATAGCAGACCCCTGAAGAGACGGGCATAGTACATTTAGCTGTGAATTAAGTGGGGTACACGTCATCACGTGATGGACGCGTTTGATCTGAAGCCGACTGCAATTCACTCACTCCAAAGCTTCCTGAAGGCCAAACTATGGATTTACCTGATATCGATCACCGTCCAAGAAAGAAGAGGCGCTTTTTTGTCGACGACCCGCCTGAGCCGGAAAGCAGCGATTTATCGAGCGAGACCTCGAATAAAGATTCTAACCCAAACACCGCCTCGGAGGAGACAACTCCCGAGGAAACGCTATCCGCCTCGAGCTTGACTGATATAAGCCTGCAGAACGATGCCGATGCTGCGCACCAGCATGGTCCGACCGTATTCGATAAGGCGACCTTTGAAGCTTTCATTGGTGACAAAGTGGCGTCATCTACGTTCGAGAAGATACGACAAGCGGCAGGCGACAATATGGAACGAGCAATCAACATGTACCTCGACGGATCATGGGCGAGAGTATCAACAGCTCCCCGACCGTCCACGGGATCAATGATGGATGCATTCGCTTCCGCACTCCCAGAGCGGCCTACCCAAAAGCCGAATTTGATGAGAAAGGAGTCATTTCACGCCACGAAAAGACAGGAGGTATTAGAAGCGATGCCTGACTACAGATATGTTGGAGCTTTTGGAGTAGGGGCGTGGGCGACCAGGAGCGGCTCTGGCATAATCCAGATTGGAGAAACAGTCAAGATCGAACGGACAAAGATAAAGCCACCAGTAAGAATTGGCCGAGGAGGAAAAGTATTACAACCGTCTAAGCTCAGTGCTGCTAGAATGAGGGTTGATGTGATAGTACGAATTACGAATGTTAGAGGAGAAGAGGTGGGAAGACTACCAAAGGAAACAGCTAACTGGGTGTCCACGTTGATGGATCAGAAGATCTGTCGGTTCGAGGGTGTCTGCTTTTTCGCCCCTGAAAGAATTAGAGTCAATGACACCATCGAAGTGCAATTAAGGTGTGCTTTGTTACGCAAAGCATTTGAAGCTGGCGGTTTTAAGAAGCCGGAGGACAACAATCGAACAACGGGCATATTTGAAGAGAAGGAGACCTCGGAGGAGAAGGATCTACGTCTGAGACAGGTGGCTTTAGTGAGACTCTTTGATGAGATCAACCTCCATCCAACGACCATCAATGATACAACAGCGAAGCACAAGCGGCAAGGCATCTTACAAGCGGCCGAGGTCGCTGAGCAGTATGACAAGGAGGGTGAGACTAAGAAGCCAAAGACTGCACAGAACGGAGGCTCCACGCCACCGGACGAAGAGGCAGAAGACGGCAAAGAGCTCGAGCAAGACCAGCTCGATAGCCTATACAAGAAGGCTCAGTCATTCGACTTCGACACCCCAGTTCGAGAACCTGCAGATACCTTTGTCATGGACCTGAGGAAATACCAAAAGCAGGCTTTGCATTGGATGGTAAGTAAAGAGAAAGACGAGAAGTCTGACAGCAAAGAGGTTTCGATGCACCCTCTCTGGGAACAATACACTTGGCCCGTGAAGGACATGAACGATCAAGAAGTTGCTACCGTATTGAAACAAGACAGCTTTTACGTCAATCCTTACTCTGGCGAACTGTCACTTGAATTTCCAGTCCAAGAGCAGCACTGCCTCGGTGGGATTCTTGCTGATGAAATGGGCCTTGGGAAAACTATTGAGATGCTTAGTCTCATGCACTCCCATCGATCCGAGATGGCAGTCCAAGGATCTCACGCACTTCCGAATTCAGTCGCCAACCTCCCGAGATTGCCAAAGGATTCGGCATCTGTCGAACCAGCACCGTGTACGACGCTTGTTGTGGCTCCCATGTCGCTTCTGGCGCAATGGGAAAGTGAAGCGGCCAAGGCTTCAGCGCCGGGAACTCTGAAATCATTAGTATACTACGGAAGCGACAAGGCTGCGAATTTGCAGAATCTTTGCTGTGAAGCTAATGCTGCATCTGCCCCTAATCTAATCATCACTAGCTACGGCGTGGTTCTGTCCGAATTCAATCAGGTGGCAGCCCACGGAGGCGATCGTGGGTCTCATGGCGGTCTTTTCTCTCTTGAGTTCTACCGTGTGATTCTTGACGAAGCTCATTTCATCAAGAATCGGCAGTCGAAAACGGCAAAAGCTTGCTACGAAATCGGTGCTCAGCACAGATGGGTCCTCACGGGAACACCAATAGTCAACCGACTGGAGGACCTTTTCAGCTTGGTGCATTTTCTACGTGTCGAACCTTGGTCAAATTATTCTTTCTGGAAGACTTTCATTACGGTACCTTTCGAATCCAAGGATTTTATCCGTGCTCTTGATGTCGTACAAACGGTCTTGGAGCCCCTTGTCATGCGCCGTACCAAGGATATGAAGACCCCTGATGGTCAGGCCCTCGTGCCCCTACCACCTCGCACTATAGAGATAGAGGAACTTGAGTTGTCGAAGCAGGAACGAGAGGTCTATGATTACATCTTCACACGTGCAAAGCGTACTTTCAATGCCAACATAGAAGCGGGCACCGTTCTAAAATCGTACACCACGATCTTCGCTCAAATCTTGCGCCTTCGCCAATCGTGTTGTCATCCTGTACTGACACGCAACAAAGCCATTGCTGCAGAAGAGGAGGAAGCTGCTGCTGCTTCCGACGTAGCCAATGGGCTTGCAGACGATATGGACTTGCAGGAGCTCATAGCACGCTTTACATCCGATTCCGACTCGAGTGAGCAGGATGTGGCCAACAAGTTCGGCGCCCACGTCTTGAAGGAAATCCAATCACAAGCGAACAATGAATGCCCAATATGCTCAGAAGAGCCAATGATCGAGCCAGCGGTGACTGGCTGTTGGCATAGCGCATGCAAGAAGTGCTTACTGGACTATATCGACCACCAAAAGGAGAAACATACATTACCTTTGTGCTTCAATTGTAGGCAACCTATCAATCAACGCGACATCTTCGAAGTGGTTCATCACCAGGACGACGATGAAGACCTATACAGTGCTACCCAACCAGGCGAGACTACCACTCCTTCACGTATTACCCTCCGCCGCATTTGCACATCCTCCTCCGCCAAGATCGCAGCACTGATCACTCACCTCAAAGCTCTCCGCTTAAACAAGCCAGGCACAAAGTCCGTCGTATTTTCGCAATTCACCGCCTTCCTCGATCTCATATCTCCTACTCTGACCCAAGCAAACATTCCATTCCTCCGCTTCGACGGTGCTATGTCCCAGAAAGCACGCGCAGCAGTGCTCATGGAGTTCGCATCGGCTACTACCAAGAGAAACGGCCATGGCACGGTGCTTCTGCTGAGTCTGAGAGCTGGAGGGGTAGGCTTGAACCTGACATCGGCGAAGAGGGTTTTCATGATGGATCCCTGGTGGAGCTTTGCGGTGGAGGCGCAGGCGATCGATCGGGTGCATAGGATGGGGCAGGATGAAGAGGTGAAGGTTGTCAGATTCGTGGTGTCGGGCAGTATTGAGGGAAGGATGTTGAAGATTCAGGATCGGAAGAAGTTCATGTAAGCCGTTTTCTTATTTGCTCATTTCTGAATGGAAGATGCTAACGGTGGTTATAGCGCGAGCTCACTGGGTATGATGAGTGAAGAGGAGAAGAAGATGCAACGGATTGAGGATATTAAGGAGTTGCTCACCTGAGTTTTTCTAGGCAAACTGACGACGATGATTGACTCAATGCTTGGAGCATCCAGATGGGAATAGGATAGAATTCTTTGCATTTGCGGCATCTTGCATATTCATCTGACTTCCAAGGTCCTGAAGTCTTGATATTGTACAAATCAATGGTATCATACCACCAACTATTCTCTCCCCTCCGAAATCATCATCTCCTCATCATCCATCCTCACCCATCACTCCATCATCACCAACACTCATGCTCCCGTTCTCTCAAATCCGCATTGCTGTAGCCACCAACCCCCATCTCACCCCCCAACCCCAGCACCCTTAACCGTATCACCAACCGCCTCCTTCACTCCCTCCACCACCCCTCCCGTATCCTCCGCCGGCGCTGCACCATCACTCCCTAAACAACACCATCAGCCCCTTAGCCCTTATCCCTTATCATCTCGTCCTCCGATCATCTTTCACGATTTCTCCAGATTTGAAAGGGTAAACATACCTTCGGCGTTCCCCTGATCGTATGGTTCGCTAGCTGTGCCTGCCCCTTTTGCTCCGGAGAGGGGTTCGGTGCCTGAGTTTTGGGAGGAGGGGGTTTGGGTGGTGGTGGGGGCGTCCATGTTGGGGAGAGGGGGAGGGTGGTGAATTATATTGTGGAGGTACAATGGCAGTAGTCTGTTGTTCTGGAGTAGGAAATGATGTTTTCAAAGTCCCTTGATGACGATTTTGGGTGCGGATTGGTACCGCGTTTTCCAAATGGTACCAGCTGATTACTGTGGTGTCCAACGGGTTAGTTGTTAGCGTGACAGGGATTATTTTGGTGTGTCCTCTCCAAAATAATCCCTGTCGCGCTCACAAGTAACATACTGAATAGGTACATAGTAGTTCTTGGTTGGATATCACGTGCATTAATTATCCTAGACCCCAGACTACTGTGGGTCTAGCTCCCGCTGTCATGTCCAATCGTGGGCGCCTGCAAGCGGACCGCGATACAAGACATTGAGTCCCCTGCTCTAGCTTGTGAGCGACCCAGTGCGAAGACCTCAAGGTGCTGGGCTACAACAAACCGAGTTTGTGAGAATGGAGTCATTAATGTGGAGGAGAGGCCGAGCAACATTTCGTGTTGCCTTTCATCTAGCGCCTGGTAGGTGTGATTGTCCGACATGGAGCTATGACATGTGGCTCGTGAGAGGTGATCCGGGTCGATCGTCGGAGACTATCATTACTCCATTGGCTTCTCCTACACGCTAAACAAGCTACCAACCTTGTCGCTGATATCAAATGAGAATGCAGCCTTGGGCATTGATCACTTGTGGTACGGAGCTGTTGCCTCGATGAGGTCGAGTATATGAATTAATACATTGAAGACTGTGGGGATCCTTCGCCACTGAAGGTATGTATTCTTAGAAAGCCATCTTTCTCATTGTTTCTCGATGTCATCGTTTCTATACGTCAAAAAAAGCAATTCGATTTCTTGGATGTATCGTATCTCAGCCTTGCGTGCGTTGGTTAGGCGGATTGATGGATCACTAGCGCGCAGACGTCACTGCATAGGTAATGTATATCATCGATGCTTGGACATTGCCCGGTTTTGAATTATTTTATACAATCGTCACTAGAATTGGAGTTCGCACATCACACTCATGGCATCGCAGCTTCTGCCCACGATTTCCTTTGACTTGACGCAAGAGACCTGTATATAAATTATGATCCCATATTCTACATGAGACGAAAAGATGAGAGTGTTGGATCCGCAAGTTGCAGTTTCGTCACGAACAATTCGCAATGTCTTGTTACTATCCCAACGGAAATCCTTCTCCCGGTGACGTCCCTTGCAGCTCAGGTGCTGCTGCGGCTTGTTGTCCTTCAGGCTGGAAATGTGAAGGAAATGGTCTTTGTTCTTTAGCTGACCAGGGTTATTACGGGCGTTATACTTGCACAGAAAAGACCTGGGGCTCCGACAATTGCCCACAAGTTTGTACCCAAGGTAGGTGATGCTGATTGGAAAGGCCTCAATTTGTACAAAATTTCATGCTGACGTTGAAACAGGTAAGACTGCCGCAGGGGACGAGGCGGTGCTTCAATGCAGCTCTGGGAGCTACTGTTGTGACGCCAACCGACCGGATGCTAAAGACCAGAATCCTCCCAAACCTGGCTGTTGCGAAACTTCCTCCGATAGATTCCAACTTGCTGCTTTACCGATTATAGCGGGTGGAGGCAAGCTTGCGGTGAGCTCACCTGCTTCCAGTATCATCCGTTCCTCTACAACATCATCTTCGTCCATTTCAACGTCAGCCACAGCAAGCTCCACCTCGAATCAAGCCGCGCAAACGTCGAGCTTCAGCTCTATATCAAGCCGAGTAACGCCAGCTACAACATCTTCGACAACAAGCTCAACAATTAGCCGAACCGCACAATCATCGACCTCCAGTAGTACAAGCGTCTCGGTTATCACTTCGATAATAACCTCAGGTGGCGGCCCAAGCTCACTCGTAACCTCAACCTCTGTCCCGGTCCCAGCGCCAGCTACCACGACGCCTGTACCTCCGACATCACAGTCGAAACCCCTAGGGCCGATCATTGGCCCCGCTGTAGCCGTCCCTGTCGCAATACTCGGTATCGCAGCCCTTATGCTGTTCTTATTCTTCCGCAGTCGTCGTAGCAGAAGGGAACATCGGTCCCCTCCTGTGGGATCTCGTCAAGATCCGAAGCCAATGTATGGGAGATCCAGACCGTCATACCCCGCAAATCCCGAACTTGATGGATCCCCGGTGATGGCTGGATTTAACAAAGATACAGCTTTATACTATGACCCTAGCACGACTGCACAATCGGCCAGCACGGCGCCATCTAGCTATCGTGCATCATCGGGATCTTATGGAACCCGACACTCAAACAGAAACTCAAACAGAAACTCAAGGGGCACGGGAACCGTGGGCAGGCCTACGGCTACTGCTTCTCACACGACTCCGGAGCTGCAAGGAAATGCCGTGATGAGGGAAATGGATGACGGGGTCCGGCCACCGAGCGAGTTGCTGGGGAGCACGTATCGACCTTATAGGCCACATGGAGGAGGTATGCAGTGGTGACAGCCGGACGCAAAGAATATCACCATCGAGCTGAAGCAACAAATGTTCCTCTGTCGACGATGAGATCTGAATCATGAGGATAACAGAAGACATTCCATACACAGTTTGGTGTATTGCAGGATAGACAAATGGTTCTGATGACTCCTACATGAAAGAGGCTTGGGGCCACAGATGGATCACCCAACCCTTGACCCCGTTGTTGACACTTTCTTCCTCACGCTTAGAGACGAATCCTGTTTTATCAAGCCAGACCCTGAGTCAAGCCTGCTTGGAAGATCGACCATCTGGTACTGTCTTGGCTTTCTGTGTGTTATGCACATGGTTCTGCAGCCTTCATATCGCCCAGGCGAAATCAGAGCACAACGAATGTCAACCATTCTACAGCAGATGCTCCTGAAGGAACCCTTGCTCAGACCTAAGTGAGCGACTGTTACAATATCAAGCCGAGTCGAATAATTTTAGTCGTCCCTGCATCAAGTCCTTCGCTTCCTGTTCCGCAATTATTTTTCGAATCGCAGTGCCACCACTACACATAGCAATATCCTGCTACAATCAACCGTCACCTCCCCTTCTGAGGTGTGGCAGGTCAAAGTTGCCATACTGAACCAATGGCGAGCGTCCATGATTCAAGGAACACCAAATCGCTATGCATCTTGCCCACCGGGACAGTACACCACTATCCCTATCTCATGTCCTAGCAAGGCATCCGTTTCAGGGATCTTCAGGAAATGAGCTACAGAAGCTTTGACCTCTTCAATGGAGCGCACAAAAGGCTCTTCCACAATACCAGGTGAGGTCGCTGTCTCGAACCTGAAATAGCAAGATTCTCGGGAATGAGATGGCGCTCTGTGAGTAGGGAAATTTATACATTTTGCGTGAGATCTCGCTACGGCGTGGATATTATAAGCTGCGCTATCAGAGGATCCATCTTCGCGTCTACCTTCATTTTCACGTTATTCTCCAGCTGTGACACAGAGGCTTCATCGATCTAGAGAATTGCTTGGGGTCGTCCTGAGGGCCAATCGGTGCCTTACACATTGTCCTTTTGCGACGGTATGGTGACATCAATGATCAAAGTCATCAACGCAAGCCGAGCAGCATCAAGTATTCCTCGAGGTGTTGAAACAAAGTTCAGTACAGCTTCTGCTATGCGCTGTAGACATCCTTGTATGTAATAAAGAAGAAAAGGATCCCACATCGTCTCAGTACTGTGCCCATGATTCTGCTTCTTCAATTCGATAGCCAATACATGCCCAGACCCCGTTGAGTACCCTAGCCTTAAGTGCAGCAATACACTCCCAATCGTAAATCGCAAACGTCTTCCAAAATATCCATGCCCACATTCAACACTGTTACAAATACATGGCATCAGCCAATACAACATATTACCCCGTTCCCACCATTCAAATAGAACTAAAATCAACCAGTCGGGTCAGATATTCCGTACTCCATACATCATTCTGCAACGCCATATAACAGTATAACGATCATCTCATTTAACCCAAATCCATACCTCATATTATACAAATCACGACCAAACTTCTCACACAAAACCATTAATGATCGCAGACCAAGTACTTTACGTAGTACGATATCAAAACGAACGCTAACCAAATCCAGACCAAAAACCCTCCACATCATCCCATGTCCCACCACAACCCACCACATCCTGCATCATCCTACACTCCTCCCCACCCCACCATATCCCATATCCAACATCCCACACCCTCCCAA
>JAABUX010010355.1_pt1 | contig 10418 bp, 6 predicted proteins | sample 5561851 | NCBI WGS metagenome assembly JAABUX01 (sample SAMN10711883, study PRJNA513361) | rock metagenome | isolation source: Antarctica rocks | place: Antarctica: Victoria Land, Richard Nunatak red sandstone | collected 2016-01-03 | reverse complement strand
GACACAGTAGCCGCGCCACGCACGACGGGCCCTCCGTCACGCGCGGCGTCCCTCGTCTAGGCGGGCGGACGTTGTGGTAGTGTGTCCGATATCCACTGCGCCACGATCGGCAACGGCTCCTGTGCGCTCGCCACCATGCGTCCCCTACATGGGCCCCTGGTCAGCAGAGAGAGTAGCGGGTACAGCGGAGCGGTCCACGACGGTAACGGAAGCGTCGTCCGTATCATAGGCTCCGGCGTGAAGGGGTTTCGCCGAAGTACTGCAACGCGGATAGAACAGGTAGCCATGAACCGTCGCTTGCAGCAAGGCTATGAGCGGCCTTTGTCCACGCATAGACCCAATCATCGGCTGCCGCACTGGCGATGGAACAGTGCATACTTATTCGGAGCTCGCTCGTCCTGTTAGCCGACGGTGCCTCCCGCGTGTCTAAGCCCATCGTCTGGATGCCGCTACCAGTTCCCCTCCATCGGTTGTACCGAATGAAAACGAATGGGGCAGCGCCTTCATGGAGAGCGGTTGAGCGATGAGCGCACAGTGCGTGCGCCAGTGTACAGCACGTAGCGGGATGATGCTGCCTCGAACCACCCCTCACGCCTTAATCGGGCTGCCCTGTCGGTCGCACCTCTGCGCCTGCCACCTCAGCGGCGCAGGCCAACCGCGGCGAGCAGCATGCTGGCCGTCCAGGGCGCGGCGCTGGCCCAGCGATACCCCTCCATGTCGGCTGAGACGTCCACGGTGGTGACGATGGTGACCAGGCGGCGATTGAGGTGGACACGCTCCTGATGCGCGCGCAGCAGATCGGCCTGGCGTCTCGGCAGCGATGGCAGGGCCGCATAGAGCGCGTCGATCGTGCCGTGACGGGCCAGCAGGGCCGCGGCGGTCTTGGGACCAATCCCGGGCACGCCGGGGATGTTATCGGAGGTGTCGCCGATCAAGGCCTTCAGGTCGGTGAATTGGTCGGGCCGCACCCCCCAACGCTCTTGCACCACCGCCGGCGTGTACGGCTCCCCCTCCTGTCCCTTCGGCATGAACACGTCGACTCCGGGGCCGACCACCTGTAAGAGGTCGCGATCGCCGGAGACAATCGTCACCGGCAGACCCGCGATCGCCGCCGCCGTCGCGAGCGTGCCCATGACATCGTCAGCCTCGAAGCCTGGGGCCAGCGGATGCCGGACCCCCAGATGGTCCAGGACCTGCCCTACCTGCGCGACCTGCCGGTCGAAGTTGGCGACCTCCTCGGGGGTCCCGCGCGGGCGCCCCGTCCGGTATTCGGGGTAGAGCGCCCGGCGGAACGGCGGCTCTGGCGGGTCGAAGGGCACGCACACATGGGTGGGACTGAAGCGGCGCACCAACCGGAGGAAGGCGCCGGCGAAGCCGTAGACGCCCTGAATCGGCGCTCCGTCCGTCCCGACAATACTCCGCGGCAGCGCGTTGTAGGTGCGGTGGAAGAGATGGTGGCCGTCCACCAGCAGGAGGCGATCTGTCGAGTCCACACCATACGATAGCACGGCTGTCGGTTCCAGTGCGTGCGGGCACGCTGACGTGAGGACGGCTGGCGAGGGTGTCGCGCCATCGGCCAGGGCGCAACAGGGATAGCGGCGTCTGGAGGATAGCACGCACGAGGGAAGCGTCAGGATTCGGAACGCAAACGGGCGGTGGCGCGCTTCAGCCTACGGTGGCCCCGGCCAGCTATCGCCTACGCCGCCTGCAACACCGCGCACACCGCGCCCCAGCGGTCCTGGAACAGGCGCCGCTGAGCGGCCAAGGACACCGTCTCATTCATGCGCTGACGGTAGCGCAGGTGATCGCGCAGTTCGTCGTGGGCGGAGCAGAAGCGGTCCGCTGAGGCGAATGAGCCAAAGCCACGCATGGGATAGTAGCGCTGCTTGATGCCGCGATGGTCCTGCTCCATGCGGTTGTTCATATAGCGGCTGGTGCGATGCTGCACGTCGGGCCCCAACGTCTCGCGGATGGCACGCGGGTAGGCGTCATGCCCGTCCGTCGTCACCTTTGCTGGCGCGTGGCCCACCACGGTGCGCGCGTGCGTGAAAAAGCGCTTGGCCGCCTCCATGTCGCGCGTCTCGCTCAGCAGGGAGTCGATCAGGTTCCCGTCGGCGTCGATGGCCCGATACAGGTAGCACCACCGCCCGTCCACCTTCACATACGTCTCATCCGCGTGCCACTTTTTGCCGGCTTTGCCCCAGCGCTTGGCGCGCAAGCGCTCGGTCAGCAGCGGAGTGAAACGCGCCTCCCACTCCCGCACCGTCTCGTGGGTGAACGTAAAGCCCCGCGTGAGGAACATCTCGGCCAGGTCCCGCAGGCTCAGCTTATACCGCAAGCGCCAGAGCACGACGAGCAGCGCGATGTCGGTGGGGACCTGCAGGTGGTTGAAGGGTGTGCCCGTGCGCTCGTTGAAGGTGCGCCGGCAGGGCCGGCAGCGGAACAGCCGATAGCCTAACGCCGTCGCTCGCTCCAGTTCCTGCGTCGCGTCCCCCTGGCAGTACGGGCAGCCCATCGTCCTCTCCTCCATCTACCAGGGGTTAAGCCGAGATAAGCCCCAAAATAGGAATTAGGGTGATCGGCTTTACGAGCACGGTTCTGTGACATACGCTGCTGGTGAGCACGCGCCGTGGTCAAGCGGCAGCGTCCCCGTGAACACGGCGCCAGTCGTCGAGCGGTTGGCCGCGGTGAGGTCGCCGCCATGGGCCTGCAGGATGCGGCGGGCGATCGTCAGGCCGAGGCCCGCCCCGCCGGTCTGTCGATTGCGCGAGGCCTCGCCGCGGTAGAGCGGGGTGAACAGATGGGGCAGGTCGTGCGCAGCGATCCCTGGCCCCGTATCCTCGACCGCGAAGACGAGGGCACCGCCCGCGCGCTGCCAGCGCACGCAGATCCGGCCTCCCTCTGGCGTATGACGCACGGCGTTATCCAGCAAATTACCGACGACGCGCGCGAGCAGCGGCCCATCCCCCGTCAGCGCGCAGGGCTCCGCCGGGCCGTCCAGCGCCAGCGCGACGTCTTTGGCCTCGGCCAGCGGCTGCGCGCCCTCGACCGCCTCGCGCAGCAGGCCGCCCAACTCCAGCGGCGCGCACTCCGGTTCCTGCTCCAGGTACTCCAGGCGCGTATAGTCGAACAGGTCGGCGATCAGCCGTTCCAGGGCGTCCGCCTTCGCGCTACAGGCGCTGATGTAGTGCGCCATCTTCTCGGGCGTCGCGGCCACGCCGCTCTCCAGCCCTTTCAGGTAGCCGCGCAGCATGAACAGGGGCGTGCGCAGGTCGTGCGCGACGGCGCCGATGAACAGCTTGCGTTCCTCATCGAGCCGTTGGCGTTCCGCTTCGAGCGCGGCCTGCCGCTCCAGCGACTCCCGCAACGCGGCGCTCATCCCCTCCAGCGCCGCGCCTACTTCCGCCACCTCGCGCGCCGCCGACGAGGGCAGGCGGACATTCAGGTCGCCGCCGGCGATCCCTTCTACGGCCCGGTTCATCGCGGCTAGGGGTCGCAGGACGGAGCGGCCCAGCAGCCACACCACGACGGCCAGGACCAGCAGAATAGCGCCCCCGGCGGCCAGGGGCCACAGCCACGGCGAGGGTGACCCGGACGCGGGCCGGGTGAACCAGAGGAACGCGACCCCGCGCGCCACACCCCCCGTCGAGGGGTTCGGGATGGTGATCCTTTGGAAGGCGGGCGCCACCGTGGGTAGATGGGGTATGTGGTTGTTGTCGATCGCCGCCGACGCGGCCTGCCCCTTCGGTGTAGCCGGCGTCGCGGTGTCCAGAAGCAGGCGGGCGCCGGTGGTGACAAACACGGGGCTGCCCTGTCCCCCCGCGCGCAGCTGTACCAGGCGCACATCCACGCCCAGCGCGGCGAACGTCGTCTCCGCCCGTCGCTGCCACGCCGGGTCCCGCCAATGCGCCGCGTCCGTCCCGATGACACGACGCACGGCGCTCAACCTGGACTGATCCGCGTGTTGCTGCCACGCCGCCATGGACCGGCCGAGCACGATCTCGGCGACGGTCGCGCTGACGACGATGGCAACGACAGTCAAGATCAGCCAGACGCTGAGGGGAAGAGTCCTCTTTCGACGGCTCATTCGGTTCATTGCCGTACCCCCTCGAAGCGGTAGCCCACGCCCCACACGGTCACGATATAGCGCGGGTTGGCCGGGTCCTCCTCGATCTTCTCGCGCAGGCGGCGGATGTGCGTCGTCACCGTACTCTTGTCGCCGTAGGACTCCCAGCCCAACTCAAAGAGGCGATCGCGGCTGAAGACCTGCCGGGGGTGCGCGGCGAACAGGCGCAGCAGCGCGAACTCGCGCGCGGGCATCGGTGTCACAGCCCCGTCGACACGCGTCTCGTGCGCCCGCACGTCGACGACCAGCCGCCCGAAATTCAGCGTTTCCTCGTCGGCGCTTCGTGGCGCCGGGGCGCTCGCCCGATAGCGGCGCAACACCGCGTGGACGCGGGCCACCACTTCGTCGGGCGTGGCCGACTTGACCACGTAGTCGTCGCCGCCGAGGCGCAGGCCGCGGATCTTGTCGCTGTCCCCGTCCTTGGCGGAGAAGAACAGGATGGGCGTGTCGGCCGTGTCGCGCGCTTCGCGCATGCGCCGGCAGACCTCGAAGCCGGAGGCGCCCGGCATCATGACGTCGAGCAGCACGCAGTCCACGCGCTCGCGCGCCAGGGTCGCCAGCGCCTCGGCGCCGTCGCGCGCCACGCGCACGGTGAAGCCGTCGACTTCCAGGAAGTCGCGCATCAACTCGACGATGCCGTCTTCGTCGTCCACGACGAGGATAGTAGGCCGCTGTGTCATGTCTTCCCTCCTTTAGTCGATGGTCGACTCGCACTCTGGCCCTATTATGACGCATGGCGAGGGGCGCGTGGCGGGATGGCACAGGGTCTTCAAGAATTGTTCAAGAATCATTCAACGGTGGATCCTCTGTGTCCCCGTACGCCGCGGCCACAGCCTGCTCCGGCGACAGCGCCTGCCCCTCCGCCCACGCGACGGCGAACGCAGCGTCGCTTAGCGCGGCGCGCGTGGCCGCCACGGTGCGGTCATGGTCCGCCCGGTTGGGCAGCCACAGGGGCGTGCCGGCGGCCGCGCGCACGGCCGCCGCCGCCCCCAGCAGCCGCGCCGCGCGCCCCGGCTGCCCCCCCGTCACGGCGACAGCGGCCACGCCCTCCAGGGTCGCCGCCATCCACTGCCGATCGCCCTCCGTCCGGGTCAGCGCCAGGCTCTCCCGGTACAGAGCCAGCGCCTGTCCGGTGTCGCCGTGCGCCCGCGCCACGCGCCCCAGGTTGACGAGCGCCGAGGCAATACTCCAGGTGATGCCGTGGCGCCGGCTCAGGGCCAGGCTCTCCTCGCAGAGCGCGCGGGCTCGCGTGTGGTCGCCCCGCAGGTGCGCCAGTTCACCCAGGCTGTCGAGCGTCGTGGCGATGCCCGCCGCGTCTCCCCGCTCACGGTCCAGGACCAGGCTCTCCTCGTAGAGCGGTATCGCCCGCTCATAGTCGCCCTGCACATACGCCAGCATCGCCAGATCGTGGAGCGCCGCGGAGCGGTCGTACGTGCTCCCTGCCGCCTGGGCCAGGCTCTCCTCCAGCAGCGCGCGCGCCCGCGCGTCGTCGCCCTGGTATAAGGCCAGCACGCCGGCGCCGCGCAGCGCTGTCGCCCGCGCGGCCGACCGCCCCACGCTGTCCTCCATGCTGTCCCCCTCCGCCAACAGCCCTTCCAGCCAGCGGCGCCCCTCGCTCAGGTGGCCCCGGACATACCAGAAGCGCCACAGCGCTCCCGCCAGCCGCAGCCCCACCGCCCCGCCCCGCTCCGCGGGGGTCCCGGCGCTTTCCCGCGCCCAGCGTAGCGCCGTGCGCAGGTTGTCGTGCTCGCGCTCCAGCCGCGCCAGCCACAAGCCCCGCTCCGATCCTCGTAAGGCGGGCACGGACGCCTCGGCCAGCGCCAGGTAGTGGGCGGCGTGCCGGCGGCGCGTCTCCGCCTCCTCGTCGCTGGTGGCCAGGCGCTCCAGCGCGTACTCACGGATCGTCTCCAGCATGGTGAAGCGCGGCTCCCCGTCCGGCTCCTCCAGGCGTAGCAGGCTCTGGTCTACCAGCGCGCCCAGGCCGATCAGCACATCTCCGCCCTCCGGCACGGTCGCCCCCTCGTCGACAGCCACCTGGCACACCACCCGCGCGGCCTCAAGCGCACACCCGCCCGCGAAGACGGCCAGCCGCTGGAACAGCGCTTGCTCATCGGGGGCCAGGAGATCGTAGCTCCAGGCCAGTGTGGCACGCAGCGTCTGCTGCCGCGCCGGCAGGTCCCGCGCCCCGCCCGTCAGGACCGCCAGGCGGTGGTCGAGCTGGGCCAGCAGCGCCGCCGGGGGCAGCAGCCTGACCTGGGCGGCCGCCAGTTCCAGGGCCAGGGGCAGGCCATCCACGCGACGGCAGATCGCCGCGACCGTGGCCGCGTTCGCTGCCGTCAGCGCGAAGTCGGGCCGCGCCGCCCGCACCCGCCGCACGAATAGCGCCACTGCCGGGACCTGGGCCAGCGCAATGGGGTCGGCCACCTGCGTGGGATCGGGCAGGGCCAGGGGCGGTACCGCAAACTCTTGCTCGCCGCGCACTCGTAGCGCCGCCCGGCTCGTCGCCAGCACCCGCAGCCCTGGGCACGCACCTAGCAGGGTGGCCAGTTCCGGCGCCGCCGCCGCCACCTGCTCGCAGTTGTCCAGCAGCAGCAGCAGCTCCTTCTCGCGCAGATGGGCGACGAGCCGCTCCCCCAGCGGCTGCTCACCCGCGTCGCGCACGTCCAGCGCCCGCGCCAGCGTCGGGATGACCAGGGCCGGGTCGCGCAGCGGGGCCAGTCCGACCGTGACCACGCCATCAGCGAACGCGTCGCCCTGGCCGGCGGCGACCTGCTGGGCCAAGCGGGTCTTGCCCACGCCGCCGGGTCCGGTCAGGGTCAGCAGGCGCACGTCTGGTTGCCGCAGCAGGCGCGCCACGGCCGCCTCCTCGCGCTCGCGCCCGATCAACGGGGTCAGGGGCGCCGGCAGGCTGGGCAGCGTCGGCTCCGCGGCCTCCACCGCCGCGGATGCCCCCGCCGCGGCTCCGGCCGCAGCGGGGGTGGGCTGGGGCCGGAGCCGCCAAGCGGCCAGCAGGGCCGCCCGCTCGGTCGTGGTGAGGTCCAGCGCCTGGCACAGCGCCTCCAGCGTGTGCCGGTAGGGCTGCGTGCGTCCCCGCTCGATGTTGCTGATCGTATTCACGCTCACCGCAGCGTCCACCCGCGCGGCCAGGGCTTCCTGCGTGAGGCCCCGGCGCTCACGATGACGCCGTAGCAGCGCGCCCAGGGCCAGGAGATCCGTCTCGTTCATACGTCCTGCTTTCTAGTAGCGCGCCCCAGCTACGCGCGTCGCTGGCGTGGACCGCCCGCCGCCTTATGGACCATGATAGTATGCCGTCCCGTCGATGCGCCAACCCCCAATCTTGAAAGATTGTGGGCCAGATTGTGGGGATGCTGTGGCCCCGGCGCGCGGGAGGCCCCACAATGGCCGTATAGCGACAAGCGTGGTGACCGTCCGAGGGCGGAAGGGGCGCCATCACCGAGAGCGTCCCCACGTTCCCGCTCTCACCTCATTGTGCCACGCCGCGCTTAGCGAAAGGAGGGTTGACACGAAACATTCAAGGACTGTTCAAGAATCGTTCAACAATTCGCCCCCTGTTTGTTCAAGGATGGACCCTACGATGGGAAGTGTCACCCGATCGCGCCGATCGCCGACGGCGGGAGATGACAAGAGCAGTCGTCGAGAGACGACACGAAAGGAAAGGGTAGCAGCATGGCAACCATCACACGCTGGATTCTACGGCATCGGCTCCTCGTCGCCGCGTTCTGGATTATCGTCGCCGTCGCCGGTCTGACATCGGCCGGGTCGGCGACCAACGCCCTCTCGCAGCAGTACTCCGCTCCCACGGGCTACGAAGGCGTCGCGACGAACGGCGCGATCCTGCACACCTACGGCACGGGCGGCGGCGCGTCCCCGGTCGTCCCCGTCATCACCTTGCCCCGCGGCGCCACCGTCGCCACCCCCGGCGTCCGGGCCACGCTCGCCGCCGCCTTCGCGGCGGTGCAGGCGGCGCTGCCGGGCGCCCGCGTCGTCTCCTACGCCTCGACCGGCGACCGCGCCTTCGTCTCCGCCGACGGGCGCACCACCTTCGCCCTGGTCTACCCGGTCGCGCGGCCGGGCGCGCAGGCCCCACCGCCCGTCGGAACCGTCGAGCGGGCGCTGGCGGCCTATCCTATCGCGGGGGCGCGGGTCCAGGTCACCGGCCGCGACGTACTGGTGGCGGAGGCGGCCACCGCTAAGAGCGGCGGCAATTCGCCGGGCGTGCTGGCCGAGACCCTGATCACCGGACTGGGCGCACTGCTTATCCTGATCCTCGTGTTCGGCTCGTTCCTGGCCGTTGTGCCCCTGCTCGTCGCGCTCGTGTCGATCCCCACCACCTTCCTGCTGGTCTGGGGCCTGACCGCCGTCACCAGCGTCAACACGATCGTGGAGTTCCTGATCGCGCTGATCGGCCTGGGCATCGCCATCGACTACTCCCTGCTCATCGTCACGCGCTGGCGCGAGGAGCGCGCCCGCGGCCATGAGAACCAGGAGGCCGTACGGCGCGCCATGGCCACGGCTGGCCGCTCGGTCATCTTCAGCGGCACCACGGTCGGTATCAGCCTGCTCGCGCTCGTGGTGCTGCCGCTGCCCTTCCTGCGCAGCGTCGGCTACGGCGGCCTGCTCATCCCGCTGGTTACGGTCCTGGTGGCCTGCACGCTCCTGCCGGTCGTGCTCTCCACGGTCGGGCCGGTCCTCGACTGGCCCCACCATCGCCACAGCGAGCGGCCCAGCCGGGTGTGGGCAGCGTGGGCGCGCGGCGTGGTGCGGCGGCGTTGGGTCGCCGCAGGCGCGGCCACGCTCCTCCTGGGCGCGCTGCTTGTTCCCCTCACCGGCCTCGTGCTCGGCAATCCCTCCGCCGATGCGCTGGCCACGGCTGGCCCGGCCTACCAGGGCGTGCGCGCGCTGGAGACGAGCGGCATCGGCGCGGGCGTGCTCGACCCCATCGAGGCGCTGGCCACACCGCGCGACGCCGCCGCGCTGGCCGTCCGGCTGGGCCGCGTGGAGGGGGTGCGCGGCGCCGTGGCCCCGGCGACCCCGGCCTGGCGGCGGGGCGGGACGGCGCTGGTCGACGTGCTGCCTGCGGCCGACAGTACCTCGGCGGCCGGGCACGTCACGCTCAACGACGTAAGGCAGGCGGCGCACACCGGTCCCGCGTCCGCGCGCGTCGGCGGCCAGGCCGCTGCGGATGCCGACTTCGTGGCGGCGATCTACGGCAACTTCCCGCTGATGATCGGCCTGATCGCGCTTGTCACTTTCGTGTTGCTGGTGCGCGCCTTCCGCTCGCTGCTGCTGCCCCTGAAGGCGCTACTGCTCAACGTGGTCTCGGTCGGCGCGGCCTGGGGCGCGATGACGCTGGTCTGGCAACACGGCTTCGGCTCGGCGCAACTCTGGGGCATCGCGGCGACCGGCGCGATCACCGCCTGGATCCCGCTGATGATCTTCGCCTTCCTCTTCGGGCTGTCGATGGACTACGAGGTGTTCATCCTCGCGCGCATGCGCGAGGAGTACGATCGGACCGGCTCGACCAGCGCGGCGGTGGTGGGCGGCATCGGGCACACCGGCCGGCTGGTGACCTGCGCGGCGACGATCCTGATGCTGACCTTCGTCTCGCTGGCCTCGTCGCCCGGCACGGACATCAAGATGCTGGCCACGGGCCTGGCTGCGGGCATCCTGCTCGACGCGACGGTGGTGCGCATGCTGCTGGTCCCGGCGCTGGTCGCGCTCTTCGGCCGCTGGAACTGGTGGCTGCCGGCGCTCCCGGCGCGCCTGCTGCGCGTCCAGCCGTCGCTGGACGGGCAGCCGCGCGTGGAGCCGGCGTCGCAGGCGAGCGCAGCCCGCTAACCTGGGATGGGTGCGCCCAGGCTGGCACATGCGCCAGGCACATGTCGGCGGCGGTGCCCCACACAGGGACACCACTTGTCGGGGAAAACGCGGAACGGAATGGTGTTTCCGCTCCGAGTCGCCGCGCCCTATCCTGCAAGATAGCCCATCCCATCGGGTGGAAAGGCTCGTCGGCGAGCGTGTCCGCACACAATGAGGCCGCGAAACTCGTCACGGAAAGTTTTGTGGGGAGGAATGAGCTATGACCGTCGTTGCTTTACACCCAGCGGAGGGCTTAGTGGAGGAGTTCGCGCAGACACTCGCCGACAAGGCGCGTAGCACAGCGGAGGCCTACCTGCGCATCCTGCGCCACCTCACGGCCTGGATCGCGGCGCGTCCGGGCAACGGTGGGCGCTTCGGTCCCGAGCACTTCACGCGGACGGCGCTCGAAACG
>JAABUX010010354.1_pt1 | contig 10419 bp, 13 predicted proteins | sample 5561851 | NCBI WGS metagenome assembly JAABUX01 (sample SAMN10711883, study PRJNA513361) | rock metagenome | isolation source: Antarctica rocks | place: Antarctica: Victoria Land, Richard Nunatak red sandstone | collected 2016-01-03 | reverse complement strand
TCCCACACGTGGTCGTATAACCGCCGAGTCATCTGCAGGCCATCGCAGCATTCACTGCAGGAGTCCAGGTGATTGCTGATGCGAGATCAGTACTTAAGCATCTACACTGGCACCACCCTGCTGAACTTGTAGCCGTGTTGCGATGCTATCCAGCGTGGTCCAACGGATGTGAACTCAGAGGACACACTGGCTTTCAGAGGGTGCTTCATCATCAGCGGCACGCGGGGTCCACACCTCCGCGAAGGTGCGCTGGTCGGCGGCCAGGCGCTTCGAGGACAGCTCCTTGAGCACGTGGTGCAGCACCAGGTACGCGCGGCGGCGGCGCAGGCCGTCGCCCTCGCCCATGACGGCCAGCAGGTCGTCCATCAGCGACGGCCAGTGTTTCGGGTAGTCGGTGCGTGCGATCTTGGCAAACACCAGCGCCAGGAGCACCGCGAACTGCGCAGACAGCGGGTGGGAGTGGCGATCAGTAACAGCAGCGACCATAGCCACATGTGCCGGATGACATAACTTGTCGTTTTTGTCTTGGAAGCACAGAGCCCTTGCTTCATAGCATAGCAGTGCTCTAGTTACCCAGAGACAGGAGCGAAGTCGGAGGGATTGACAGGGCGGCGACGGCCTGACGGCGCTCACCTGCGAGTCCTCCTGGCCGAGGATGGACAACAGCTTGCTCCGCACGTGCGCCTTCTCCTCGGCGCCAACGGACCTGCGCTTATGCAGGCAAATGAATGCCTGATGACGGCTGCAAATACGCCTTGCGACCGCACCGGCCGCTGGCAATCTTGCTAACGTCATGCCCATACACGCAATTCGGCGCGCTCATGGTTGAATTTTCTGGCAGCGAAGCAGGCCTAGCATCGGGTTCAGTCAAGAGAGAAGAGGGCGCGCACGAGCCATCAAGGCGCGGCCGCCAATTCTTGGACACGCAGAGCTTGAGCTGGGTGAGGGCCAGGTAGCGGCCGCTGACGTCCGCCGCCGGCGCGGCGATGATCTCCTGCGCGGTGCACAAAGTACTCTACTGTCGCCGGCATCGTCCCCTGGTGGTGGACTGGCAGAGCAGTGCACAGCGTGCTGCCCGGTCACAGTCATGTTGCGGCTGCAGCTGCAGCCGACATGGTGCTGTGCAATGAGCAGTTGGTTAAAAGCCGTCCCCAGCAGCACCAGCCGTGTTTTCACTGCTCATTGTCACGCACTGGTGTAGCACTGCTCGTAAGCGGAGGAGGCGGGAAGGCCGCGCAATCACCAGGAGGCAGGAGATGTAGCCGGGCCGCTGCTCCAGGCTCAGCAGGACCGCCTCGCACTGCTTCTGCGTCGCCGGCTGCAGCGCGCCTTGCAGGCACTCGAAGAGCCGGGGTATGTCTTCCGGACCCAGGGGAGGTTGCTGCGGGGTTGGAGGCGGGGCTGGGGCCACTGGGGGCCGGGCCATGACGGTCCACGACGCTTCACGCTATGTAAGAGATGCAAGATTCACAGCGAGAGTTGCCCCTTCCCGTCGGCGTCGCTGGTGAGAGACGGTTTCCTCTTGTCTCGTGTGTGGTAACACATTGGTGTTGTCAGACATCCATTGCACGACCTCGCGCCGTTTTCTGCTGATGGCGGACCCCCGCGATTGGAAATGCAAAGAGACAGCCGGAGGCCGGTCGACCAATGCCGACATGTGATTTGCCCTGACGCCTCAGTCGACTGCGTTCTGCATTGCAAATGCACAGCTGACCATCGCTAATCTATGCATGGCGGGAAGCACGCCGCTAGCTGCATGCATGGCACGCCAATGCATGCTGCTCTCCTTACTGCCTGCGTTGATGCCTCCACAGAACACTTATAAGAATGTCGTGCATGCACACGTGACGATGCCTCTTGACCGCCCAGATGATGACAACAGGCTCCAACACTTGAAACGCTTTGTGCGGGTAGATCAGCGTGGTATCGTAGCCGCGTGACCGTATTGCAAAGCATTCTCGTATGGCATCAGTGTAGAGACGTCTTGATCAGTGCATTACGTCGGGCAGCGTTGGATGCTGCTGCGCTGCCAGGCTCTGACCGCATCCGCTCGGCAGCTCGTCAGCAACGCTGAGCACGTCTACGCTCGACACAGCCATCGGCAGGCATGCACGCTTTGGGACAGCCCCCGCTTCCCCCCTCCCCCCCCCCCCTCCCCTTAGTCTGCACTCTGCACTCAAGCAGCGACTCGGAGCCAGTGCGGCGTGTGCTAGGAGACGCCAGCTGACAGCACGTCTGCACGCCGCAGGTCGCCGTCAGGTAGCATGTCTGTGGCAGCGCCGCCACGACAGGCGGAGCTCGTGCTGCGCGGGGACATTCAGCTGGGCGAGAGCCCGTACGTCATTGCTCATGTTCCCTGCCGATCGACTGCACACATCGGGGAAAATGCTCTATTGCTGACTGCATCCTTGACATGACAGGGTCTGGAGCGAGGTGGACAACGTCCTGTACTTTGTGGACATAGACGGGAAGGCAGTGCACAGCTACGATCCCAGCAATGGCCGCCATGTAAAGGTGGACACGCCAGCCAAGGCCGCGGCGGTGCGAGCGACCGCCTCCACTCCCTCCGTATCTTATCGTCGTCTCGTAGGGCATGGCTCACGTGCTGCTCGGCCTATACGATTGAGACACGCGCTGCAAGCGCTGGATATAACACGAGGCGCGGCAACTGGCAGGACAAAAGCAGGGCTGCCGAAGCTGCTCTGGCGATGCATTGCCACGGGCGAAGAGCAGGCTCTGCACGCAAGGACTGCCGTCATAGGTGTGAACAGCCGCTAGGGGATGTACAGCTCTGTGTGGTGACACTGGACAATTTTGACGCAGGTAATACCCACGAACAAGGCTGGGCTGGTGGTCGCGTGCATGGAGGCCGAGGTCGCATACGTGGCGATGGCGGCGGATGATCGGGGCGGGCCGGGCATGCGCGACACGATCGCCACGGTGCCCGCCGAATATGGCACGTCGAAGGGCTGGAGGTTCAACGACTGCAGGGCGACCCCCGGCGGCGCCATCATTGCCGGCAGGTATGCTGCCGCCTCGACGCCCAGACCAAGCACATGTCTGTTCACCCTGCCGTTGACCCTGCGCACTGGTCAGGTTGGGTCGAAAAATACTACACTGTTGTAGTGGTGACTGTGACGACGTCAATGTACTCAAGAGGCTGGCTCTGCTGACCCTGTTTCATTTTCTGCAGTACTCGCACAAGGTGGCCTTTAAACACACTGCATTTGCAATGCCAGTCAGCACCTGACCTTCTGCAACAGGATAAACCACGATACGCTGCGCGATGGCTGGGTCCTGAAGTTTCCCTCACCGAAGGCCGGACCTGCGGACTGGGCCAGCCCGGCAGTGTTGTTCGGGGAGAACGAGATGACCCTCCCAAATGGTACGAGCGAGCTCCGTCCCTGGACTGCATCCCTGTGCCGCTGCGGGTTGACGTGAAAGATCAAGAATCAACGGCATCAGCACGCGTTTTCTGCTGCTGTGCATGTGCTTCGGTCTTGACAGCGCCGCTGAAACGCTCACCTGCAAGCACTCATCGCACAGCTTCCCCCGATGGTAGGCTGACCACGCGGTGTGTTTGCCCCACCTCCAGGCTTTGTGTGGAATATGTCCAAGCGGCTGCTCTACTACAACGACACCTCCGTCAGGAGGATATACGTCTTCGACTGCGACGAGGCCGGTCTGCCGGTCCACGACAGCCGCCGTGTGCTACGCGAATTTACAGCGGAAGAAGGGGAGCCCGATGTGCGCCGCTCGCTTCTCATGCCATAACGAACTAAGTTTTGCTCGGCTATGCCAGTGATTGCCATTCGCTTATCTTCAACCAATCCAAGATTGCTACTGCGACTTCGAACGAACATACTCAATTATACTAATAGTACTTGCAATAAATTTGACATCGTACTAGCTAAATTCAATAAGATTCCAAGCGAAGCAGAAGCGCTCGTCTAGAGCTCCTGACAACCATGACATCATAGAGTCATGGTGTCAGACTGTACAGCGAGTAATGCAGCTCATAATCAAGTCTTGTCCCATGCCGATTGCATCCGGCAGCAGACTCGTCGTGCTCGTGACCTGTGCGTGGGTTGTCCACGGTCTGACGCCATCCGTTTTAAGTCGTTCTCTTGGCTTGCTGCATGACTCTCTCGAGCTTCGCCGTGATGCAACGCCGCGCAGGGCATGACGATCGACTCGGACGGCAACCTGTGGGTGGCGATGCACGCGACGGGTCGCGTGGCGTGCTTCAACGCGGACACCGTGCGGGAGATCCACACCATCACGCTGCCGCTGTCGCACGTGTCCGCCGTCAACTTCGGCGGCCCCGGCCTGCGCACGCTGTACATCACGTCCATCTGCAGCGAGGGCGACGACGCGCCGCTGGCCGGCGCTCTGTTCAAGGCAGAGGTGCCCGGAGTCCATGGAGCGCGAGCAGCGTACCCGTTCCTAATCTGATGCGCCGTCGCATTGCGGCAACCTGAGGAGCCGTGATCCTCCTGAGCTGCCCACGCCAATGCGCTGGCGCACAGCTAGAAGAAATAAGTCAGCGCAAGGCGCAGTGCGTACTCCATGCACCGCGCCTCACCTCCTCAGCCGTCAGACATTAAACAGGCTGGAGAGCGTGCCGACTGCGGACGTCGTTCGGTGCACCCTCAGCATAGAGCCGCGACTACGGCAGTGAACGCCGCAGGCCACATTGCGAGTCCATTGTTTGCCATGGTCACCGGTAAGACCCGTACGCTGACACTCAGCTCGTCAGCGTTTTGCTTTGTGTGTCTCAAAACTGCCATTTCTGCGACAGTAGGCCGCAGCGGCTTCTGCTTGCACCGCAGAGCGCAGAAGTGAGCTCAAGAGGCACTTATGATGATGGGCATAACTCCCCTAGCCTCGCAGGTTACTCCCCTGGCCTGGAGAAGTTCGAAGACTCGATTTGGCTGATATGACATTTGCTACGTATGCATTGGCAGCCGCACAGCCAGCCTGTCTGATCTGCATGTGATGTCGTACCATCGGTCTAGCTCGGCGTCCCAGACAAAAGCCAATCACTGCAACTGTCTAGTCGCCGAAGCAGGCAGTGCAGCTGGTGCGTTGCCCCGCACGCAACCCCACGCCTGCATGCATCGGCACCTGTCTCCGAAACAGAAACTCCGATGGATTCTGCACCGTCGTGTCTCGCTTCCCGAAGTCGCAGTCACCGCTGCCCTGGCATTATAGTACCTGTGTGCAGGACGCAGGGAAAACATGGCCTCCTTCTTCCGCCTGCACGGGGAACTGCAGTCGGTCATCTTCGACATGCTCGACTTCGCAGACAGGCGAGCGCGATGCTTCGTTGCCGTCCGTGCCGGCACTGGGATCGCCAAGGTTCCCTACTGTGTTGCCGTCCGCTGGCAACCAGCTGTGCACACCAGCACCTCACGAAAGCCGTCATCGACAGTGCCAAAGCACATCTCATCATGCGTGGGTGTGCTGACGCAAAATTCACAACGCGCAGGGCTCGACTGGCCTGCGTCAGCCGGGCCTTCCACTGGTTTTGCGCCACGCACGCTGGCTGCATGCGGCAGCACACACAGCTGGTCGTACCGTATGAGCGCTGGGCGGACTACGTCCATGGCGCGAGCCGCTGTCTCGCCTGGCACGCCGGCGCCCTGCGAGCCGTCAACGTCCGCATCGAGGTGTGCCCTACGTGCACAGCGTGAGCATGCCTGCTGCGTGTGCCGTATGTGCGGGCTTGACCTGCGACAAGGGCTAGCATCTGTATGAACGGCGGAACAATGTTCTACAGTGCCAAACAATTGCCTGCAACGCTGAATTGCCTCGTAACAGGTCACTGAGGTTTCATCGGCATCCACATCCCTTGGTTAGGCGATTCACATGCATATGTCGCTGTCGAGCCTTGTTTCATTGGTCACTTGATGTCCTGTTTCAATGAACAATCATCGTGCTATTCAGGATCTGAGGTGCGGTGCTGTGTCGTTAACGTGCTTGCAGTGTCATGCAGAGCCCCGATGCGGAGGAGCATTGGTGGAGCTATGAATACTCGCCTCAGCACGGCACTACGGCCCACTTCATCCAGGAGGCCATGGCACGGCTGATGCCAAACGATGCTACGCTGCAGGTGACAACGCCTCTGGACATGACATGCGGTGTATACTGAACGAGCCTATGCCTTTTTATGCTGGAGGGGAACGACCTTGATATTTGATTCATGTGTGCGAGGCATGGGCATCAACATGTTTGAAACCTCAGACCACGTGTAGCATGACAGGTTGCGCATTGTGAATGCTGTATGGTGTCTGCTGCGAGTCAGAGCTTGCACACCATGTCAAGCTCAGCCCGGAGTTCAGGTTGTGCGCCCCACAGTTGTCGCTGTGCTGGAATATGAGCACAAGGCGATGATCAGGAGATCTGGTGATGGTGAGGCTATACAGCTACTCCACATGTGTGCCGCCGCAGGCGGAGGCTCTGCCGCGGCTGTGCTTTGTGCTCAGGATTGCGGAAGGCCTGCGTGAGCTGGTCATTGACCTGCATGGCAGAGCCGCTTACACAGTGCCGGCCAAGTTTGGCAATCTCGGACGCCTGACGCAGCTGGAGAGCTTGCAGCTGAGCTGCGTAGCCATTGACGCGGACCGCGAGCAGCTCACCACAGCGCTGTCGCCGCTCACCCGCCTCACGCGGCTGTTTCTCCTGTTTGAACCCGAGAAGTATTCCCACGCGCAGGGCATGCCGTCCTTTCCCTGGGAAGCCGCAGTCTGCGGGCTGACAAACCTGCAAGAGCTAGATGTCAGCTCAAAGGCATCGGCGGACCATGCCAACAGCTCTGATCTGTTCAAGGGCGCCCTGCCGGCCGCGTTGTCGCAGCTGACAGCTTTGCGGCGCTTAACGATACTCGGCATGAAGGAATCGTACAGTACTGATAACAGTGATGAGCTGCAGCTGGCAGCATTGCCGGCCTTGGAGACGGTATCCTTCAGGCTGCGCACGCTTCGCAGCCACTACCCCAGCCTGAACAACCAGCTGCAGTATACCTCAAGCCGCCTTGTCAGCCTCAGCCTCGCTCTGAGAGTAGACAGTGATGATTACTATGAAGACACTCAATTGCCGAGAATCACTGCCCCGGCTATGACAGAGCTTGTTTTGGACGGCCTCAAGCTGGCCCCGCACAGCGAGCAGCTCATCTGGCTGCCCGGCCTGCCGAAGCTCCAGCGCCTGGTGCTGACGGATGTGGAAACAGGTTCGACTCAGCTGCCGCTAGGCGTCATGGCATGCAGCGGCCTGACAGAACTGGTGCTACAGCGGTTCTTCGTCCGCGACTGCCAGTCGCAGTTCCGCGACTACGGCACCGCGATCCCCCTGCGCAGCCTGCCGCCTGGTGGCCCTTACCTCAGCCAGCTCGTTTGCCTTAGCCTTGCGGAGAATGCATTCAGCGCTGTGCCGCCGAGCTTGGCGGCTGCCACAGCGTTGGAGGTGCTGGACATGGGCAAGCAGAGGCTGGCACAGAGTAATCGTGAGCACCACGGGGATCCTGTGCAGGGCCTGCATGTGCTTCTTGGCTTGACGCGCTTGCGCTGCGTGAACCTTGAGGGCTTCAACCAGGGTCCAACAATCAGGCAGTGCTTCCGGGTTGCCCGTCCAGACGTGACAGTCACATGGTGACATCAGCGGCAAGAGCGTTGTGGAGCATCGTGTGCGTGGCTGAACTGACAGTACTCATGCGCTGCAGGCTACGGATGACGACAGGAGTGCATGCTGCTTTGGCCTCCGTTACAACCAGTGCTGCTGCAAGCGATGCCTAGGACGGTTGTGCGGACGACATCTGTCGTCACTGCTAAGTGTAATATGCTTCACCCCGCAGCGCTAGGTCATTTGGCCCGTCAGCATCTGCGGCAGCAGTCAGCGCGACCTCACGAGTCAACTCATGCACCGCAGCACTTCCCTGCTCAGCTTGTCTAGTGTCGTGGTTGAGAACTCCGCCGCAGAGCTTACAGTCGCCGCACAGCGAGTGTTGAACCTGTTCGAGAGCCTCGCCAGCTTTGGCTACTCCCCTGCGTAGCCTGACTTCAAGACTTGGTCCAGCCTCATATAATGGTGAATAAGCACATGAGAGCACCGTCGAACGTGTATCCGACGACACGACACATGGACTGACCAGTCTCCCGACGAACGCATCCTCGTCACGGCGGTTAATTGCGCCGTAGAATTGGTGCGACACGTCCGCCAGTTATCCACACCCCCGCATGCTGACGGAACTTCATGGCAAATACAGCGGCCCAAGCGTCCTGCAAATGGTCATGTCTCTGCTTGCCAAGGCCTGCACGTGCAGTGCCGTCAGCGGTGATCGACTCACAGCAACAGGTGCCTGCCAGGCAGCACAGCCCTCATCGGTGTTGGTGTGTGACATGCAGGGAAGCATGGCCTCCTTCCTCCACCTGCAGATGGAACTGCAGGTAGCCATCTTCGACATGCTTGACATCACGGAAAGGTGAGCCCGGTGCTGAATCCGCTGCGACTGCCCGTACTGAGGTTGTGAGATGCGAGACACCCTGCCCACAGCTGCTGAACTGCCTGTGCACACCGACGCTCATTAGCAGCTTGCGGTGCTTTGGCACAGCGATGCCTCGATGCCGCATGTCATCCATCGTGACCAGTGATCGCCGCGCAGGGCTCGACTGGCATGCGTCAACAGGGCGTTGCGGCGGTTCTGCATTATTCATGCCGCCCGCACGCGCCACAACACGAAGCTGGTCGTGCCGTTGAGCGCTGGGAAGCTTACGTCCGAGGCGCCGGCAGGTGGCTCGCCTGGCACGGCATCACGCTGCGATCCGTGCGCCTGCGCTTTGAGGTGCGCCGGAGCCGCCTGGAGTGGGCATGCTTGCCACCTCCCTTGTACACGCTCGTGCAAGCCCCCCATGTGCACCACTACAGGTCGCCACTAACTGCAGGACGGGACTTTCAATTGCCGTGCGATGTCCAACCGCTGCAATTTCTCGTGGCTTCCTGTCAAAACTCGCCAAGCTTGCTTGGTACTCCAGTACATGTGGTCCCAGTTGCGAACCAGCCATCAGCTGAAGTGCTGAGGTGTTGTGCGTGTTGTGCAGAGTCCTGACGTGGACGAGCCTTCCTGGAGCTATACCAGTGACCAGAAGGCGATGGCGCTGCTGGAGGACAAACAGGCTGCACGGCAGGTGCGACGGCTTTTGCGGATGACGGGGCATGTGAGCACAGAAAGCACAGAACTCGACGTGGCTTCCTTGATGCCATGACAGGGATGCGAACATACGACAATCACACGCAGTTGCATACGATGAGCGGTGTCGTTGCAGTCACAGCTACACCGCCTTGCGTGCCGGCGCAGGCGGAGGCACTGCCATGGCTGTGCAGTCAGCTGAGGCTCGGAGAAGGACTGCGCGAACTGTTCGTCGATCTGCATGGCAAAGCAACTAACGCCGTGCCAAACAACTTTGCCGAAGTGGGGCGCCTGACACAGCTGGAGACCCTACAGCTGCAGCGCATAGCCGTCGACGCGTCCCGCGAGCAGCTCAGCGCAGCGTTGTCGCCTCTGACTGGCCTCACACGGCTCGATCTGCGCTTCGATAATGATGCATTTGACCGGGCGGAGGGTATGCCATCATTTCCCTTGGAGGCCACGGTGTGCGGGCTGACCAACTTGCAAGAGCTTTATGTCAGCTCAGACACATACCAGAGCTACCACATGCTCACGGGCGCTCTGTCGGGCGCCTTGTCGCAGCTGACAACTCTGCGGCGCTTGGACATAGACGGCATGCAGGAATGCGGTGACATAGATCACAGCGATGAGCTGCAGCTTGCCGCCTTGCCAGTCCTCGAGACGGCGGCGCTGCTCCTGCACACGCGCTGCGGTCACTACCCGAGTCTGAGCCGCGTGCAGCAAGTGACGCTCAGCCGCGTTGTCAGCCTCAGCCTTGCCCTGCTGTATGACGAAGACGAGACCTACGATGCCACGTATTTGCCGGCGATCATCGCCCCGGCCCTGACAGAGCTGGTTTGGGATGAAATCAATTTGGCGCCAGAAAGCGAGCAGCTCAGTTGGCTGCCCGACCTGCCACAGCTCCGGCGCCTGGTGCTGACGGACGTGAGTACGGCTTCGAGTCAGCTGCCGCAGGGCGTCTTGGCATGCAGTGGCCTGAGAGAGCTAGTGGTAGAGCGGTTCCTGATCGGCTGCAGCATGCAAGGCCAGTACAGCGACAGGCCCGCAGTCCGGTTGCGCAGTTTCCCGGCTGCTGGCGCTCACCTTAGCCAACTCGTCCGCCTCGGCCTGTCCGGCAATGCACTCAGTGCTGTGCCGCCGTGTCTAGCAGCTGCCACGTTGCTGGAGGTGCTGGACATGGGCAAGCAGAGGTTGGGAGAGCATGGCTCTGACCAGCACGGAAAGCCCTTGCACGG